>Ga0172376_10004918_pt1 | contig 15067 bp, 9 predicted proteins | sample Lak35m_FD_121114 | JGI IMG/M metagenome (GOLD analysis project Ga0172376, IMG submission 121114) | Freshwater microbial communities from Kabuno Bay, South-Kivu, Congo - kab_092012_35m | ecosystem: Environmental > Aquatic > Freshwater > Lake | place: Democratic Republic of the Congo: South-Kivu...
CGGAGCGTTTGCAGGGTCCGTTTGCCCGCAGGCTGCCGCCATGCGGCTGAACCATGCGGCTGAGCGGTTGGGCGGAAGCCCCCGGCTGTGTTTGGCACCGAAGGTGCGCGCGCTGGCGAGTGCGTTGGCGCGACGTTGGCAGGGTCCGTTTGCCCGCAGGCTGCCGCCATGCGGCTGAAGTTGCGAGCGGTTGGGCGGAAGCCCCCGGCTGCGTTTCGCACCGAAGGTGCGCGCGCTGGTGACTGCGTTGGCGCGACGTTGGCAGGTGCCTTTGCCCGCAGGCTGCCGCCATGCGGCTGAAGTTGCGAGCGGTTGGGGGGAAGCCCCCGGCTGTGTTTGGCACCGAAGGTGCGCGCGCTGGTGAGTGCGTTGGCGCGACGTTGGCAGGGCCATTTGCCCGCAGGCTGCCGCCATGCGGTTGGCGGTGATGACTCGGCTGTCGGGGCCTATGGTCGGGTGACCCAGTCGATGCTGAATCGAGCCAATCTGAGTCGATTGCCGACTTCGCAGAAACAGAGAACTGTTCCGTCGGGAAGAGCGGCGAGGTCAGAGTAGGCGGATTTTCCGGGTTCGAGGACGCGGCTGGCAGGCCAGGTCGCACCATCGTCAGTGCTGAGACGAATCGTCAGATTCTCACGTTTGCCTCGACTGTTCGGTCGTTCACGTCCCTGATCATCCGTGCCAACCGTGGCAGGATTGGAGAACAGGAGCGTCCCGGGGCGACCGGGGACGGCCAGCAGTCCGGCCATGCAAATCGGTTCCAGAAGTTGCTGGTGGAATCGAGGAGCTGTCCAGTTTGAGGCACCGTCGGGGCTGGTGAGCAGCAGTTTGCGGTTGGGTGAGGATTCACTGCGAGCCACCAGAAGTACTCGCCCATCAGACAGTTCTGCGGCGATGGTTTCGTTGGGATCATTGAATTCAGCGGTATCGGGAATGGCCACAACACCGGCTTGCCACGTGACTCCATGATCATCACTGTAAATCGTTGCGGTAACGGAGGGGTGATGATCGCGCACTCCGCCATAGGCCAGCCAGACGGGAACGATGAGTCTTCCGGAGCGGAGCTGGATGCCATGTCCGGGACCGGTGGCGAGCACTTTCCAGTTGCATTGCGGGCGAAAGGCTTCGAACGTGGCTGTGATTTCGACGGGGGCGGACCATGTAACACCATCATCGAGACTGCGGATGGAGAAGCAGCGGGCATAGTTGACGCAGTAAAGGAACTCGACAGAGCCACTGATGCGATCGACGATGGCGACCGGATTATTGACGGTCTGCTGTTCGTCGTCGGCAGCCTTGCCGGAACTGCCCGGAATGCGTTCCCCGTGATGAGCGATGCGCTGCGGGGGAGACCACGAAACACCACCGTCGGTGCTGCGACGCAGATGAACTTCAATCTCGCCCCAGTCACTGCGACTGTTGCGGCGCGCTTCGCAATAGGCGAGAACTGTGCCTTTGTCAGTCACGACGATCCCCGGGATGCGGTACAGGGCGATGCCCTGATCACCCGCGCTGAACAGATCCTGCCATGCAGGTTCCTGCGGCGGTGCGGCCGCTGCCACAGCAATCGTGCTGGCAACAGACAGGAGCGTAACGGCCAGCAGAGGAAGCAAAACGCGGACGGGATTCATCAGGGAACTCCGATGAGGGCAATGCGGACGAGACAGCTCTGAAACGACGCGTTACGGCAGGCTCTGCAGATTACAGAAACTCGCTGGTTTGGAAAACATCAGGACGGCATGAAATCCACTCGATTGCTGCTTGCGTTTTTCACGAAAATCAGTAGGTTTTCGAGACATCCGCTGCAGGGCCTCAATGGAATATTCCCATGTCTTCAACGCATCGCATCGTGCTGTGTCCGGCGTGTCAGGCTAAACTTCGGGTTCGCATGTCGGATCGCAGGATCGCCCTTCGATGTCCAAACTGCAGTGACCGTGTGGACGTCCAGCCACTGGACGGGACGGACGAAACCACCGGTCAGCCGCTCCAGCAACAGACTCTTACTGCGTCATCCGCCTTACCCGCTCAATTGTCCCCGGCGTCTCAGCCTGAACAGCAACCTGCCGTCCACCAGCACGGCACGGCCGAAGAAAGGAAAGATGCCGCGCCACACCCAGGCACCGCCCGCCGTGCCCGCCTGCGACTCGAAGACCGCGCGGCGGCTGAATCATCATCAGCCAAAAAAGAAATCCTCATCGTTTGCGGTGTGCTGCTGCTGGGGCTGATCGGGTTTTCTGCAGCCCTGCGATTTTTTTTTGGCGGCAGCGGCACTTCGGCCCCAGCGGTCGCTCAGGCTGATCCGACGCCTTCCGCACCGCAACCGTCCGCAGAAATTCAACCGCCCAGTGGCTTTGCTGGCGCGGCGTCGGCAGCCGCTCCTGCAGCAGCAGCAGCGCCCGGATTTCCAGCAGCCCCTTCTGCATCAACGGCTCCCTCCACGGTTCCGCCAGGCTTTGCACAGGTTCCTCCGGGCTTCGCACAGGCGACGCCACCAGGCCCGGCTTTTTCACCGCAGCCACCTCCCGCCGTTCCGGCCAGCTCCCCGCAAAGCACCCAGCCTCCGCCACCGCTGCGTCCCGGTGGTCGACGACTTGGCTACTCATGGCCTAAAGACGAGGAGTACGTCTATGAGTTTACAATTTTGGAGGGTGAAGAGAATGACGGCCGCAAAACGTCAGGACAGCTCAGCTACACAGTCACCGGCCCCGTCGCAGGGACTCCGGATGAAGAAGAAGGCACCGGCACTGGCTTCGTGGTCACTTCCGACGGAGTTCTGGCCACGTGTGCTCATGTGATCGAGCGTGCCAGCAGTATTGAGGTTGTCCATCGGGGACAAGTATATCCCGCCGTTGTCGTCGCCAGCGACGCAGCCACGGATGTGGCGCTGATTCGTATCAATGCCACTGGCCTGAGCCCGCTCAGCCTGATTGATTCCGACCAGCTCCAGCTGGCCGAGAGTGTCCTCGCCGTGGGCTTCCCTTTGTCTGATGTGCTCGGCAACGACGTCAAGGTGACAACAGGCACCGTGGCGGGGCTCATCAACGATCGTGATCGAGGCCGACGGATTCAGATTGACGCCGCGCTGAACCCAGGAAACAGCGGCGGCCCCGTAGTCAACTCCGCTGGTCAGATCGTTGGCGTTGCCAGTGCAAAGCTCACCGGTGCGGACGTGACTGCAGTTGGATTTGCAGCCCCCGGAAATCAGCTCAGAAACCTTGCCGCCACCCAGGGAATCACTCTACCAACGGTCGCACGAGCCCCCGCGATTGCGCGGGAGGAAGCCGCTCGGCAGGTCATTCCGGCAGTGGCCCTCGTGCGCGTTCGTGGCCGATCAGCAAGATCCGCAGTATCCCTCGCATACTCAGGCCACTTCACCACCGTTTCGCGTGAACGAAACGGTTTCTCCGGCCCTCCGGATATCCACCATGACAGTGGGACACTGCAGGTGAACGACCTCGGACAGGTCCTCGAATTCGACACGAAAGAGCAGCTCCCTGCAGTTCTGGGCGCCGCCGCACTGCTCGTCATGGAACAGCTCGGAGAAATTTCCGACACGCAGTGGAATGTGGAATCCAGCACGACCATCAGCCGCGTCCTGCGTTCCGAACGCCCCTTTGGATTCGCTCCGCGTTTTCGACCCGGCTTCGGAAGACCTCCCGGCTTCGGAAGACTTCCCGGGTTCGAACAGCCTGAGGAGACAATCGAGCAGGTGCCGGCCGTTGAGCGTACCTCGTGGCAGACCGGACGAATGCTCAATGACAAAATCGCCATCAGCAAGACTTACGAACTTGTGACCGCCAAAAAAATCGGTGGCCAGCCGTGGATGGTCATTCGCGGTACCGGTAATCTGGTCTTCGATCTGACTCGCTGTGTCCCCGCCGGCCTTGAATACCAGGCTGTTATCGAAAGAAATGACGAAGACGGTAGTCTGAAACTCCCGGTCACACTTCGCTACACGCTTCGGGATCGCGATGAGGTTCTGCGGGAACGTCAGCAGGCCGCCGCTGAGCGGGCTGCCCGCGAGGAACAAATGCAGCGAGATGCGACAATTCCCGATCCCATGCTGATCGATCAGATTATTCAGGAAATTCGCATGGCCGAAGGTGACTTCAAAGCCTACGCCCACTTCGAACGCCTCTCCAGAATTGCCCTCGTCCCCGAAAAACGCGCTGATGTTCTGCGGGCCATCACAAACCACCTTGGAAACAGCAACTCCACCGTCAAAGATTATGCCGTGAAAGCTCTGTGTCACTGGGCCACTGCTGCCGAAATCAATCAGGTCAGGCTGGTCCTTGAAAACAAGGACAAACAGTTCTCTGACTCCTCCAAACCGATCCTCGCACGAACACTTTTGAGGTTTGGATCAGAAACCGACCGGATGGCGGTGTTGGACATGCTGATGGATTATTCCGTGCGACGTGAAGTGAATGCTGAACTGATCGAACTGGGACCGGCGGTGGAAACTCTTGTGCTGCAGCTGGTCGAAAAATCGACAGACAACAGCATCCGCAGTGACATGATCGAAGTTCTTCAAAAAATTGGGACGGAAAAAAGCATCCCACTTCTGGAAAAACTGGCTGCTGACGACAAGTTCATCTACGGTTACGCCGCAAAGCAGGCTCTGGACGCAATCCGTTCCCGCCTGTAGACGCGCGGCAAAGCGCGCTGCACCACGCCGCCTCCATCGCAATGGAATTCCATAAACGCCGCCGCATACGTCGCCGCATATGCCCCCACAGAGCCGCGACCGTCAAACAGTGGAATCATCGCCGGAAGTGCGAGGGTACATGGCACCCAAACTGTTCACGCACACGAGAAAGCGAAGGCCAACAACCGAAAGGTTGATGGACCTCACGCTTTCAGTGGCCAGGGCTGGTTGCGTCCCGTGATGGTGGTTCGAAAGTCTCCGACAGTGCGGTGCCCCGTGCCATCTCCCCGCAGCGATTCTGGCTGCGGAGCCCAGTCGCCATCCACATCGCCCCTTCCCTGAATCACAGCCTTCGCGGTCCGGCCACTAGACAGCCGCAATCCCTCTCCGCGTCGATCTGAAACATTCCCCATCCCACTGTCAAATGCAAGTGTCGTCATCGGAATCAACTCCCGCGTCCAAAACATCCTCTGAACGCCCGCCCCGCAGCCCCGCAGCAGATTCCAGCGAGCCCCATAAAGACATCAATGGCAAACAGAACACATCCTGTAAAACATTTCACCAAAAAATCCCCCCTCTCCCCGGACCGGGGAGAGGGGTCGGGGGTGAGGGGTGAAACGCCCCTGCTACGCGCAGCACGGACAGTGCCGAAGGATGCAGGATTCACAGTGTCCTGGATGTGTTGACGAGGGGGCTGGCAGTGTTCTTTGACTCCTCACCCCCGTCCCCTCTCCGCTCGGAGGGGAGAGGGGGATTGGGGCCGATTTTTGCCCGGATGAAGAGAACTTCCGCACGCACAAAAGTGCCACGCACCTAACTGAGCCTGGTACGACGGACTTCCAGTCCGTCAGGCGTCACAAAAGTGCCACACAAAGGTGCCATGCCCCCCAATGACCACACCAGCGCGCGCGCCTTCGGTGCGAAACACAGCCGGGGGCTTCCGCCCAGCCGCTGAGGTCAATTGCGCCGGGGTTCGCGTGGATTTGCGGATGGCGGATTTGCAAACGAGGCTGCATTCCTGGTATAACCCCGCGGGTAAACCCACACTGAGTGAATTTCGGTGAGTGGGGAAAGTGTTTCTCTGCGCGAGCCGCTCCTCTGTTTTTTCAGGATCCTCCCTGACAACTGGACACGCATCAAATGTCCGACAATCCGCTTCGTACGTCGCGACGATCACTGTTGACAGCCACCTCGGCAGCTCTTGTCAGCGCAGCTGCAATTCCGACATCAGCATCCGCGGCCGATGCTCGCGCTCGGTGTGCGGCGCCTGAATTTCTGCAGCCATCTGCTGTTTCGGGCAAGTGGAAGCGAAAACTGGTGTTGCCGGAACATTTGCCGGAAGGCGTTCAGTCGCCTGGTCCGAATGCGTCTGAGGAAACGCTCGCAGCATGGTCAGGCGAGCATGCTGCCCACGTGATGAAGCCAAAGGGCTGGATTAAGACCGCAGAGATTCGTGTGGCTCTTCAGGATATGGATCCTTCGCAGCATGTCATCGGGAAAATTTACAGGCAGCCCGGCGAAGGCGATTTCGTTCCGCTTGATCCTCCGATCCGCCGAACCTTCGCGGATGCTGGCCCAAAGGCTGTTCATCCATGTCCGCTCTCACCCCACATCCAGGACCGTCGTCAGCTCGGGATTGCGCCGGAATTCTGGGGTATTGAAGGCGGCTTTGATCCGCAGCACTTCTGGCAGCTGCATGAGTGGATCCCGTTCTACGAGGTGGTCGTTGGTGAATTTGATGCAGAGATTGTCCCTGGTCTGAAGACGCGTGTCTGGGGTTACAATCGTCAGTTGCCTGGCCCCACATTTGTAGAGGATGTGAATCGGCCGATTGTGGTGCGTTACATAAACGAGCTGCCGGCGGAGATTTCGATTCATCTGCATGGCGGTCACACACCAGCTCATTCGGACGGTCACCCGGCGTTTCTTGTCTGTGCGGGGCGACATGAGGATGGTTCGCTGCGACTGGCGTATCGCGACTATTTCTACACCAACGGTGTCCCGAAGAAGCCAGACACCGATCCGCTCGCCCCGGCCGGATTTGATTACTCAGAATCACAGTCAACCATGTGGTATCACGACCACGCCAACGACATCACAGCTCACAATGCCCTGATGGGTCTGGCGGGTTGTTACATGGTGAGCGATCCGTGGGAGAAATTTCTGGTGGCGCAGCATGTTTTGCCGGCGCCCGACTTTCACAACAGCGAGAACAGCCACGACATTCCACTAGTGCTGGGCGATCGCTGTCTGTGCCGCCCCACCAGCGAAGCTCCGGATGTTGCCAGAATTCATTTCGACCCGTTTGATCACAACGGCTATCTGGGAAACATTCCCGTGGTCAACGGCATGGCCTGGCCCCGGCTCGAAGTCAAATCGCACAAATATCGCTTCCGCTTCCTGAACGGCTCGCTCGCCAGGGTCTTCCTGCTGACGCTCTGGGACGCGGGGGATCTCAGTCAGTTGACGGAGGAGCAGCTTGAGGGCGTGCTGGTCAGCAAGGACGAGGACGGGACGCAATATGCGAAGGGGGGCATCAGCAGCGGGATGACCTGTGAGGGCGTCTCGGGCGGGCGATCCATCGATGAACCTGGCGTTTCGGGTGATCCGCGAGCCTCGCGGCCACATCCGTGGGTGCGGATTGGCAAGGATTCGTGGCTGCAGGGTGAGCCGGTGTGGGACGACCGGATTCTGCTGGCAATGGCCAATCGGGCTGATGTGATTGTGGATTTCAACGCATTACTGGGTGACCGCCCGCGTGCCACATTTTTTCTGGTGAATCTCTGTGATCAGCGTAATGGCCGGGGGCCGGGTCATGGAGACAACGGCCTTGCGGCCGCAGACGGTGCAGGGCTGCCGCGCGGCGGCCGTCTCAGCGTGCCTTCGCTGGACGACCGCGAGCGGCAGCGTCTGGCGGGTGACAGCGAAGGCGGTGCGAAGTTTGAAATGCTGAAAATACTCCGCATTGACGTCATCCGGGACGAGACACCGGATCCGTGCATCAATTTTCAGCCGGACCTCAGTCCTCTGACGCACCTGCTGCGGACACATGCCGACCACATCAACAGCACGCCTTTACTGACGGACGCAGCTCCTCGAAATGCCGCCGGAGAACTGCTCCCCAAACTTCGTGCTCACGACAACATCATCGGCCGTTTGACATGGCAGGACATCAAAAACCTGCCGACTCGAAGATTTGACTTCGAGCGTGGTCGGGGGGCGTGGCGAGTGAGTCAGCGATTTTTCGACGAGGAGCGCGCCGACGCCACTCCTGTGCTTGGTGGCCTGGAAGTCTGGCACCTTGTAAACCGCAGCGGAGGCTGGTGGCATCCAATTCACATCCATCTGGAATCTCACCAGCAGATCTACGTTGATTTTGCCGGCCGCAAAATGTCTCGCAGGGACGTTAACGGCGCCTTGTACCCAGGCGTATCAATCGACCTGACAGCCGAGAAGGCGTTGCCGCACGACTGCTGCAAGCACGACACGTCCATTCTTGGCCCCAATACAGAGGTCATAATTCTGATGCGATTTCGCACGTTCCGCGGTCCGTTCGTGTTTCACTGCCATAATCTGAACCACGAAGACATGCGCATGATGGTCACGATGGACCCCCGTATGGAAGCACTGGGACAAGTGAATCCGCAGCAGTCTGACACGCAGCAGGGTGATCGTGTGGATCCTGAAAAAACGGGCTACGATATTCTGACACTTTCCACACCACTCATCCCTGAGACGCTCATGAAGCTGCAGCTGAACGGACACTTGCCACCCGTTCCCGCTCCTGTTTCGGTGCAGCAGTTTTTTGGAGATGCATGCCATGCCTGATCTGAACCGCCGCAGACTCCTGTATTCCCTGATCCCTGTTGTTGCCGCCGGAACAGCCACTGCGGACGAGCGCCATCGGCAACGGGCTGTTCCCCCACAGCCTCGTGCCACCGACAGACTTCCGGATCCGCTCCTCGTCAATCATCGCGGGCAGTCCCTCCGCTTTTATTCCGACCTGATTGCTGACCGCCCGACGGTTATCAGCATGATGTATACTCAGTGCGATGGCACCTGCCCGGGGACTTCCGCCCTGCTGTCTTCACTCTGGCCTGCTCTGGACCAGGCCGTCGGCCGAAGCCTCAGAATTCTCTCCATCACGCTTGATCCGGAGTATGACACTCCGGAGGTGCTGGCTGCGTACGCTGAACCGCTCCAGCCACGAAACGCAGGCCAGCTGCAGAGCGAGTGGATGTTTTTGACGGGAAGGCCCGAGGACATTGAGGCCATCCGCCAGGGACTCGGTTTCACAGACCCTGATCCCGTGATCGATCAGGACAAAAGCCAGCATGCAGCGTTGCTCACGTTCGGAAATGATCGCCTGAATCGCTGGGCGACCATGCCCGTGGAAACTCGTCGGGAACAGCTGCAAAAGAGTATGATGCGGATCCTGCTGGGGACTTCCGTGGGAGGTGTTCGATGAGCAGCACAACAATCCCTCGACGGGGCTCTTCCCTGATTTCTCTTGTTGCCGCTGGAGTTCTCGTGACGGCCAGCACATCGGCTGCCATGATCTTCGCACGGCAGCTGGCAATGGCGACCGTGGCGACCGGCGTTGCTGCGGACGACACGCAGCGCGACAAGGCTCAGACAGCCCCGCTGTCCAAAGCCCGACTGGAGCAGCGCAAGCGTGCTGCAGAGCAATTAGCGGAAAAGAGCACCGGCGATTCAAGACTGCGGCACTCCGAGTCCTTTGACTACACCAACCTCACCGACTTTGTCCGTGATGTGCGGGCACTTCGAGTGCTTGGCAAAGCACTGTTCTGGGATCAGCGAGTCGGCAGTGACGATCGCACGGCCTGTGCCACCTGTCATTACCACGCAGGTGTTGATACACGCACCAAACACACCGACAGTGCTCTGGTTCCCGGTCAGATCCGAGTCAACCATCAGTGGACGCAGGCTGACCATACTCCGGATTCCGGCAGCGGACAGTCGGAAGACTTCGGCCTGATCCTGGCGAAAAACGGCGTTGACGATCAGACGCTTGTGATTGGATCACAGGGCATCCGACTGCGAATATTCGAAGGCCTGACATTGAATGCCGAGGGTATCCCGGTCGAGAAAAGTCGGCTGCCGACCGCTGAGGAATTCGAATCGCTGCATTACCTGCAGTCACAGCTTCCCTGGCGCAGCGTCTCGCGGCGAAATGCGGCCACTGTGATTAACAGCACGCTGCTTTCCCGGCTGTTCCATGACGGGCGAGCCTCAGACGTGTTCAACGGCCATGATGGCAACGGGGCCTCGACTCCTCTGGCGGACGAGATCGGCAAGTTTGTCGTTCGCAATCAGCGCGTAACAACGCTTCAAGTGCGAATCCCGCGCGCGGCAGCCGCTTCACAGGCCGTGGTTCCTCTGGTGAGTGATCAGGAGATGAGCTGGCACGGGCGGAGACCATGGCACATCGCTCTGAAACTGCTCGATACGCCGCCGCTCCTGCTGCAGCAGGTTCACAAAGAAGACAGCCTGCTCGCCCCGTGGACACACGCCACCGTTCATCGGGGACTGAATACCACCTATCGGAAACTGATTGAACAGGCCTTTCTCCCAGCTCTTTGGCAGGCGCCGAACAGCTTTCAACTTCCGCTCCCGTTCACGGATATGAACGGGCAGCCCCTCAAGGGAACACACGCGCTGCACGCGGCCAACTTCTCGCTGTTCTTCGGACTGGCGATCATGGCCTACGAACAGACGTTAGTCTCGGACGACTCGCCATGGGACAGATTTTCGCGGGGGGACACGACAGCCATGTCGCTGCAGGCCATTTCGGGGATGCAGAAGTTCCAAAGCTATGGATGCAGCGAATGTCATTCCCAGCCGGAGTTCGCCGGCGCGACAACTTCGGCGATCTTCGGCAGTGCCGATCCTGCGGATGTCGATTACGACGAATTGCCCCCCGGAATGGAACCGCTGGAAGAACCGATCAACCCTGACGGCCACCGATTTATTGAGCCTCTCCAGCCGGTGTTTGAAGGCCCCGGAATGCCGCTCAATACACAAATCTTCGCCTACGACGGTGGCTTCTACAACATCGGCGTCACACCGCTCTGGTTCAACAATCAGCTCGACAATCCCCGCTTTCGGCTTGACTGGGGTGTCGGCCATGTTCCCGAACCGGGCGAGCTCCCCATTGAATTCTCGCGCGCCCGCAAACGCTATCCCGGCGAAGATCGGCTCAAACCCAACCAAAGCCATGTCCGCGGGGCCTTTAAGTCACCCTCGCTTCGCAATATCGCACTCACGGCACCCTACATGCACAACGGCGCGTTTCTGACTCTGCGGGAAGTGCTGCTCTTCTATCAGTACGGCCCACGCAGGTTTGCCGATTCCGCCGAAGCAAAGTACTGGCACCATCCCAGCCTTCCTGCCATTCAAAAATTCCTTGAAGATGACGTCCGTGCCGTTGATGAAATCGAAGCCTTCCTGCACGCTCTCACGGATCCTCGCGTGGAACGACATCAGTCGCCGTTTGATCATCCATCGCTGGAGTTGCCGAGCGGAAACAAGGGGGATTCAAGGGCTCTTCAGAACGGTGTCGCTGAGGAAACGCAGGCGCAGAACCTTGAGGGGGATTTCAAGCTGCGAATTTCCGCGACACTTCGGCGGATTAACGAAAACCAGACCAACGATCTGACCGGTTTCCCGGACGCTGCCGACACTTCACTTGACGATCTGAAGTTGCTGCCGGCAGTTGGCAGGTCGGGAGTGGCCGACCCGCTTGAGGGTCTGCCTTCCTGGCAAAAGCTGTCCCGCTGATCTGCCGGAACGAGACTGTCGCTGTTGCGAAAATTCTACCGGCGTCTGCGATCTTCAAGTTGCGCGTCGGCGATGTCTGCGAGCACCTCGACGGTACAGGTCACGAGGGCGAGAAGTAGCAGTTCGACGGTCGCGGTCGCTACAAATTCCACCAACTTTTGTCCCGAGAAAGCCCCCATTTTATTGAGATTAAAGACAACGATCAGGACACCAACGAGTTGTGCCGTTCGGACGACCATCCGCAGGAGTGGATAGACGGAGTTTCGTCGCAGATCTGCAAGCCTGACGACGGATTCTCTGGCAAAGGCCTCCTGTGTGTTCGGCAGAGCGGTTATGGACTCGGGCGGGAAAATCGTGCACACACTGACCCACTCGCTGTAGTTGAGCAGGTGAGCAAAAGTGGTCTGCGAAGGGTCCTCAACGGGCAGCACTTCTGCGTCAAACGAAAAGTCGCCCGAGCGAAGACAGCGTTGGATTTCAGCCAGAGTGAACGGGCCACGAAAGCCTGCTTTGCCGGGTTGGCGAACCCAGTACCGATGCGCTGTCGTCATCTTAGACACCTACCGGGGTGGCATCGGGTGAGAGCGAGCTGATCAGGAGGTTTGTGAGCCATGCCGCCTGGTCGTCCGTGCAATGTTCCCATGTGGCCTGGAGTTCGGTTGCCGCGACGTGCCCCAGCACCGCCTCGCGGAGTTCGCTGGTGCTTGCAGTGAGAGTGGGTATCTGTTCTGACGGCAGACCGCGGGAAACGGAAACGAGTCCGGTGTTGGAAAATTCGAGAGTGAGCTGGGAACCGCCGAGCCCGAGCAGGTTGAGTCCGACGCGGGTGGTGGCTGCGGAGCCGGGAGTTGCTGACTGACGACAGAAATCTTCAAACCATACGGGTACGGGAGTATAGTCCGGGCGACGTTTGCCCCATTTGTCTGAATTGCCGAATTCGATGTAGCGATGGATGATCGTGCGGTCGATTGGGGGGCAGGGCAGATCGGGTACAAAGCGGCGCGTATTGCTGGCGTCGAATGTGTTATCGGTGGTTTCATAGTTGGCGTAGGTTTCGGCGTTCTCACGGAAGAGCGATTCGAACATTCGCTGATCTTCAGAGAGTGGAACGTCGTCTGCGTTGTCCGGTTCCGGGTCACCGGCGTAGAGCACACCGGTGGACTGGAAGTATTCGGCACAGCAGTCGATGAGATGTCGAGCAGCGGTGGGGACATCGGGGACGAGGTGGAACGTGAGTCCGCGGGCGGCCGGATTTTCGAAAATTCGGCACATGACGGCGGAGACCCAGTCGACGGGGATCAGGTTACGGCGTTCTTCGCCGGTGAATGCGAGCCGAATCGGGGTGCGGCGACGTCCATCCGGGCCAGTGGGGATGCAGGGGATGAGCATGGCCATGAGTCGCAGGTAGACAAACAGGCCGTGGTAGGTGTTGGTGTAGCCGGTTTGTGAATCACCGCAGATGACGGCGGGGCGGTAGACGGTGACGTGTTCAGGGAACGAGGCATTTCGTACGAGCGATTCGGCTTCGAATTTGCTGGCTTCGTAGTCATTGCGGAAGGTTTGTCCGGCAGCGAGGCTGGATTCTTCGACGACGGCAGTCTGCATACCGGCCACGTAGGCGGTGGAGACATAGTGAATGTCGCGGATTCCGAGGCGTTCGCAGAGTTCCAGCATGTGGCGAGTGCCATCGAGGTTGGTTCTCCATGGTTCGCCGTTGCGGTCGGCACCAAAAAATTCAAGGATCGCCGCGCTGTGAATGATGCTCTTGCAGTTCTGCTGAATCCAGAGCTGGTCGGATTCACTGAGTCCGAAGGAGGGTTTGCTGATATCACCATCGAGGACCACGGGGCGTGGGAGCGGACGCTGGTGCTGTTGTTCCCAGTACTGCAGGATCTGCTCGATTCGCTCGCGGGCGCTGGAGCGGCGGGAGCCGCGGACGACAAGCGCCAGCTGGTGGCCGTTGAGTAAGAGATCGCGAATCAGATAGCGCCCAACCAGTCCGGTGGCTCCGGTGATCAATGTGTACATTCTCAACCCCGCAAGGCTCTGTTGCAGAACGACGAGTGCCCGTGGGCAGCACGTCTTTGCGTAATTTTTTTACAAGTGCTTCGGCAAACGCCGAAGCGATTACTATTCAAATTTCCGACCGCGACTGCAATCACTGGCGTGCTGCAAGTCGAAATTCGGGGAGCGGTTCGGCCACCTGCGCCCAACAGTTTCCCTGGCCTGACAAACCATCGCACGCATCCCAGACTTCCAGTTTTCACCGGCTTGCTGCCAGGTCCTGGAAAGTCCCCGGAGTATTTCTGTGCAATTTGTCCAGAATGCGGATTTTGCCAGATTTGAGCTGCTGTTGAAAGCCAATCGGGACCAGCCGCACCGGAATTTCGCTCCACATCGCGATTCCGAGAAACTCAGAATTTTCTGCCAACGCCAATTCCCGCCCGGAAAATGCTGGATTCGTCGTCCCCATGGCGCATAGTCGCACCGCCGAAAACCACTTTCGAATCTCCCCCTGCTGCCGGAATCTCCACATGCCCCATTTCTCGGGCGTCATCCCACCCGTTGTTTCACCGCTCACCGCCGATGGACTTTTCGATTCGGCCGCCATGGCGCAGGTCGTCGAACATCTGCTGGAAGGCGGTGTGGCTGGCGTCTTCGCTCTGGGAACAACCGGGGAAGGCCCGTCGCTCAGCTATCGACAGCGATACGAAATCATCGATCGTGTCTGCGAAGTCGTGCACGGCCGTGTCCCGGTGCTCTGCTGTGTCACCGACACCAGCTACGCCGAATCTCTCCTGCTCGCTGTTCATGCTCACAGTTCCGGCGCCGCCGCAGTCGTAGCTGCCGCCCCGTTCTACTTCGATGTTCCACCTGCCGCTCTTACCGACTGGTTTCGTCGCCTCGCCGACGAATCCCCACTCCCGCTGCTGCTCTACAATATGCCGTCCTGCGTCGGCACAATCCTCAGCCTCGACCTCGTGGCCGAACTCCGCGAACATCCCAACGTCATCGGGATTAAGGACAGTGGCGGAGACCTGCGTTACTTCCAGCAGCTTTGCGTTCAATTCCGACAGCCTGAGCGATTTTCGGTTTTCATGGGCCCCGAAGAACTTCTCGCAGACGCCGTTGCTCTCGGAGGTGACGGCGGAGTCTGCGGAGGAGCCAATCTGCTGCCCCACGTCTACTCCAGCCTCTACTCAGCCGCACTGCGGAAAGACGCCGCTGAAATCCATCGCCTGCATGAGATCATTCATGATCTGTTCGCCACCGTCTACCGCGACGAACAAGGCCGCATGAAACTCATCCCCGGACTCAAACTTGCCATGGAACTCGCCGGACTCTGCCAGCGATTCACCGCCCCGCCACTGCAGCCCGTCAGCACCCAGCACGCCGCCCGAATCGCCTCTGCCATCCAGAGACTCGTCAGCCACAGCCACACGGAATCCGTGCGACTTTGATGCACTGCGCGAAACGCAGCCGGGGGCTTCCGCCCAACCGCTGATTACGGCCGCAATGCCGACCGCAATGCCAGCCGCATGGCGGCAGCCTGCGGGCAAACGGCCCTGCCAACGTCCCGCCAAAGGCCCTCGCCAGCGCGCGCACCTTCGGTGCGAA
>Ga0172376_10004919_pt1 | contig 15066 bp, 10 predicted proteins | sample Lak35m_FD_121114 | JGI IMG/M metagenome (GOLD analysis project Ga0172376, IMG submission 121114) | Freshwater microbial communities from Kabuno Bay, South-Kivu, Congo - kab_092012_35m | ecosystem: Environmental > Aquatic > Freshwater > Lake | place: Democratic Republic of the Congo: South-Kivu...
CAGGCGACTGGGAAACCAGATCGGACCGGGAACGCGTTGGAGCAACTCCGCGTACTCGCTCCAGCTGGGTTGTTGGCAAGGCATGTCGCCGGCGATCGAGGTTGGATCGGAGGAGGCGACCGCCGCCGAGCCAGCAGCCAGCCGCTTCCATTGGCCCACCGTCAACTCGTACTTGGACAAGAAGTAGGGATCCAACTCGAACTCGGCCACCCACTCGTCTTGGTAGTTCGCGGTTCCCTTGGGGACGACGAGTCGCGGCGTTCGACCTCCAGGCACGAGCACGAAGACGAGCCCGGTGTCGCCGTCGATGATCCACTCGCCGTCGTCGCCGCGCGCGGGCGGCAAGCCGGAACCTGCGTGGAGGAACTCCCACAGGCCTGAATGCGGATCTTCGCCCAAGGGTACGAGTCCGAGTTGCTGCACGAGCCCGCCACTTGGCCAACGCGCTTGCGCGTACTTCGGTGACGCGGCGATGGCCTGCAAGGCTGCGCTCCAGCGACGTTGGACTTCGTCTTCCTGCGCTTGGTCGAGCAGCGTGGCGAGCGCGACGAGTTCCACCTCCGTGGCCTGGAACTGGGCATGCAGTGCGTCCTCGGCGGGGTCGAGGAAGCGCCAGGTGCGACGCTCTCGGCACTGCGCCTGCAAGTCCGCGATGCGGCGGTCCAGGTCCGCCTCCGCCGTGGCGATCTCGGCCTTGATGTCCTTGCGTCGCGCCTTGGCCTCCGCCTTCCAAGCGAGCAACTCGGCTTCGCGCTCGGCTCGCGCATCGCCGGCGAAGCGTGCAGTCTCGAGCTGCATCAGCAGCAAGTCCTCGGCGACGGGTCCGCGATCGGCCGGAGGCAGCTGGTCGCGCAACGACTCGAGCTTGTCCAGCGCTTCCGCGCCGCGACCGACGGCCCAGAGGGCCCAGCTCCAGGCCACTTCGGCTTCCACGCGTTCCGCCGGCTCCACGCTGGAAGCGGCGCGCTCGGCGTAGATGAGGGCGCGGACTTCCATGCCGTGGATCCTGCGACTCTCGGGCTTCGCGTAGATCAACGCCTGCCGCATCAGGTCCGCGGCCCGCATGCCCTCCAACTCGCGAGCCATGCTGCGTTCGTAGCGCTCCTTGTCCGGCCACGGCTTGGACCCGAGCATGCGCGCCTGCCACTCGGCCTTGCGATCCAGTTGGTTGACCGCGCTGTTGATGGTCGTCTCGACTTCCTCGCGCTCGAGCTGCAGCTTGGCGACCGCCTGCTGCAGTGGATGGTTGATGAAGTCGCGCGACTGGTCGTAGTCCGAGTAGGGCTTGAAGCTGGCCGTCGCGCGCAATGCGGCCATGCGTGCGCGCACCGCGGCTAGACCCGGCGCATGCGCGCCGTGCGGATCGACCGATCCCTCTACGAGTTGGCGCGCGAAGTCGGTCCACTGGACGCTGGTCCATGGACTGCTGGCGTCCTTGAGGGCGTCGAGCAAGCCCCGCGCCTGCGATCCGAGCAAGCGCAGCTGCAGCTCCTGCGCTTGTCGCGACACGGCGGCGCCGCGCTCCTCGGCCAACCTCTTTTGAGCGGTGGCGAGCTCGGCTTGTTCGGTGGCGCGATCGCGCTCAATCAGCGCCGTCTGCGCATGGGCATCGGCTTCGTCCGCCTTGTCTTGGAAGGCCAGCACCCCGATCAAGGAAGCGACGACGGCTGCTCCAACCGCGCTTGCGAGCGCTTTGTTGCGGCGCACCCACTTCTTGGTCTCGGCCCAGGTGCCGGCCTCGTGCGCGGCGACGACGCGACCTTCGAGAAACGCGCGTAGGTCCGCGGCGAGCGCCGAGCAGTCTGGGTAGCGCCGGTCGCGGTCGCGCTCCATGGCCTTCTCGCAGATCGAGCACAGCTCGGCCGGTTGGGTGCGCGCGACCGTCTGGATCGGCTCCGGTGGTCCAGCTTGCATGCGCCGCCACAGCACCGCGGTTTGGATGCGCTCTTCGCCTGCTTCGTGGAACGGCGGTCGACCCGCCAGCAGCTCGTACAGCATCACGCCCAGCGCGTACACATCGCTCGCCGGGCCGACCACGCCCCCGGAGCGCCACTGTTCGGGCGACATGTAGGGTGGCGTGCCGGCGCCGCCGCTGTTCTCGGCTTGCCGTGGCGCGCCCGACTCGGCGCCGCCTGCGACGTCGTCGGCGAGCTTGGCGATGCCCCAGTCCATCACATGGACCTCGCCGTACTCGCCCACGCGGATGTTGCCGGGCTTCAAGTCGCGGTGCACCACGCCTTGTGCATGCACATACGCCATCGCCTCGGCCACCTGCGAGAGGATCGTCACGACGCGCACCACGCTCCAGCCTTCCTCGCCGCGCGCGACTTGCCGATAGACCTCCGACAGGTTGCGTCCGCGGATCAGCGGCATCGTGAAGTACGCGCGACCATCCGCATCGACGCCGGCGTCGTGGATGCCCGCCACCGCCGCGTGCGAGAGCCGCGCGGCGATGCGCATCTCGCGCCGGAACAACGGCAACAGCCGCGCGGCCGCCGCCGGATCGGCGATGCGCTTGCACGCCACGACGCGCTCCAGCAACAAGTCGCGCGCTTCGTGCACGCTGCCCATGCCGCCGCGGCCGAGCTCCTTGCCGATCTCGTAGCGTCCACCGACGGCGCCAAGACGCGCGAGATCCTGCCGCGCCTGCGCCGTCTGCGCACGCAGGTCGCGCCCGTCCTCGATGGTGCCGAGTCCTGCTGCGCGCGCGACGCCATCCAACCCGTCGTTGTTCGCGTGCAGCGCGCGCAGCTCGGAAGCCAAGGCAGGATGCGCGGCGCAAAGCGCCTCGAACGACTCCGTCGGGCTACCCGACTCGATCCGCAGGCGCCACGAGGCGTAGACCCGTTCGGCCCAGGAGTAGGGCTCGGACGCGTCGTGGGGCTGCATGTCGTCGAGTGTAGGCATTCGTTGGCCGTCACCCGATGGGCGTGGGAAGCGCGCGGACCGACTTGCCGCCCTGCGATGGCTCGATCCTGATGGCGAACCTGCGCGGGGCAGCGGTTACCGGCATTCGCGCCGGCGGCAGAGGGGCTCAAGCCCTGCTTGCAGCGTAGTGCCGGTCAATACAACGATCGGCGACGTCGGCCCGCTCAAGCCGGCCGACGTCGCCATGACCACCTCAACGCCGCAGGTTGAAGACCAGGATGCCTTCACCCACGATCACGCCGCCTTCCCCGGCGTCCGCGGCGAAACCGTCCTCGAAGCGGACCTCGTCGGCTTCGTCGACGAAGCCGTCGCAGTCATCGTCGGTGCCGATGCTGTCCACGCGGACCGGCGCGATGGCATCTCCGGCAATCACGTGGTACTGCACGACGAACTCCATCAGTTCGGTCGAAGCGGCGTCGAAGCCCACCGCGTAGATCCAAACGGTCAGCTCCTCTTCCTCGAGGCGATAGCCGCCATGGATGCTGGCCAGCGCGGGGAGGTTCGGCATGTCCGCATTGCCCATGGCCATGAACCGCAAGGTCGAGTGGAGACCACTCGGGCTTGCCGTGCCGAGGCCATTCGAGGTCGCGCCGTAGAGGGTGCCGCACGCAACTTCGTCGAGATCGTCGCAGGTGGTGCTGACGATCTCCTCGACCGGCACCAGCTGCAGCACGCGGCCATCCAGGTGGCCCTGGATGGGCAGGAACGGGAAGGTGAAGTCGCCCGGAATGTCGAAGTTGTCCACGACTTCGATCATGTACGCGCCTCCGAGCGACGACGCGCCGTCGCAGCCGAAGACGGGCGTGCCGTCCTCGTCGACGACGACATCGCCGCCGTCGTCGATGCCGTCGTCGCCGCCAGCATCGCCACCACCGCCGCCCCCGCAGGCGACGAGGGCGAAGCACGCGAAGGCCGACACGAGGAAGTTCGAGCAGGGAACTGAGTTGATGATCTTCATGGTGCAGTCTCTTGGTGCGCGGCCGACTCCGAAGCGGGTCGTCCACGCTAGATCAAGCGCCACCCGGGTGCATTCCTCCCGGTGAATCCGCGGAAAGTGCGCGCGCTGGCCGCGAGATTCCCGCGACCAGCGCGGTCGCGCTGGCAAGGCGTCGAGGCGTCTTCAGTCCCGCGCTTCGCGTCCGCCGCCGATCATCCACGCGCGCGGCTGACCTACATCGAGCAACACCAGCTCGGCCTCGATCTCGACCGGCCCCGTGCGCGTGCCGCGCAACGCATAGCGTGCTCCGCGTGCCGCGACGATCGCGGCGAAGCGGCCGTCCTCGTCGCAGGGCAGGGCCAGCTCCAACTCGAAGCCCGGATGCAGCGGATCGTCCAGCGAGAGTCGCGGGCCAGGCTGGCCAACGTGCTGGATGAGGCGCGCGGCGCCCGAGACTTGGCCGTGGAGGTCCAGCATGGGCGACTCGGCGATCGCCGCGAGGCTCGCTTCGTCTGCGCCCAGGTCCTCGACCAACGCCACGCCACGCTGCAGCACCAGCACGACTTGCCCCGCATGGATCGCCTCCACCGTCGGATCGAGCATGTCGACCGGCAGGCGCTCGTCCGCCTCGTCGATCTGGCCATCGCAGTCGTCGTCCTCGCCCACGACATGGTCTGGCAACGCCACCATGATGTCGCCGGGGTAGGTCTTGTACTGGATGGTCTGGGTCACCGTGTCGCCCGCGCGTTCCACCCAGAACACGCCATCCAACTCGACCGTCATGCCAAGTCCGGCGTCGTAGTACGAGCCGGTCAGGATCGGGGCCACGGGCCAAGGAAGCGGTCCCACGTCAGCGAAGGCCAGCGCCATCAAGGTCGACGGCATCACGCCCGTGGCGCTGGCGGTGCTCAAGCCGGCGCCGGTGGTCGAGTAGAGGGCGACGCAGACGGAGGAGCCGCCCGGCTTGTCGCACTGGGACACGCCGTACATGTCCACATAGGCGTTGGCGAGTTCCAGCAGATCGAGCTGGGCCAGGTTCAGCTGCCGCGACTGCAGCTCCAAGTCGATCGGGAACAGCGGGTCTTCCATGCCCATCTCGTCCTCGTCGATCTGGTAGGTGGCGCCCACGATCGTCCAAGTGCCACCTTGCTGGTTGATCGAGGGCGGACAGTCGCCCGGCTGCGGCGGCCCCGGCGGGTCGTCGGTGTCGCCGGACGATCCGCCTCCGCAAGCGGGAGCGAGGGCGAGGGTTGCGAGACATGCGGCGCGGGTGCCGCCAATGGCCAGGGCGTGGATCTTGGACTTCATGATGCAGGCGTGCAGCGTTGTGGACAGGCGGCCCTATTGCCGCCGGTTCTTTCCGCCAAGCGCGCGACGGCCTCGCATCTCACGGCCCATTCCCGTTTCGTCCGCGGGCCTCTTCAGTCGGCTCGCGCGGTACTTGCGCTTGCGCCACCCGTGGCGCGCATTCGCGTCTAGACTGGGGGGCAGCCCCCGCGCAGGCGGATGGAGGCGACAGAGGGCGACCGTCCTCGACGGCGGAAAGGACGATCCAAGCGACCATGGCCATGTTCGGACCCGATGTGGAGCGCACGGCGCGTTTGATGAACCGCGCGCGCAAGGTGCTGGCGTACGGCGGCCTCGATGGCATCGTCCATCGGCCCTTGATGCACGAGCGCGGCACCTTCCCGCAGTTCGTCGAAGCGGCGGAAGGTTGTCGCATGGTCGATTCGACCGGGCAGGCCTACATCGATTGGGTCAACGGTTGGGGGCCGACGATCCTCGGCTACCGCCATCCCGAGGTCGAGGCGGCCATCGTCGAAGCGCTACGCGCCGGGCCTTCGGTCTCGTTGATGCATCCGGTCGAGGTCGAGGTCGCCGAGCTGCTGAGCGAGATGATCCCCAACGCCGAGATGGTGGCGTTCGGCAAGAACGGCTCGGACAGCTTGACCGCCGCCGCGCGCGTGGCCCGCGCGGTCACGGGGCGCGAGCTGATCCTCCAGTACGGCATGCATGGCTTCCACGATTGGTTCGTGTCGCGCCTCGCGCATGTGCGTGGCGTGCCGGGCTGCTTGCACGGCCTGGTCAAGTCGTTCCCCTTCAACGACCTCGCCGCGCTCGAGGCCCTGTTCGAAGCGCACCCCGGCCAGGTCGCGGCCGTGATGATGGAGCCGAGTCGCGAGCAAGAGCCGGCGCCCGGCTACCTGCAGGGCATCAAGGATCTCTGCCGCAAGCATGGTGCCTTGTGGATCTGGGACGAGGTCATCACGGCGCTGCGCTTCGGCGTGGGTGGCGCGCAGACCGCGTACGGCATCTCGCCGGACCTCTCGTGCCTCGGCAAGTCGCTAGCCAACGGCATGCCGCTGTCGGCGCTCGTCGGACGACGCGAGTACATGCAGTACACGCCCTCCGTCGGCTTCGGCATGACCTTCCGCGGCGAGACGCTCTCCCTGTCGGCGGCGCGCGCGACCTTGCAGGTGTGCCGGCGCGAACCCGTGGCCGAGCGTCTCGCCGAGGCGGGCACGCGGTTGCGTCGCCGCTTCGAGGCCGACTGCGCCGATTTGGGGCTCGACTGGGCCATGGTCGGCCATCCCGCGCGCATTTCGGTGCGCTTCGGAGGCGGCAACGGCTGGAACGCCGAGTCGTTGCGCGATCTGTTCCTGCAGGAGTGCCTCAAGAACGGCGTGTTCACCAACGGCAACTTCTTGGCCTCGATGGCGCACGACGAGGCGGCCGTCGATTGCACCGCGGGCGGAGTGCGTCGCGCGCTCGAGACGGTGGCGCAGGCCTTCCGCCTCGGGCCGCAGCGGCTGGCCGAGCCGGTGGGCGGCTTCCCGCACGGCCCCAAGATCCACAGCGCGCGCGGCAGCGCCGATCGCTTGTGGACCGAGGGTCATGTGCTGCACATGTCGGGCTGGTTGCTGTTGCACGACGGGCCGGCCGACGAGGTCCATGTTCGTCGTCCCGACGGCCAGCTGGTGCCTGCGGCCAAGGTCGCGCGGCCCGACATCGCCGGCGCCTTCCCGCACACGAGTGGCGCCGAAGGCGCGGGCTTCAGCGTGTCGGTGCCCGAGGCGCTCGTCGCCGACGGCACGCGCCACGAGGTCGACCTGCTGGTGTCCAAGGCGGGGCGCGAGGTCTTCTCGTGCCGCATCGTCAAGTACGCAGTGGCCGACGCGCAAGTCGGCGGCCCGTTCTGGCTCGGCGACGGCGTGCTCTACATCTGAGGACCGCCGCTCGCGCGGCGCGCCTCAGCCACGCGGACGCTACTTGGGCTTCGCCAAGCCGAGGATGCGCTTGATGGGGTTGCGCTTGGCCTCGAGCCGCGCGTGCAGGTTCGCCACCTCGCGCTCGAGGTTCTGGATGTGCCCTTGCAGGTGGGGGCGTTCGGCTTCGAGCGCCTGCGCGTGGCCGTGCACGCCCCGCATTTCCGCTTCGAGCGCTTGGGCGTGCTCGCGCAAGCCGCGCGCGTCGGAGTCCATCGCCCGCGCATGGCCCTTGAGACCCGAGTTCTCGCGCTCGAGCGTGTCGGCGTGCCCCTTGAGCGCCGCGTTCTCGCCCTCGAGGTTGGCGATGTGGCCGCGCAGCTGCGGACGCTCGGCCTCGAGCACCTTGGTGTGCTCGCGCAAGCGCGCCAGCTCGGCTTCGAGCGCTTCGCCGTGCCGCTTGAGTGCCGCGTTCTCGCCCTCGAGGTTGGCGATGTGGCCGCGCAGCTGCGGACGCTCGGCCTCGAGCACCTTGGCGTGCTCGCGCAAGCGCGCCAGCTCGGCTTCGAGCGCTTCGCCGTGCGCGCGCAGGCTGGCGAGTTCGGACTCCAGCGTCGCCGCGTGGCGCCCCAGCTGGTCGCGCTCGCCCTCGATCGCGCCGACATGGCCGTGCAACCCGGCGCGCTCCTTGAGGAGCTCCGAGCGGATCTGGCGCAGGACATGGCGCTCCGAGCGCAGGCTGGCGATCTCCTCCGCGGCGCGGTCCGAGACGCCGCGTCGCACGCGCGCGCGCAGGTCCTCGATGGTGGCGACGCCGCGTTCCGAGCAGCGCAGGCAGTCGTAGTTCAGCTTGCCCGTCCACACGCCGCGCCGCAGCTCCTTGGCCTGGTCGGACTCGAGCACCTCGGGCAGCGGCGTCCGCTTGACGTTGCCCACCACCTCGGAGCGGCAGCACAACGACACATCGCCGTTGGAGCGCACGATGACGAAGTTCCACGGATCGGTGCAGTCGCGGGTCTCGCCGGGCCCAGGCGCCTTGTTGAAGCTCATTGCCATGTCTGTCCGACCTCCAGCGAATCGATTAATCCGGGTTCCATGTCGAAGCGCACGCCCAGCTCGTCGGCGATGCGCTGCGCTTCCTCGATCGCGCGCACCGCGCCCTGCGGATCCACCTCGGACGGGTGCAGGATCTTGACCGCGCCCTCGATGTCGGGATGCCGCACCAGGTTGACCAGCGCCAGCGCGTGCGCCTTGCGCGCGTGCGTCCAGCGCACGAGGTCGGGCACGAGCGGCATGTTGAGGTGCGTGATCGTGCAGCTGATGTGCAGGAACGGCTTCTCGATGAAGTTCGACTCGCAATGCGCCACGAGCCGGTCGAGGTTGTCCGTCAGCTTGTCGAGCTTCAGCCCGCGGCGCAGCTGGAACTGCAGGTCGGCGTCGGTCGTGTCGACGCTGATCTTGACGGCGCGGAAGCGCGCCAGCGTGTCGATCTCCTCGTCGTTGAACCGCTTGGCGAAGTTGCTGGTGATGGTCACTGGCAGGCCGCGCGCCAACAAGAGCCGCGCCACACGCGTCCAATCGCGCAGCATCGTCGTCTCGCCGTGCCCGCTGAGCTGCACCTCGTCGGGTTGCGCGCGCAAGAGCACGTCGGCCAGCGCCTCCGGCTCCATGAGCAGGTCCTCGCCCTTGTAGTCCGGCTGGCTCACGGGGCAATAAGTGCACAGCAGGTTGCACCTGCTGGTCATCTCCACGTAGATCGTCCGCGGACGCGCTCGCAGCATCTCCGGCGGGATTTCGTCGACTTCGCTCGTCATGACTCGCCTTTCTCGTCCTTGGCGATGCGCGGCAGCCTCAGAAGCCTCGCCGCCATCCTCAATGTTCCCAGCGGCCCGTCGTAGCGCGCCAAGCGCAGCGTCGCGGCCTCGTGCCCGGCTTCGACTTCGCCGATGTGGCGCGCCAACCTCTCGAGATGCCCGTGGAGCACGGACTGCTCCTGCCGCAGCTCTTCGACCAGCCCGCCCAGCGTGCGCGCGTGGCCCTTGAGCGCCGCGTTTTCGCGCTCGATGGCCTCGGCGTGGCCCTTCAACGCGGCGTTGTCGCGCTCGAGCGTGGCGATGTGGCCGCGCAACCCGGGGCGTTCGGACTCCAAGACCTTCGCGTGGCCGCGCAAGTGGCGCAGCTCGGCGTCGAGCACCTCGGCGTGCCGCTTGAGCGCCGGGTTCTCGCCCTCGAGGTTGGCGATGTGGCCGCGCAGCTGCGGACGCTCGGCCTCGAGCACCTTGGCGTGCTCGCGCAAGCGCGCCAGCTCGGCGTCGAGCACCTCGGCGTGCCGCTTGAGCGCCGGGTTCTCGCGGTCCAAGGCTCGGGCATGGCCCTTGAGGGCCTTGTTCTCGCGTTCGATGGCCTCGGCGTGGCCCTTGAGGGCCTTGTTCTCGCGCTCGAGGATCGCTGCGTGCGCCTCGAGTCCGCCGCGCTCGGCGCGCAGCGCGCGGCGCTCCTCGAGCAGGTGGCCGAGCACTAGGTTGGCGCCGTTCGCCTCCATCTCGGCCACGTCGAAGGCCGGCGGCGCCGCAGCGGCTCCGGCGAGGCGTGCTTCCTCGGCCAGCGACCACTCGCTGAGCAGCGCCTCGTGGTCCTCGCGCGCTTCGCCGTCGCCGCCGACGACGGAGCAGCTGCGGCACACCTCGGGCGCGGCTCCGTTGCGCAACGAACGCCGCAGGTGCGTGGCCGCCGGTCCGTGCCAGATCTCGGCGAACGGCCGTTCGAGCACGTTGCCGAACAACATGCGCCTGTGGGCCACGGGATGGCAGCACGGCGCGACGCTGCCGTCGACGAGGATGTTGACCGAAACCACCGGCAGATCGCACGGGATCGGACGGCCCGCGGCGCGCTTGGCGCAGCCCTGCTTGGCAGCGACGACCAACTTGGGCGGCTTGCCGTCGAAGGCCGGCGGCGCATCCAAGGCCACGCCCAGCTCGCGCGCGCGCGCGATGCAACGCGCGCGCACCGCATCCCAACGCCACGGCTCGTCGCACAGTTGCTCACGCGAGCTTTCCTCGGTGATGGGGATGACGTGTTGGGCGTGGACGCCATCGAAGCCCAAGCGCTGGGCGAGCTCCAGCAGCGCTTCGAGCTCGTCCACGTTGCGGCGCATGAGCACCATGCACAAGGTCGCCTCCAGCGGCGCTCCCGCGGGTCGCTTGGAGCGCGCTTCCGCCAGCATCTCGAGGCCCTTGATCACGCGCGCCCAGTTCGAGCCCTTGCGGATCGCGTTGTGCGTCTCCGCCGTGGCGGCGTCCAGCGACACCTGTACCGAGGCGAAGCGTCGCCCGATCACATCCGCGACTTCGGGCACGACCAGCTTCGACCCGTTGGTCACGAGTCGCAACGCGAGGCCCATGTCGGCCGCGCGGTGCGCGTACTCGACGAAGCGGTCGGCGATGGTGGGCTCGCCGCCCACGCCGAAGGTCAGTTCGGAAGCCCACGGCAAGACCTCGCGTTCCAACCGCAGCCACACTTCCGGTGCGAGCGACTTGAGGCCCTTGCCGTGCCGCTGGCCTTCGGGCCTCAGGTGTTCGTAGCACATGAAGCAGTCCAGGTTGCAGGCCGAAGCGACCTGCAGGTAGACATGCACAGGTCGATTCGCGGGCACGCCCGAGGCGCTGCGCGAGGCGGCCGCGGCCAGCAAGCGGTTGATCTCGCGCGCTGCGCCTGGATCGCGCAGCACGCGGTCCTTGTCCGCGCCGCGCGCAGGCTGGTCGGTCGCGAGGCCGACCCGGACCGACGGCAAGGCGCCGGCGTGGAGCTCGGGGGGGGGAGCCATACGTGCTTCGAGGCTAGCACGAAAGTCCGGATTCGTGGGATGATCTCGCCTGTCGCCGAGCGAGTCGCGCGACTTGAAGGGCAGGACGGCTTCTGCTGTGCAACACAGGCAACTAGGCAAGTGCGGCCTCAAGGTGGGCGCGGTGGGCATCGGCGGCTGGCTGACCTTCGGGGGCTCGGTCGACGACGCCACCACGGACCGCATCATCGGCGCGGCGCTCGACTGCGGCGCCAACTTCATCGACTTGGCCGATGTCTACGCCGAAGGCCGCGCCGAAGAGGTCGCTGGCCGCACGCTGCGGCGCCATGCGCGCCACCAACTGGTGGTGTCAAGCAAAGTGTACGGCGCCATGAGCGGCGATCCGAACGACCGCGGCTTGTCGCGCAAGCATGTCCTCGAGTCCTGCGACCGTTCGTTGCAACGCCTTGGCCTGTCGTACCTCGATCTGTACTTCTGCCACCGCGAGGATCCCTCGGTGCCCGTCGAGGAGACCGTGGCCGCCATGGACCATCTCGTTCGCGCGGGCAAGATCCTGTATTGGGGCACGAGTTGCTGGTCCGGCGAGCGCCTCGCGCAAGCCGTCGAGGTCGCGCGCGACTTGCGCATGACGGCGCCCGTGGTCGAGCAGGTGCCCTACAGCCTCGTGGATCGCGGCATGGAGGCCAACCTGCAGCCGCTCGCCGAGCGCCTGGGCCTCGGCATCACGGTCTTCAGCCCCATCGCCGGCGGCGTGTTGACCGGCAAGTACGTCGATGGCGTGCCGCATGGCACGCGCGGCGCGGCGACTCCGCACGTGGCCGGGCACCTCGCCGAAGCGCGCCAAGCGCAAGTGCGCCGCTTCGTCCAGCGTGCCGCCGACATGGGCCACGCACCCAGCACGCTCGCCATCGCTTGGGCGCTGCACAACGAGCGTGTCTCCTGCGCCCTCACCGGCGCCACGCATCCCGATCATGTGCGCCAAAACGCCGCCGGCGCGCATGTGCGCCTGGACACCGCGACCGCAGCAGGGCTGGCTGCGATCTTCGCCTAGTCGCCTCCGCACGCGGCCGCGATCGCAGCTCCGCGCCCAACTTCGGCCGAGCCCATCACGACGAGGCTCATCGTGTCACTTGCCGGCCTTGGGCAGGGCTGCGCCTGTCCATGCCTTGGCCGGCACGGTGCGCGCAAGCCCCGACAACAAGGTGGCGTTGGCGGCCTCGAACGCGGCACGGATGCGCTCGATGGTCGCGACGTCGACCGGGCTCGCGTTCCACGCGTTCCGCAAGGCACGCATGTCCTCGCAAGCGCGCGCCAATTCGCGGTAATGGGCGGCATGCGCGGGCGGGATGCCCTTCGCGCTGCCTTGGCCCGCGGCGGTGGAGGCCAGCATCTCCTGCACCTGCACCCAATACCGCGCGGCCTCCTCAGGACTGCTCCCAGGGAGCGTGGCGCCGGCCAGCAAGCGGCACGCGATCACGTTCTGGCTGCCCGAGTCGACGAGGTTCCTTGCTGCGCACTTGCCGCGCGGCATGAACAAGTCCGCATTCAGCACGTCCCACGGTTCGCGACCCGGCGGCACGACCAGCGCGACCCTGCCCTTGCTGGCGCGGCGGCTCCGCTGGCCGTCGAGCGTGCGCCCCAAGCGGGCCAAGCTTTCCTCGGGCGCGCCATTGGCGCGCAGCGCCTCGATCTGGGCCGATTGCTTGGCGATGGCGAGGTCCAGCTCGAGGATCTCGGCCTTGGCGTGCACCAAGTACTCCACGATCTCGTGCTGCAACCACAGCTCGACGGCGGCCCGCGGATCCATCGTGACGTTCCGACTGGCACGCCGAGCCTCGACGACTCGTCCGTCCAGCTGCTCATGCGCGGCCTGCAGTTCCCGCGCGTCCAGCTGGTCGACCAGGATGCAACTCGCGCGCATGGCACCGGCCTCGGTCGATGGGACGATGTCGGCGATGGCGAACGGCTCTGTCGTCACGCTCGCGGCGGAACTGGAGTCGAGAAGGCCGCCGTACCAGCGTCGCGCCCACTGCTCGCGATAGCGTCCGAGTCCGACCATGTCGCCAGCTTCGACGAACTTCGCGATGCGCCGGGCTGCGTCCGCACGTGCTTGGTAGTACGGCTTGTGCGCGTCGAGCGCCTTCTTGGTCATGGTCGCGTAGGCCTCGGCCATGCCACGCGCAGTTTGCAGCATCGCCAAGGTGCGCCCGTCTTCGGGCCCTTGCAGATCCCAGGTCGGCCACATCATGAAGTCGATGAACCACTTGCCCTGGGGAACCTCGATGTGGCGTGCATGGCGCTCCCAATCGGGTTCGCCAGGCTTCGGCGCGCCCTCCCTGCCCAATGGCCATGTGCCGAACTGGCCCCCGAAGCGCAGGACGCGGAATTCGGGGTTGGCGCAGTCCTTGCGAGCCTTGTCGAGTTCCGCCTGCGCGTAGGCGATCTGGTCGGCGGGCAAACCGTTCTTTCGGAAGTACTCGAGGCTCTGCTCCTTCTCCTCCAGCGTGGCCTTGAGCGCATCGAGGAACAGCAGCTGGGACCGAACGACTTCCAAGGCCGCCTTGCGCGCATAGAGGATCTCCAGCGCCTCCAAATCAGCCAGGCCCGGGCGCTGGTTCGTGAACTCGGCCACGAGACTAGGCCCTTGCTCCGGGTCGAGTTCCGATCCCAGCAGTGCAGCGATGCGCTTGCGCGCATCCTCGAGCTTGCGCCCGACGGTCTCCGAGTCGACGGTGTCGATGCGGACCTTGGCGCCCAGCAGGTCGCCGTCGCCCGGGACGGGCAGGGCACGGCCAAGGACGGAAAGCAGGACCGAGGCCGCGATCGTCGCGGCGTGCTTCATTGCATGCATCATGTTTGGTTCGTGGTGCGCAACCTATGCACCCGTTTTCCATGCAAGCGCATGACGGCCGCGAATCCCATCCTGAATCCACGATTCAAGTCACTTCCCATCAAGTCAATTCCTAGTCTCGGTCTCGTCGCCCCCGACGCGCGGCTGTCCGATGTCCAGCGACATCAATTCATCGTTGATCGCAATGAGTTTGATGAGCACGCTGCGCAGAGCGCCACGAGCGCCGTCCATGACCGAGCAAAGGCGCCCTTTTCGTCGTCAAACACCACCAATCCCAGCTCTTGGGTGGGCTGCAGCGGATCGGCGCAAACGCATGTCAACGTCGACCTGTCCAAAGTTCCATTCGGGCACCGCCGTGGACAGTTCGAAGCTGCTGGCTATTTCCGGAATTCAATTCCCTGGGCCAGTGCAACACCTACTGTATGTTTGATCCTGAAAGTCAACTCATCGTACAGCTCTTGAAATTTATCTTCACGTATCCTTCCTTCCCCATCCATTAGGTTATATGTATCATAGGCTAGATCATCAATATCGTATACTACGCCATATTTATCTCTTTGATCCTCGTCGTGCGCAGAAAAATTAGGATACCTGATTAATATCAGTTTGTGGAGCCTGTCAATGCCGTGCTCAGGGCGGGTCGCCCCATCAATTATTTGCTCGCATATATATATAAACTCGTGTTGAAGATACTCAGGAGATATATCTCTTTTAAAGCCACGACTCTCCATGCACGACAGTAATGATTCCGCTGCCAAGGGGTCCATACCTTCATGACCATAATCCGACAACACCTTTACTATTGATTCCAGCCTCAAGGGGCCAGTGATTGATGAGAACTTTTCTGCAGTTAAGTTCTCATTATCGCGATTCATTAACTGGCCATCTGCCTTGTCAGTTCCCTCATGGGAGGGCACTTTCTTACTGTCCGTATCGGGCTCATTTTCCATGTAGTTTTGTCCTAGCTTCCTTGCTTGCCAGTATCGGCACCGTCGCGCTCTTGGGCTTGGGGGGCGCCTTGATCCTGCAAGGATGAGGTCCGACCAGTTCAGTCGACCAGAAACGTGCGGCGAGGGCGGTTCGCACCCGAAATCTCGGCGAAACCACGTGGCCCGCGAAGAAAGGTGGAATTTCGGTGCGATTGCGGCGCCCGAGACGCTTGCAAGCCATCGGGTTCGCACACCCGACCAGCACAGGAACACAGGAATAGACTTCAATGAAGAGTCTGCATGCTTGGGTCGCGACAGCTCTCGCGACCCTGATCCCTGCCGGGCACGCCTTCGGACAAGCCACGCCCGTCGTGGCGAATTACATCAAGGCCTCCAACACCGGCGAGCGGGAC
>Ga0172376_10004922_pt1 | contig 15061 bp, 10 predicted proteins | sample Lak35m_FD_121114 | JGI IMG/M metagenome (GOLD analysis project Ga0172376, IMG submission 121114) | Freshwater microbial communities from Kabuno Bay, South-Kivu, Congo - kab_092012_35m | ecosystem: Environmental > Aquatic > Freshwater > Lake | place: Democratic Republic of the Congo: South-Kivu...
ACCAGCTCTCTCTCCGCTACAACGACTTCCTCACCCTCACCGGCATCCCCGCCGAAGTCCTCGACTACCGCCTCGGCAACCGCAGCGCGCTGGAATGGGTGATTGACCAATACCGCGTCACCCGCGACGCCGACGACAACCTCGTCAGCGACCCGAACCGGCTCGACGACGAGCAATACATCGTCCGCCTCCTCGGCCAGGTCGTGACCGTGAGCGTGGAGACACTGAAAACCATCCGCACCCTGCCGGAGCTGAAATTCCCATGAAGCGCCTGCCCCGCAGACCGACTTTTGAAATGCTGGTGGAGCAACGGCGGCTGGCGGTCATCAACCCGGAGAACCAGCTCCGGTTCGTCATTTCGCTGCGCGACTGGGAGCGGTGCGTCTGGGCCGTGCGGGTCGTGCGGCACGAACCCTCCGGGCGGCCACCGGACACGTTCGAGACGGCGCACCGGCTGTTGAGCCGGGACCGGATTGAAGAGTGGCTTGCCTGGCTGGTGTTGGACCCGAAACCGCAGCGTGGCCTGGCACTGGAGCTGCGCGACTGGATTTCACCGGAGGAAAAGGCGCACGAACGCCGGCTCAAACGCGAGGTGAGCTTGGGCCGGCTGCCGGCAAGATGCGCCGCCTGGTGCGGCTGACCGGGAGCACGCCCGCCGCGAGTCGCCGTGGTGAACCCGGCCACCGGCTGCGCTTCGCCATCTCCATGCGCGACTGGCAAGGCTCCCTCTGGGCCGTCGCGTGCGCCCCGAGAACTGGCGGGCTGAGGATTTCGACTACCCCTTCGTCACCGCGCAGCGCATGATGAGCCGTCCGGCCATTGAGGAGTGGCTCGGTCGGTTGCAATTGTTCGGCCGTCGCACGCGGGCGGGCTGAGGATGCCACGCGTTCACCGCCCGATTGGCATCCGGTTGAGCGAGTCGTTGGAGGAAGCCGCACTTCAAACGCGCGTCACGCGGTAGCTCTCCCGCTTCGCCTCGAACAACTCTGGCTTCAGCTTCGTGCCGAGGCCCGGCAGTTCCGGCGGCTGTGCCCAGCCTTGCTCGATGATGACATTGGTTTCGATCAGCGAGCTGTAGTAGGTGCGGATGTGCGCGCGGACGGTTTCCTGGAAGGTCACGTTCGGCACCGCCGTGGCCACGTGCAGGCCGGCGAAGAGCGTGAGCGGGCCGGTGCAGTCGTGCATCGTGGCGGGGACGTTGTAGGTCTGCGCGAACTCCGCCAGCCGGCGCGTCTCGCTGATGCCGCCCACCCACGTCGGGTCAATCATCACGTAGTCCACCGCGCGCCGCTCCAGCACGAGCCGGTAATCCTCGCGGCTGGTGAGCATCTCGCTCACGGCGATGGGCAGCCGCGCCTTGTCGCGGAAGTCGGCGAGGGTGTCCGCGTTGTCCACGCGCATCACGTCCTCCAGCCAGAGCGGGCGCAGGTCGCGCATGGCCTCGGCGATGCGGAGCGCGGCGGGGAGTTGGAAGAAGCCGTGGCCGTCGAGGAGGATTTCAATCTTGTCGCCGACGCGGGCGCGGACTTCTTCCATCGGCTTCACGCAGGCTTTCACGGCGGACCACGGGAGGAAGTTCCCCCCGTGCTCGTGGAAGGCGCGGTCGAAAGTCCAGAACTTCATCGCGCAATAGCCTTCGGCCACGAGTTCCTCGGCGAGGTCGCCGGCGGCGTGGTTGGAGGCCCAGTTGTCTTCGAGCGGGCCGGGCTTGCCGATGTCGCCGTGGCCGGGCCAGCCTTGGTCGCGGCCCGCGCCGATGCGGCGGCCGTAGGTCGGGCCGCCGGAGCTGTTATAGACGCGGACTTTGTCGCGGGCCTTGCCGCCAAGGAGTTGCCAGACGGGCTTGCCGCAGACCTGGCCGAGAATGTCCCACAGTGCGAGGTCAATGGCGCTGATGGCGCGCAGTTCCGTGCCGCGCGAGCCGAACGCGCTCGCGCGCTCGTAGAGGAAGCGCCAGTGGTTCTCGATGGAGAGCGGGTCCGCGCCAAGGAGCCGGCGGCCCATCCAGTCGTGGATCATCGCCGCGACCGCGTGTGGCGCGTAGTAAGTCTCGCCGTGCCCGATGACGCCCGCGTCCGTGTGGATGCGCAGCAGCAGCAGGCCGGGCATGATGTCGTCGGGGATGACCGTCTCAAGGGCGGTGATGCGAATGCCGGAGCTGCTGGGGACTGGCTTGGGATGTGGGGAAATCACCTGTGCGACGGGGCGCTCAGTCCCCTCGCCCCCGTGGGGGAGAGGGTTAGGGTGAGGGGGTTGCGTTGTGGAAGAAAGGGCTGCGGTAATTGCACTCGCCGCCCGCCCCCTCACTTCCATCCTCCGTAGCAGTTGCCCTGCTACTGCGGAGGACGGGCCGGCCCTCTCCCCCGGTGGGGGCGAGGGAGAAGCGGCGCGTGGATTCTTGGCGGCGGCGGACTTCGCGGGCTTCTTCATGTCGGTGCGCGATTCAACGCTCCCGAGGACAACCGGCGCAAGCCCAACGTCGTCGTCATGCGGACTTCGCTGCCAGCGCCCGCTCCTTCTCCAGAATCGCCAAGGTCGTCTTGAGCACGGTGTCGGGGTTCAGCGAGATGCTGTGGATGCCCTGCTCGACGAGAAACTGCGCGAACTCCGGGTAGTCGCTCGGGGCCTGGCCGCAGATGCCAATTTTCCGCCCGCGCTTCCGGCAGACGGCGATGACCTGCGCGATGAGCTTCTTCACCGCCGCGTTCCGCTCGTCGAAGATGGGCGCGATGATTTCGCTGTCGCGGTCCACGCCGAGGGTGAGCTGCGTGAGGTCGTTCGAGCCGATGCTGAAGCCGTCGAAGATGTCCGCGAACTCGTCGGCGAGGATGACGTTGCTGGGAATCTCGCACATGACATACAGCTCCAGCCCGTTCTCGCCGCGCTTGAGTCCGTGCTTCGCCATCTCGGCCTGCACGCGGCGGCCTTCCTCGACCGTGCGGCAGAAGGGAATCATCACCTTGAGGTTGGTCAATCCCATCTCGTCGCGGACCTTCCGCACGGCCCGGCACTCCAACGCGAAGCCGGCCTGGTAGCGCGTGTGGTAGTAACGGCTCGCGCCGCGGAAGCCAATCATCGGGTTCTCCTCGCTTGGCTCGTAAGCGCGACCGCCGATGAGGTTCGCATACTCGTTGGTTTTGAAGTCGCTCAGGCGGAGAATCACGTCCTTCGGATAGAACGCGGCGGCAATCATCGCGACGCCCTGCGCGAGCTTGTCCACGAAGAACTGCGGCTTGTCCACGTAGCCGGCGGTGAGCGCGTCGAGCTGTGCGCGGGTGGCGGCGTCCATGGTGGTGGCAGGCGTCCCGCCTGCCGTAGAGGGCGGCATCCTGCCGCCCGGAGTGGGCAACGAGTGCTTGGATGCGTCCGAACTGCTCCCGCCCGTTCCGCCGGGCGGGACGCCCGGCTCTACGGCAGGCGGGACGCCTGCCGCCACTGGCGTCAAGCGCTCGTAGTCGAGCAACGCCAGCGGGTGCGCCTTGATGTAGGTCGTGATGATGAACTCCTCGCGCGCGAGGCCGACGCCGTCGTTCGGGATGAACGAGAGCGAGAAGGCTTCCTCGGGATTGCCGACGTTCATCATCACTTTCGTGCGCGGATGGCCGAGGCCCTTGAGGCTCGTGCGCGACACGTCAAACGGCAGCTTGCCGTCATACACGAAACCCGTGTCGCCCTCCGCGCAGCTCACCGTGACCGTCTGCCCGTCCGTGAGCCGCTCGGTGCCGTGCTCGGTGCCGACGATGGCCGGCACGCCCAGCTCGCGGCTCACGATGGCCGCGTGGCAGGTGCGTCCACCGCGATTCGTCACGATGGCGGCGGCCTTCTTCATGATTGGCTCCCAGTCCGGGTCGGTCTTGTCGGTGACGAGGATTTCGCCGTCCTTGAACTGGTTGATGAACTCCGCGCTCTTGATGACGCGCACCGGGCCGGCGGCGATTTTCTCACCGACGCTGCGGCCGGTGACGAGCACCTGGCCGCGCTGGCGCAGCTTGAACGTCTCGATGACCTCCGCCGCCTTGCGCGACTGCACGGTCTCGGGCCGCGCCTGCACGATGAACAGTTCGCCGGTGCGGCCGTCCTTGGCCCACTCGATGTCCATCGGCGTGGGCTGGCCGCGCTTGGCGGAGTAGTGGTCCTCGATGACGCACGCCCAGCGCGCGAGCTGGAGGATTTCGTCGTCGGTGATGGCGAACTTCACGCGGTCGCCGGGCGGCACGGGGATGTTCTTCACCATGCGCCCGCCGCCGGTGTCATAGACCATCTTGAACTCCTTCGTGCCGGCGATTTTCTGGAGCACGGGGCGGAAGCCGGCCTTCAGCGTGGGCTTGAAGACGTAGTATTCGTCCGGATTCACGCTGCCCTGCACGACGTTTTCGCCGAGGCCGTAGGCGGCGTTGATGAGCACCGCGTCGCGGAAGCCGGTCTCGGTGTCGAGCGTGAACATGACGCCGCTGGCCGCGAGGTCCGCGCGCACCATGCGCTGCACGCCGATGCTCAGGGCAATCTTGAAGTGGTCGAAGCCCTTGTCCACGCGATACGAAATCGCGCGGTCGGTGAAGAGCGAGGCGAAGCAGCGGCGGCAGGCGTCCACGAGCGCGAGCCGGCCCTGGACGTTCAGGTAAGTCTCCTGCTGCCCGGCGAAGCTCGCGTCCGGCAAGTCCTCCGCCGTCGCGCTGCTGCGCACGGCCACATCCACGGGTTCGGGCGCGTCGCCCTGCAACTCGGCGTAGGCGGTGAGGATCGCGCCCTCGAGGTCGGGCGGAAATTCCGCCGCGAGGATGGCGTGGCGCACGCGGTTGCCGCGCAGGCGGAGGTTGTCCATGTCGCGCGTGTCGAGGCCGCGCAGGAGGCGCGTGATTTCCGTGTCCAGCCCGGCGGAGCGCAGGAAATGCCGATACGCCTCGGATGTGACCGCGAAGCCGTTGGGCACGCGCACGCCCTGGGGCGCGAGTTCGCGGAACATCTCGCCGAGCGAGGCGTTCTTGCCACCGACCAGCGGGATGTCGCCGATGCTGAGTTCGCGGAACCACTTGATGAAGACCGGCGGCGCGGGCGCGGCAGGGCGCGGGGCGCGGGCGGTCTTGGCTTTCGCAGGCATGGTCAATTCTCCTTTCCGGGTTCGGCGGGCGGGATGAACTCCGGCTCGTGCTCGCGAACGACGAGCACCGGGACGGAGGCGTGCTCCACGACGTGTTGCGCGGTGCTGCCGAGCAGCAGATAGCGCAGCCCGGTGTAGCCGTGCGTGGAAGTGACGATGAGGCCGGCGCACACGCGGAGGGCTTCCTTGTTGATTTCGAGGAACGGGTTGCCGGAGAGCACGGAGGTCACGACGCGCAGATCGGCGGGGAGCGCCTCGGCCCGCATCCGCGCCAGCTCGCGCCGGGCGGATTCCTTCATCGCGGGTTCCTGAAGCACGGTGGCGAGATGGCTCACGTCGGCGGGCAGCACGGTGGGCACCACATGGACGAGGTGCAGCGTGGCGGCAAACTCGCGCGCGAGCGCCACGCCGTAATCCAGGGCCTTCCGCGACTCGATGGAAAAGTCCGTCGCCACCAGGATGCGGCGCAGCGGCAGCAGCATGGGCGGCTGGTCAGCCTCGTTGCCGGACACGCCGGGCACCACCCAGACGGGGCAGGGCGCGCGGCGCACGACTTCCTCGGCGGTGTTGCTCAACAGGCAGTGCGGCACGAGCGAGTCGCCGTGCGTGGCGAGGACGACGAGGTCGGCGTTTTGCCCGCGCGCGGCCTCGGGGATTTGCAGATTCGGCTCGCCGGCGCGGACGAGCAGGCTGGTCACGCGTCGCGCGGCCGGGCCTTGCCGGCGCACGAACTCCGCAAGCTTCTGGTGGGCGACCGTCTTGAGCCGTTCGTCGCGGCGGGTGAGGTGCGCGTAGCCCCACTCGGGCAGCATGGACGGCGGGACAACGTGCAGCAGGACCAGTTCGCCGCCGAAGCATTCGGCCAGCGCCATCGCGTAGTGATAGGCCCGCAGGGAGGACGGGGAAAAATCCATCGGCACCAGCACGCGGCGCAGGCGCACGGGCGTGGGGAGCAGGCTGGCGGGGAAGTCCGGCGCTTCGGGGTGGGTGGGCTTGGCGCACGCATTCATGTTTGGCCTCTGCCGGGAACGTGCTGCGTCCCCCACGCCCGCTCTCGCCGGGACTTGTCGAAAGCTGGGCAAGAATTGAAGCCCCCTGCCTAGCGTTGCGCCGTGGCCGGCGGGCGCAGCGTGAGGACGAAGGCCGCGAGTTCCCAGCGCTGCTCCTCCGTCAGCGTCTCGGCGAACGACGCCATCGGCGTGCCGCCGAGGCCCAGCGTCAGCACGCGGAACACGTCCGCCGGCGTGCGGCCGTTGCGGAACGCGGGCGCGCGGAGGTCGGCGGGCCGGGCGGGATCGCCCCACGCGTCCTTGAGTTCGGCAATGGCGTGCCCTTGGCCGTCGCCGCGTTCGCCGTGGCAGCTCACACACGCGAGGGCGAAAGTCGCCCTGCCCTTCGCGGCGCGCGCGGCGGCTTCGGCCGGGACTCCGAGCCACGCGGGCGGTTCGGGCAGCTTCACGGAGGCGGCGAAGTTCGCGGGCTTGCGCCACTTGGGCGAGAAGAACTTGATGAACTCCGCCACGGCGCGGACCTCGCGGTCGGAGAGCTGCGCGAAGTAGGGCATCGAGGTGTTTGCGCGGCCGTGGCGGATGGTGCGGATGAGGTCGTCGGTGGCCGGCAGGAAGCCCGGCGGCGTGGAGCGATACTTGAAGACGCCGGCGGAGAACTGGCGCGGCTTGGGGATCATGCCCTTGGCCATCTCGCCGTCGCCGTCGCCCCAGCGGCCGTGGCAGACGAGGCAGTTGCGCTCATAAACGTAACGGCCCATCGCGTAGAACGACTCGTCCGGCGGGGCAAAGCCCTCCGCCGCCACGCCGCGCAGCAGCGCGACGCAGCCCAACAGCGCGGCCAGCGCGCGCCCGATGCCGGAACGAAGCACGCCGCCAGCAGAGCAGCGCGCCGGCGCGGCCGGGAGCGCGAAATTGGCGGGAACGTGTCAGGAATTGGCCCTCGGCGAACTTTCTCGGCGAACTTTCTCGTTGAATCCCCCCGCCCGCTTGCCCCTTATTTACGCCGCGACCGCCAGCGTCAACCAACGTGAAACCCACCGACCTCCGGGGCATCCTCCAATACATCCCGCGCTTCCGCGAGAAGACCTTCGTCATCGCCGTGGATGGCGCGGTCGTGACGGACGAAAACTTCGCCAACCTGCTGCTCGATGTCGCCGTCCTGCGCTCGCTGAACATCCGCGTCGTCATCGTCCACGGCGCGGCGGCGCAAATCCAGGCGCTCGGGACCGAACGCGGCGTCGCGCCCTCGAACCTCGACGGCACCGGCATCACGGACGCGCCCACGCTCCAGCTCGCGCTGACCGCCGCCAACCGGCTGACGCACGAGATCCTCGAGGGCCTTTCCACCAACGACCTCCGCGCCGCCACGCCCAACGCCGTCATCGTCTCGCCGCTGGGCATCATTCAAGGCGTGGACCACCTCTTCACCGGCAAGGTCGAGCGCGTGGACACCGAGCTGCTCCAGACCCTCCTCGCCGCCGGGGTCACACCGGTCATTCCCCCGCTGGGCTTCGACGGTGATGGCAAGACCTACCGGGTCAGCTCCGACACGATTGCACTCGCCATCGGCACCGCGCTCAAGGCGGCGAAGATTCTCTTCATCACCACCAGCGACGGCCTGTTCCACCAGGGCAAGCTGCTCAAGCAGGTTCTCGCCGCCGACCTGCGCGCGCTCATTGAGAAGAAGGAGCTCTCCCCCGAGGACACCGCCCGCGCCCGCGCCGCCGCCGCCGCCTGTTTGCAGGGCATCCCCCGCGTCCACCTCATCAATGGCCGCACCGACGAGTCGCTGCTGGCCGAGGTTTTCTCGAACGAGGGCGTCGGCACGCTCATCTACGCCGACGAGTTCCAGCAAATCCGCCCCGCGCAGAAGAAGGACATCCGCGCCCTGCTGCGGCTCACCAAGAACTCCGTCCTGAGCGAGGAGCTGATGAAGCGCACGCGCGCCAGCATCGAGAAGCACCTCGGCGACTACTACGTCTTCGACATTGACCGCAACCCGGTGGCCTGCGTCGCGCTGCACGTCCACTCCGAGGCGAACACGGGCGAGCTGGCCTTCCTCTTCGTCGCCCCCTCGCACGAGAACCAGGGGCTGGGCAAGAAGCTCATCCAGTTCGTCGAGAACAAGGCCCGCGAGCTGGGCCTCAGCGAACTGGTCACGCTCTCGACGCAGGCCTTCACCTACTTCCAGAGCAAGGGCGGCTTCACCGAAGGCACGCCCGACGATCTGCCCCCCGCCCGCCGCGAGAAGTATGAGCAGAGCGGCCGCAACTCGAAGGTGCTGGTGAAGAAGCTGAAGTGAGTATTTTGAAAGATGGACTTTCCCGGTTTCAGGAAGGTTGGAGAGATTAGCATCTGCCTGAAGACCATGAACGGGTTTGCGGGCGCCACGTCGTTCGTGCTGGTCGTGCTCTGGCTCATCATCCACGAACTATTGTTTGGCTGGAAGGAACCTGAGTTGATTGATGCGCTCTGGTGGCTGGTCGGTATCCCAGTAATGTTCGCGTTACATGAATTGCTGCATGGAGTGGGCTATGTGGTGTTTGGAGGGCTGGCATGGAGTGAGGTCAAATTCGGAGTCAACCGGAAGGCATGGGTGTTGTATTGCAATTGCTTGGCTCCGGTGCGGAATGCGCCATTCGTCGCGTCAGCCATGCTTCCCGTCTCTGTGCTGTTCCCGATTTCCGTCTTCCTATGGATGTCCGTTCCGAATCTGCTCACCGTTTCACTGTCGGCGATGACCTTGGCAAGCGCCTGCGGGGATTTGATGATGACGCACAAAATGCTCTCGCAGCCGAACAGCGTTTACGTGGTCGAGCACCCAAGCGGTATCGGCGGGGATTTGTTCGTCCGAGACGATGCGCCGATGGGGAAAGGCTCAGATCCACAATGAGCCACTCCACAAAACTTCTCTTCATTTGCAGCCGCAACCGCTGGCTAGACCGATCGCGTAGAAGTTTATCACGGCCTTTTTTGGGGGCCGCGACGCGCTCCGTCGGTGCGAGGTGGGGCATGTGTCAACATCATCGCCGGCTTCCGGCTAGGTGACGCTCAGCTTGATCGGCCTACTTCCGCGCGGGCTTCGGAGCCGCCTTGAAAAACGCCTCGGCGTCCTGCTTGAGGTTAAAGTCATTGGTCAGGCCATGCGTCTCCCGCAGGTGCGCCGCTGCGTTGGGCCGGTAATTTTCCTTGCTGGCCATCGGCAGCGTCACTGTCTCCCGCTTCGCGTCGGTGCGGCCGAAGCGCAGCCGGACCTCGCCGTTCTCGTGCGCCATTGTGCCGCCCTGCCGGATGAACTCGCTGATGAAGTGCTTGAGCTTCGGATCATCGGCTCCGAGCTGGTCGAACTCCGCGCGCGTGAAGGGGCCTCGATACCGGATCTGCTGGCCGGTCAGCGTGAAGAACGGCTCGGGGCGCGCCAGCGCGGCGTTGATGAGTTCGCGCTCCTCGGCGGTGGGCTTGCCCTTCAGCTCGACTTCCCAAGCCTTGCGAATGGCCTCGTTGCCCGCCGCAATCAGCTTGCTCACGTTGCGGATGGTCACCCGCTGCGTGCCACAGGGCCGGCCCTCGTCATTCAGGTAAAACTTCCCGTTCTCGACGCGCACATTGGCCACGAGCAAGGCCAGCAGGTTGGTGGCGGCCCGGCGCTGGGCTTCCTTCAGCGAGTCCGTCTCTGGCACCGCGCTGCTCGCAAGGGCTTCCTTGAAAGCCCCGATGTTCAGCTCGAAAATCCAGTTGGCGAAGAAGAACGTGCGCTGCCCCTTCATCACGTCGGCGAGCTGCTCGCGCTCCTTCTCGCTCAGTTGCGTCACGTCATCCGCGCCGTAGATGCCGTGATAGGTCTGGTGGATGCGCAGCGTGTCAGCCTGCGCGTCGTGCTCGTAAGTCACTGTCTGCCGCTCGAACTCGATGCAGCCGGTTAAGGCCAGGGCGACGGCGAGAAGGGCGAACATTCGGCGCATGCTTGCTGTGTAGCCCAGCACGGCGGCATTGCCAAGCCCCCCGACAGCAGCAACGCAGAGCCGGACGCGGCTCAATAAACGTCCCGCTGGTAGCGCTTGTCCTTCTTGAGCGCGGCGACGTAGGCCGTGGCTTCCTCAGCCGTCTTGCCGCCGGCGGTCTGGATGACCTGGTGCAGCGCGGCATCCACGTCCTTCGCCATGCGGCTCGCATCGCCGCAGACGTAGAAGCCGCCGCCTTCCTCCAGCCACGCGTAGAGTTCCTTCGCGTGCTCAGTCATCCGGTTCTGCACGTAAATCTTCTCCGCCTGGTCGCGGCTGAACGCGAGGTCCAGCCGGTGCAGAGTGCCCTCGCGCTGCATCGCTTCGACTTCTTCGCGGAAGAGGAAATCCGTCGCCGCACGCTGGTCGCCGAAGAAAAGCCAGTTCTTCCCCTTCGCGCCGGACGCACGCCGCTCCTCGAGGAACGCCCGGAATGGCGCGATGCCCGTGCCGGGACCGACCATGATCATCGGCGCGTCGGGGTTCGCGGGCGGGCGGAAGTTTTTGTTGTGATGCACGAACACCGGCACCGCGCCGCCCGCCGGCACGCGCTCGGCGAGGAAAGTCGAGCACACGCCCTTGCGCGCGCGCCCCAGCGAGTCGTAGCGCACCACGCCCACGCAGAGATGCACCTCGCCCGGATGCGCCTTCGGCGAGGAGGAAATCGAGTAGAGGCGCGGCTGAAGCTTCTTGAGCAGCGCGACGAACTCGGTGGGCGTGAACTTTGCCGCCGAATGTCCGTGCAGCAGGTCAATGATCTCGCGGCCCCAGAGGAACTTCGTCAGCTCGCCGTTCGTGCCGGGCGCAGAAAGCTTCAGCAGCTCCGCGTCACCCGAGCGCTCGGCCACGGCCTTGAGCAGCGGCGACGGGATGCGCGTGATCTCGTAGTGATGGATCAGCGCCTCGCGCAGCGGCGTTTCCTTGCCGTCGCGGTCGGGCACCGGCTCCTCGCCGGAACGGCCGAGCGCGCGGAGGAGTTCTTCCACCAGCTCCGGGCAGTTCGTCGCGCGCACGCCGAGCGCATCGCCCGCCTCGTAACCAAGGCCGGAGCCGTCGAGCGAGAAGGCGAAGTGCCGCGTGTCCTTCGCGGAGCCTTCGCCGTTGAGCCGGACATTCGCGAGCAGCGGCGCGGGGAAGGGGCGGGATTTTGAGTATTCAGTTTTCAGTGAGTCAGTATTCAGTGCCGCCACGCCGGACGCGCTTGGCGCTACCGGAGCCGACTGAACACCGATTACTGAACACTGATTACTGAGTCCGGTCAGCGCCCCGTCCATCCACTTCGCGAACGGCTCCTCGTATTCCACATCGCAGTCCGTGCGCGGATGGACGCGCGTCGCGCCGAGTTTCTCCAGCCGTTCGTCCACACCCTTGCCGAAGGCGCAGAACTTCGGGTAGTTCGTGTCGCCCAGCGCGAGCACGGAGAACTTCGTCAGCGCCAGCTTCGGCGCGGCATCGGTGCTCAGGAACTCCCAGAATGCTTTCGCGTTGTCGGGCGGCTCGCCATCGCCGTAGGTGCTCGTGACGACGAGGAGCGACTGCTCCGACGCGAGCTGTGCGGTCGGATACTTCGCGAGGTCGTGAATCGTCGGCGCGAAACCGCGCTTGCCCGCTTCCTTGGCGATGCGCTTGGAGAGATTCTCCGCGTTGCCCGTCTGCGAGCCGAAGAGGATGGTCAGCGGCGTCAGCGGCTTTGCGTTTGAAATCTGAGATTCGAGATTTGAAATCCCAGATTGCGGCGCGCGGGAGAACAAGCCGGCGAGAAAGCCGTTGAGATACGCGCGCTGCTCGGGAGTGAACGGCGCGTTGTCCGGGAGGACGGGGACGAAGTTGACAGATTGACTCATGGGTTGACTGCCTCACGCCAAGGTCGCGAAGGACGCAAAGGGGAATTCTTCCTTTGCGGACTTGGCGACCTTTGCGTGAGAAACATTGCTTTCATTCACTGAACATTTCCTGCAACTGCTTCACTTCGTGGCGGCGGGTGAAGGCGGCGAAGGTTTCGCCAGGCTGGCGTTTGGCCTGATAAGTTTTCAACACGCGCTCCAGCAACGTGGGCAAATCGCTGAACGGAATGCCGGTGAAGACCTGCTTGCCGATGGCCGCGTCCGCGCCCGTGCCGCCGCCGAAGACGACGTGATAGCCCTCGCTGCTCGCGGTGCCGACCTTCACACCCTGCAAGCCGATGTCGCCGACGTAGTGCTGCGCGCAGGAGTTGGGGCAGCCGGTGAGGTGGATGTTGATGGGGTGGTCAAGCTGGAGCTTCTTGTTGAGATGCGCCCCGAGCGCGACGGCCTGGCCCTTCGTGTCGGTCGCGGCCCATTTGCAGCCGGTGTTGCCGGTGCAGGCGACGAGTCCGCCGAGCAGGTTCGTCGCCTCGTGATGCAGCCCGATGCGGGCAAGCTGGCGCTTCACGGTCTCGACGAACGCGTCCGGCACGTCGGGAATCAGCACGTTCTGCCAGGGCGTGAGGCGGAGCGCGCCGGAGCCGTAGTTCGCGGCGAGGTCCGCGATGCGGCGCATCTGCTTGGTCGAAAGCACGCCGACGGGCACGACCACGCCGAGGTAGTTCTTCCCCTTCTGCGACTGGCGATAGACCCCGATGTGCCCGTGCTTCACGGCGGCGGGCCGCTTGATGCACTGCTCCAGCGGGAACTTCACCAGCGGGAACGCCAGCTTCTTCTGTGTCTCGGCGAGGAACTTCTCCACGCCCCACTTGTCCACGAGATACTTCAGGCGCGCTTTCTTGCGGTCGGTGCGGTCGCCGTTTTCGAGGAAGACGCGAATCATCGCGGCGCACACGGCGAGCGCCTCGGTGGGCTTCACGAGAATGCCGCAGTCCTGCGCAAGCTGCTTGTGCCCGGTGATGCCGCAGAGTTCCACGCGGAAGTAGATGCCGGGGGAAATCTCAATTGTTGCGTTGTCGCGAAGGGAAACTCCTGGGAGTGCCACGCGCTCTTTCCCCTCACCCTGGCCCTCTCCCTTGGGGAGAGGGGACAGCGCAACACGGTTGCTTGAACTTCCTGCGCCCGTCGTGCTGTCACCGCGCTCGCCTTCGTCTGAAGACGGGGTGCGTCCCTCCCTCTCCCCAGGGGAGAGGGCCGGGGTGAGGGGGAAGGATGCGTCCGAGTTCACCGAATCAGCCGAACCTGATTCCGCATTCCGCATTCCGCATTCCGCGTTTGAATGGAGCCTCCTAACGTCGGCTGCTACCCGGCACGCCATGAACCCAATATCATTGGTGTCCGCGACCGTATCCACCGCACCGCCGCCCTCGAAGGCGACGTTGAACTTGCGCGGCAGGTTGTAGAACTCGCGGTGGTTCAGGATGTAGTGGTGCAGCGCGTGCGCGAAGGGCCGCGTGTCGAGCAGCTCCTGCGGGTCGAAGCCGGCGGTCGGCGACGCGGTGACGTTGCGGATATTGTCCACGCCACTGCCGCGCGCAGTGAGACCGAGGCCTTGCAGGCGCGTGATGACGTTGACCAGGTTCGTTGGCGCGATCTCGCGGATCTGAATGTTCGAGCGCGTGGTGACGGCGGACTTGCCGTTGCCATAGTCGTCCGCGATGTCCGCGAGACCGCGCATCTGCGACGCAGTCAGCTCGCCCGCCGGGATGCGGCAGCGCAGCATGAAGCTGTTCTGTGCGGGCGCGACGTAGAACATGCCAAAGTTGCGGAAGCGGAACGTGTGCTCCTCGTCCGGCGTCTTGTTCGCCTCAGCGTGGGCGAGGATGCGGTCCCAGCCGTCGAGCGGATGCTCCTCGTGCTTCCAGCGCTCCTGCTTGGTCACGTCGCCGAGCGGCGTGCCGTAGATGGTTTCCTCGGCGAGGTTCGCGCCGCCCTGCGCGGGGTCGCCGGTGAGTTGCCCCGTCGTGGTCGTGCCGACGTAGGGATGAATGCCGCGCTGCGCCACGCCGGCCATGAAGCCGGAGAGAAATTCCTTCTGCTCGGCGGTGAACGCGCCGGTGGCGGTGGCGGTGGACGATTCAAGGGTTGCGGTGCTCATTATAGAACTTTGCCTTTCGCCCGTTCCACGCGGACGGCGCAGAACTTGTAGCTGGGCTGGCGCGAGTGCGGGTCGAAGGCGGGGAAGGTGAGCCGGTTCGTGGCCGCGTCGTGCATCGGCAGATAAACCTGGCCGGGCCGCACGGTCGCGGTGACGTGGACGCGCGCCGTGAGTTCGCCGCGCCGCGAGGCGACGCGCGCGGTGTCGCCGGCGCGGAGGCGGAGGCGACGGGCGTCGTCAGGATTCAGCTCCAGCAACAACTCGGATGGCGCAAGCTGCCGCAGGATGTCGGACTTGCCGGTGCGGGTGAGCGTGTGCCATTGCGCGCTGGTGCCGCGTCCGGTGAGGAGGACAAACGGAAATTCTTCGCACGGTTTGTCCGCTGCCTCGCGCGGCAGGTCGAAGAGGAACCTAGCCTTCGCGTCTGCGTGGTAGAACTGGCCGTCGGCGAAGAGGCGGCGCTCACTACCCGAAGAAGTATTCAGTAAGCAGTGTTCAGTCTTCAGTGAAGACGGGCGTTCGGACGCGTTCTCCCCGACTGAACACTGATTACTGAACACTGAATACTGCGCCTTCGACAGCGGCCACTGCACGCCACCTTCGCGGTCGATCATCCGGTAGTCCGCAATCCCCGTGATGTCGCACGGCTGGCCGGCGGAGCAGCGTTTGAGGATTTGGAAGACGGCCTCGGGCGAGGTCCATTCGCGGAACATCGCGCCGCAGCCCCAGTAGTGCGCGACGAGCCGGAAGATGTGGAAATCCGCGAGCGCCTCACCGGGCGCGCGACGGAGTTTCTTCACGAGGCCGATGCGGCGCTCGCTGTTGATGAGCGTGCCCTCCTTCTCGCCCCAGCCGGCGGCGGGCAGCACGAGGTCGGCGCGCTGCGCGGTGTCGGTGGTGTGATACATGTCCTGCACCACGAGGAAGTCGAGCTGGGCGAGGAGGGCGTC
>Ga0172376_10004926_pt1 | contig 15048 bp, 8 predicted proteins | sample Lak35m_FD_121114 | JGI IMG/M metagenome (GOLD analysis project Ga0172376, IMG submission 121114) | Freshwater microbial communities from Kabuno Bay, South-Kivu, Congo - kab_092012_35m | ecosystem: Environmental > Aquatic > Freshwater > Lake | place: Democratic Republic of the Congo: South-Kivu...
CAAAGTCTGTGACGCACCGATGTCCGTCACGGACTTGCTGATTTTCTTTGGGCTTTTGATCGGCGCAAGCGATCCGCTTCGGAAGCTCTCGGGTGTTTCGGTGATGATTTACCAAGGAATGGTCTCTTCAGAGCTCCTCTATGGAATTCTCAATGCCAAGCCGGTTTTGCCTGAACCTGTCGAACCCAAAAAACTTCTGGGCCGGCATCATCACTTGCGCTTGAGAAACGTTTGTTTTCAATACCATCCCAATCAACCGGTGCTGTCGGATGTGTCGCTGGATATTCCATTTGGGAAAACGGTTGCACTCCTGGGGTCCAATGGGAGCGGAAAGTCGACGCTGATTCAGCTTCTTTGCCGGTACTATGATCCGATCTCGGGTGCTATCGAACTCGATGATATCGACCTTCGGGAGCTTGCCCTCAACGATATTCGCCAACGTATTACGTTGGTCAGTCAGAGCACCGAGCTTTTCAATCGAAGCGTCTTTGAGAACATTCAGTACGGTAGCCCAAATGCGACTAAGGAAGAGGTCGAGTTGGCTGCTAGGCTTGCGCACGCGCATGAGTTCATTACCAACGCACTACCGGAAGGTTACAACACGATTGTTGGTCAAGCGGGCCAGAAACTCAGCGGTGGACAGCGTCAGAGGATAGCCCTGGCTCGAGCGATCTTGCGAAAACCCGAAATCCTGATCCTTGACGAATCCACGAGCCAGATCGATATGGCTAGCGAAATCCAAATCCGCGAAACGCTCCAAGCGATGAAAGGCCAAATGACTATACTCATCATCACCCATCGCGAGGCCCTGATCGCACTTGCAGACAGCGTCTACACCATGCAAGAAGGTATGTTGGTTCCAAGCGATGTAGCCACTCTCAAATTGGAAACAAAGGCTGCTTAGGCAGGTCTAAAGTTCAATGACACAGCCCTCAAAATTCATGACCTACAGTGTCGGTGGTACCAGTTTATTTGCTGGAGTGCTTTTCCTGGCTCTTGCGCCCCAGACGCGTACTATTGCTATACGAGCCCTGGGGGTTATGCTTTTTCCAGAGGGCTTTTGGGTAGCGATTAAGGGACGTTAGATTCAGTAGTCTTAGGGTGGCTCGTTTGTGGTGAATCAAATAAACAGGCAGGCAAAAGATGACTTTGAATCGCTTAAGTACTACGGGCAACCAGATCCCTTAGGACTGAGGCAACTCAAGGAAGCGTGGGATTCGCGAGAATTGCTATTGAGCTTTTTTCAGCGAGATCTGCTGATTCGTTATCGCCAAGTTTTCATCGGGGTTCTTTGGGTTTTGGTTCAGCCGATCTTAGGTACCCTGATCTTCCTGTTGCTGTTTTACTTTATGGGAGCAAGGAAACTTTCGCAGAGCGATGCCACGGTTTTTTGGCAAGACGCATCGGTGATTCTCCTTGGGATACTGATGTGGCAGCTTGTGAATAACTCACTACGTGACGCCACGGGGTCGCTGGTCAATTACCGGCATGTGATTACCAAAATCTACTTTCCGCGGATGCTATTGCCCCTTTCGAGCTTGCTGTGCGCATTGTTTGATTTGGCAGTGGGTGGAGTCCTCTTGGTCCCTTTAGCCGCGTGGCTTGGTCATTCGTTTCACTGGCAGACCTGCTGGGCTGCGTTTGCTGCTGTGCTGTGGCTATCCGCGTTTTGTTTTGGAGCCATCTTGTGGCTCAGTTCCTTGAATGCTCAGTATCGAGATGTCGGATATATCCTTCCTTTCCTTATGCAAATTGGGATGTTCCTATCCCCTGTGGTCTATGGGTTTGATCGAGTGGAAAATTCGCTGAGCAAGTTTTGGCAGATTGTCTATTGCGGCAACCCCGTCGCAAGTTGCATAGGGCTTGCTAGATGGGGGGTACTCGGATCACCCTTACCACCCGTGCTAGGACTGATGCTTGCAGGACTTATCACCATTGTGTTGGTGGTTTCTAGCCTTATTTGGTTTCAGCGCAGCAATCAATGGATGGCCGATAGGATTTGATCGCCATGGACGTTCACGAAGATACTTCTATCGCAATCGATGTCGAGGACGTCTCGAAGCAGTTTCGTTTAGGAACATTAGGAGAGCATCAACGGATCACAGAAGCGATTTCATCCAAGATAAAGGCACTGCTAAAGGGAGGCACTTCTGGGGCCAGCCAAGGTGTAAAAGATTTTTGGGCTCTTGAGCACGTCAGTTTCCGGATTCGCCAAGGTGAGGTTGTCGGAATCATCGGCCACAATGGAGCGGGCAAAAGTACGCTATTAAAAATTCTCTCACGGATTGTAACGCCCACTTGCGGAAGGGTCGGAGTCCGTGGTCGTGTTGGAAGTCTTTTGGAGGTGGGCACCGGATTTCATCCAGAGCTTACCGGTCGAGAGAATATTTTCCTCAATGGCGCGATTCTTGGCATGAAACGTTCCGAGATCCGCAAACGCTTCGATCAAATCGTCCAATTTGCGGAGGTTGAACAGTTTCTCGATACACCCGTCAAACGCTATTCTAGTGGCATGACGGTTCGGCTGGGGTTTTCGGTTGCGGCACACATGGAACCGGATGTTTTGATCATCGATGAAGTATTGAGTGTCGGTGATCAAGCGTTTCAGAATCGATGCATGGGAAAAGCCACCGAATTGGGTACTCAGGGTAGGGCGATTCTTGTGGTTTCGCACAACCTTGCTGCGATTGCGAATATCTGCTGTCGAGCCATGCTATTAGATCATGGATCGATCGTGTTAGATGCATCGCCTAAACAAGTGATCGATCGGTATTTGCAAGGAATGAGAGCAGACACCGGCAGGGTGAATTGGAACACAGCTTCAGCACCCTCGAGCGATCGAGTCCGACTCCATTCAGTCAGTATTTGCAATGCTGGCCGACAGTCTAGTAGTCATCAAGTCGACATCGATCAGCCGATCTGTATCCGGATCGATTACGAAGTCTTACGCGAGGATACGATCAATACCGTGCAGGTTCAGCTCAAGGACGAGAATGGTGTTTATATTCTCTCTTCGGCAAATGCGCCCTCGATGAGTTTGACTCAAGATGACTTCTTCTCAAAGCCGCTCTCTGTTGGACGCTATCGTACGGAATGTGAACTGCCAGCCAATTTTTTGAACGATTCACGCTATGTAATCAGCTTGTTTCTTGGACCGGAGATCGGCAAGCCTACGATCCGGTGCGAGAACGTTTTGGCTTTCAGTGTCCTAGATACCGGTGCCATGCGGAAAGAGTATTTGGGATCCTGGTACGGTCCTGTGATACGTCCTCGATTGGCTTGGTCGACCGTCGAGGCACCGCTGTAGGCGACCTGTTTCAGGTGAGGATTTCCTTGACGACTCTTCCATGGACGTCGGTCAAACGGAAATCGCGTCCTGAGTAGCGATACGTTAGTTTCTCGTGATCGATTCCCATCAGATGCAACAGCGTGGCATGCAGGTCGTGCACATGCACCTTGTTCTCGATCGCTGCAAAGCCGAATTCGTCGGTAGCACCATACGCCATACCTCCTTGGACACCGCCACCTGCCAACCAAACACTGAATCCATGGTTGTTATGGTCTCGACCTTTGGCTCCTTCGGATACCGGAGTGCGTCCAAACTCACCACCCCAAAGTATGAGGGTATCTTCGAATAACCCACGGGACTTGAGATCTTTGATCAGCGCTGCGATCGGTTGGTCGACTGCTTGGGCCTTCTTTGCATGATCCGCGATGTTGTCGTGATCGTCCCAAGGTTGGCCGTTTCCATAGAAGACTTGAACCATGCGTACGCCTCGCTCGACCAATCTGCGTGCGGCCAGGCAACCATCAGCGAATTCACCCTTTCCGTAAGCATCACGTGTCGCCTGTGTTTCTTGATTCAAGTCGAAGACTTCTTGTGCTTCGGTTTGCATCCTAAAGGCCATTTCCATCGATTGGATACGGGCTTCCAAGGGATTTTCTAGACCGCCTCTTTGTTCCAAATGCATCGAGTTGATTTGTTTGAGCAAATCGAGTTGCTCTCGCTGTGCTTTTGGAGAAATCGCGGCATTGCTGATATCGCGAATCACGCTCTGAGGGTCCATCTTGGAATTGTTGATCTGCGCTCCTTGGTAAATACCCGGCAGAAATCGATTTCCCCAAAGCGCTGGACCTACCACCGGCTTGCCTGGGCACAGCACCACGAATCCAGGAAGGTTTTGGTTCTCGGTTCCAAGTCCATACAGAAGCCAAGAGCCCATCGAAGGCCGAGTCGGTTGCGTCTCACCGCTGGTCATCATCAAGAGTGAAGGCTCATGGTTTGGGATGTTGGTGTGCATCGAACGGATCACACACAAGTCGTCTGCGCAGGTGCTCAGGTGAGGGAAAATCTCGCTGATTTCGAGACCTGATTGACCGTGGCGATCGAATTTGAATGGAGATTTCAAAAGTCCACCGGTCTTCCGCTCGGTCTTGAGTTCTGCTCCCGGTGGCCTTTGCCCGTCGTACTTGGCCAGCGAAGGTTTCGGGTCAAACGTATCGACTTGGGAAGGTCCGCCATTCATGAACAAATGGATGATGCGTTTGGCTCTGGCTGGAAACATCGGTGGCTTAGGTGCCAAAGGACTTCCCGAGGAGCCAATCGATTGAGGTTCTTGACCTAACGCTCCATCCCCCTCTAACAAGTTAGCCAGCCCGAGGACTCCCAGTCCGGTGCCAAATCGTTGCAAAAGCGAGCGTCGATTTGGGTGGCTCGAACAGGCGGATACGATTTCAGAGGGATGGATTCGCATAAGGTGATTAATCCAGATACATGAACTCGTTGCTTGCAAGCAACGCTTGGGCGTACCGCTGAATACGACTGAGCTTGTTGATGAGTTTGTCGTCATCGCTATCTTGAGCTTGCAGGTATCGCACTCCGATTTGGAGTTCGTTTTCATCTGCAGGGCGACCGTAGGCTACCAGATAGGCTCGGCGGACTTGATCTGAGGAATCAGGACCAGCCTCCTTTTGGATGCGATCGGCAAAGGCTTTGGACTGCTCGATCATGAATGGACTATTGAGTACAAAAAGTTGTTGTTGAGGGACAGTGGTCTCGGCTCGGGTCGATGCGGTGATGTTTGCATCTGGGAAATCGAATAGACGCAGCATATTGTCGAGTTCGTGACGACTGATGAATCCGTAAATCGTTCTCCTGGCATTGTTGGCATCTGCGAGATTGGTCGAGGGGCCGTGCAAGGTCTCATCGAGTCTGCCTGAGACAGCCAGCAGGGCGTCTCGCCATGATTCCACATCGAGTCTCTGACGATTCATCCGCCAGAGGTAGCGGTTGTCAGCATCGATTTGTGAATTGTGGTTGTCTGAGTCTGTGCTCAGTTGATAAGTCGCAGAGAGCATGATCTCTCGGTGCATGGACTTGAGGGACCAGCCATTCTCTAAAAAACGCAAGGTCAGGTAGTCCAGTAGTTCGGGATGGCTTGGAGGATCTCCTAGTTTCCCAAAGTTATCTGGGGTTCCCACCAATCCTTTTCCGAAGTGATGTTGCCAGATCCGATTCACGATCACACGGGAGGTAAGTGGATTCTTGGCAGAAGCGATCGCGTCTGCCAACTCCAATCGTCCACTCCCTTTGGTGAAAGCCACAGGTAGCTCAGGGCTCAGGATTCGAAGAAACCTGCGAGGTGCCAGGTCACCTTGGTTGGCGGGGTTACCTCGGACCATGACCTTGATATCCTCGGGTTTGGACTCAGCGATTCCATGAGCTATCGGATACATCGCAGGGGCACTGCGTCGGAGGTCCTCGAGTTCGCTGCGCTGTTGGGTTAGCGTTTCGCTAACTTCGGTAGGGAGCAATTTCTCTATGGTTTTGATGTCCATCGAGAAAACCCCCTTCTCTCCAAAGACCTCAGCAAGGAGATCGGACTTTGCGACTTGGATATCGCTTGGCGTCTGTGTATACACCCTGAACTCGACGGCAGCGTTGGCACCGCAGTCACCTCCTTGATCGCTGCCGCTGTTGTCTAAACCACCCTGAGCCACAAATCGCAGAGCACCGTTGGGGAGTTCGTAATGGATTACCGAAGTCGAATGCGTTCCAAGTCCCTTGGAGTAGTTTTTGCCTGCGACTCGAAGCGGTTGGCCGGTAACTCCATTGTTGAGATGCACTTCCCCATAAGACGCAGTTACGGATTTCCATTTCAAGTCCGTCAGAGAGACTTGGCCGTCGTTGGTGATCAAGACAGGCTCGATCCAATCGGCATGGTCACAACTTGGTCCATTGCCAGCATCCGTGACCACCAGATATAGCTCTCTTGCACCGAACAAATCGACATCGATGGGTGTAAGGGGGTTGTTTTTGGTCACCGAAGGGCTGATGTACCGAGCACCCTTATCGCTGTCGGTGCCGCTGAGTCGGGTCAATTCTGCTTGTTCATCGGGACTGATCGTTCCATCGCGTTTTTGCAGCAATAGCTGCAGGTGTCTTTGAAACTCCAGGGCGGCGTTTTGATCCTCCGCACTCGAGTCTGAATCAGAACGGGAAAACCAATTTCGTAAAGATAATGGAGCAGACTGAGACTTGGATTTCAGGAATTCAACCCATCGTTTGAGAATCGCTTCATCAAGTTGCTTCTGTTTTGCGAAGTTCGCCAATCTTAGGGACTTGTCGTTTGCTTTTGCGGCTTGAAATTCCTTAGTGGCGATCATGTATTGAGCTACTTGATCGACACGCGATTCCCTCAATTTAGGGCCATGGCTGGCGATGGCTTGGTTGATTCCCTCCTCTAGCTTCTTGATGCGTTGCTGGCTCTGGTTGTATTGCTGGACAGCTGTTGCAGGCACCAAGGGAGCATTATGCAGACGTGAACTATGGAAGACGCCGGCTAAAGAGTAGTAATCCTGCTGTGGAATCGGATCGAATTTATGGTCATGGCAGCGTGCGCAGGAGACCGTTAACCCGAGGAATCCTCGTGTGAGTGTATCGATTCGATCATCGAGCTCATCTGCAGCGGCTTTGGCTGCATCGGTGTTCTTGTAGTACTGCGCACCGAGGCCAAAGTAGCCCAGTGCGGCTAAGTTGCTGAGTCTTTCTGACTCGTCGATTTCCATCACATCGGCAGCGATTTGGTATTTGATAAAGCGATCGAAGGGCATGTCTGCGTTAAGAGCATCGATCACCCAATCGCGATATCGGTAACCACTGGTGTTAGGCTGAACACTAAACGTATGGGCTTGATCCTCGGAGTACCTAGCCACATCGAGCCAGAAACGTCCCCATCGTTGACCATAAGCGACCGAATCCAGAAGGCGATCGATCACTTTTGAAAAAGCAGATGCAGAGGTGTCGTTTAAGAACGCATCGACTTCTTCGGGGGTAGGGGGCAATCCAGTCAGATCGAAAGTCGCGCGTCGGATCAGTTTCCGTTTGTCCGCTTGGGCTACGGGCTTGAGGTTTCTAGCCTCCATGGCCGCTAATACGAAATGGTCGATTGTCGAGACAGGCCAATCTTTGTAAGAGGTCTCTGGGATCGGAGAATTGATAGGTGGAACAAAGGCCCAGAAATTGCGGGATTGCTCAATATCGATTTGCTTTTTGGCGGGCAAATTGGATTGAGTCCGTGGATCGATTGCACCTTCGGATACCCATTTGGAAAAATCGGCAATGATGCTCTCGGGCAGTTTTCCTTTGGGAGGCATCTGGGTGGATTCGTACCTAAGGGCTTGGAGGATCAAGCTTTGGTCGGGTTGTTCTGAAGCAATCGCCGGACCTGAATCTCCACCTTTAGTCAATCCCTGGGCACTATCGAGTAGCAATCCACCTTGGATCGTTTTGGAATCGCTACTGTGGCATTCGTAGCAATGCTCGACCAGTACAGGACGAATCTTTGTTTCGAAGAAATCGATTTTGGATGCAAGTTGCTGACCGGCTATTTGCTCTTGAGCCCAACCAACCGGAGCCCAGCAAGCTGGCAACATGATACCGATCGCAAGAGCAAAGCCCGCTAGAGTCTTACGAAGCCGCGATGGTACTCGCATGGTCGATGGTGGCGGTGTTGGGGAATTGGGCACTCAGGCGAATCAAAGCAATGGCGATTAGGGGAAGGATCGCCTGTAGGGAGGGAGCCCGGATTATAACCGCCGGAACATCAAAATGCGATATTGGAACCCCGAATCTTTCGGTGGGGGCATCCCTAGCGTCGCTTTGGCCTAGATTTCTTCGGTGGGCGCTTCGCGTACGAACTCGACTGCCCTGAGCCTTCTCTGGGTTTTATTTTTTTCACCTTGCCGCTGATGGATCTGCGTCTACGGGTTGTTTCCGAAGCAGGCTTGCTCGACGAACTTGCCTGACCTTTCGTTTGGTTGCTATTTGTTCCTTTACTGGAACGTTTCTTCCGGGACTTTTCTTGATCGTGAAATTCGCCAAGCTCTCCATCTTGGGCATCGACGCTGTGAAACGGGTGTTCGCGGTCGATGGGAATCCGCATCCCGATGGTCTTTTCGATCTGCTTGAGATATTTCAGTTCATCGCCTGAGCAGAGCGTGATGCTTTGACCGCTTGCACCGGCCCGAGCAGTGCGACCGATTCGATGCACATACGCGTCGGCTTCGAGGGGAACATCAAAATTGACGACATGGCTGATTTCATCGATATCGATTCCACGAGCTGCGATGTCGGTAGCGATGAGCACGCGGATTTTTCCATTTCGGAAATCGGTCAAGACACGTTGGCGTGCGTTTTGGGAGCGACCACCATGGATTCCTTCTGCCGATATTCCATCATCAATCAACGATTTATAAAGTCGATCGGCTCCATGCTTGGTTCTCACGAACACGAGCACCCGCGTGCGGGTTGGATCCGAGAGCAGACGATCCAGGAGTTTTCGTTTGTTTCCTCGGTCGACATACATCACGCTCTGCTCGACACGATCGGCTGTCTTTGCCGGTGGCGTGATCATGACCGTGACATGTCGGTGCAGCAACGTGGAAGCGAGCTTCTGGATCTCAGGAGGCATGGTTGCCGAGAGGAAGACCGATTGCCGTTGTTTAGGAAGCAACCTTACGATCTTTTGGACATCGGGCATGAAACCCATGTCAAGCATTCGATCGGCTTCATCCAAGACGAAGTATTGCAGTTTGGACAGAGAACAATAACCTTGATCGATCAGATCCAGCAGGCGTCCGGGGGTAGCTACAACAATATGCACTCCCTTGGAAAGCGCAGCAACTTGGGGCCTTTGACCGACTCCTCCAAAAACCGTCGTGTGGCGAACTTTGGTGTGCCGACCTAGATCTCTTAAGTTTTCCGAGATTTGAACGACTAGTTCCCGCGTTGGCGCGATGATCAATCCGGTGGGCTGAGTGCGCAGCGCGTAGAGTCCGCTTTGATGGATTTTTTGCAGGATTGGAATCGCAAAGGCAGCGGTTTTTCCGGTTCCAGTTTGCGCGCAGCCCAATAGGTCTTTGCCTTCGAGCAACGGTGGAATCGCTCCGGCCTGGATCGGAGTTGGGATTTCGTATTCGAGGGCGCTGAGAGCCGACTGGATTTCGAGAATGATCGGAAGATCAGAAAACTGTTTCAAAACAAACGCCCCTTCGCCCCCTATCGTTGCATAGAGGAGTAAGCACAAGAATCATGATATGAAAGGTATTTGTAATACAAGATCGCTGGATTTATAAGCCCAATTGCTGGGATTGGGTTACAAGAGAATTGCGTTGACTACTTTCCCGTGAACATCCGTTAGACGGTAGTCTCGCCCCTGGGTTCTATATGTTAAACGCTCGTGGTCCATCCCCAGGCAATGCAGCAGGGTTGCTTGAAGGTCATGAACATGCACAGGATTTTCAGTCACGTTGTATCCTAGTTCATCGGTAGTTCCGAAGGTCAATCCGGGGCGAATGCCTCCTCCAGCCATCCACATGCTGTAGGCTTTCGGATGGTGATCGCGGCCACGCGAACGTCCCAAAGCTGCGTTGCTTTCGACCATCGGCGTTCTGCCGAACTCACCTCCCCAAACCACAAGTGTTTCGTCGAGCAAGCCTCGGCTCTTTAAATCGCTCACCAAGGCCGCACTGGCTTTATCGGTGGCGTTGCAATTTCCACGGTGATTCCCCAAGACATCGCTGTGGGCGTCCCAGCCTTCATGAAAGATATTCACATAGCGAACACCTCTTTCAATCATCCGTCTAGCGAGCAAGCATGCACGGGCAAACGAAGGGGTCGCAGGATCGCAACCATAAAGCTCCAGAGTCTCTTTGCTTTCACCTCGAAGGTCCATCAGTTCCGGTGCCGAGGTTTGCATGCGAAAGGCCATTTCGTAATTGGCTAATCGCGTTGATATCTCGGGATCAGAAGTTTCTAACAGTTGTTTTCGGTTCAATTGGTCGACAAGATCGATTGTATCGCGCTGCAGTGAACGATCGACACCCGGAGGATTCGATACATTCAAGATTGGATCTCCCTGGTTGCGAAATCGAACCCCCGTATGCACACTAGGCAGAAAACCACTGGACCACAGTCCACTGCCACCACTGATCCCGCTGCCTGTACTCATGACCACAAATGCAGGAAGGTCTTTCGTTACTGATCCTAGTCCATAAGTTACCCAGGAACCGATACTTGGCCGACCTGGTACTGAGAAACCTGTTTGAAAGAAGGTCTGAGCGGGAGCATGATTGAACTGATCGGTGTGGCAGGAGCGAATAAGACAAACATCATCGACGATTTTGGAAAGGTATGGCAACGCCTCCGAGATTTCCATGCCGCATTGGCCGTGTTTTGCGAATTGGAATTGGGGGCCCATGACGGCAGCATCCGAACGGATGAAGGCCAAGCGTTGTCCTTGTGTTACCGACTCAGGTAGCGGCTTACCTTCGATTTTCCTAAGCTCTGGCTTGTTATCAAAGAGCTCCAAATGGCTTGGTGCACCAGCCATGAACAAGTGGATGACCGCTTTGGCTTTGGCACGAAAGTGGGGAGGCCGCTGTGCCAAAGGATCGTCCTGAGAGACAGTTGTGTTGGCCATGATTGGCTCCGAGAGCAAGCCAGCTAAAGCGATCTTACCAACTCCGATGCCGCAATCCCTAAGGAAAAAACGGCGGGTGATCTCCAAACAATTCCGTTGAAAGGTATTCATGTTTTGAGCTATCTTTTGGTAATGAATTCGTCGGTGTTCATCAGTGCTCTGACCACGGCAGTCCAAGCAGCACGCTCTGCAAGAGTCTGCGGATCTGGGTCCCCTGCAAGGCTCTTTGCGGTCTGGGGGTTGGCTTGCATGCGAGCCAGTTGCTTATCGTGAAAAGCCATGACCGCCTGCAATTCGTCGGTCGACGGAGGGCGTGAAAAGCAACGCTCGTAAGCAACTGTGGTACGCGCTTGTGTCGATGCGTGGTTTTCTAACAAATACTTGGCCATCGCTTGTGAGGATTCCATCATGGTCACGTCGTTGAGCATGGTAAGTGCTTGAAGAGGCGTGTTGGATCGGTCTCGGCGAACGATACAGCCTTCTCCCGTGGGTGCATCGAAAGTATTGGCAAACGCATAGGGTGCGGTTCGTTTGGCAAACGTGTATAGGCTTCGCCGGTAACGGTCTTCACCAGAACTGGTAGTCCAATTCATTGCCCCATAAGTTCCCTCGGTCGTCACGCTCGGTGGTTGAGGGGGAAACACGCTTGGGCCAAACATCTTGTCGGACAATAGACCTGCGGCCCGCAGCGATGCATCCCGGACTTGTTCGGCGTCGAACCGTACCCGTGGGCCTCTCCAAAGCAGAATATTCCCAGGATCCTTTTCATCTCCCAACGCATTTGAATGGCTCGATTGCTTGTAGGTTTCACTGGTCACTAGCATCCGATGCAGTTTTTTAAACGACCAGCCTTGTTCCATGAAAACGACGGCTAACCAGTCTAAAAGCTCTGGATGCGAAGGCGGACTGCCTTGATATCCAAAATCTTCCTGTGTTTTGACGATACCTCGACCAAAGAGCGACGCCCAAGCTCGGTTAACCACAACACGCGCTGTCAGAGGGTTGTCTGAACTGACGAGCCAGCGGGCAAAAGCGAGCCGATTTCGAGGCTGGTCGTTTGGAATGGGGTTCAAAGCCGAAAGGACTTCGGCACTTACCGGCTCGGTTGGCTGAGTCCATTCCCCACGATGGTGGATGGTTGTCACTCGCGGATTCTCAGCGGGTCTTTCTTGGAAGACCAAGCTTGTCAGGAACGTGTTTTGCCCGAGGAGTTGGTCGATCTGGGTCCGAATATTTTGGAGTTCAGGGGCTCGGTAGAGGAACTCGTTAAGCAATTCTTTGCGTTCCGATTCGTTTAGATTTGGTCGATGAAGCAGTTCCTGTTTCTCCGCAGGAAGCGAATTGGCTTGGAACTGCTTTTGGTCTGTCGTGATGCTGATTCGGAAGCGACCTAAAGAGCAAGCATAATGGCGTCCAAAGAGCATCGTCAGATTGAGATTGGACGCCGTCAGTGGTTTCTCCAACCGAAAAATCGCTTCGTGAGCTTTGCCTTGACCTTGGGCACAGCTCCAGCCCGTCTCGGCATTTCCGTCGATCGCATTGCTCGCCTCGGCTTGAGAGCCAAAATGGTTTTTTGCGTAGCTTTGGTCCGCCGAAGCGATTTTGACAGGATGGCCATCGGCGGTCAGTTGAAATTCGCCAAGTAGGAAGTCCCCTTTGGGGCCTTCGTAATACGCCATTCCAGGTCCCCGCGCTGGCAAGCGAGGGTCAGGTAATGCTTCGAGTCGAATCGCCGTGATGCCTGAAACTGGTCCGCCTAGATCGATCGTATAGGTATCTGATTTGGTGATATCGCCCGAGACGAAGATAGTCGAGTCGGGCTGGATCGATAGCAGTGGTAGATTCGAGTTCGCTTTGACAGGTTGGACAAATTGCCATCGAGCGGTTTTTGCCGATTGCTCATCGATCCAATTGGCAAATGCTTTTTCCAGGGAATCACGGCGACGCTTCTCGATATCGCTTGCAGGTATTTCGGTTTTTCCAAAGCTGACTCTCAATCTTCCGATCGTGTGATGGGAGCCGTGCGCTTGGCGGATCAAAAGGGAAGTATCCCCAAGAGTGTCCAATTCGGAGTCCAGTGTGAGTATCAGTGTTTTATTGGTCCGAATGTCTTTGCCCTGCACATCAACAGCCCATCCGGTTTCGGTCTTGGAGTCCATGGCGGCGCTGGCAGGGTAGCCTGGTTGCTCTGTGTCGGCGGTTGCTGTTGCAATACGAATTGGTTGACCCGCCTTTCGGATTTCAAGTTCGCTAAGAACGAAATTTCCATGAGGTGTTCTTCCGGGTCCCTTTGAGGGTAAGGAGTCATCGACCAAGGCTTCGATCCTCAGGACGGTGAATCGACCTTGGAGATCTGGAAAGTTTAAAGCGATTGAGTTTGCAGGATTTCCAGGTGACTCAAACAGCACTGACTGATCGTCTAAAATCCGAGCAGGTTCCGGCGGATCGACCGAGTACTTTACAGAGGGTACTGTCCATAGCATGTTCGGATCCTCGATTGGCCACTTCAAGGGTAACGATGCAAGCAGTGCATCGGCTTTCTCCTTGGACAATTGGACGGTGGTTGGCTCTTGGGAAGGTATTTCCAAGTCGAGTTCGTCAGCATTGTTCAGAAATGCCATCAGCGAGTAGTATTCACGCTGGGTAATCGGATCGTATTTGTGGGTATGGCACTGCGCGCATTGCAGGGTCAAGCCAAGCCAAGTAGCACCCGTGGTAGCGATACGGTCGACCATCGCGTTGTAGCGGAATTCTAACGGGTCGATGCCACCTTCTTCATTGAGCATGGTATTGCGGTGAAAGCCAGTCGCGATGCGTTGACTTAACGTCGCATCGGGAATCATGTCACCTGCAATTTGCTCGATGGTGAACTGATCCAGTGGCATGTCTGCGTTGAGTGCTCGGATTACCCAATCCCGATAAGGCCAAATGGTGCGTCCACGGTCCTTTTCGTATCCGTTGGTATCGGCATAGCGAGCAAGGTCCAACCATTTTCGGGCCCATCGTTCGCCGTAGTGGGGGGAGTCGAGCAAGCGGTCGACCTGTTTCTCGTAGGCATCAGGTGATATGTCTGCTAAAAATTCCGCAAGTTCATTGGGGGTCGGCGGCAGGCCGATCAGATCAAAGCTCACTCGACGAAGCAAGGTTGATTTATCTGCAGGTTGCGACGCGCTTAGTCCATGCTCCATTCGTTTGAGATGCACAAAGGCATCAAGAGGGTGGGCGTGTCCCGTCTTTGGGACATCGGGCATCAACGGTTTTCGAAATGCCCAATGCGTATCGTATTTCGCTCCGGAGGCAATCCAACGTTCGAGAATGGCAATTTGCTCAGCGGTTGGTTTCTTGTTGGTGTGAGGAGGTGGCATGCAGGTCTCTGGATCCTGCGACTTGATTCGTTGAAGCAGTTGGCTTGCACTAGGATCACCGGCGGTGATGGCTGCAAGCCCAGAGTCTCCGCCTCGGACGGCCGATTCGTAGTCGCTCAGAAGCAGTCCACCTTGACGGCCTTTCTCGTCCGGACCGTGGCAAGAGAAACACATATCGGAAATGATGGGACGCACATCTAAGCTGTAAGAGGGTTCTTGGGCATGAGTGGCTTGGGCCACCATGGCAAAAACAATCCCCGTGTAGATTTTTGTGACGTTCAACATGCAGAGGATCCTATCGGTCAGGACGTTTGTAGCTGGCTAATGCTGGCATGATACCATTTACTGGAGAAAGAGGATAACCATAGCAATGAACCCAATAACAGAGGGTCGCTATTCCACAACATCTACTGACAGCAAAGGTAGTACAGCAAAGGTAGTAGGCACATTCCATGTGCCGTCCTGAGGCTTGAGTCAGTTCCAGGTTAATCCTTTGCTGACGGCACGGCGGAGAGTGCCTGGCACCTTTGCTGACGGCGGCGGAGAGTGCCTGGCACCTTGACTGCCTTGTCTGACGGCATTTTTTGGCAATTTTTTCCATGCGATTGACCAGACGTGTCACTCGAGTCGTTGAAACTTCCAATCGCCCCTGCGTTACCCAGGATGTCCAATTCGATGTTTACCGGGAGTTGCCTCAACTC
>Ga0172376_10004928_pt1 | contig 15041 bp, 15 predicted proteins | sample Lak35m_FD_121114 | JGI IMG/M metagenome (GOLD analysis project Ga0172376, IMG submission 121114) | Freshwater microbial communities from Kabuno Bay, South-Kivu, Congo - kab_092012_35m | ecosystem: Environmental > Aquatic > Freshwater > Lake | place: Democratic Republic of the Congo: South-Kivu...
AACCTGCAGGACCACCTGCAGATCCGTGCCGTCTTCGGCGTCAGCGGCACACGCACGCTGAACACGATCGCCGCCTCCTGGTGGGGCAAGGCGCAGATCGGTCTGGAGTACCTGTTGCGCCGCAGCGGGCCCATGAGCATGGCCCCCTCGCAACTCGGGGCCTTCGCCAGATCGTCACCCGAGCGGCGTTGGGCGAACGTCGAGTACCACGTGCAGCCGCTGTCGCTGCCCGCCTTCGGCGAGCCGCTGGACAGCTTCGACGCCTTCACCGCCAGCGTGTGCAACCTGAACCCGACCTCGCGGGGGCACGTACGCCCGGATCCGTCCGACCCGGACGGCGCGCCGCGGATCACGCTGAACTACCTCTCGACCGATGAGGACCGCCGGGTGGCGGCCGAGTCGATCCGGCTGACCCGTCACATCGTCGCCCAGCCCGCCCTGGCCGCCTACCGGCCGCAGGAGATCAAGCCCGGGTTGGCGCACCAGTCGGACGAGGATCTGGCCCGCTTGGCCGGCGACATCGGCACGACGATCTTCCACCCGGTGGGCACCTGCCGGATGGGCCGGGCCGACGACCCGCTGGCGGTGGTGGACCCACGCCTGGCGCTGCGCGGCGCCGAAGGCCTGCACATCGCGGATGCCAGCGTGATGCCGACGATCACCAGTGGCAACACCAACTCGCCCACGCTGATGATCGCCGAGCGGGCGGCGGGCTGGATCCTGCGATCGAGCTGATCCTCCCGACCGCCCCATCGCGCGACGGCCCCACTGCCCGAAGGCCCGAGCGCCCGACCGTGGTGGCGCCCAGCCAAGGGAATGTGCCGGCAGCCGGGTTATCCCCGATGCAGCACGCCCACTCCGGTCCTACATTGCGCTCACTCGCGTGCGGCTGGCCACGAAACCGGTGCGTACAGGCGGGGGATGGAGGAGACGCCGAAGAACGCACGCCCGGGACACAGCGTCCCGGGCGATGCCACCGCGCAGGGTTGCTGCAAGGGTTTCTTCGCGGCGATCCTCTGACTCATCCATCACGATCATCACGTCCATGAAGCCCACACCCACACGCCGTCAGGCGCTCGTCTGTCTGGCCGCCAGCGCTGCCGCCACGTCCTCCTTCTCGGTCCGCGCCCAGTCCGACTGGCCTTCGCGTTCGATCCGGCTCGTCGTGCCCTATGCGCCCGGCGGCAGCTCCGACACGCTCGGGCGGATGATTGCCAAGTACCTTACCGAATCCTTGAAGCAGAACGTCGTGGTCGAGAACCGGGCGGGGGCCGCAGGGATGATCGGTTCGCAGCAGGTCGCTCGGGCGGCACCGGACGGGTACTCGCTCGTCATCTCGGGTATCGCCTCACACGTGCTGGCGCCGATCTCCAACCCGACGATGTTCGACCCGGTCAAGGACTTCACCCATATCGCGATGCTCGGCGGCCCGCCGCTCGGGATGGTGGTCAATGCCCAGCAGCCGGTCCAGGATTTCAAGGGCTTCCTGTCCTTCGCCGCCGCTGCGGCGCAAGGGGTCAGCTGGGGCTCGCCCGGCCAGGGCTCGCACGGCCACCTGACTGGCGAACTGCTGCGCGACGTCACCAAGCTCAACATGGTGCACATCAGCTACAAGGGCGGCGCACCGGCCGTGGCAGACCTGCTGGCCAATCAGATCCCGATGGGTGTGATGACGCTGAGCTCGTCCAACGCACACGTCGACACCGGCAAGCTGCGGCTGCTGGCCGTGTCCTCGATGAAGCGGGTCGCCAGGTACCCCAACACGCCGACCTTCGCCGAACTCGGCTACCCGCAGCTCACAGGCACGACCTGGTTCTCGCTGTCCGGCCCGCCGGGGATGCCGGCGGCCATCGTCGAAAAGCTCAACTCGACGGTACGCCGCGGTCTGCAGACGCCCGAACTCCAGCGCCAGCTGGCGATCGAGAGCATGGAGACCATGGACCTCGACGCCTCAGCCTTCGCAAAGTACCTGAGCGACGAAATCGGGCGCTGGGGCCCGGCGGTGAAGTCGATCAGCGGCAACAAGAGCTGACCGTCAGGGTCAGGACCGCCGGGAGGCGGCGGTGGCGAACCCGCTGCCGCTGCCGCTGCCACATGCGCTCTCGCGTCGCAACGGCCGGCAGCGGCGCCGAGCTGCGTCATGAAGACGGGTGCTGGGTTTGACGCGCCCGTCGCGGCCGAACACACCCAGCTCTGCAGCGCCCGGCGTTGCAGGGCGAATGGATTGCCGGGTTCAGACCTCGATCGCCACCCGTCCGTCGCCGTCGACCACCGTCCGGTAGGTCTTCAGCGGGATCATGCAGGGCGGGGCGACCACGGCGCCCGTGCGGATGTTGAACGAGCCGTTGTGGAAGTCGCACTCGACCACATCGCCGTCGATGCAACCCTCGGACAGCGACCCCGGCCCGTGCGTGCAGGTGTCGTCGGTGACGAAGTACTCGCCGTCGAGGTTGAAAACCGCGAGCACCATCTTCCCGTGCTCGACACGCAAGGCGCAACCCGGGCCCACCTCTTCGGCACGGCACAGGGAAATTCGCTCGCAGGCTTCCGACATGCCCGCTCCTCCAGTTGACACAGACGAGCGGCAGATGATATCGTCGTTTTGGATAAAGGAACGTCGTTCCTTATAAAGGAACATATCCCGCAGCCACAAGCACCGGCGTCGCGGGTTCGGAGTGCAAGAAGACATGAAGAAGGAACAGAACGACCTGCTGACACAGACCGGGCCTGGCAGCGCCATGGGCGAGTTGTTCCGCCGCTACTGGCTACCCGCGCTGCTGTCGGAGGAACTGCCCGAGCCCGACGGCCCGCCGGTGCGGCTGCAACTGCTGTCCGAGCGCCTGATCACCTTCCGCGACAGCTCCGGCCGCCTGGGCGCGATCGACGAGTTCTGCGCCCACCGCGGCGTGTCGCTGTGGTTCGGCCGCAACGAGGAGGACGGGCTGCGCTGCCCGTACCACGGCTGGAAGTACGACGTCACCGGCCAGTGCACCGAGGTGCCGTCCGAGCCTGTGGAAAGCGGCTACTGCCAGCGCATCAAGCTCAAGTCCTACCCGCTGGTCGAGCGCGGCGGCGTGATCTGGATCTACATGGGCCCGCCCGAGCTGCAGCCCCCGCTGCCCGAATGGGAGTTCGCCACCGTCCCCGCCAGCCACAGCTTCATGTCCAAGCGGCTGCAGGAGTGCAACTGGCTGCAGGCGCTGGAAGGCGGCATCGACTCCAGCCACGTGTCCTTCCTGCACCGTGGTGCGCTCAACCGCGACCCGCTGTTCAAGGGCGCGCGCGGCAACCAGTACAACCTTGGCGATCTGGCACCGGTGTTCGACGTGGCGCAGGCCGACGGCGGCCTGTTCATCGGCGCGCGCCGCAACGCCGAGGACAACCAGTACTACTGGCGCATCACCCCGTGGATCATGCCCAGCTTCACGATGGTGCCGCCGCGCGGCGACCATCCGGTGCACGGCCACTTCTGGGTGCCGATCGACGACCACCACAACTGGGCCTGGAGTTTCGACTACCACCCGAACCGGCCGCTGACCGACGAGGAGCGGCAGGCGATGAAGGACGGCCACGGCATCCACGTGCGCTACGTCCCCGGCACGTACATCCCGCTGCAGAACCGCAGCAACGACTACCTGATGGACCGCGCGGCGCAGAAGGCGGGGATCACCTACAGCGGGATCGAAGGCATCGCGATGCAGGACGCCTCGCTGCAGGAGAGCATGGGGCCGATCCAGGACCGCACGCGGGAGAACCTGGTGGGCACCGACAACGGCATCATCATGGCGCGCCAGCGCCTGCTGAAAGCGGCCCGCGCCCTGCAGGACAAGGGCGAACTGCCACCCGGGCGGGATCCGCAGCACCAGCGTGTGCGCTCGGCCGCCGTGCTGCTGGAGCGCGGCGTGCCGTTCAAGGACGCCGCCGCGGACGCGCTGATCGCCGAACCGGGCAAGCCGCACGCGTCGGTATGAACGGGCGCACCGGCCGCAGCCGGCACCTGTCGGGGCCGCATGCACGGCGACCGTGTTCGGCACGCTGAAGCCGCCGCAGGGCCTCGCCGAGGCCTGCGAGAGGGTCTCCGCCTGGACCCGCGAACGCTTCCGGCTGGAGCCCGCCCACACCGTGCTGGTCACCGAACTGGTCTGCGGACTGCCGGGCTGCCCGCCACTCGAGACCGTCATCGCCTTCTGGACCGCGCCCGATCGGCGCCACCATCTGAAAGTCTTCAAGCCCGTGGCCGAGGTCACGCCCGACGACCTGCCGCCATGGTGGATGCGTGAGGCGCTGATCGTGGCCCCGGACGCCGATCTCGCGTGCTGCTGACGCCCTGCCCGCGCAAGCTCCACAGAAGACCACCGACCCTCGACCGCCACCTGCACCACGGAGAGACGCGCATGTCCGTCACGACCCTCAGGACCGTCACCCGCACCCAGGGCAACAACCGCGCCTTGAAGGATGGCACCGTCCGGCCCGTGGGCTTCGACCTCGCGTTCGAGGAAGTCCCGGTGCTGATCGAAGCCTTCCGCCGCATGGTCCGCGGGCTGGAATTCGACGTCTGCGAGATGGCGCTGACGACCTACGTCTGCGCCCGCGCGCACGACAAGCGCTTCACCGCGCTGCCGATCTTCCTGGTGCGCGCCTTCCACCACGGCGCGATCCTGGCCAACACCCAGGCCGGCATCCGCCACCCGAAGGACCTTGAGGGCCGGCGCGTCGGCGTGAACCGCGGCTACACCGTCACCACCGGCGTGTGGGCACGCAGCATCCTGCGCAACGCCTACGGCGTGGACCTGTCCAAGATCACCTGGGTGCTGTCGGGCGACGAGCACGTGGCCGAGTACCGCCCGCCCGCCAACGTCGTGCCGATCGAGCCCGGCCGCAAGATGGCCGACCTGCTGGTCGGCGGCGAACTCGCCGCCGCCATCGGCGTGGACGTCGAAGCCCCGCACATCGCCCCGCTGATCCCGGACGCGGCCGAGGCGGGTTATGCCGCCCTGCAGGCCACGGGGCACTACCCGATCAACCACCTGGTGGTCGTCAAGGACGAGCTGCTGGCGCGCCACCCCGGTCTGGCCCGCGCGGTGTTCGACGCCTTCGCGCAGTCGAAGCAGTTGTACGTCGAGCGCCTGCGCGCCGGCACCCTGGACAAGCCCACGGCCGTCGATGAGATGCACCGTCGCGTGATGGCGATCACCGGCGCCGACCCGCTGCCCTACGGCATCGAGCCCAACCGGGGGGCGCTGGCGCAGGCGCTGGAGGCGATGCGCGATCAGGGCATCGTCGACCGGCCCGGGTCGCTCGAAGAGCTGTTCCACCCCGAGACGCACGGCCTGGTCGCCTGAGCCTCTGAACCGACGGCCCCACCCGCCTGCCGCCCCCGCCCGACACACCCGACCGCACCCGCACACCATGACCGAAGCCCTGAGCCTCAACCGCCTGCAGCAGATGAAGCGCGACGGTCGCAAGATCGTGGGCGTGGTCGCCTGGGACGTCCAGATGGCGCGCATCGTCGACCGCGCCGGGGTCGATCTGGTCTCGGTCGGCGACTCGGTGGGGGTGAATCTGTGGGGCCACGCGCACCCGCTGGAAGTGACGATGGACGAGATGCTCATCGTCACCCGCGCCGTGCGGCGCGGGGTGCGGCGCGCGCTGCTGAGCGTGGACTTTCCTTTCGGGCCGCTGCAGCAGGGCGTGGCCGCCACGCTCGAGGCAGCGATCCGCTTCGTCAAGGAGGGCGGGGTCGACATGGTCAAGGTCGACGGCGCGGTCGACCAGCCCGAGGCCGTGCGCGCGCTCGTCAAGGCCGGCATCCCGGTGTTCGCGCATTTCGGCATCACCCCGCAGACGGCGCTGCGCTACGGCATCGACTACGCGACGATGATGAAGGCGCCGCTGCAGATCCCGCAGGCGATGACGGCCGAACTCGTCGAGCAGGCCCGCATGCTGGAGGCCGCGGGCGCGTCGATGCTGGACTTCCAGCACTCCGGGCCGGTGGCCGGTGCCGCGGTGGCCGCGGCCGTGGCCATCCCGGTGATCGGCGGGCAGGGCGGCGGGCCGTGGCTGGACGGTCGCATGCGCATGGCGCACGCGGCCATCGGCTATGCGGCCTCGACGATCGACCAGCCCCCCGACACCTACGCCCAGGTGGCCCGGACGGCGCTGGAGGCGATCAGCGCCTATGCCGACGACGTGCGCAGCGCGCGCCAGATCCGCGGCGGCATCCCCGTGCGGCCTGCGTCGTGATGCCGCGGCCCCTCACCGCCTCGACACCCCGACGCGCGGCCCGCCGCCCCGACGCCGGCCAGGGGGGTGTCACTGAACCACTGGGCGGCATCGCCGGCAGCCGCCGGACGTCCTGCAAGGAGGGCTCGGCACCATGGCCATGACCACCGTCGACGACATCGACACCCGCTACGAGGTGCTGGGCAGCGGCCCGCCGCTGCTGATGTTCTCGCCCGGCGGCTTCGACGCCACGGCAGAAAAGTGGTCTTCGCAGAGTGTCTACGCGAAGTCGAAGATGCTCGAGGCGCTCGTGCAGCACCATACCTGCATCGTGTTCGACCGCCGGGAGACCGGGCAGTCCGGCGGCCGCGTGCAGTCGGTGACCTGGGCCGACTACGCCGCGCAGGGGCGCGGCCTGCTGGACCACCTGGGCATCGAGCGAGCCTTCGTCATGGGCGGCTGCATGGGTTGCGCGCCGGCGGTGTCGCTCGCGGTGTCGGATCCGCAGCGCGTGCGTGCCCTGCTGCTGTATTGGCCGGTGGGCGGCGCGAAGTACCGCCTGAACGGCCAGGCCCGCTTCATGCAGCACCTGGCCTACGTGCAGCAGCACGGGATGGCGGAGGTGGTGACGCTGGCGCGCAGCGGCACCAGGAGCTTCGGCGAGGACCCGCGCGGCGGCCCCTGGGTGGCCGTGCTGCGCCGCGACGAGGCCTTCGCCGCGGCCTTCGCGGCGATGGACGTCGAGCGCTATCGCCTTGTCGTCACCGGCATGATGCGCGCGCTGATGGACCGCGACACCGCCCCCGGCGCCGAGCCCGAGGCGATGCTGCAGCTCGACATCCCGGCGCTGGTCGTGCCCGGTCGCGACGCCTCGCACGCCACATCGGCCGCACGCTACCTCGAGGAGTGCCTGCCACGTGCCGAGTACTGGGACGCCCCCCCCGAGGCGCAGACTGCCGATTCCGTCGGCCCCCGGCTCATCGACTTCCTCGCCCGCTGCCCATGATCATCGACATCCACTGCCACTACACCACCGAGCCGGCGGCGCTGCACACCTTCCGGGACAGGCAACTCGCCGGCCTGGCCGACCCGGCGCGTCGTCCGACCGCGCGCCGGCTGGCCGATCTGGGCATCAGCGACGAGGCGCTGGTGCAGAGCGTGCAGCCGCAGCTGAAGCTGCAGCGCGAGCGTGGCAGCGACCTGACGATCTTCTCGCCGCGCGCGGCCGGCATGGCGCACCACGTCGGCAACCCCGAGACCAGCCGCGTGTGGAGCACCATCTCCAACGACCTGATCCACCGCCTGACGACCCTGCTGCCCGACAACTTCGCCGGCGTCGGGCAGCTGCCGCAGTTCCCCGGCGTGTCGCCGGCCGAATGCATCGCCGAGCTCGAGCGCATCGTGCTCGAACTGGGCTTCGTCGGCGTCAACCTCAACCCCGACCCTTCGGGCGGCTGGTGGTCGGGCCCGCCGCTGACCGACCGCCACTGGTACCCGCTGTACGAGAAGCTGGTCGAGTTGCAGGTGCCGGCGATGATCCATGTGTCCTCGTGCTGCAACCCGAACTTCCACCACACCGGGGCGCATTACATCAACGCCGACACGACGGCCTTCATGCAGCTGATCCAGGGCCAGCTGTTCAAGGACTTCCCCGACCTGAAGTTCGTCATCCCGCACGGCGGCGGCGCCGCGCCCTTCCACTGGGGGCGCTACCGCGGCCTGTGCCTGTCGATCCAGAAGAAGCCGCTGGAAGAGCACCTGCTGGACAACGTCTTCTTCGACACCTGCGTCTACCACCTGCCCGGCATCCGGCTGATGACCGAGGTCGTGCCGATCGGCAACATCCTGTTCGCCTCGGAGATGCTGGGCGCCGTGCCGGGCATCGACCCGTCCACCGGCCATGCCTTCGACGACACCCGGCGCTATGTCGACGCCGTGCAAGGCCTGTCGGAGGCCGATCGGCACCTGATCTTCGAGGGCAACGCGCGACGCGTCTATCCGCGCCTGGACGCGCTGCTGAAGCGCCGCGGCGCCTGAAGACCCGAGAGCACGACACCCCGAGACCCCGGGCGGCCCGAGCGTCGTTGCGCACGCCCGCCCCGCACACCGAACCCTGCTGCCCACAAGGCCCGTCATGAACCCAGAGCTCTCCGACATCCGACGCGACTTCGAGCGCGTCAGCCCCGACCTCGTCGCGCAGGCCTCGGCCTATGCCGCTTCCATCCTGGCCGACGTGGCCGGCAGACGCGGGACGATGGACGGCCGGGTGGCCGCGCTGGCGCCGTCGATGAAGGTCTGCGGGCCGGCCTTCACCATCGAGGTCCGTCCGGGCGACAACCTGATGATCCACGCCGCGATGGCCATGGCGCGCCCGGGCGACGTGCTGGTGATCGACGGCAAGGGCGACACCACCTGCGCGCTGATGGGCGCCATCATGCTCGGCGCCTGCCGCAAGCTCGGCCTGGCCGGCGTGGTGCTGGATGCAGCGATCCGCGACACCGAGGAACTGCGCGAGCTCGGCTTTCCCGTGTGGTCGGTGGGCGCCAACCCCAACGGGCCGACCAAGTACGTCCCGGGCCGCCTCAACTGGCCGGTGTCCTGCGGCGGCGCCAGCGTGCGCGCCGGCGACCTGATCGTGGGCGACGCCGACGGGGTCGTCGTGATCGAACGCGAGAAGGTCGCCTCGCTGCTGCCGCTGGCCGCGGCCAAGGTGGCCGACGAGCGCAAGCGCCTGGACGACATCGCCAGCGGCCGCGCGCTGCGCCCGAAGTGGCTGGAAGCCAGCCTGCGCGCCGCGGGCGTGCTCGGCGAAGGACAGACGATCTGACAGACATCCTGGCCAGGGCCGTCGACGCCCCCGGCCTCGCCCCGACACCTCATCGAAGGAAGCCCTCATGGAAACCGTCCTGACCGCGATCAAGACAGGCGCCAGCCGCATCGAGCTGCGCGAGTTCCCGATGCCCGACATCCCCGAGGATGGCGCGCTGATGAAGATGGAGGTGGCCGGCATCTGCGGCACCGACGTCAAGATGTACAAGCAGCCCTTGACCGGCGGGCCGGTGATCATGGGGCACGAGAACATCGGCGTGATCGCCAAGGCCGGGCGGCTGTTCACCCAGCGCAAGGGCTTCCGTGAGGGCGACCGCGTCTTCCTCGAGCACTACGTGGCCTGCATGCAGTGCGAGTGGTGTCACAAGGGCGAATACCGCCACTGCGAGGCCACCGACTGGCGCAGCAACCCCGACGGCATCCGCTACGGCTACACCAGCGCCGACCGCGCGCCGCACCTGTGGGGTGGCTTCGCGCAGTACGTCTACCTGCCCTGGAACTGCGTGCTGCACAAGGTGCCCGACAACGTCACGTCCGAGCTCGCCGGCATCGTCACCCCGCTGGCCAACGGCATCGAGTGGGCGCTGAACGACTGCGGCATCGGCTTCCAGTCCACCGTGCTGATCCAGGGGCCGGGCCAGCAGGGGCTGAGCCAGGTCGTGGCCTGCAAGCAGGCCGGCGCCGACCTGATCATCGTCACCGGCACGAGCAAGGACGCGCGCCGGCTGGAGATCGCGCGCACGCTGGGCGCCGACCACACCATCGACGTGCAGACCGAGAACCCGCTGGAGCGCATCCGCGAGATCACCGCCGGCAAGGGCGTGGACGTCGTGCTCGACTGCACCGCCGGGGCCGGCACCAGCGCCGTGCTGCTGGGCGTGGAAGCGCTCAAGCGCAAGGGTGGCACGCTGCTGATCCAGGGCGAGATGACCGACTTCCCCAACTTCCCGATCGGCAAGGTCACGGTCAAGTACATCACGATCAAGAGCGCGCGCGGCCACGGCTACCGCGCCTGCGAGCGCGCGCTGCAGCAGCTGTCCAGCCACCGCTTCCCGCTGGAGCTCGTGACGACCCACACCTTCGGCCTGAGCGATGCCGACACCGCCATCAAGGCCGTGGGCGGCGGTTACTCACCGGACGTGATCCACGTGAGCCTGCTGCCGTGGGCCTGAGGCACCGGGCGCGCCACGGCCGAGGCCGGGTCCGGGCGAACGAGGGCATGAGCGCGGCGATGCGCAAGGGGCCGCGATGAGCGTCGACGCCCGCCCCGCCACGCCAGAGGCCCCGGTGCCGGTCACAGTGCTGACCGGCTGGCTGGGGGCAGGCAAGACCACCTTGCTCAACCGCATCCTCGGCGGCGACCACGGGCGGCGCTACGCCGTGGTCGTCAACGAGTTCGGCGCCGTGGGCATCGACCACGAACTGCTGGTGGGCGCCGACGAGGAGCTGTTCGAGCTGAACAACGGCTGCGTGTGCTGCACGGTGCGCGGCGACCTGATCCGCACGCTGCACACGCTGCTGGCGCACCGGCAACGCTTCGATGCCGTCATCGTCGAGACCACCGGCCTGGCAGACCCGGGCCCGGTGGCGCAGACCTTCTTCGTCGACCCGGTGCTGCGCGAGCGCACGCGGCTGGACGCGGTGGTCACGGTGGTCGATGCCCATCACGTGCTGGAGCGGCTGGCCGAAAGCGCCGAGGCGGTCGAACAGATCGCCTTCGCCGACCAGATCGTGCTGAACAAGACCGATCTCGTCGACGCCACCCGGCTGCAGTTGGTGTGCCAGCGTCTGGCGGCGTTGAACCCCACGGCCCAGGTGCATGAAGCGCAGCGCGGTGACGTGCCGCTGGCTTGCATCCTCGGCCAGGGCGGCTTCGACCTGGCGCGGTTGGAGGCCTCGCGCCTCGGGACTGCCATGCCGCGACGTCCATCGCCGGCCCCGACAGAGATGCATCACGTGCACGGCCCGGCCTGCGCGCATGGCGACGACGGACACGACCACGACGGACACGCCCTGGGTCACGCCCCGACCGACGCACCGCCCGCCCCGCTGCACGACCACGGCATCCACAGCATCGTGCTCAGCACGCACCGCCCGCTGGATGCCTTGCGTGTGCAGTCGTGGCTCACCGAGCTCGTGCGCGCGCACGGCGCGGACATCCTGCGCGCCAAGGGCATCCTGGACATCGCGGGAGACCCTCGCCGTCTGGTGTTCCAGTCGGTCCACATGGTGATGGAGGGCGACTGGCAGCGCAACTGGACCGTCCACGACGACCGCTACAGCCGCATCGTGCTGATCGGGCGCCACCTGCAGGCCGACGCCTGGCAGGCCGAGCTCGAGGCCTGCGCGGCCTGACAGTCGCCTGTGCGGCGGGACCGCGGCAAGCTCCTCGAGCGCCGCGCCACTGCCGGCCGCACCGGTGGCGCAACGACAATGAGACCATGCTGCATTTCGAAGTCCTGCGCACCGAGGGCCACGCGCGCCGCGGCCGCCTGCGCCTGAACCACGGCGTCGTCCAGACGCCGATCTTCATGCCCGTGGGCACCTACGGCACCGTCAAGGGTGTCACGCCGCGCTCGCTGCTGGAGATGGACGCGCAGATCATCCTGGGCAACACCTTCCACTTGTGGATGCGCCCGGGGCTGGACGTGGTGCGCGCCTTCGGCGGCCTGCACGGCTTCGAGCGCTGGGATCGGCCGATCCTGACCGACTCCGGCGGCTTCCAGGTCTGGTCGCTGGGGGCCATGCGCAAGATCACCGAGGAGGGCGTGCGCTTCGCCTCGCCGGTCAACGGCGACAAGCTCTTCCTCACGCCCGAGGTCAGCATGCAGATCCAGACGGTGCTGAACTCGGACATCGTGATGCAGCTCGACGAGTGCACGCCCTACGAGACCGGCGGGCACCTGACGACCGAGCGCGAGGCGCGCGCCTCGATGGAGATGAGCCTGCGCTGGGCGGTGCGCAGCCGCGCCGAGTTCGAGCGCCTGGGCAACCCGAACGCGCTGTTCGGCATCGTCCAGGGCGGGATGTTCGAGTCGCTGCGCGAGGAGTCGCTGGCGCGCCTGGCCGAGCTCGACCTGCCGGGCTACGCAGTGGGCGGCGTGAGCGTGGGCGAGCCCAAGGAGGACATGCGCCGCATCATGGCGCACACGCCGCACCGGCTGCCGGCGCACAAGCCGCGCTACCTGATGGGTGTGGGCACGCCGGCCGATCTGGTCGAGGGTGTGGCCTGCGGCGTGGACATGTTCGACTGCGTGATGCCCACGCGCAACGCGCGCAACGGCCACCTGTTCACGCGCTTCGGCGATGTGAAGATCCGCAACGCCCGCCACCGCGACGACCCGCGTCCCATCGACGAGACCTGCCCCTGCTACACCTGTTGCGGCCACACCCTGCCCAACGGCCGGGTCAGCGGCGGCTTCAGTCGCGCCTACCTGCACCACCTGGACCGTTGCGGCGAGATGCTGGGTCCGATGCTGGCCAGCATCCACAACCTGCACCACTACCTGGACCTGATGCGGCAAGTGCGCCAGGCCCTGGAGGAAGGGCGCTTCGACGCCTTCCGGCAGCAGTTCCACGCCGACCGGGCGCGCGGCGTCGGATAGGCGGGTCAGGCGGGCCGATGCGATGAGGGTCGAGGCCGCGCTGCCGGCGCTGACGCACCACGAGATCCTGCGACTGGTCGAGCCCTTCGTGCGGGCCGGCCACCGGCCGGACCTCGCGGCCAGCGACCGCACGCGCCGGCGCATCGTCTTTCATCCGCAGGTGCTTGCACCAGTGCCGACACCCGACCCGCAGGCCGGATCGGGATCCGGCTCCGGCTCCGGTTCCGAGTCCGAATCCGATCCCGGGCCTCGCACCGCGGCACCCGAGCCGCCCGGGGCCTCGCCCACGTCCCCCATGCCCACGCTGACCCAGGCCCTGGTGCTCGAGCAGCTGGCGCCGCAGCGGTGCACGCTCACGCGCCGCGTGACCACGTCCGACGGCCTGGAGGCCTGTGTCGAACTCGAGGGCGCCGATGCCGGCGCGCTGCTGCGCCGGCTGCAGGATCTGGCGCCGCAGCAGCAGTTCGGCCGCGCGGACGGCGCGCTGGTGGCCTGGCAGCAGCGCCTGCCGCTGCCCGTCGGTGACGCACCGCCACCGCCGCCGGTGCTGCGCGGGGCGCAGGCGCGCGTGGCCGGCCTGACGCTGGCCGCGCGGGTGTCCGGCGTGGGTGGCTACCCGGCCGAGCTCGAGCTGCTGCGCGGCGAGGGCCCCGCGCCGCGCCTGCCCGACGACCTGCTGGCCGTGCTGGGCGGCCCCTGGAGCCACCTCACCCCGCTGAAGCGCGGCTGGATCGGCAGCATCGCGCTGCGTGGCGAGGAGCCGCGCCGCAGCGCGCTGGCGCAGGCGCGTCTGACGCAGACCGTGGCCCATCTGTCGCGTACCCTGGCCGAGCGACCGTCGCGCTTCCACGCGCGCCACCGCCGCGCGCGCTGGATCGTCGGCCTGCGCGGCACCCTGCCGGTGCTGCTGGGCCTGGGCATCGTCGGCGCCGCGCTCTACGCCCAGCGCCTGGGCCCCGAGGGCCAGTCGACCCTGGCCATGCTGGCCAATGCCACACCGCCCCTGCTGCTGATGCTGCTGTTCCTGCGCAAGGAGATCCCGCGCATCGGCCTGCCCCGCGTGCCGCGGCGGCTGGCGACCGACGCTTGGGAACCCGCCCGCGCAGGGGAAACGTCATGACCTTGTCTATACTTTTTCAGTATTCAAGACCGTGGAGCCCACATGCCCAAGGAAGCCGTGTTCACGATGAAGCTCGAGCCCGAGCTGCGTGATGCCTTCATGGCCGAGGCCGAGGCCAGCCACCGCCCGGCATCACAGGTGGTGCGGGAGATGATGCGTGAGTTCATCGAGCGTCAACGTCGGGCCCGCGAGTACGACGCGTTCCTGTATGCCAAGGTCGATGCCGCGCGTTCGGACATCGCCTCGGGCCAGTTCGCCAGTGACGCCGACGTCGAGACGCGGTCTGCCGCCCGTCGCGCAGCGCTGGCGGCTCGGCGCCACGACGCGGACGCATGAAGGTTTCGTGGACGCTGTCCGCCGAGCAGGACCGCGCCGACATCGTCGACTTCATCGCACAGGACAACCCGCTGGCGGCCATCCGCATGGATGAACTCTTCGGGTCATCCGCCAGCCGATTGGCGCAGCACCCCTTGATGGGACGCCCTGGAAGGGTCCCGGGCACACGGGAGTGGGTCTCGCACGAGAGCTACCGACTGGTCTACGAGGTTCAGGCCGACACGGTGTGGATCCTGGCCCTCGTCCACACCGCTCGTCTGTGGCCACCTGTCCGGTCGTGACCGGTGCGGGTCGAAGGCGCTGGTGTCCTCGACCGACCCTCCATTCACGCCCCTCTACGACGCCGCCAGGCAGGCGCGCACGCCACGGCTGCGCAGGTGCCGCAGGGCCGATTCGACGGCGGACAGCCAAGGCGCGCTCGCCGGCAGCGCCGGACCCCACACCTCGGGCAGCGTGCCCAGGGCGCGGACGGTGGCGGCGGGGTCGTCGGGGCAGGCCTGGGCCAGCGCGCGCAGGCGCGCGGCCAGCGGGTCGCCCACCTCGATCGGCGTGCCGTCCTCGGCCCTGCCGCGCCACAGGTCCATCCAGGCGGCGGCGGCCAGGGCCAGGTGGGGCACGGGCTGCCCGGCTTGCAGCCGGGCCTCGAGCACCGGCACCCAGCGCTGCGGGATCTTCTGCGAGCCGTCGGTGGCGATCTGCTGCGTGCGGTGCCCGAGCGCCGGGTTGGCAAAGCGTTGCAGCAGCGCCTGGGCGTAGTCGGGCCAGTCGGTGCGGCGCAGACCGGGGCCCAGTTCCTCGCGCATCAGCCCCTGCAGCCAGCCCCGCGCGAGCGGATCGGCCACGAAGGCGTCCACCGTCGGCCAGCCCGCGAGCACGCCCAGGAAGGCCAGGGCGCTGTGGCTGCCGTTGAGCAGGCGCAGCTTGGCGTC
>Ga0172376_10004930_pt1 | contig 15038 bp, 8 predicted proteins | sample Lak35m_FD_121114 | JGI IMG/M metagenome (GOLD analysis project Ga0172376, IMG submission 121114) | Freshwater microbial communities from Kabuno Bay, South-Kivu, Congo - kab_092012_35m | ecosystem: Environmental > Aquatic > Freshwater > Lake | place: Democratic Republic of the Congo: South-Kivu...
ACGCCGTGCGCGCCGGCGCGGTGCCGCTCGAGCGGATGCGCTGCATCGTGTGGGCGACCACCTTGGCCGGCCACGAGGTCGGGCGCCTCGAGGTGGGCGGCGATGTCGCTCGGTTGGCGGCATCGGGGCGGCTCAGCCCGACGATGCAGCAGATATGCGCGCAGGACATCGCCGAACCGGCACTGGCCGATGTCGCCCGGCGAAGCGCGCTGGCAACCGTCGACTTCGGCACCGCGCTCGAGTCGTTCCAGGTCGTCGACAACCGCGTCGAGGCGGTACTGCGGCACGCCGACGGATCCGACGAACCGGTCTCGGCGCGCTACCTCGTCGCCGCCGACGGGGCAGCGAGCCCCGTGCGGCAGGCGCTTGGCATCGAGATGGTGGGCGAGCCCGACCTCGGGCGGCTCCTCAACATCTACTTCCGAGGCGACCTCCGTCCCTGGATCGACGACCGGCCAGGGCCCCTCTACTGGATCGTGAACCCGGACGCGCCCGGCGTCTTCATCGCCCTCAACGGCACGGACCGGTGGTTGTTCAACACACCCCTTCCCGACGACGGCGACACCTCGGCCGAGGCGTGCGCCGCGCTGGTGCGACGCGCCGTCGGCGTCGACAGATTCGATGTCACCGTCGAGTCGGCACTGCCATGGACCGCGGCGAGCCTGGTCGCCGACGCCTACCGTCGCGGCCCGTGCTTCCTGGTCGGCGACGCCGCCCACCAGTTCCCGCCTACCGGTGGGCACGGCATGAACAGCGGCATCCAGGACGCCCACAACCTCGCCTGGAAGCTGGCGTACGTGTTGCGCGGCGCCGCTGGCGACGCCCTCCTCGACACCTACGAGGTCGAGCGGCGACCGGTGGCGCAGCGCTACGCCGAGGAGAGCGTGAAGAACGCCCGAGGTCAGCGCAGCGCGCAGCGCTCGGTTCCCGCCGAAGTGGAGCTCGACAGCGACGATGGCAAGTCGATCCGTGACGTGATCGCTTCGACCATCCCGGCCCAGCGCGGCCACTTCGTGAGTCCCGGGTTGCAGCTCGGCTTCGCCTACCGGTCATCGGCCGTCGTCGCTGCGTCCGACGACGGTGTGCAGGACGCGACGCGAGCCACCGGCCCCCAGCCCGATGGTGTCAGCACGGTGCCGGTCGCGGACACCGACGTGACGACCTACCGGCCGGTGGTCGACCCCGGTCGACGAGCACCCCACGCATGGGTCGTGTCGACGGACGACGGCTCCCGCACGTCGCTGCTGGACCACTTCGACGGTCGGTTCACGCTCCTGACCATCGGCGCTGACGATCCGCTCGCGAGCGTGGCCAGCGATCTTGGCGTCGAGGCTGTGGTGGTCGGCGAACACGGCGTCCTCCTCGACGCCGAAGGTCAGGTGGCCGAGGTCTACGGCCTCGAACCGGGTGATGCGGTGCTCGTTCGTCCCGACGGCTTCGTCGCCTGGCGCCAGCACGCCGGCCAAGGCGGGCCACCGCTCGCCGAGATCATGTCGCAGGTCCTCTCACTCGACCCCGACGGCACGGGCGCCACGACGTGACCGGTGCTCGCCCGGCTCGGCCCGTGCCGCGGGTACGGCGATGACGACCGACTCGATGCAACGGCCAACGGCTGGTGACGGCCGACGCGACCGACGTCGGGTCGGCAGCTTCGTCGGGCTGGTCGTCAGCCGCCTGGGCCCGCGTGCACTGCAGCTCGTCGGCGGCACCTTCCTGACCCTGCTGGTGGCCAGTCGAACCACGAGCGCGCTGGCCATCACGTTCGCGGTGACGGCGCACCGCCTGTTCCTCTGGCTCGTCTACCCGCTGGTGGGCAACCTGTCGGACCGCACCGACACCCGGGTCGGTCGACGGGTCCCCTACATGGCCGGCGCGCTGTTCGCCATGGCCGGGTTCACCTGGCTGTGGACGGTGGCTCCGGGCTACTGGCCGCTCGTGGCGGTGATCCTGGGGACGCGCCTAGCCGCGTCAGCGAACCAGATGACCAGCATCGTCGCTGTCCCCGAGGTGTTCGGTCGGAGCCGTTGGGTGCGGGCGGGAGCATCCATCTGGGTCGTCGGCTTCGGCGTGTCGGTCGTGCTCCGCGGGACCGTGGTGGCCACCTGGGACGACGCCGACCCGGCGACGTGGAACACCACCTTCCGCCTCGCGGCGCTGTTTATGGCCGTGGCGGGCGCCGCGGTCCTGATCTTCGTCCGCGAAGCGCCCGGCGTGGCGAGCGCCACCGCGCCCGAGGATCACGGGCGGTTCCGGGACCGCTTGCGGGACTTCTGGTCGGCGCCCGACGCCCGCCCGCTCATCGTCACCACCATGGCCCTTGCCGTCGCCGGCGGCGCCACCTCTCGCCTGTTCCCCGTCTACGCCGAGGAGGTGCTGGGAACCTCGGCCGCGCAGCTCGCCATACTCCCGTTCGTCGTCCTGCCCGCCGCCGCGTGCTCGGCGGTGGCCGGCGCCGCCCTCGCGTCGAGGCTGTCCCGGCGAGGCTGGGTGGTCCTCGTCGGCGCGGCCGTGTTGATGGCCTCGCTGGTCGGCATGTCTGCCACGTCGCTGTGGCAGCCCGTCGTCGCCTCGGTGCTGGTGACCGGCGTCCTCGTCGCCGAGTCCATCTCGCTCCTGCCGATGCTCCTGCGGCTGCTCCCCGAGCGCGGCAGCCTGGGCGAGCGGCTGGGCCTGCTCGCTGGGCCGGTGAGCGCCGCAGCGGTCGTCGGCGCCTACGCCTCCGGGCTGCTCGTCGACGCTGCCGGCACCTACCGTTCGATGTGGTGGGTCGGCATCGTGGCCGGTCCCGTCGTCGCCCTGAGCGCCGCAGGCCTGCGCGCCGAGCAGGCGCGTCGACGCGGCGGGCTCTCGACGTTGGCGCGAGCCGCTCGCGCCAACGGAGCCGGACGACGACGCGGTGGCGTGGCCAACCGCGGCCTGTTCACCGGCGAGCTCGACGCGTCGGATCTCGACGCCACGCAGGCGGTGACCGCGCTCCGGGACTTCGCCGACGCCGCGCTCATGGACCAAGGCCAACCGACGGCCAAGGTGATCCGACTGATCGATCTCCTCAGCAGCGATCTCGGCACGAGCAACTCGCTGCACGACACCGTCGTGCTCGTCGATGAGCACGGCGCCCGCCACGAGGGGAGCGCCCAGGTCGGCGCCCACCTCGACGGCCTGCACCAGCGGGCCCTCCAGCCCTGGCGACCCGTCGACCACCCGGAGGGGTCTGCCGTGGTGGCCCCCGTCAGCGACACGGAGTCCGTCCTGGTGATCTCGTCCGGTGCGGGCGAGGAGCACCTCGACCTGAGGGTCCGCCGCCTCGACCACCACGACGGGGCCACCTCGATCCACCCGGTGCAGGTGGACCTCGACGCGATCCGCCGCCGACACGGCATGCGTCGACGTTGGCGACGCGTTGCGCTGACGGCCGTCCGGCACTTCGCCGCGCCGCTCCTGCGGCGGGCCACGCGGCAACCGGTGACGCGCGTCGAGTGGGCTCGTCGGGCTCGCGGGGCCTTCGCCGACCTCGGCGGCGCCTACGTGAAGTTCGGTCAGCTCCTGGCGTCGTCACCGTCGTTCGTCGGTGCCGAGGCCGCCGAGGAGCTGCGCGGTCTCCTCGACGACGCGCCGCCGGTGCCGTTCACCGACGTGCGTGCCGCCATCGCCGCGGGACTCGGATCCGATGTCGATGCGCTGTTCGCGTCGATCGACCCTGAACCGATCGGCGCCGCCAGCCTCGCGGTCGTGCACCGGGCCGTTCTTCCCACCGGAGAGGTCGTGGCCGTCAAGGTGCTCCGGCCGGGTGTTGCGGCGACCGTCGCGGCGGACCTCGAGCTGCTCGAGCGCCTGGCCACACGAGCAGCAGCGGCGGGCGTGGCCATCGCCGACGGCCTGACGAGGGCCATCGGCTTCCTCCGCATCCAGATGGCCGAAGAGCTGGATCTGCTCAACGAGCGCCGCAGCCTCGAGCATGCCCGCCGCCGGTTCGCTGCCGCCGGGTTCGATCTGGTGAACGCCCCTGCGGTTCACGCCGAGCTGTGCAGCGACACGGTCCTGACGATGGAGTTCCTCGACGGCGTGCCCCTCGACACCCGCGCCGTTGACGGCGCGTCGGTGCAGGCGGTGTCTGCTGCTGTGGACCAGGCGATCAAGGCGTGGTTCCTGACCGCCGTGCGCGACGGGTGGTTCCACGGCGACGTGCACGCCGGGAACCTGTTGGCGTTGCGCGACGGGCGCGTCGCCTTCGTCGACTGGGGGGTGACCGGCCGGCTCTCCCCATCCGCTCGTCACCTCCTGCGGGACCTTCTCGGCGCCAGCCTCGATGTCCCCGGTGCCCGTGACCGGCTCCTCGACCGGCTCGCCGCGCAGGCCGGCATCGATCCCGACGCCATGGGACCTGTCGTGCGGCAGGTGCTCGGCGACCGGGTCACCGGGCTGCTGACGACGCCGTTCGGGCAGTCGCGCCTCGGTGAGCTGCTCGACGGCGGACCCCTGGGCGGCGACACGGACAGCGGGTCGACGTTGGGCCAGCCGAGGGGTGGCGCGGGTCTCGATCGCTCGATGTTCCTGCTCGCCAAGCAGCTCGTGTACTTCGAGCGCTACGGCACGGTGCACCTCACCGGCTCCCACCTCCTCGCCGACCGTGCGTTCTTCGAGGCGCTCCTCGACGACGGGGCCGATGACGCGGCCATCGTCGCCGCCGGGTGGGCGTCGCCGCTCCCCGAGGTCCCGCCGGCCGGCATCGAAGCCGTCGGCAAGGCGGATGCACGCATCGAGCCGCCCCCGCCGCCCCCGCCACGCGGCCGGCGCGCCGCGGTCGTGTCGGGGTTGGGGCCAGCGCTCGTCATCGTCGCCGGAACCTGGCTCCTGTGGCCGACACCGTCGGGGATCCTGCTCCAGGGCGCGCTGGTGGGTGCCCTCACCGCACTCACCTCGCTCGGACTCGCCCTGGTGTGGCGAGCGAAGAGGGTCGTGAACTTCGCGCAGGGCGATCTGGGTGCTCCCGTTGCGGTCGCCACCGTGCTGGCTGTGCTGGCGACGCCGCTTCCTCTGTGGGTGGCGCTCCCGCTGGGGTTCCTCGCGGCGCTCGCCAGCGGCGCGCTCGTCGACTGGCTCGTCATCCGGAGGTTCGACCGGTCACCACGCCTGGTCGTCACCGTCGCCACCATCGGCCTCGCGCAGCTGCTCGCCGGGATCGCCGCGCTGCTGCCGCTGCGCGTCGAGCCCGAGGTGCTGGCTCGGCAGTTCCCCGTGGTCTTCCCCGGCGACGTGCGCATCGGCAGCGTCCGCTTCGACAGCAACGACCTGATGATCGCCGTGGTCGTCGGCGCGGTGCTCGCCTGGCTGGGGTGGATCCTGCAGCGGACCCGCCTCGGTCTCGCCATCCGCGCCTCGGCCCAGCTGCCCGAGCGGGCGGCGACGCTGGGTCTCTCGGTGCGCGGCACGCAGGCGGCGGTGTGGGTGATCGCGACCGGGCTGTCGTTCCTCGCGGTCTTCCTGCGGGTCGGTACGGTGGGTGTGCCCATCGGCCAGGTGCTCGGACCGGGGATCCTGCTGCGGGCCCTGGCCGCGTTCGTCCTCGCTCCGCGGGACCGGCTGTGGCCGATCGTGGCGGCCGCCGTCGGGCTCGGAGTGCTCGAGACGTCCATCACCTACACCGCCGACGACGCTTCGGTGGTCGAGCCGATCCTGGCCGGGATCATCGCCGTCGGTCTGCTCGCCCGGCGACCCCAGCGCCACGACTGCGCCGATGCCGACGCAACGTCGGCCTGGCTCTCCCCGATGTCCGCGACGGGTGGGCTGGCGGCAGCCATGCGCGGTCCGCGGGCCCGACGGGTCGTCCTGCCCGTGGCCGTGGTGGTCGCCGGTCTGTTGGTGGGCGCGCCGCTGGTGCTCGACGCCAGCCGCACCGCGGCCATGACCGCGGTGCTGTGCCTGGCGCTGGCGGCGACGTCGTTGGTCGTCGTGAGCGGCTGGTCCGGCCACCTCAGCCTCGGCCAGCTGGCCTTCGCCGGTGTCGGCGGTGTGGTGGTGGCCTGGGCATCGGCATCCGGATCCAACGAGCCGCTCCTCGTCCTGGTCGCGGCCACCGCGGCGGGAGCGATCAGCGCCGCGGTCGCCGGGGTGCCCGCCTTCCGGGCCCGCGGGGTGCTCTACTCGGTGGCGACCCTGGCGTTCGGGGTCGCCGCCTCCGCCACGGTCCTGAACCCCGGCTGGGCGACGTGGATCCCGACCGGGTCGGTTCCCCGAGGCGAGCTCGCGGGCTTCGTCGATCTCGGCGACGAGCAGGCCTTCTACTGGTTCACGCTCGCGGTGGTCATCGCCGCCGCGGCAGGGCTCTGGTCGCTCGGCCGGCACCACACCGGGCGTGTCCTACGGGCCGTCCGTGACAACTCCCCGGCCGCGGAAGCGTTCGGGGTCAACGCGCGCGTCGCCACCCTCACCGGGTTCGCTGTGGCTGGTGGCATCGCGGGGCTCGCCGGAGGGCTGCTCGTCCTGCAGCAGCAGTCCTTCGGCCCGAGCCTGTTCGCACCCACCGAGAGCTTGCGTCTGCTCACCGCTGCGGTCACCGGCGGCCTCGACTCGGTCGGGGGCGCACTGTTCGGCGCGTCGTTCCTCTACGGGATCGAGTGGCTCTCCCCGTCAGCTGCCTCGTGGCTGCGCCTGGCGAGCAGCGGTGTGGGCGTCCTTCTCGTGCTCCTCGTGGTCCCGCGGGGACTCGGCCCTGCGATCGCGGCCAGGTTCCACCGGTGTGCCGCGAGCCCCGACGACCAGCCGTGGCTGGACATCCCCCGCCCCACCGCGGTCGAGGCGGACGCCGACGCTCGCCCCGCGATACCAGCGAGCCGGGGCGGCGCCCGCCACGCGCTGGCGGTCACCGGACTGAGCGTCGACATCGGCAACCTCAGGATCCTCCACGACATCGATCTGACCGTCGACGAGGGGGAGGTCGTCGCGCTCGTCGGCACCAACGGCGCCGGCAAGTCGACCCTGCTCGACGCGGTCGCCGGCATCACCGCCTCCTCCGGAGGGCAGATCGACCTCGGCGGGGTCGATCACACGACCACCTCCCCCCAGCAGCGCGCCGGGGCGGGACTCGTCCACGTGCCCGGCGGCAAGGCCGTCTTCCCGGACCTCACCGTGGCCGAGCACCTCGACCTCGCCGCCTGGCTGCGCGGCCCGACCTCGCCGACGAACCGGATCCAGGACCAAGCGGTGGTGTCCGAGCTGCTGCCACAGGTCGTCGGCCTCCTCCACCGCCGAGCAGGAGAGCTGTCGGGCGGCCAGCAGCAGCTCCTCTCCATCGCCATGGCGCTGGTGGCCTCCCCGAAGGTGCTGCTCATCGACGAGCTGTCCCTCGGGCTCGCCCCCTCGGTCGTCGCCGAGCTCGTCGAGGTCGTCGATCAGCTGCGGGCGCGTGGGATCGCGGTGGTGCTCGTCGAGCAGTCCATCCCCACCGCGCTCGAGATCGCCGACCGAGTCGTCTTCCTCGAAAAGGGCACCGTCCGGTTCGAAGGGCGCCCAGCCGAGCTCATCGAACGACCCGACCTCCTTCGCTCGGTCTACCTCACCGACGTCGCCGGTGCATCGGCTCGCCCGATCCGCACCGCGCCCGAACGGATCGTCCTACGGGCCGAGGGGCTCGCCCGCAGCTTCGGGGGCATCGTTGCGGTGGGTGAGGTGTCCCTCGAGGTCGGAACCGGCGAGATCGTCGGCTTGATCGGACCGAACGGTGCGGGAAAGACGACCGCCCTCGATCTGCTGTCGGGGCTGCATCGACCCGACAGCGGGACGGTGTGGCTGAACGGCCGCCGCATCGACCGGCTGCCACCGGCCCGGCGAGCACGCCTGGGGATCGTCCGGTCGTTCCAGGACGCCCGCCTGTTCCCTTCCCTGACCGCGGTCGAGAGCGTCGCCGTCAGCCTCCAGCTCGACGCCCGGTGGACCGACCCGGTGCTCGCCGCCATCCACTTCCCGACAGCGGTCGACGCCGACCGCCAGCTCCTCGCACGAGCCCGGACGCTGCTCGAGGACAACGGCCTCGGCCACTACGCAGATGCGCCCATCCGGGCGCTGTCCACCGGCGTGCGCCGCATTGTCGACCTCGCGTGCGTCTCGGGACGCCAGCCCCACCTCGTCCTGCTCGACGAGCCCGCCGCAGGGATCGCCGGCGCCGAGCTCGACGGGCTGGCGGCTCGCATCCTCGCCCTGCGCGACGCGACCGGCGCCGCGATCGTCGTCGTCGAGCACGACCTCGAGCTGATCGCCGCCGTCTCCGACCGGCTGATCGCTATGGCGGCAGGCCGTGTCCTCGCCGAGGGACCACCTCAGGCGGTACTCACCAACCCCGACGTCGAAGCCAGCTACCTCGGCACGAAACTGACTGGAGTCCCCACCGATGAGCTCGTCTCCTGACCGTCGACGCCTGCCCACCTGGGTCCGTGTCCTGCCCTACCTCGTCGTCGTCGCTCTCGTCGGCGCCGTCATCGCCCGCAACGCCACCTCGAGGGAGAACGACCAAGCCGGCACCAGCCTCACCACCGAAGCGCCGACGGCACGGGTCCCGACCTTCGACGACGCAACCGAACAGGGCATCGACGCCGACTTCGGCCCCCACTGCGATCCCGAGACGGGCCAGGTGAAGCTCCCGATCCCCACCGCGCCCCCGTGCGCGGCAGTTCCCGACACCGCTCCCACCGGAACCCCCGCCCAGGGAGTGACTCCGACCGAGGTCACCGTCGCCACCTACCAGACCCAGGTCAACCCGGCGATGCGGGGCATGCTCGCCACCATGGGCGTCAGCATCGGCGGCCCCGAGACCCGTCAAGCGATCGATAACTACAAGGCCATCTTCGAGTCGGTGACCCAGACCTATGGGCGCACCGTCCGCTTCGTCGAGCTGCCAGCGTCAGGCCTGCCCACTGACGCGGTCGCAGCCCGCAACGACGCCATCCGCGCCGCAGAGGACCTCGACGCATTCGCCGTGATCGGCGGTCCGGTGCAGACCACAGCGTTCGCCGAAGAGCTCGCCTTCCGGGGCGTCCTCTGCCTCAACTGCGCCAGCTACCCCAGCGTCGCGCTCAGCGAGGAGCTCGCACCGCACATCATCAGCCCCGGAATGGCCCCCGACCAGCTCGCCGACCACCTCGCCGCGTTCACCGCCAGCCAGCTCGCCGGACGGCCGGCCGCGCACGCCGGCGACGCCCTCGCCTCCCAGCAACGCTCGTTCGGCCTGATCGCCGTGGAGCGCGGCGGCGACGCGGGCAGCAGCAGCGTCGACGTGGTGCGCGACGCGCTGGACGCTCGCGGCGTCGAGCTCGCCGAGACCGTCAGCTATCGAGCAGACCCCGCCACGGCGAACGACCAGGCCGCGACCAACATCCTACGACTCAAGGACGCCGGGGTGACCAGCGTGCTGGTCGTCGCCGACCCCATCACCCTCGGGCCGCTCACCCGTGCCGCCACTGACCAGGACTGGTACCCGGAGTGGATCCTCTCGGGAGCGCTGCTCGCCGACTCCACCTTCCTCTCCCGCACGTACGACCAGGCGCAGTGGGCCCACGCCTTCGGGATCTCGACACGCGCCGTGCCCACAGGTCAACCCGACGACCCGAACCCCGCCTCCCAGCTGTACGAGTGGTACTACGGGACCCCGCCGCCCGTCGACGACCTGCAGGCCGCCACCATCGTCGGCGGGCTGAGCCTGCTCTACAGCGCGCTCACCCTCGCCGGACCCGACCTCACCACCGACGCCTTCCGAGACGGCCTCTTCCACCTGAACGCCCCGTCGAACGACGCAACTCAGCCCACGATCAGCTACGGCCGTCACGTCTGGCCCTACGACGACTACTTCGGCATCGACGACGCCACGGTCATCTGGTGGGACCCTCACGCCGAGTCCGCCGACGAACAGGGCCGGTCGGGCACGGGCAGCTACCGGTTCGTGAACGACGGCCGCCGCTACCTGCCGACCGAGTGGCCGACCGAGACGCTCGAGATCTCGCCCGACGATCCCCTACGAGTCCTGACCGACACGGGAACCACCAGGGACTATCCGCCGCCGCCGGGCGCCCCGACCGCTGACTGAGCCGGGTCGCCCACCTTCGCGGCGTCGGGGCCAGGAGACGGGGTGGCCTCGACGCCGCCGAGCGAAAGAACGACCCGCTTGACGGGAGGATAATAGCGCTATTGTGCATGCCATGAAGATCATCGACGTCGACGCCCACTTCATGGAGCCCCTCACGTGGCTCGATGACATCAACCAACCGCTCGCCGACACCCTCGACAACCGGCTCCCGCCGGCGCAGGGCGCAGAGTTCATCTTCGGCGAGGTGCTGGCGAACATGCCCGACGACCTCCACGACCGTGTGATCGGAAGCCTCGACGGGCGCCAGGGGCTCATCGCGCAGCTGATGAACGGCAGCCGCCGCGAGCTGATGGCCAAGATCGAGAGTGGCGAGCTGCCCTTCGCGTCGATCATGTACCAGAAGGGTGCGTACGACGTCGCGGACCGCCTCGAGGTGATCGAGGCGTCGGGCATCGACATGCAGATCCTGAACCCGACCGTTGCGCTCGGCACGCTCCAGCGCGTGCGCCGGTTCGCACCAGATCTGTACGCCGATGTGGTCCGCTCCTACAACGACTGGGCGACCCAGACCCTGGCCGGCCACACCGACCGGCTCGTCCCGATCGCCGCCATGACCTTCGCTGACCCCGACTGGGCGGTCGCCGAGCTCCGCCGGACCCGCGACCTCGGGTGCCGGGGCTACCTCCTTCCGCTGTACCCCGAGGCCGGGAAGGCCCTGGCCCACGAGGACAACGAGCCGATCTGGGCAGCGAGCGTCGAGCTGGGGATGGTGCCGATCGTCCACGTCGCAGGCGGCAGCGTCCAGTTCGACCCGCTGTGGTGCGCGACGGGTCGGGAGGACGAGGGCCGTGCTGCGTTCCACATGGCGTCGAGCCTGAACGCGCAGATCCCGCAGATCCCGCTCAGCAACCTCGTCGTCAACGGGGTGCTCGACCGGCACCCGGACCTCAAGGTGCTCTGCTCGGAGTTCGGGCTCTCGTGGGTCCCCGGGTGGCTCGAGAAGCTCGGGCCGTCCGGCATCGGCTTCCTCATGCCCTGGCCCTACCGGCCACCCCGCGAGATCGTCACCGAGCAGATCCGGTTCAGCCCCCTCCGCGGCCAGGTCGTGTGCCCACTCCTCGACGACCTGGGGCCCCAGAGCGTGCTCTTCGCGTCCGACTACCCGCACCCCGAGGGTTCGGCGAACGCCGTCGAGGACTTCCGTCCCGAGCTCGACGCCGCCGGAACCTCCTCCGAGGTCGTCGAGGCGTTCTACGGCGCCAACGCCGTCGAGCTGTTCAAGCTGGCATCCTGATGTCCGCAGCCGACGGCGCCTGGTTCCCGACCTGCGCCGAGCTGGCGGTGGACTCCTACCGGCTGATCGACCTCGGCCGAGCCGCCGACACGGCCGCGCTGTTCGCCGAGGACGCGCAGTACGTGACACCGCTCGGCACGATGCGCGGGCGCGCCCAGATCGCATCGGCCATGGCCAAGCGGCAGGCGGACACGGCTCGACGCACCCGCCACGTCCTCGGGAGCCACTCGGTCCGCTCGATCGACGGGTCCACCGCCGAGGCCACGTTCGTGCTCACCGTCTACGTCCTCAGCGATCCCGACGACGTCCGCCTCACGCCGTCGGTCCTGGCCGACGTGACCGACCGCTACGCGATGGACGACGGCCAGTGGAGGATCGCCCACCGGACGCTCGACGTCGTCGCCACCCGAGCCTGATCACCGGAGACCGCGCGCCATGGCCCTCTACGTCACCCACGCGGGCATCGCCCGCCGCGACGGCGACGATCTCGTCGTGCTCGACCTTCCCCACCCCCACCTGGGAGCCCTCCTCGACGACGCCGATGGACTCGCCCGGATCGCATCGGCACCCACACGGACGAGGCTGCCTGCGTCCGCGCCGCTGCTCCCACCCTTCCCGAACCCCGGCAAGATCTGGGTGGCCGGCCTCAACTACGCCGGCCACGCCGCCGAAGCCGGCGCCACCGAACGACCCAAGCGTCCCCTGGTCTACCTCTGCCCGGGAAGTGCCGCGATCGGCCCGGGCGACCACATCCAGCTGCCCGACGTGGCGCCGGGCGCAGTCGACTACGAAGGCGAGGTGGCGGTGGTCATCGGCCGACGGGCGACCCGGGTCGACGCCTCGAACGCGTGGGACCACGTCGCCGGCGTGACCGCCTGCAACGACGTCACCGCCCGCGACGTCCAGGGATGGGCCCTCAAGGGCGGTGGTGTGGACATCGCGCTCTCCAAGAGCTTCGACACCTTCAAGCCACTCGGCCCCGGCCTGATCACGACCGGCGAGCTCGGCGACCGCGACGACATCGCGGTCCGCACGATCGTCAACGGTGCTGTGCGCCAGGAGGACCGGACCTCGAACCTGATCTTCGGCGTCGGCGAGCTCATCGAGTACATCAGCCGCTTCACCACCCTCGATCCGGGCGATGTCATCTCGACGGGGAGCCCCGCCGGCGTCGGCTTCGTGTCGGGCAGCTACCTCCGTCCCGACGACGTGATCCAGGTCGAGGTCGGGTCGGGGCTCGGGAGGCTGACCAACCGGGTGACGGCATGAGGGTCGCACCGCCGACGGTCCGCCGAGGAGGACGTGCACCGCACGTCGCGGCGCCCGCCGTGATCGCGCTCGCGCTCGTCGCCCTCTCCGCCTGCAGCTCCTCGACCGGGAGCGGATCACCCGACACCTCGACGGACCCACGGCCTGATGCCACCGAGGGGAGCCTCCAGGATCCAGCTCGCTCGGACGCCGAGGACCTGCCGCTGCGACCCGATGCGCTGCGCACACCGGACGCGGCGTTCGCCGGCCTGCCGGGCTGGAACTACGAACCGCGCTACGCGGAGGTCCAGGGCTACCGCATGGCGTACGTCGACGAAGGACCCACCGACGCATCACCCGTGCTGATGATGCACGGCGTGCCGACCTGGGGATACCTCTACCGCAGGATGATCCCCGTCGTCGCAGGTGCGGGCCACCGTGTGATCGTGCCCGACCTCATCGGCTTCGGCCGCTCCGACAAGCCGATCGCCGCTGACGCACACAGCTACGAGTTCCACGTCGACGCCATCAGCGAGTTCATACGAGAAGAGAACCTCACCGACATCACGCTCGTGTGCCAGGACTGGGGCAGCCTGATCGGCCTGCGGGTCGCGGCGGAGAACCCCGAACGCTTCGCACGCATTGTGCTCTCCAACGGCGGGCTCCCCGTCGGCGGTTCAGAAGACCTGAACCAGATCAACGACGCCTTCACCGGCTGGCGCGACCTGGTGGCGATGATGAGCGAGCGGGGCGACATGCCCGTGGAGCAGATGATGGCGCGGCAGTTCGGCCCGGACATCGGCGCCGCCTACGGCGCGCCGTTTCCAGACAACTCGTTCAAGGCGGGGCCCCTGGCGCTGCCGCTCCTGGTACCCGTCACCGACGACGACCCCGCCAACCCGGACCAGCTTCGAGCCTGGCAGGTCTTCTCGACGTGGGAGAAGCCCTTCCTGACCGCGTTCGGCGACAGCGACCCGATCACCCACGGGGCGGACCAGGACTTCCTCGAACGCGTCCCGGGCACCCAAGGACAGCCCCACACCACCATCGAAGGCGCCTCCCACTTCATCCAGGAGACCCACGGCCCGCAGCTCGCTGCGATCGTCAACGACTTCATCGCATCAACGTCCTGACAGCCCCCCTCGTCGAGCGGTCGGGCGACGGTGGCGACCTGCGCAGTTCGCGCGGCGGTTGCTGCCGGGCACGACGGCCAGGTTGCTGGCGGGCGACACGATCGAGGCGTGCCGAGGGGATCGACCGAACGTCGTCATCCTCGGCGAGTCTCGCGGTGGCCTCCCAACGGGTTGTCAACCGTGTCCGGCGCCAGTCCCGTCCGGGGACCGACGTTCTACGTCCGTTGTTCGTTCCTCGGGAACTTCGGCTGACGTCGCTGAGCACGCGGCGCGAACCACCGGTCAGTGCCGGCAAGCCTCTACAGACATGAGCCTTGACTCATCATGAGCTATAACTCATACTGGATGGGTGTGGGAGGTCGAGGTCACGGATCAGTTCGTCGAGTGGTGGTCGACGCTGTCCGAGGCACAACGCGAGGCCGTCACCGACCGGGTCGATCTGCTCGCCGAACGAGGCCCGGATCTCGGTCGGCCGGTCGTCGACCGGATCCACAGCTCGCGTCATCAGTCGATGAAGGAACTCCGGGCGGCCAAGGGCGGTGCGCTGCGGGTGCTGTTCTCGTTCGACCCGCGTCGCCAGGCGATCCTGTTGCTCGGTGGCGACAAGAGCGGCGAGTGGACCGACTGGTACGCGTGGGCGGTCCCACTCGCTGATGACCTGTATGACGAGTACCTCCGGGAGCTCGGTGAGGAAGGATTGATCTGATGGCACGAACCAAGTTCTCCGAACTCCGCGACACCGTGGTCGCGAAGCCTGGCGCTGCTGAGCGTCTCGCTGGTCTGCGCGTCGAGACGCTGGAGGAGATCCGGCTGTACGAGCTTCGGCATGCCGAGGCGGTCAGCCAAGCGGAGCTCGCCGGCAGGCTCGACGTCACCCAAGGAGCGATCTCGAAGCTCGAGCACTCCGACGATGTGCGCGTGTCGACGCTGCGCCAGTACCTCGAAGCGCTCGGCGCCCGCCTCGAACTCGTTGCCGTGTTCGACGACGATGATCGCCGGGTGCCGATCCACCTCGGCCGCGACGACGCAGCCTGACCGGCCGCTGTCAGCACCGTGTCAGCACGACTCGCACCTACCAGAGCAGACGAGCGTGGGGTGTCGCCCGGGAGTGGTCCCGTACAACAGTCGTACAACACGACGAGCACCAACGGGATCCCACCAACGCATATGAAGCGCCCCGGGATTCGTGGAGGCTCCGTCCCTTGAGAGGATGGAGCAGTGCCCAACCATGGGAAGTACCCCGACGAGCTGCGTGAGCGTGCGGTTCGGATGGTGCTCGAGCACGGTCACG
>Ga0172376_10004932_pt1 | contig 15033 bp, 13 predicted proteins | sample Lak35m_FD_121114 | JGI IMG/M metagenome (GOLD analysis project Ga0172376, IMG submission 121114) | Freshwater microbial communities from Kabuno Bay, South-Kivu, Congo - kab_092012_35m | ecosystem: Environmental > Aquatic > Freshwater > Lake | place: Democratic Republic of the Congo: South-Kivu...
GCCACCATCCAAGGGCGGCGCAACGGAAGGGCTTCGGCAAAGAGGTCGTTCGGGTTCATCCCTCAACGGAACTCATTTCAGCCCCCTGCCAAGCCGTTTTCCACACGAAACAGCGAAGGGGCAGGCGAATCTCGTTCTTGTTGGTCGATACGCGGGTCTGTAGCCGGAAAGGTGGTTTGAACGTCCGCTTGGATTGGAGGTAGCTCCAGTCATCGTGTTTGCTTGTGATGCGACGGCCTTTATCGATCGTCTTGACCTCGGCATCCTTGATGGACTCGACGCTTGCGCGATTTGTGAACGCCCAAAGGATATCGCTCGTTCCTGTTTCCTCAGCTTCGCCTGGACTAAGAATACGGTCGAGTTCGGTCACCATTGCCGAAACACGCTTGGCTTCATCGATCTTTCCCTCGCGGGTGAGACGTCCGACCTCCTGTTGCAGCCGCTCACGGTAGGGGCGCTTCAACTTAAGACGATCGGCATCGACCTCGGCGGAGATTTTTGACGTGGCCGTGTCGTAGATGCCCCGCAGCCGCTCAAGTTCGGGCCACTGGGTCAGATTGCGCTCCTTCTCAAGATCCATTGTTTTGATCTCCTCCTGTGCGGCAACCACGGCCTGGAGATCTCCCTTCTTTTGTGACTCCTGCATCCACGCCTCGACATTCTCCCGGTATCTTTCCCGCAAATCGCGAAGAGGCTGTCCAGCCTTTTCATTTAGCACAGCGAACGAAGCCTCCAAGGCGACGACTTGCGGATCCGGAAGATTAACTTCGGCGAAGGAAGTCAATGAACACGAAACCATGAAGGAAATAAGCCGACCTGTCTTCATTCGAATGACGCTATAAAATGCCTGGAATCAAGTCAACGCGGATCTGCGGGGAGTTGAACTCTTCATCGTCATGCACAATCCAGGATTTTGCTAACTACCTCCCACCGCCCGGTCCAGCAGATTCTTCGTGATCCGCTGCACTCGGGCATCCGGACCGTGAGGCCGCGACCAGTGCGACCAGGGCAGCATGTGACCGGGCGGCGAGCTGAGCCCCTGGCACCAGAAGATGGTCGAAGCGTTGAAGACGAAATTGCCCTTCGGCCCCGGATAAATCGTCGCGGTCCATTCCTGCGGATTGACGCCGCCCTGCAGCGCCGTGCCCGCACCGACGACCTCGAGTCCGTCGATGTCCTGCGGCGGATCGCCGTGATACTCCCAGCCGATCAGTCCGGGGATGGCGTCGCCCGCCTTCATCCCGGTGCCATCGAAGATCCAGTGTTCTGGCTTCGTGCAAACCCAGTCTCCGCCGCCGTTCACGGGATCGACATTGCGGGATCCCATGAGATACCCTTCGTCCGGTCCGCGGTGGGGGAAGGGCCCCTCGTCACGCTCGCGGGCGACGGCGAACTTGTAGTCACCGCCGTAGGGACCGCCACGGAACAGGATGCGGTTTTCACGACCGTCCGTGCTCGGCGTCATCGGCGTCACCCAGCAAACGGAATTGCCAGAGAAGAAGAGCAGGTTCGTGCCCTCGTCGCGGAGCTTCACAACATTTTCATACTCGCGGAGGTCCCAGTACTCGTCGTGGCCGTTGCTCAGGAAGGCCTTGAAACGCCCCGGCCGCGCGTAGGCGGGATCGGTCATGTCGGCGTTCGTGCAGTAGGTGACATCGTAGCCCTGTTCCTCGAGCCAATAGGCCATGGGGAACTCGAAGCAGAGCCACTCGCCCGATCCGATCGAGTTCGGGTTCTCGTAGATCTGCGAATACTTGCCGTAGGGCCGGTCTAAGCTGACATCGGCCCAGGGCCCCTGGTTGCCCTTCGGATGGGTGTAGACCGAGAAATTCTTCGGCCACTGGTTGTAGGCCTGCCAGGTGTTGTCCGAGGTCTGCAGGCAGAGGTCGGCGGGACGATCATCCTTCACGACAAAAACGACGAAGTTCTGCCAGTAACCCTTGCCGGTGGCGTCGGGCGTGGTGAGTCGTCCGAGGTAGACGCCGCTGGGCCAGTCTTGAGGTACTGTCAGGGTCACGGAGGGTTCCCAGAGGCATTCGTGGAGATGCCGGTCGCCGCGGGTGGATTCGGGAGTGGGTTGCGTTTTTCCCGACAACTTCTCAAAGGTCTGCATGAGCCGCGCGCCCCTGCCGCCGTAGTAGCCGGTGCGGAAGATCTCGAGCCGGTAATCGGCCGGCACCTTCACGCTGACGAAGATGTCGAGCGTCTCACCGGCGGCGACGGACTGCTTCGAGCAATAGCCCTCGATGTCCGACGAACGCATTCCGGCCCGCTCATCCAGACGCACGCGGGTGAGCTGCCAGTCGTCCGTGCCGGGCTTGGCGTTTTCGTCTCGGATCAGGTTGGGTTTCGCCTCCGCGGCACGGGCGGACGAAGTGCCCTGCGAGAAGGCCAGCGCCGGAGCGGCGGCCGAGGCGAGAAAGGAACGACGGGTCGATTTCATGGACCCGTTTTAGTGGAAGCCACGACGGGAGGCAATGGCGCGAAAGGGGAGGGGCGCGGCGAGCGCCCGTCACCTTGTCGGCCTCAGGTCGAGGGATCGGCCGGGATCAATTCGAAGGCACCTTCTCCTCCCGTCACGGCATCTGCAGGAACACGTTTGTCGAATGTCGCGAAACGGGCCTTGTTCGCGGCGGCCAAGGCCAGAAGATACAGATCCGAGACCCGGGCCGGGGTAAGGCTGTCCGGCCTGAGGAGCACCCCGTCGTCGAGGAGTGAAACTTCCTGCTCGCAGGATTTCGCCTTCGTCCGCGACACGAACTCTTGCAGAACCTCCCTGACCTTGCGGCTGGTTCCGAGACAATTCGGATACTTCGGCTGACTCGCTACCCGAATCACTCCGTTTTCCACATGCGGAACGAGCAGAAACTGCATGGGTGAGTTTTGCCGATACCAATGATGGGCCGCATCGTGATGGACGTGCATCGGGTCGAGCAGGGCCAGCAGCGCGTTCACATCGGGCAGAAAGCGCTTCATGGCGTCTCGTCGAGCAACTCCGCCACGATTTCGGGAGTCACCGGCCGCGCTCCCCGCAGGACCGGGAAGAGGGGGACGCCATTTCGCTCGCCCCTTTCGCCGGGGACAGGCTCCACGGAGCGCCGAATCAAGTCGGAGACCACTTCGCCAAGTGACTTTCGTTCCTTGGTGGCCAGGGCCTTGGCGGTCGCCAAAACATCGTCGTCGAGATTCAACGTCGTCCTCATGATGATTAGCGTCACGCATCACGCATCGAATGTCAAGCGCACCAAAACCTGGCGCAACCGCCCCGAGTCGTTTGATCGCCGAGCCCTGGCGCCCCCCCCCTCAAAACGCCCTACCAAGCCGTCCACCCACCATCCACGAGCAGATTCTGCCCGGTGACGTAGCTGCTCGCTTCGCTCGCGAGAAACACGAGGGCCCCCTTGAGCTCCTCGGGGCGTCCCATCCGGCCCATCGGCGATTTGGTGGTGAGGCGTTCCACCATCGTCGCGTTCGCGGCGGGACCGGGAAAGGGGCCGGGGGAAAGGCAGTTCACCCGGACGCCGTCCTTCGCCCAGTAAACGCCTAGGTGGCGCGTCATCTGGACGATGCCGCCCTTGAGTGTGTGATAGGCGACCGGACTCGCCGGGACGACGCCCTCGTAGGCCTCGGGATACGAGCCGACGACGCCATACATCGAGCCAATCATCACGATGCTCGCACCGCCGCCGCGGGCGACGGCGTGGTCGTGGAGTTTGCGGGCGAGGAGGAAATATCCGGTGGCGTTGGCGAGGCTGCGGTTGAATTCCTCGCCGGACACCGAGGTGAGATCCGATGCGTTCGCGGCTTGGCCGTTGTTGATGAGGATGTCGATGCGTCCGGCGCGGAGGAGGGCGTCGGTGAAGCCGTTTTCGATCGAGGCCTCATCGAGATGATCGAGAGCGACGCCGAAATGGGTTTGTCCACCGTTGGTCGGGAGGGCGGCGGCGCATTGGGTCGCCTTGGCCGGGTCCCGGCTGGTGGTGATGACGCTGGCTCCGGCCTCGGCAAGGGCGCGGGACATCGCCGAGCCGAGCCATCCTCCCGCTCCGCTGATGAGGGCGGTCTTGCCGCGGAGGTCGAAGAGTTGGGAAAGGGTGCGTTCCGTGCTCATGTCAGAACGTTCTCCCAGCCCGATCCAGCGGCGCTGCGGTGCGATGCGAGATTCACCTTCAAAGTCCGGATGGCGTCCTCGAGCGGGCAGATGACTTCTCCGAAGCCTTCGACGGCGTCGAGGAAGGCGGCATTCTGGATCTGGTAGATCGTGTCCCGATCGGGCAAGTGGACTGGCTCGTGAAGCCAAGCACCGTTGCGATCGGTCATCCACGACCAGCGCTGGTTCGGGTAGTCGGCGCGCAATGTGCCGCGCTCGCAGACCACCGTCATGAGAACCTCGTTGGGATGCTGGTAAAGATTCAGGGTGTAGCTTCCCATCGCCCCGCTTTCGTGTCTTGTCAGGGTGTTCACGGTGTCCTCGACGGCGACTCCCTCAAGAGCCTGGTGGGCCGCGTCGGTGACGAGGCGCGAGATCGGACCGGCGAACCAGTCGCCCACGTTGTAGAGGTGGGTGATCATGTCGTTGATCGCGCCGCCGCCCGATTCTGGTCTCGCGAAATAGACATCGCGATAGGCGGGGCGGATCTGGGCGAAGGATTGGCCCGAGGAGATGGAAACGGCGAGCACTTTGCCGAAACGTCCCGACGTGATCTCGCGCCGGATCGCGGTGACGGCGGGATGGGCGCGGTGGACGTAGCCGACCGCGACGGTGAGATTCCTTGCTGCAACGGTTCGAGCGTAGCTCTCGACCCCGTCGAGCGAAAGGCTCAGCGGTTTTTCCATGAGCTGGTGGATGCCGAGATCGGCCAGTTGAATCCCGATACCGAGGTGGGTCGGGGCAGGTGTCGCAATCACAGCGATATCGTAGGTGCCCTTGGAGAGAGCGGATTCGAGATCGGCATAAGCAAAGGCCTCGGGGATGCCGTAGCGCCGTGCAATCTCGGTGCGCCGTGACGGCTGGGTTTCACAAAAGGCGATCGCGTCGCAACGGTCGAGGCGCTGGAAGACGCGGAGGTGGCGTTCTCCGATGGAGCCGGTGCCAATGACGAGGAGTCTCATGGAAATGCGGTTCGACCCGGAAGGGGCCGGATGAGGGATCCAACTCCATGCCCCCGCTTTTGGCAACGGGCGAGGGAAAACATCCCGCTACGCAAACCCGCGCCATTTGGCGCTTGGCGATGGCGGCGGAAATCGGTTACCAGATCGATCCCATGAGCCAATCCTTGTCCGGCGTTTTTGCCGTTTTCCAGACCCCCTACCTCGCCGACGAATCAATCGACGCGGAGACGCTCGAGCGCGAGATCGCCTGGCTTTTCAATCAAGGCGCGGACGGCATCGTGTTGGCGATGGTCTCGGAAGTGCTGCGCCTCTCCGACCGCGAGCGCGATCACCTCGCCAGGCTCGCCTGCCAATTCGCCGCGGCTAAGGGTCCGGCCGTGATCAGTGTCGGTGCCGAGAGCAGCCGCATCGCCGAGAGCCACGCCCGCCATGCCGAGTCGGTCGGAGCCGGGGCGCTCATGGCGATTCCGCCGGTGTCGATCGCGGTGGACGAGGGCGAGCTGGCCACCTATTACCGGCGCCTCCTCGAGGTCGTCGCGATCCCCGTGATCGTGCAGGATGCCTCGGGCTACGTCGGCCGCCCCATGTCGATCGCCTTTCAGGCCCGGCTCCTCGACGAGTTCGGTCCCGAGCGGGTCCTTTTCAAACCCGAGGCTTCGCCGATCGGCCCGCGTCTCTCCGCCTTGCGCGATGCGACTGGTGGAAAAGCACGCGTCTTCGAGGGCACGGGCGGTATCGCCCTGATCGACTCCTTCCAACGCGGCATCTGTGGCACCATGCCGGGAGCCGACCTGATCACCGCGATCGTTCCTCTCTGGCGGGCGCTCGAGGCAGGTGATCTTGAGGCCGCTGCGCGCATTCACGAACCGCTTAGCGCGCTCATCTCACTGCAGACGAGCCTCGACGGGTTCCTCGCGGTGGAAAAACACCTTCTTTGCCGCCAAGGGATCTTCCGCAACGAGATCGTGCGCGGCCCCCGCGGTTTCGTTCTTGATGAAGAGACACGTCACGAGGTCGACCGTCTTTTCGATCGGATCCAGGAAGCCGTTTCCGCACCATGATCATCGACGTTCACAGCCACGCCTGGCCCTTTCCGGAGGCCTTCAGCGAGGACTTCATCCGCCAGGCTTCCGGGGCCAAGGCGGACACGACCATCGACATTTCGGTGCGTTACGAGGATTACCGGGCCACGGCTCCTGACCATACCAAAACGGTCGTCTTCGGCGGCAAGGCGAAACGTTCCGGCGTCTGGGTCGACGACGGCTATGTTGCCGACTTCGTTGCGAAGGATCCCGATCGCCTTCTCGGATTTCTTTCCATCGACCCAACCCAGCCGGGTTGGCAGGAGGAGTTGCGCCACGGTCACGAGACCCTGCACCTGCGCGGGGTGAAGCTGCTGCCGATGTATGCGGGCTTCAAGGCCTGCGATGCGGAGCTCGATCCGCTTTGGGAATACTGCGAGAAACACGGACTGCCCGTGTTGATGCATACCGGCACGACTTTCGTGAAGCAAGCGCCGCTCGATTGCACCTTTCCGCGCCTCATCGAACCGGTCGCGCTGAAGTATCCCGGAATCCGGTTCATCCTCGCCCATCTTGGTCATCCTTGGGAAGGTGAGTGTGTCGTGACGATCCGGAAGCACCCGAACGTCTACGCGGATCTCAGCGCGCTGCACTACCGACCGTTTCAACTCTACCAAAGCCTCATGCTTGTGCAGGAATACGGCGTGTGGGACAAGGTGCTCTTCGGCACGGATTTTCCATTCACCACGGTGAACGCGACGGTCGATGGGCTGCGCGGACTCAACGGCATGCTGGAAGGCACCGCCCTCCCGCGACTGAGGACCGACAAGATCGAGGAACTGATCTTCCGCGAAACGTTGCCACTGCTGGGCTTGGATTGAGGTGGGGCGTTTCGTCAGGGTGACGGGGTGGCGTCAAAGAAACGGGTGGGGCAAGCGGTTCCTCGTCTCGACAGACAGAGCCGGGGGCCGCCTTTCGGGCTGTGCTCGGGTCCGAGATACTCTCGTTCTCCTCCTTGCAAAAAGGCGTCTTTCAGTTTTTCATGGACCACGAGGGTGGTCGGACTTGGTTTGATCAGGGCCACGCTTCCGCGTGGCTCAATCAACCGCCACCCCAAACTTCAACGACTCGGGAGAGATTTCCCCCGATCCTCGATGCGACCGGAAATCTCCATTCTCGCGAGCCTGCACCTGGTCTTCGTCCTCTTGTCGGTTCTTCCCGGCGAGTCAAGATTCCTGCAACACTATCACTCGCTGACGAACACGATCCAGCAATGGCGCATGTTCTATTCCGCCTACACCTACCGGTCCCGGGAGTTCACCGTGAAAGTCGACAACGGCGAGACCTTCCGGCCGGTTCCACCGCGCTATCTCGAGAAAGACGGCCGAAAGCTTCCGGTCCGCATCGCGAATCACCTCGGAAGATTGGCTAATCCTGGCAACGAGACGGCCCGGCGGGTCTGGATCGAAAGCCTTGCCGGAGAGGCGGAGAAGTCGGGGGGGCGCTCCTACGTTGTGGAGGATCGCTCTCTGCGCGTCCGGAACTTCCACTACAGCAGGCGGGACGGAGTGCCCTTCAAGGAGTTTGTGGAGGAATTGGGGCCCTTTTCGGCGGAAAGATGACTGAACTGCTTCGACGCATCGACCGGTTCTGGAGTCGCGGTATCGACGACCGTGTCTACGGATTGCTTCGCCTCGGCTTCTCGTTGGTCGCTTTTCTGAATGTCCTGCAATGGTGGGGCTCCAGCGACGAACTCCTCAGTTCCGCGGGATTCAACTCGATCGCCGCCGCCAAGGAATCGGGCTCATGGATCGAACTGAACCTCTTCGCCTATCTGCGGGATCCGTTCCTCATCAAGGGGGCTCTGGTCATTTTCGCGGTGGTCCACGTCCTTCTCTTTCTCGGGGTGGCGGCGCGCGCCTGTTTGTTCCTTTCGTTCTTCTGGCATTTCTCCTACCAAAATTGGTCGATGCTGGGCAGTGGAGGCTGGGATGCGGTGCTGGGAAATGTGTGCTTCATTCTTCTGCTCAGTCCCTCGGGGAAATCGGTCCGTCCTCTCGATTGGCTGCGCGACCGCCTCTCCGGTGCAAGGCAGTCGACGGCGGAGGTCGACGCGGGGAAGGCTCGGCAGTTGTCCCCTCGCTATGGAATCTACCTGCTGAGAATTCAGGTGTTTCTGATCTATTGGGTGGCGGTGGTGACCCGGCTTCCCGATCCCTACTGGAGAAACGGGGACTTTTTCGGCTACTACATGCTCTCCGACTTCTGTTGGTTCGGCGGCCCGTGGATCCTCGAGGCCGGTTGGCTCACGAAAACGGCAACGTGGGGAACTCAGGTGGCCGAGTTGCTGATCCCTCTGCTGCTAGCCTTCCGTCGGACTTGGGTCTCGGGCTTCATGCTGGGGACCCTGCTGCATCTCACGATCGCGATCACGACACCCTACCTGGTGCCCTTTTCTCTCTCCATGGTCATGACCTACCTCGCTTTCGTGAGGTTTGGATCTGGTCCTTCGCTGGACAGTCCAACGCAGGCCACCGGAAACCTAAAATGACCGATGTCGCTGGGCGGTTTCGGGCTGATCAACCCGTCCTTTGACCATCGATCGCGACTCTCCGTCGCCGACTCTCCGTCGCGATCCAGCTCACTGACAGGCTGCCTGATTCCTCACCGCCTTTTGACAGGCTGAATCCACGCGAGCATGGCGAATCTTCGTGAACCGGGAAAAGTTCTCCGATAGAGTCGGGGTCGATTCCCGAAGTTTTTTCCCCATGATCCCCCGACTGTTTTTGTTCGCCCTTGCCCTCGTTCTCCCGCCTTTCTCCCGCGCCGCCGAGCGGCCGAACATCGTCCTCGTGATGGTCGACGACATGGGCTTCTCCGACCTCGGCTATCACGGGGGCGAAATCGAAACGCCGAACCTCGACGGGCTCGCTCGGGGAGGGGTCCGATTTTCACATTTTTACAATGCGGGACGTTGTTGTCCGACACGGGCGACCCTGATGACCGGCCTGCACCCGCATGAGACCGGGATCGGGTGGATGACCTCCGAGCCCGACCGCGAGCGCGGTGGGGATTCGCCTCCCGCTTACCAGGGCCACCTCAACGAGCAATCGGTCACCCTCGCCGAGGCGCTGAGGTCAGCCGGATACGGCACCTACATGACCGGTAAATGGCACCTCGGCCAGAAGGATCTGGAGGACCGCCCCCTCCGGCGCGGCTTCGATCGCTACTACGGCTGCCTCAGCGGGGCGACACGTTTCTTCCAACCCTCCGGCAGCCGCGGCATGACCAGCGGGAACGACCCTGACGAAAATCCAAAAAGCACGACTGATCGTCCCTTCTACACCACTGATGCCTTCACCGACCATGCCATCGGATTTCTCCGCCAGCATGCCAAGGAAAAGCGGGACATTCCCTTCTTTCTTTATCTCGCCTACACCGCGCCGCATTGGCCGCTCCAGGCGCACGAGGAGGACATCGCGAGATATCGTGGCAGATACATGGGCGGGTGGGACGAAGTTCGTGAACGTCGCTACCGCCGTCAGGTCGAACTAGGCTTGGTCGATCCCGCGTGGCCGCTCTCGCCGAAGACCGAGGGCATACCCGAATGGGGGTCGCTCGACAAGGCGAAGCGCGATGAGATGGACCTCAAAATGGCTGTCTTCGCCGCCATGGTTGACCGGGTCGACCAGAACATCGGCAAGCTTGTCGCTTCGCTCAAAGAGAGTGGTGCCTACGAAAACACCCTGATCGTCTTTCTCTCCGACAACGGTGCTTGCCAGGAGGGCGGGATGCTTGGGCGTGGCGCATTTCACGATGTCGCGAAGCGAAACGAAGAGCACGACAACAGTTACGGCGAGGCTTGGGCGAACGCGGGCAGCACCCCCTTCCGGCTCTACAAACACTTCCTCCACGAAGGCGGGGCGGCGACGCCCTTTTTCTGCCACTGGCCCGCCAAAATCGCCCCGCGCGAGGGATGGTATGGCGAGGCCGGCCAGCTCATCGATGTGATGCCGACGCTGCTGGATGTCGCCGGGGCGACCTATCCGGCGGAGCGCGCGGGGATGAAGACGCCGCCGCTCGACGGGATCTCCCTGCGTCCTGCTTTTACGGGCGATCCATTGAAGCGGGGCGAGCCGCTCTTCGCCGAGCACGAGACCAACGCCTCGGTGAGGGACGGCAATTGGAAACTCGTCGGCAAGAACGTTGCCATGCCCGACGGCACCGAGGTCAAACGCTGGGAACTCTACGATCTCGCCAAGGACCGCACCGAGCTGAACAACCTTGCCGCGGCCCTTCCCGAAAAGGTGAGGGAACTCGCCGCGAAGTGGGAGGCGTGGGCCGCCCGCGTAGGAGTCTATCCCCGGGCCGAGGGACAACCGCCGGTAAAAAAGAAGTGAGCGCAGATCGCCATTCGAGTGAGCGGAAAGGGCTCGCCAGCGGCCGGAATCCGCGGCAAACTCTCATCATGAAATCGACCCGATCCTTCTGGCCCTGGCTCCCGACCCTCTGGCTTCTTCTTGGCGTTTCCTTGCACGATGCCGCGGCCCAGGCGCCGATCACGACGAGCAAGGATCCGGGCCAGTGGGCCCTGATCTACTCTGATGTTCTCTCGAAGAACCGCGATCGGCTCAAGGATTATTCCTGGCAATACCGGGTCGAGGTGCGGGAGAACAACGAGCTCCTCTACGTCGATCACCTTGATGCAAAGTATGGCGACGACGGTCGTGTCGTGACCCAGCGGGTCGGGCAGGATCTGAAGATCAAGGCACGTCATGGTCTGCTCTTGAAGGCGGGCCAGGAGGCCCGGCTGAAGGACACCGAGGCGAAAATCGATTTTCTGAAGAAGGCGATCGGCGACTACGTCTACATGACCCGAGGCCAAGTCGTCGACTTCTTCACCAAGGCCCGCAAGACTGAGGCGGTCGGTTATGAAAACGCGCTCCGCGCCGACGGCGAGAGCGTCCTGGTGAAGGGCGACTCGGTGACCCTGATCGGCGACAAGTCGACCGCCTTCCCGATCTATATCGCCTTCAGTGCGCCGGTCGATGCCAAGACGGCGATCCGTTGCGAGGTCTATTTCCGCCACCTTCGTCAGGTCGGAGCTTTCTATGGGCCGAAAGTCACCGGTGAGTTCACCCAGGCCGGAGCCAGTCGTGGCAAGACTCTCCGCGTCGATGTGGAAAGCTTCGACTACCTTGCCAAACCCTGACAAAACACCTATCTTCCGGATGAGCCCGCTTCTTTCTTTCCTTGGTCTGGCGCTCCTGACCTCGTCCGTTGTCGCGCAGGATGACTACCCCCGCCGCGAGACTGCCGAGGTCCGCGTCCGTGGCGGCGTTCCGAACCTGCTCCGCAAGGCGAATGCCGCGGATGGGCGCGAGCTTCGCGTCGCCTACCTCGGCGGCAGCATTACGGCGGCACCGGGGTGGCGGGTGAAATCGCTCGAACTGTTCCAGAAGCGTTTTCCCGGCGTGAAGTGGAAGGAAATCCACGCGGCGATCGGGGGCACCGGGTCGGACCTCGGTGTGTTCCGGGTGGGGCAGGATGCGCTGGCGCACAAGCCGGATCTGCTCTTCGTCGAATTTGCGGTGAATGATGGTGGCGCCAATCCCGTGCAGATCCACCAGGCGATGGAGGGCATTGTTCGCCAGACCTGGGCGGCCGACCCAGAGACGGACATCATTTTCGTCTACACGGTGAGCGAGCCCTTTCTTGCCGACCTGAAGGCGGGTAAATGCTCGCGTTCGGCCTCGGCCATGGAGGAGGTCGCCGATCATTACGCGATCCCCTCGATGCATTTCGGGGTCGAGGTGCAAAAGCGTCTCGCGGCGGGCTCTTTGATCTTCAGGGGAGAGGCCCTTGCCAAAGACGCCAAACCGGATCAGAAGGGGCCGATGCTGTTCTCAACCGACGGGGTCCATCCGCTGACGGAGACGGGGCATGTCCTCTACGCCGAGACGGTGGCGCGAGGTTTCGACGAGCTGGTGAAGGCGCCTTTGGCGGCGGCGGCGGTCCCGCATGCCCTCGGCGCACCGCTGCGGGCCGATCACTGGGCCGCGGCGAAGCTGGTGCCGCTGAACGAATCCATGCTGACCGGCGAATGGCAGAAGCTCGATGGTGGCGGGAAGGGGGACGAGATCGCGAAGCGCTTTGCGAAGTTCCTTCCACAGATGTGGCGGACGAGTGTCCCGGGAGCGGCGCTGCGCCTGAAGTTCAAGGGCGAGGTGATCGGCTTCTTCGACGTCGTCGGACCCGACGGCGGGCAGCTCAAGGTGAAAGTGGATGAGGGTGAGGAAAAGATCGTGCCGCGTTTCGACGCCTACTGTGTCTATCATCGTCTCAGCAAGTTCCAGGCGGGCAGCGGACTCGCCGGAGAGGCGGTCCACACCGTGAGCGTCACCCTCGATTCGGCTGGCCCTGACAAGCGCACCGTGCTCTTCGAGAAAAACCGTCCCGACTTTGACAAAAACCCGGAGAAGTTCGCCCCGAAGGTCTGGAACATCGGTGCGGTGATGCTGATCGGCGAGGTGGTGGAATGAGGTGCCTCGATCGGTTGGATTGATCACCTTTGTGAATCCCGATCCGATGTAACCCCTGGTGTTGGGGGGGAAGAGCTCCGTCACGCCATGGTGTCGCAAAGTTACGGCAAGGACCGCATCATGGGTTCGCTCCTCACGCCCTTGCCATCGCTGGCCTTTTCGTGGAAGTTCTCGCGTGAAGCGTCCGATCCTCCTCTTCCTGCTCCTCGCGACCACATCTTTCGCGGCTGATTTTCCAGCTCTCTACAACAGCGAGTCGGGCCATCCCGAGCCGATGTCGCCGCAGGAGGGGCTTGCGGCTTTGAAGGTGCCTGAAGGCTTCAGCGCCACCCTTTTTGCGGCCGAACCGGACGTGCAGAATCCCATCGGTCTCTCGTGGGACTCAAAGGGCCGGATGTGGGTCGCGGAGAACTACACTTATGCGGAGCGTCAGAAACGCTTCGATCTCTCGCTGAAGGATCGCGTCGTCATTCTCGAGGACGCGGACTGGGACGGTGTCGCGGAGTCTCGCAAGGTCTTCACCGACGAGGTCCAGATGCTTTCAAGCGTTGAAGTAGGGCGCGGCGGGGTCTGGCTGATGTGTCCGCCCCAGTTGCTGTTCATCCCCGATGCCAACGGTGACGATATCCCCGACGGCCCGCCGCAGGTGATGCTCGACGGCTTCACCGTGGCTGAGGCAAACTACCACAACTTCGCCAACGGCCTCCGCTTCGCGCCGGATGGCTGGCTCTACGGGCGCTGCGGGCATTCCTGTCCCGGAAATCTCGGCGCGCCCGGCACTCCGGCCGAAAAGCGCGTGCCGATGAAGGGCGGCATCTGGCGGTATCATCCTGACAAACGCATTGTTGAGGTCCTTACTCACGGAACCACCAACCCCTGGGGCCATGACTGGGACGCAAACGGCGAGATGTTTTTCATCAACACGGTCACCGGCCACCTCTGGCATCTCATCCATGGCGCGCACCTCGTCGATTCGAACACGCCGAACCCCCTGATCTACGAGAAACTCGACACCATCGCCGATCACTACCACTACGACCGCAGCGGCAAATGGAGCGAGTCGCGCGACGGCAAGGCGAACCATCTCGGCGGCGGTCACGCCCACATCGGCATGATGATTTACCAGGCCGAGCAATGGCCGGAGTCCTACCGGAACAAGCTCTTCACCCTGAACATGCACGGACGACGCGCCAACGTCGAGCGGCTCGAGCGCAACGGCAGCGGCTATGTCGGACGCCACGAGCCCGATGTCTTCCTGAGCGACGATCCGTGGTTCCGCGGCATCGAGATCAGCACGGGTCCGGACGGGAGCGGATTCATCCTCGACTGGAGCGACACCGGCGAATGCCACGAGCACACCGGCGTTCACCGCACCAGCGGGCGCATCTTCCGGGTCAGCTACGGAACGACCGACAAACCCACGACGCCCTTCGCCTGGCGCAAGCCCTGGCCGAAGGCCGATCTTGAATCGGAGAACGAACACGCCCGCGCCCTCGCGATTCGGGAACTCGTCCAGTTCTCCCCGATCGATGCGATCACCGGTCCGATGCAAGGGGCGGTTTACCCGAGGCTGGATTTCGATCCGGTGACGATGGCAAAGGGGGAGAAGTCGTCCTTCGTGCGGCTGAACCTCGCCTCGGTCCTGCAGCGGCTGCCGCTCGCGAAGCGAGCCGATCTCGCGTTGGCGCTGCTCTCGCACGAGGAAGACGCGGATGATCCTTTCCTGCCGAAGCTCGTCTGGTATGGCCTTTCGCCGTTGGCGAAAGAGATCCCCGCCGATCTCGTGAAAATCGCCGGAGTCTCGAAATGGCCGCGCCTGAACCGCTGGATCTCGCGCAGTCTCGCGCCCAATCCGGAGGTGCTTGATGCGTTGCTGTCGGTGAATTCGGGCGACGCTGTGATCGAGGGGATGAGCGACGCCTTCAAAGGCATTCGCAAGGCCCCGAAACCGGCTAACTGGGATAAGGTGGCGAGGGCTTCGGCATCGCCACTGGTGCGCGAGCTCGGGATTCTCTTCGGCGATGGCCGTGCCCTTGACGAGGTGAAGGCGATCGCGCTCGATGACAGGTCCGAGCTGCCCGCCCGCGAGGCGGCCTTGAAAACCCTGATCGCGTCGCGTCCTCCCGATCTCCGGGCGCTCTGTGAGAAGCTCCTCGAGGTGCGTGGTCTGGGCGTTGTCGCGGCCCGTGGCCTCGCGCTCTCTGAGGATCCCGCGATCGGTGGACGCCTCGCCGCGGTCTATCGCAAGTTCTCCCCCCAGGAGCGGGTCGCACTCCTCGACACGCTCGTTTCGCGACCGGCCTTCGCGAAGGCGCTGCTCGATGAAATGGCGACGGGTGCGATCGCGAAGGCGGACC
>Ga0172376_10004935_pt1 | contig 15032 bp, 13 predicted proteins | sample Lak35m_FD_121114 | JGI IMG/M metagenome (GOLD analysis project Ga0172376, IMG submission 121114) | Freshwater microbial communities from Kabuno Bay, South-Kivu, Congo - kab_092012_35m | ecosystem: Environmental > Aquatic > Freshwater > Lake | place: Democratic Republic of the Congo: South-Kivu...
TCGTCACCATGAACACCGGCACCGGCACCTGCACCATCACCGCCACCCGCGCCGCCGACGACAACCACGAAATCGCCACCACCCAAGTCACCATCACCCCCACCAAGCTCGCCCAAGCAACCCTCACGGTCGGCCGCTCGTCGAGCACCGCGACGTTCAACGGAACCGCGACGGTCACCGCGACCGGCGGAAGCGGAACCGGCCCGGTGAGTTGGAGCATCGCGGGCCCCTGCACCATCGACACGGCCAACACTCCGACGACGGTCACCATGACCTCCGGCACCGGAACATGCACCGTCACCGCGACGCGGGCCGGCGACGCCAACTTCGACCAATCCGTCTCGTCGACCACGATCGGCGCCACGCGCGCCACACAGTCCGCACTCACTTTCGGCAACCCACCTTCCGCACTGGTGTATTCGGGATCCTCCACACTCTCGGTGACGGGAGGAAGCGGAACCGGCGCGGTCACGTTCGCCGCCGGCAGTGGCAGCGCGTGTTCGGTTGGATCGACATCGGGCATCGTCACCATGAACTCCGGAACCGGCGCCTGCACCATCACCGCGACGCGGGCCGGTGACGACGACCATGATCCGACGTCGGCCAGCGTCTCGATCGTTCCCGCCAAGGCCACCCAGACCGCGCTCACCGCACCGTCGCCGTCGTCGGCCGCCTACGGCGAATCGGTGAACCTCGCCGCGTCCGGCGGATCGGGCACCGGCTCGATCACCTACTCGCACGGTGCGTCCACCGCCTGCACCGTGAACTCGTCGGGTTCGGTGTCGATCACCGCGGGATCGGGCACCTGCTCGATCACCATCGGCCGTGACGGAGACTCGAACCACCTGCCGGCCACGACGATCTCGCGGACGCTTGCCATCGGCCTGGCGGCCCAGACCGTGTCGGTGCCCGACCCCGGCCCGGTGACCTTCGGTGCCACCTCCATCGTCCTGACGGCCAACGTGAACACCGCGAACGCCGTCTCGTGGTCGTCCAACACTCCGTCCGTCTGCGCGATCGACACCACGACCGGGGCACTCACCACCGTCGCCGCCGGAAACTGCGACGTCACCGCGACGGCGCCCGGGACGAGCACCCACGGCGTCGGCACCGGTTCCCGCGCCTTCAACGTGCAGCCGGCCACGCTCGCGACTCCGCAGTCGGTGACGTTGGCATCGGTCGCACCCACGCGCATCGATGCCACGGTCACGCCCACCCAAGGAAACACGACCTATCGCGTTCGCCTGTACCGGAACTCGACGGTGGTGTTCTCGGTCGATCTGTCGGCGGTCACCCAACCCACACCGGTCGCGTTCGAGAATCTGGATCCGTCGAGCACGTACTCGATCACCGTGGCCGCCTTGCCGGTGAACGGCAACTGGGTTCAGTCCGCCGAGAGCTCGGCCACCGAAGCAACCACCTCGGCCGCCCCCGTCCCGTCGACCACGACGCCGCCCACCACGACTCCGGCACCGGAGACGACCACACCACCCACGACTGCACCGGCACCGGGTGCCGCAGCCGAGCGCACCTTCCCGGCCGTCGACGGCATCGTTCCGCCGACCATCGTTTCAGTCGACGAAGCCACGTCACTGCAGCGAGCGGTTGGCCAAGCGATGGTGATGGTCGAAGGTGAGGCCTCCGAGATGGTGGTCGTCGTTCTCGACATTCCGGCGGCCAGTGTTCCGCCGGCGTCGCGGACTCCCGAGCAGGTGGCCGAGTTGCAGGCCGCCGCCCGGTCGATCTTCGACGAGTTCGTGGCATCGTTGCCGAGCGGTAGCGACTCGGGACTCCAATTCGTGCCGACCGCGACCGGAGTCGACGTGCTCGGAATCGTGATCAACCCCTTCACGAATCTTCCGGTACCGGTGCCCTTCGAGGACATCGTGGTGCTCACCAGCCCCAATGGTGGCGTCCTCGTGACGTCGCTCGACGACCAGTACCTGCCGGCCGGAACCATCGGCGGCGGCATCACCGTGGTCCCGGGCGGACTGCTCGCCATTCGTGCCTTCGGATTCCGACCCAACGAGACCGGCGAGGTCGCCATCTTCTCCACCCCCCGCAAGTTGGCGTCGTTCTCGGCCGATGCGATGGGAATGATCCTCGGACAGGTGAACGTGCCCACGGATCTCGAGGTCGGCGACCACACGTTCGTTCTGGCGACTCCGTCGACCCGATTCTCCGCGGGTGTCCGAGCGGCCAAGCGCGTGCGGTCGTTGCCGCGCACGGGCGACGAACGCTCGCCCCTCGTTCCACTCGCCCTGCTGCTCTTCAGCATCGGCGGCACCGCCGTCGTGTACCGCCGACGCCCCGACTCGCTTCCGTTGCGCTGAACGTTCGGACGCGGGTCACGTCCGAATTAGCGTGCTCCCGTGACCCGACGACGACTCACGGTTGCCGACCTCGCCGCCCTCAAGGGCAAGCGACAGTTGACCATGCTGCGCATCTTCACCATCGACGAGGCCGAGGCCGCCGAGATGGCCGGCATCGACCTCGCCTCGGCGCCTCCCGAGTTGGTCACCCATCCGCGATATCGCGCGGTCGCGCCGTCGCTCTTCACCCTCACCGGACGCTCGCACCTGGAGGCCGGCTCGGCCGACGACCATCTCCGGTGGGCCGGCGAGATGTTGCAGAACGGCGCCGACTGCATCTACTGCTCGGGCAGCATGGATCGCGTCGAACATCTGGCCAAGGAGTACATCCCGGTGGTCGGACACGTCGGCCTGGTGCCCTCGCGCGCCGGATGGACCGGAGGTTTTCGCGCGGTGGGCAAGACCGCCGACGACGCGATGCGGATGTTCCGCGAATGCGTGGATCTCGAGAACGCGGGAGCCATCGCGGCCGAGATCGAAGTGGTTCCGGCCGAGGTGGCGAGCGAGATCAGCCGGCGGTTGCGTCGACTGTCGCTGTGGTCGATGGGATCGGGTGCCGGATGCGATGCTCAGTATCTCTTCGCGATGGACATCCTCGGCGATCCCAGCAACCAGTCGCTCTCGGGCATCTCGCACGTCCCGCGCCATTCGAAGGTGTATCGCGATTTCGCGGCCGAGTACGCGCGGCTCCAACGCGAACGCGTCGCCGCGTTCACCGAGTACCGGCTCGACGTGGAGTCCGGGGCCTTCCCCGAGAACCAGCACCTGGTTCCGATCGCCGACGACGAACTGGCGGCATTCCGCGCGGCCCTGCCGCCGGCCTGACCGTCGCATCCCCGATCGGATCCGACTCGCCCCATCACTCGACCTTCCGGCCCGTCTCAACGCTCTTGTACGCTGAACCGCCACAGAACATCGTGCGGATGTTCGCCGGGATCCACGTCAACGTCCTCAGCGCCGAGGATCTGGCCGTGTTCAAGGCCCTGTTCGATCGGTCGAGAGATTGGGTCGACATCGACGAGATGGCCGCTGCCGGAGTTCTCGATCGAGAGATGGCGGCCGCTCGCCTCGCATCCCTTCTGGGTCCGAACGATCCACGCATTGCCCGACTTGCCGCCACCGGCGAGTGACTTCGAGGTCGGGCGCCACACTCCACTTTTCCGAATGATTTCGGTGCCCGGGGTGAGGTTCGAACTCACACTCCCCGTCAGAGGAAGGGGGGTCAAGCCCATTACGGACGTACGTATGGGTCCGCACCCCTCCAGAGGGTCCAGTCAGTCCGGGCCGTCGTCCGTCTCACTGCACTGAGTCCGGTCACGTCCGCATACGTCCTGAGCACCTTTCGTGCACACGGCTATCGACGTGTCACGGCTTACGGTACGCTATCGACGATGAGAGATAACGTTCGCTTGGGCCGCGGTTTGTCAGCCTCGCTGCTACGTCGAGCGCGGGCCCAGGCCGGGCTCACGCAGACGAGGCTCGCGGAACTCGCGAGCACCACCCAGTCCGCCATCGCCGCCTACGAGGCGGGGACGCGGGAGCCAACTGTTCCTGTGCTCACGCGTCTCTGCGCAGCGGCTGGATCTCGGCTGACACTCGACATCGAGTCCGACCGGTCGCTGTACCGACTCGTCGACGTCGCTCGTGACATCGGCGCCCTCGATCCGAACGACGAGGCGCGGCGGCTTCGACTCGTGTTCGAGTTTCTGAGGGGAGCGCACGAGGACGGTCACCCCCTCGCTCTCCTCGTGGCCGCTGAACCTTGCCCCACCGGTGACCAACGTATCGACGCGCTCCTCGCTGCGATCGGGGAGGACCTCTGCGTGCACGACGACAAGCCACCCCCGAACTGGGTCCACGAGGCGAGCCGATTCCTCGACCGCGTCTGGTGGGTGAGCGACCTGCCATCAGCACGCGCCTCGGCCCTGGTGCACACACCCGCCTCGTACCGCCGCCGTGGCGTGATGATCGACCGGCGGGATCTGGTGGCCGCGTGAACGAGCCCCTGCTCGACCGCGAGGTGCTCCGCCGCGCCTTCGCCATGCTCGCCGACCGACTCGAACGTCAGGGAGTCGTTGGCGAGGTCCACGTCTTCGGCGGAGCGGCGATGGTGTTGGCCTTCGACGCCCGCGCTGCAACCCGCGATGTCGATGCGCTGTTCGTACCCGACGGAAAGGTCCTGGAGGCGGCCTGGGAGGTTGCCGCCGAACTGGGGCTGCCCCGCTCATGGCTCAACAATCAGGCATCGAGTTACGTGTCCGGACGTGCCGGTCGAGGAACACCCGTGTTCGACCATCCACACCTGCGGGTCATGACGACGCCGATGGAACATCTGCTGGCGATGAAGGTGCGAGCGGCCCGCGCTCTCCGTGACGCCGACGACGTGCGCCTGCTGCTCGCTGGACTGGGGCTGCGCGAGGTGGACGCCGTCACCGACATCGTTGCCCGCTACTTCCCCGACGAACCCCTGAGCGAACGATCACGACTACTGCTCGAGGACATCCTCTCCAGCGAAGGCAACTGACACCTGGTGCCCGGGGTGAGGTTCGAACTCACACTCCCCGTGAGGGGAAGGGGGGTTTAAGCCCCCCGCGTCTGCCAATTACGCCACCCGGGCGAGGTGGTCACGTCGGGAGATGCTACGACGCGGTGTCGCGGGCGATGCCCGCACCGGTCACGCCACTCGAACGACGTGGTCGACGAAACCGAGTAACTCCCACAGATCGGCCCGTAAACGATCGGAATGCGGTGAGGTCAGTCGGTTGGAGGCCACGACTCCTTCGATCATGTCGGCGGCCACCGCCACCCATGGTCGACCAGCCAACCGAACCGCCACCATGGCACCGTCTTCCCAGCGCCGAATCGAGCGATCGACGCCCAACAGACGCGGCGGGCAACGGAATCCGGGGGCGATCAGACCGCGCGATCTGGTCTCGTGCGCAAGCCGCCGGGCGGCCTCGGCGAACTGCACGGTGGTGGCCACCGGAACGCGAACGGCGGAGGGATGGAGTCGGTTCGGGGCGGTGTCGGTGTCTGCTTTCATGGAGAGTTGACTCTGCCCGACGGGTGTGGCGCGGTTGTCCCGAACTGGTCGGGGTGGGCTTTCGCGTCACTACTGGCAGATGAGAGGGTGGGGAACCATGGACTTCAACATCGACCAGATCCGACGATCGTTCCCGGCCCTAGCGCTGCGCCAAGGCGATCTTCCACGCACATACCTCGACAATCCGGCGGGCACCCAGGTCCCCGTGCAGGTACTGGATTCCATGAACGAAGCATTGGTCGACTTCAAGGCCAACATGAACGGATCGTTCCTCACCTCGAAACTCGCCACCCAATCCAACGCCGAGGCTCACCGAGCCATGGCCGACTTCTACAACGCTGGGTCCGCCGACGAAATCACCTTCGGCCCGAACATGACCTCACTGACATTCCAGATGGCTCGCCTGCTCGGGCCCACCTTCGGGGAAGGCGACGAGATCATCACGACCCACATGGAACATGAGGGGAACAACAGCCCATGGCGACGCATGGCAGCCGAACACGGACTGGTGGTGCGGACACTCCCCTGGAGTCGGGACTCCTACGAGTTCGACCTTTCGGAGCTCACGAGAATCATCTCTCCACGAACCCGTTTCGCCGCGATCAACTATGCGAGCAACATCCTCGGAACCATCAATCCGGTACGGGACATCGTCCACATTCTCCGTGAAGCCGGGGCCATCACCTTCGTCGATGCCGTCCAATACGCTCCGCACGGAATCATCGACGTTCGGGAGATCGGTTGCGACTTCCTGGTCTCATCCGCGTACAAGTTCTACGGTCCGCACCAGGCTGCCCTCTACGGTAAACGGGAAGTCACGGCCGAACTCGATGCGTACAGACTTCGCGTGGTTCCCGATCGGATTCCCGACAAGTTCGAGACCGGAACACAGTCGCTGGAGGGGCAAGCCGGAGTTCGTGGAGCGATCGACTACATGCGTTGGGTGGGATCGACGTTCCGACCCGACCTCGCGGCGTCCGCGCGGAGCAACGGCTTCAACGACCGAGTCGCCGAATTGCGAGCGGGCATGACGGCGATGGTCGACCACGAGAGAGGACTCAGTGAGCGACTGATGGATGGTCTGACTTCCATTCCGGGTCTCGTTGTCCACGGAATCACCGATCCATCGTGCTTCGATCGACGCGTACCAACCTTCAGCGTCTCGCATCCGAGAATGGATCCGCAGGGTGCGGCCGCGCATCTGGCGACCAACGGTGTCTACACATGGAGCGGTCACTCGTACGCCCTCCCGGTCATCGAGTTCCTCGGACTACAGGACCGCGGTGGTGTGTTACGGATCGGCCCAACCCACTACAACACCTTCGAGGAGATCGACCTCGTGGTCGATCTTCTGGCGGCCCACGTCTCCAGTCTCTAGACGCCATCGGCCGAGCGGGCACCCGACACCCTCCGACTATCGTCATCGTCATGAGCGAGTCGACCCCCGAGCACAATCCGGCCCAGCAGCGATTCCTCCAACTCCTCGGAAAGTCCGACGTGCGTCAACCCGTTCCCGAAGGCCTCGACGACGAGCTCCGCTCCGAACTCGAGACCGCCGTCGCCCCCTTCATGAGCGTGCTACCCGACGGCAAGAAGTACGAGAACCGTCTGTTCCTCAACAAGCAGGGGCTCTCCAACGTCCTGTCGTGCGAGGCGTTCTTCCTCGATGGCCAGGAGGAGTTCGAGTGGTCGGTGCCCAAGGCCCGCGGAAGCGTGGTGCACAAGGCGATCGAGATCTCGATCCATCTGCGCCACCCCATGGCTCCGGCCGACATCGTCGAGGAGGCGATCTCGCGACTCAGCAACGACCTCGGCAAGGGTCTCGCCGACTTCCTCGTCTCGCTCGACGAGACCGACCGCGCTTTGCTGGTGGGCCAGTGCGCCTCGTCCTTCGCTCGTTTCGGGGAACTGGTGCCACCCATCAAGAAGTCGTGGACACCCGGGGTCGAGAGTGCGGTCACCCTCAATCTGTGCGGCAACCGCATCCGCGTGTCCGGAAAGGTCGACCTGGCGCTCGGTCGTCCACCCGACAAGGTGATCATCGATGTCAAGACCGGCACCCCGTTCGGTGCGCACCGTGACGATCTTCGCCTCTACGCCTTGCTCGATCTGCTGGCGGTGGGAGTCGCGCCGCGCAAGGTGGCGAGCCTCTACCTCGACTCCGGCGAGGTGCACGTCGAGGACGTCACCGAGTCGTTGTTGCGCGCGGCCGCGCGACGACTCGCCGACGGACTCGTGCGCACGATCGAACTGAAACACGCCAAGGCCGAGGCCGCCCGTCGACCCGGCAACAACTGTCGCTGGTGCACGTTGCGCGACTCGTGCGCGGCCGGACAGGCCCACCTCGCCGCTCGCGAGCAGGACGACTGGTGAGGTCAGCCGCGACGTTGGTCGGGTGACATCAGAGCCACCGGCAGACCGAGTCCGGCCTCGGAGCGCACCGTGGCGATGCGACGTCCGGGTTGCACCGCGTCGCGGGGAGGCCCCACCAGGTCGGGCCCCAACCATCCCGTGGCTTCGTCCAGATCGTCGACCACCAGCACCAGCCCCCACAGGGCGGCCGACGCTGAATCGAGATCCGGACGCTCCACCACTTCGATCACCACGTCACCCGAGCGATGGAACCCCTGCCGCACTCCGCGACCCGCGTCGCGAGTGCGTTTCAGCGGAAGACCGAGGACCCCTTCGATGGCCCCACAGGTGCGGTCGAGCGACGAGGTCATCACCACGACGTGATCGATCGACGAGGCGCCGATGTGGTGAACCGGCGCAGTTGCGACCACCGGGTCGGCGCGAAATGTCGGGACGCCATCGACCAGATCGGGCGCATCGACGGCGAAACCCCATCCGACGATCCCGTCGACGGACGTCTCGATGAAGGACAGTCGAATTCTGCCGACGACGATGCAACCGTCGAGGACGGTGAGGCCGATCGCTTCCCAGTTGGAGCGAGGCGCGGAGAGTCGAAGTTCGGTGAGCAGGTTGAGATCAGCCGCGGCCCATGTTGGGACGCTTGCCGTGGTTCGCCTTCGACCGGCGGAGGCGGGCCTTGCGCTTCTTGGTCTTCTTCGACATAGACCCCCGACGCTACCGGCGGATCAACCCGGAACGACGGGTCGACGACGACCGAGAACCAGTCCGATGCCGCCCGCCAGGGCCAGGCCACCCAGCAGGAATCCCCTGGCTCCGGGGCCCGTGCGCGGCAGGGTCGTCGCCCCGACCGGGTCGACCGGCACGGATGTGGGCCGGTCGGACGCCCCGACGATGGCCGGCACCTCCACCGTCACCACCTCGGGTTCGGACGGGTCGACGGGGACAGCAGATTCGGGAACGACACCATCGGGAACGACACCATCGGGAACGACACCATCGGGAACGACGGGCGAACCCGGTGCGCCGGGTTCGACGCAGCCAGACGAGGGCGGAGCCTCGGTGCGGAACACCACGCCGGTGGCACCGACCGGAAGGGTGACCGACACCCGTCCGTCGATGTCGGTGACGGCCAGTAACGGCTCGACCGGAGCGAAACCCTCGCCCATGGTGAACGATGCCCACACGACGTGATTGGCCAACGGCTCGCCCCCGTCGTGCACGAAGGCCGTGGCGGTGACTTCGATGACGGCTGCCGACCCCGACGCGTACGAATCGGGAACCGGTTGATCGATGCCGCCGTCGATGGAATACGAGGAGCAGGCGGCGGCCGGCGGAGTCGAACCGACCTGTAGCGCGGCGGTCGCCAGAACGATCGGAGCCACGAGACGCAGTGCGTGTCGTGGTCGGGACGGGTGCTGCTTCCGGATCGAGGTCCGGGTGACGGAGGTTCGGGTGTTCGAGGTTCGGGTGTTCGAGAGTTGGGCAGTCAGGGCGAGTCCGTTCGTGATCATGGGCGGCTTTGTGGCCCCGGACCTCGTCGGACGGCGACGGGTAGCCTTGCCCTCTTCATGGAACGCTTCGGATTGGTCGGCCTACCCAACGCCGGCAAGAGCTCGCTGTACAACGCCCTCACCGGTGGAGGCGCGCTCGCCGCGCCGTACGCCTTCGCCACCAAGGATCCGAACATCGGAGTCGCCAAGGTGCCCGACGACCGCCTCGACCGCCTCTCGGCGATGTCGAAGAGCAAGAACACGGTTCACGCGGCGGTGCAGGTGGTCGACATCGGAGGCCTGGTGGAGGGCGCGAGCAAGGGCGAGGGCCTCGGGAACAAGTTCCTCGCCAACATTCGCGAAGTCGACGCGATCGTTCTGGTGCTGCGCGCGTTCGTCGACGACGACGTGCCCGGGCCCTCCGATCCGCTCGAGCATCTGCGAGTCGTCGAGATCGAGTTGGCGTTGGCCGACCTCGAGACCGTGGAGAAGCGCCTCGGTCAGGCTCAGCGTCAGGCCAAACTCGACCGCAACCTGGCTCCCGAAGTGGAGGCACTCGAGTTGGCGCAGGCCGCCCTGGCGGAGGGTCGACCGCTCTATCGGGCCGGCCTGAAGGCCGAACACAAGGAGATCCTCGCCCCCCACTTCCTGCTCACCAATCGTCGCGTGCTCGTGGTGGCCAACGTCGGGGAATCCGAACTCGACACCATTCCCGACGTCGAACGCCGAATCATCGCCGAGTTCAACGACGCCGGCGACAACGTGGAAGTCATCGGAATGTGCGTGCAGTTGGAGGCCGAGGCGGCGTCGATCGAGGATCCGGCCGAGCGCGCCGAGATGCTCGAGGGATTCGGACTGGGCGAAGGCGCGCTGTTCCGTATGGTGCGCAGCGCGTACCACCTGCTCGGTCTGCGCACCTACTTCACGACGGGCGAGAAGGAGAGTCGAGCGTGGACATTCCGTGCCGGATCGAGCGCACCCGAATGCGCCGGGCGTATCCACACCGACTTCCAGCGCGGCTTCATCAAGGCAGAAGTCATCCACTGGGACGAATTGCTCGACATCGGGTCGTGGACCAAGGCCAAAGAGGTCGGCAAGATCCGCGTGGAGGGCAAGGAGTACCACCCCGAGGACGGCGACGTGATGGAGTTCCGCTTCAACGTGTGAGGCGAGTCGCCGCGCGGACTACCGCGCAGTGACCGTGCCGCGCGGACTACCGCGCAGTGACCGTGCCGCGCGGACTACCGCGCAGTGACCGTGCCGCGCGGATTACCGCGCAGTGACTGTGTACGTGTCGCGACCGGAACGCAACACGGTTCCCGGCACGCGACCGTTGGCCGTGCCGTCCTCCACGATGACCGTGCCGTTCACGATCACGCGCTTCACACCGTGCGAACCGGCGGTGAGTCGCGACGAATCACCCGGCAGGTCGGTGACCAGGCGGGCGTCCTCGGAACCGACGGTCTCGGGATCGAACACCACCAGATCGGCGAATGCACCCTCGGCCACCACACCACGATCGCGCAAACCGAACAACGTGGCCGGCGCACTGGTCATCATGCGCACCGCGTGCTCGACCGGCACCAGCTTGCGTCCGCGCAGACAGTCGGCCAACCAACGCGTCGGATAAGGCGCCCCGCACATGCGATCGAGGTGCGCACCGGCGTCGGACCCACCGATGATCGCCCGCGGGTCCTGCCACAACTCGGCGCGCATGCGCCACGACTCGGCGTCGTCGTCCTGCGGCGTGGGCCACAGAATCGTGCGCAAGTCGTCGGCGATCACGATGTCGAGAAGGGTTCCGAAACTGCTCTGGTTGCGCTCGGTGGCGATGTCGCGCACGACGCGGCCCGACAGACCGCGGTTGGCCTCGGAGTAGGTGTCGCCGATCACGTAGTCGCCCCAGTCGGCCAGACGACGGAACACTCCGGCGGCCTGCGACGAGCTGTTCTCGAGCAAGCGAACCCGCGTGTCGGCGTCGCGCAAACGGGCGATCCGCTCGGCCACCGGAACACCGAGAATCTGCTGCCAACCGGGCAGCAACCACAGCCCGCAGAAGTTGAGGAAACTCATGTTCATCGGCACCTGCACCGGCATGGTGAGAGCCACCACCTTGCCACCCAACTGCACCGAACGATCGTGGGCCGAGATCTGGCGCGGCACCCGATCGGGTTCGCGCGAGTCGACGGTGAGCACGTTCCAGTTCATGGGACGGTTGGCGGCCGCACTCATCCTTCCGAGCAGTTCGATCTCGGCGTCCTCGAATCGGTCGAGGCAACCGGGAACGATGCCCTCGAGGGTGGTGCCCTCGTGGAGTCCGGTCTCCTCGCACAACGCGATGAGTTCGTCGTGGGTGGCCCAACGACTCGCCACCGGTTCGCCGTCGCCGTCGGAATGGGACGTGCTGTTGGTGAACGAGAATCCGAGCGCACCCGACTCGATGGCGCGCGACAGTTCGGCGCGCATCGCGGCGATCTGATCGGCCGAGGCCTCGCCCCCCACGGCGCCCGGCCCCATCACGTAACGACGAATCGCGCAGTGACCCACCAGGAATCCGGCGTTGACCGCGATGTTGCCGTCGAGGCGGCCGAGGTAATCGTCGAAGGTTTCCCACGACCAGTCGGTGCCGTTCTCGAGCGCGGCGAGGGGCATGCCCTCCACCTTCGACATCATCTTGCGCAAGTAATCGCCGTCGCCGGGAATGAGGGGCGCCAAGGTGAAACCGCAGTTGCCACCGATCACGCTGGTGACACCGTGCACGCTCGACGGGCTGGCCGTCGGGTCCCACAACAGCTGAGCGTCGTAATGGGTGTGTGGATCGACGAAGCCCGGGGTGATCATCAGGCCGTCGGCGTCGATGATCTCGGCGGCGTTCTCGTCGACCGCGCCGACCGCGACGATTCGACCGTCCTTCACACCGATGTCGGCGCGGCGGGCCGGGGCCCCGGTGCCGTCGATCAGGGTTCCGCCGCGGATGACGATGTCGAGCATGGTGGTTTCCTCCGAGCGTCGAGCCCCGGATCTCCGCGATCGGGCGGGAATCTGACGACCCGTCAGATTGTAGCCTTCGCACTCGTCGCACCGACTGCCTGAAGAGGCCGCACCCGAACCAACCGCCGAAGGGGAAGAGTTGATCTCATGACCGCCACCGACAAGACGTATCGACTGCTCATCGGAGGCCAGTGGGTCGACGGCACCAACGGCACGGTGGACGTGGTGAACCCGGCCACCGAGACCGTCGTCGGACGGGCACCCGAAGCCTCGGTTGCTCAGGCCGAGGAAGCGGCTCGCGCCGCCGCCGAGGCCTTCCCGACGTGGTGGCGCACTCCCCCCGCCGAGAGAGCCCGCCTGTTGCAGGCGGTGGCCGACCGTTTGCGCGAGCGACAAGCCGATCTGGTGCCGCTCATCATCAGCGAAACGGGTGCGACGGCGCAGGTGGGTTCGCGCATGCAGGTGCCGGTCGCGATCGAACGCTTCGAGCGTTACGCCCGCAGTGCCGCCCGCAGCCTCGACATTCCGCTTCCACCGTCGCCCATGCCCGCGACACCGCTGGCGGCCGGCGGCCTCATCGGTGGAGTTGTTCAACGCCAGCCGGTCGGCGTTGTCGCGTGCATCTCGCCCTACAACTTCCCGGTGGTGAACATGGCCGGCAAGATCGCCCCGGCTCTCGCCGTCGGATGCACCGTGGTGATGAAGCCGGCCCCCCAGGATCCGCTCGCGGTGATCGAACTGGCCGAGATCATGCACGAAGTCGGCTTCCCGCCCGGTGTGGTGAACATCATCACGTCGACCAAGCCCGAGCCGGCCGCCGCACTCACCACCAGCCGTCACGTCGACATGGTGTCGTTCACCGGTTCCACTGGAGTCGGCGTTCGCATCATGGAGGCCGGTGCCGCGACGATGAAGCGGCAACTGCTCGAGTTGGGCGGTAAGGGTGCCGCACTCGTGTTGGCCGACGCCGACGTGAAGAAGGCCGTCGGGGCATTGCAGAGCGTGTGGGCCTTCCACAGCGGACAGATCTGCACGGCACCCACCCGCGCGGTGGTGCACCGCAGTCGGTACGACGAACTCGTGTCGGCTCTCGGTGCGGTGGCCCCGCACCTGAAGGTGGGCGATCCACTCGAGATGGACACCCTCGTCGGCCCCGTGATCTCGGCCGTGCAACGCGACCGCATCGAGGGGTACATCGCAGCCGGCGCGAACGAGGGAGCCGAGGTGGTGGTCGACGGCCGTCGACCGTCGCACATGGAACGCGGCTACTACGTGGGCCCCACCTTGTTGGCCGGATGTCGTCCCGACATGACACCGGTGCGCGAGGAGATCTTCGGACCGGTGATCGTGGTGGTGCCCTTCGACGACGAGGATGAGGGACTCGCCATCGCCAACGGCGGTGACTTCGGTTTGTACGACTACGTGTTCTCCGAGGACTCCGACCGCGCCTACCGGGTGGCTCGTCAGATGCGCAGCGGCAACGTGGGCATCAACACCGCGCAACGCAATCACGAGGCGCCCTTCGGCGGATTCAAGATGAGCGGCGTCGGTCGCGACGGCGGCGACTTCGGTTTGCTCTGCTACACCGAGATGCAGTCGATCGTCTGGCCCGGCTGAGGCCGAACCGTCACTGACACTTCGCGACGACGTTGGTGGCGAAGTCCTCGATGAAGGGCTTGTACGCCGCCGACATCTCGGCCAAGCCCGCGTGGTCGCCGGCCGACGGATTGCCGAGGGCCCAGGGCATGCACAAGGTTCCGGTGAGTCCCAGTTCCTCCTCGGCTCGTCGGTACAGATCGGCCGTCGGCATGGCGTACAGGCCGCAGATGATCTCGAACGGATCGTTCTCGCGTCCGTACTCGCGCAGATAGCCCCTCAGTTTCTCGATGTGCACGGCGGCCTCCTCCCAGGGGTAGGCGTTGCCGATCCAGCCATCGCCCACCTTGGCCGCCCGCTTCAACGCCGCATCGGTGTGCCCGCCGACGTAGATCGGCACCGGGGCGGGCGGAGAGGGTTCCATGGTCACGGCCGGGACGTCGTAGTAGTCGCCGTGGAACTCGACCCAACCGCCCTGCCACAGGGCGCGCAACGCCTGGATCATCTCGGTGAGTCGCTTGCCGCGGTTCGAGAAGTCCTGCCCCTGCAGATCGAACTCCTCCTTCATCCATCCGGCACCGGCCCCCAACGCCACCCGACCGTCCGACAACACCGAGGCGGTGGCGATCTCCTTGGCCAACTGCAGCAACGGGCGATGACCGGCCACGTAGATGTTGGTCGTGAAGTTGAGCTGCTTGGTCACGCTCGTCATCGCCCCGATGAGCACCCACGGATCGGGCCACGCCGTCTCCGGATCCCAGATCGGCCGTCCGTCGGGATGCGGAGAATAGGGATACTTCGACTGCAGGTTCTTCGGGTACACGAGATGATCGCTCACCATCAGCCCGTGATAACCGGCCTCGTCGAGCAACTGCGCGATGTGCACGAGTTGCTTGGTCTTCATGAACGCCGTGGCACACCAGAATTTCACGTCGGTCCTCCGCTCCCGCGCTCGTTGTTGGCCTCCCACACGGCCATCCAACCCTTCACCGCGGGCAGGAAGTTCGACGGGTTGTAGACGTCCTCCTCGCGACTGAACTGCATGTTGCCGGCGTAGGTGAGGATGGTGATGTTCGGCGACTGGTACACCTCGCCGTCGCCCGGGTCCTCGAAGCGGTTCTGGATCTGGCAGATCCACCAACCACGCTCCTCGTCGCACACGCACCA
>Ga0172376_10004936_pt1 | contig 15027 bp, 14 predicted proteins | sample Lak35m_FD_121114 | JGI IMG/M metagenome (GOLD analysis project Ga0172376, IMG submission 121114) | Freshwater microbial communities from Kabuno Bay, South-Kivu, Congo - kab_092012_35m | ecosystem: Environmental > Aquatic > Freshwater > Lake | place: Democratic Republic of the Congo: South-Kivu...
CGTGCCGGCCACCGGCCAGCTCACGGTGGGGGCATGGAAGCCGTAATCCATCAGGCGCTTGGCCAGATCATCCACCTCCAGGCCGCAGCTGCGCTTGAGCGGCCGCAGATCGAGGATGCACTCGTGCGCCACCCGGCCGCCGGCGCCGCGGTAGAGCACCGGGAAGTGGCGATCGAGCCGTTCGGCGATCAGGTTGGCGGCGAGCAGGGCCACCTGGCTGGCGGTGCGCAGACCCGGGCCGCCCATCATGCGGATGTACATCCAGCTGATCGGCAGGATGCCGGCGCTGCCCCAGGGTGCCGCCGAGATCGGGCCGATCGCCGCGCCGGGCTCGCCGCCCACGGCCGCCAGCGGATGGCCGGGCAGGAAGGGGGCCAGGTGCGCCGCCACACCGATCGGTCCCACCCCGGGGCCGCCGCCGCCGTGGGGGATGCAGAAGGTCTTGTGGAGGTTGAGATGGCACACATCGGCCCCGTAGAGGCCCGGCTTGCAGAGGCCCACCTGGGCGTTGAGATTGGCGCCGTCGAGATACACCTGGCCGCCCTGCTCGTGCACCAGGGAGCAGATGCGGCGGATGCCGGTTTCAAACACGCCGTGGGTGGAGGGATAGGTGACCATCAGGGCCGCCAGTTCGGCGGCATGGGCGGTGACCTTGGCCTCGAGATCGCTCAGATCGATGTTGCCGGCGTCGTCGCAGGCGACCGCCACCACCTTCAGGCCCGCCATCACGGCGCTGGCGGGATTGGTGCCATGGGCGCTGGTGGGGATCAGGCACACCCGGCGATGGCCCTCGCCGCGGCTGCGGTGGAAGGCGCGGATCACCATCAGGCCGGCGTATTCCCCCTGGGAGCCGGCATTGGGCTGCAGCGACACGGCCGCAAAGCCGGTGATCGCCGCCAGCCAGGCCTCCAGATCGGCCACCAGCCTGCGGTAGCCGGCGCTCTGCGAGGCGGGCGCGAAGGGATGGAGCTGGCCGAAGGCCGGCCAGCTCACCGGCGCCAGCTCGGCGGCGGCATTGAGCTTCATCGTGCAGCTGCCCAGCGGGATCATGCCGTGCACCAGCGAGAGATCCTTGGAGACCAGCTGCTGGATGTAGCGCAGCAGCTCGGTCTCGCTGCGGTAGGCGTGAAACACGGGCTGCCGCAGCCACGGATCGCGCCGCAGCGGCAGGCCGCCCAGGGCGCGGGCCGAGGCTTCGGGGGTGGCCTCGAGGTGGCCATGCAGCGCGGCGGTCGCGGCCTCGGCAGCCCCAGACACGCCCAGGCTCCCGGCGGCGGGGGATCCAGGTGCCAGGGCGCCCAGCAGCCGCGCCAGCTCGGCGGGGGTGCTGAGCTCATCGAGGCTGATGGCGAAGGCCGCGCCCGCGGCTCCGGCGCTGAGGCCCGGGCCGGCCGCCAACCCATCGTGGCCATGGCGGCCATCGCGGCCGTGGCGGAGGTTGAAACCGGCCTCCTCGGCCCGCGCCAGCAGCGAGGAGGCCTCGGGTATGGCCACCACCAGCGTGTCGAAGCCGGGGCCGGGCTCGGGGACCAGGCCAAGCTGTGTGAGCCCTTCGGCCAGGGCCTCGCGCAGGGCCACGATGCGGCCCGCGATCGCCTCGAGCCCGTCGGGCCCGTGGTGCACGGCGTAGAAACTGGCCATCACGGCCAGCAGCACCTGGGCGGTGCAGATGTTGGAGGTGGCCTTGTCGCGGCGGATGTGCTGCTCGCGGGTCTGCAGCGCCAGGCGCAGGGCGGGATGGCCCTCGGCATCGCGCGACTGGCCCACCAGGCGGCCTGGGATCTGGCGCTTGTAGGCCTCGCTGGTGGCGAAGAAGGCGGCGTGGGGGCCACCGAAACCCATCGGCACGCCATAGCGCTGCAGGCTGCCCACGGCGATGTCGGCGCCGAGATCGCCCACGGGGGCGAGCAGCACCTGGGCCAGCGGATCGATCGCCACGGTGCTGATCAGGCCGGATTCACGGGCAGCGGCCAGCAGCGGCGCTGGATCCCAGAGGCGCCCCTCCACCCCCGGCAGCTGGATCAGCAGGCCGAAGGCATCGGCCGGCAAAGCACCGCCGGGCTCGCCATCCGCGGCCGCGCCGCCACTCCAGCCGGGGCCCCCGCGGGCACCACCGCCTTGAGCGAGCTGGGCGGAGAGGGCCTCCAGATCCACCGATTCGATGGCGATGCCCAGGGGCTCGGCCCGGGTGGCGATCACCGCGAGGGTCTGCGGCAGCACGGAACGATCCACCAGGAAACGGCGGGCGTCCGCGCGCTTGCACACGGCGGCGGCCAGCGCCATCGCCTCGGCGGCGGCGGTGCCTTCATCGAGCAGGGAGGCATTGGCGATCGGCAGACCGGTGAGCTCGCTCACCAGGGTCTGGAAATTGAGCAGGGCCTCGAGGCGGCCCTGGGCGATCTCGGCCTGGTAGGGGGTGTAGGCGGTGTACCAGCAGGGGTTTTCCAGCACATGCCGCTGGATCAGGGCCGGCGTGGCGGTGCCGTGGTAACCGAGGCCGATCAGGCTGCGGGCCGGCACATTGGCGGCGGCGATCTCCGCCAGCTCGGCGAGGGCTTCTGCTTCCGAGCAGGCCTGCGGCAGCCCTTCGGCGGCCGCTTCAGGGGGCAGCAAAATATCGGCGGGCACCACCGAGGCGGCCAGCTCCTCCAGCGAGGCGAGGCCCAGCTCGGCGAGCATGCGGCGCTGCTCATCGGGTCCGGGGCCCAGGTGGCGGATCAGAAAGGGAGCTGCCACGAATCAGGGCCAGAGGTCAGCGGATCCTAAGAACCGTGACAGGCCGTCCGTATCAGGCCGTGGCGGCGCTGCATCCGGCACCAGAGCCCTTCGCGGGGCCGCGAATCCCTTGCAACCGGTGCCAACAGCTCCCGCAAAGACCGTCTGCCGGCTGATGCCGATCCAGGCCGGCAGCAAGGCCCATCCCTCTCAGGCAGCCAGAGCCCGGCCAGGGCCGGCCGCCCAGCGCCGCTCTCCGGAGCGCAGCTCTCCAGACAGCAGCGTCCCCGAGCCGCTCAGTGCCCCTCCACCGCGGCGGCATAGGCGGCGGCATCCATCAGGGCCTCGAGCTGGGAGGGATCGGCGGGCTTCACCACCAGCAGCCAGCCCTCGCCGTAGGGATCGTTCTGCAGCTCCTCGGGGCTGGCCAGCACCGCCTCGTTGCGGGCATCCACCACGCCGCTGAGGGGGGCGTTGAGATCCTCCACGGCCTTCACCGATTCCACCGAACCGAAGCTGGCGCCCTTGCTGAGGCTGGCCCCCACCTCCGGCAGCTCCACAAACACGATGTCGCCGAGCTGATCCACCGCGAAGGCGCTGATGCCCACCCGCACGCTGTCGCCCTCCGGGCGTGCGTATTCATGGCTGTCGGCGTAGCGGCAGTCGTCGGGGATCGGCAGGGCCATGGAGCGAGGCGGAAGCAGGCGCCCAGTCTGGAGGACGTTGGGGAGAGACGCAGAACACCCGCCTCCCTCACGCAGCCGCATCGGTCAGGCACCCGGATCGCTCAGGCACCTTGCTGCGCCACCCCTCACCCCCCGATCAGCCCCGCCTGCCGCAGAGCCCCCAGGGCCCGCTCGAGGGCGATCGCCACGTGCATGTGGTGGGTGCCGCCCTGCACATAGAGGTTGTAAGGCTCGCGCAGGGGCGCATCGGCGGAGAATTCGCTGGTGCTGCCATCGATGAAGCTGCCGCCGGCCATCAGCAGCTCGCTGGCGTAGCCGGGCATCGGCGCCGGCACCGGATCGAGGTAGGAACCCACCGGCGAGGCGGCCTGGAAGGCGCGGCACACCACCTTCAGGGCCTCGGGGCTGCCGAGCCGCACCGCCTGAATGGTGTCTGAACGCTCGGATCCGGGCAGGGGATTCACGGCGAAGCCGAGATCGGCGAAGGTCTGCGCCACCAGCTCGGCGCCGATCAGCGCCTCGGCCACCATCTGCGGTGCCAGAAACAGGCCCTGGAAGAGCAGGCGGTGCAGATCGAAGCCGCTGCCCCCCTCGCTGCCGATGCCGGGAGCGGTGAGCCGGCAGCAGGCCAGCTCCACCAGATCGGCACGGCCGGCCACATAGCCGCCGCCGGGGGCGATCGTGCCTCCGAGGTTCTTGATCAGGGAGCCGGCGATCAGATCCGCCCCCACGGCCGTGGGCTCCTGCTCCTGCACCAGCTCGCCGTAGCAGTTGTCCACAAAGCAGAGGCACTCCGGCTGCAGGGCCTTCACCCGCGCGCAGAGGGCACCGATCCGGGCCACCGGGAGCGAGGGCCGCCAGCTGTAGCCGCAGCTGCGCTGGATCAGCACCATCCGGGTGGGCCGCGCCAGGGCCTGCTCCAGCCCCTCCTCGTCCACCAGGTCCTCGGGGGTGAGGGCCAGCTCCTCGTAGGCGATGCCGAAATCGGCGAGCGAGCCAGCGCCGCGGCCGCGCAGGCCGATCACCTCCTCGAGGGTGTCGTAGGGGCGGCCGGTGAGCGAGAGCAGCCGGTCGCCGGGCCGCAGCACACCGAAGAGAGCCGCCGCGATCGCATGGGTGCCGCTCACGAACTGCACCCGCACGGCCGCCGCCTCGGCCTGCAGCACGCGCGCGAAGACGCGATCGAGCGTCTCGCGGCCCAGGTCGCCATGGCCGTAGCCGCTCACCGAAGCGAAGTGCTGCACCCCCACCCGCTCGGCGGCGAAGGCGGCCAGCACCCGCTCCAGCCTGGGCTTCACGGCGGCGGTGTGACGGGCGGCGAGGCGGGCGGCGAAGCGGGCAGATGGCATGCAGACCTGAAGCAGAGAGCAGGCTCCGGGCGATGGCGGCGGGGCTCAGCCGCCCAGCCCCCCGAAACCCCGGCAGCGGCTGCGCCGCGGGCAGCCTGGCATCCGGCGGGTGAACCGCCAGCGCAGCGGAGGCGTGCGATCGCCCCCCAACAGCATCAGGGGGATGAACGCGTTACGGTGTAGAAAATTCCCGTTGAATCGTGGCACGCAAACAGGTGCATCTGCTCATGCCCGAGGAGTTGCACGAACTCGTCAGGGCCCGGGCCGATGAAGCGGGTGTGAGTCTCACCGCCTATGTGCTGTCGGTGCTCGAGACCGATCTCAACGCCGAATCCCACAGCCGCACCAGCCTCTCCAGCCTGGCGCTGCGGGTGCGTGCGATCGAGGTGCACCTGGGTCTCGATTCCCGCCAGCCGGGTTTCCTGCGCCCCGCCGGCGCCCCGCCGGTCGATGGCCACGGCGCCGATGGCAAGGCCCTGGCAACGGGCAGCGGCGCCGCCGAGAAGGTGCCGAAGCGGCGCCTCCGCGATCGCACCAGCTGATCTCCTCGCCTCCGGCCGGCAGCAAGGCCCGCCGCCGTGCAGCGGCCGCGGGCTGGACGAGGTGTCAGGCGGCTCCGCTGATCTCGCGGCGGATCGCGGCGGCCAGATCCGTGGGCTCGGCGCTGGAATCCCCTCCCTGCAGCCGCCGGGCACGGCTGCGCAGCAGCTCCAGGAAGCGCTCGCTGCTCAGCTCCGCCTCGCCCGCCACCCCGAGGGCCGCCAGGGTGCTGCGCAGATCGGCCAGCTCGCCATCGAGCTCGCTGGCGGAGTAATCCCGCTGACCGGCCATCACCTCGGCGAAGCGCTCACGGCGCTGCCGGCGGGTGGCCGGGTAGGCAGCCATCAGCTGGTCGCGGCAGAGCCGCCAGGGACGGCCGGCGGTGAACAGCATCGCCAGGGCGGCACTCAGATCCGGGGCCTCGTCGTCGTCGATGCGCAGATCGAAGGCCGGTGGCGGCAGCCGCAGCCCCACGAACACCTCCAGCAGATCGCCCGCCCCCAGCACGCTGCCATCGGCGGCCCGCACCGGCTGGGCGGAGGATTCGAGCGCCTCGATGATCTCGGGTTGCTGGCCCTCCAGCAGCGCGGCGGCACGGGCCGGCTCCAGCCGGCCGGAGGGCGCCTCCTGGGCCAGCCAGCGGTTGATGCCGCCGAGGGCGAAGAACACCTCCGGGCCCGGCGAGGCGAGCTTGCCGTTGCGCAGCATCGAGAGCTGGGAATTGTGCACACGGCCGAGATCGAGCGCTTCGGCCAGTCCCGGCAGCACCCGGTGCGACCAGCCGTTGCGGGCATGCCAGAGGCGGACCAGGTGGGCGAAGGCCACACGACCCGATGCGATGTCGTCTCGAAAGCCCAAGCGATCGGGATCCGTATTGCTACCATCGTACCGACTGATCCGGATCCGGTCCTTCATGACCGCCACATTCCCTTCCCGCCCCAGCCCCGCCACGCAGCCCCGCAACGGCGGCTCCGCACGGCTGCAGGCCCAGCACACCCGCGCCGCGGCCACCATCAGCGGCGGCGACGCCATGCAGCGCCGCGCCCTCGCCCTGCATCAGCCCCGCCGCGGCGAGAAGCCCGCGACCGCCTCCAGCAGCCAGCGCTGGGGAACGATGGTGTTCATGGCGGCGATCCACGCCCTCGCCCTGGTGGCGCTTCTGCCGCGCTTCTGGAGCCCCACCGCGGTGGCCACGCTGCTGATCCTCTACTGGGTCACCGCCTGCCTCGGGGTGACGATCGGCTACCACCGCATGCTCAGCCACCGCGCCTTCCGCGTGCCCACCTGGCTGGAGCGCTTCTTCGCCACCTGCGGTGCCCTCAGCTGCCAGCACGGCCCGATCGACTGGGTGGGGCTGCATCGCCATCACCACAAGTTCTCCGATACGGATGCGGATCACCACGACAGCAACAAGGGCTTCTGGTGGTCGCACATGGGCTGGATGTTCCACGAGATCCCGGCCATGGGCGCCGTGCCCCGGCTCACCGGCGATCTCGCCCGCGATCCCTACTACCGCTGGCTCAACAGCTGGTTCCTCAGCCTGCAGCTGGTGCTCGGCCTGCTGCTCTTCTGGATCGGCACCGTGACCGGTGCCGGCGGCTGGGCCCTGGTGCTCTGGGGCATCCCGCTGCGCCTGGTGGTGGTGTACCACGTGACCTGGCTGGTGAATTCCGCCACCCACTGCTGGGGCGCCACCCCGCACGACAGCGGCGACCGCTCCCGCAACAACCTCTGGGTGGCCCTGCTCACCTTCGGCGAGGGCTGGCACAACAACCATCACGCCTATCCCCACTCCGCCCGCCACGGCTGGGGGCCCGGCCAGATCGATCTCACCTGGCAGCACATCCGCCTGCTGCGCTTCCTGGGCCTGGCCCATGCGGTGCGGCTGCCGGCGGGTGCCCGGGGCAGCCGGGGCTGAACCAACCCTGCGGTCGCCATCGGCTGCAGGGATCAGCAGCGATCAGCGCGGAGCCCTGGGCTGCTGCCTGCACCGCCGCCGATTCAGCAGCGGCCGGGGCGGCCCGAGCTGTGATCTAGGCTGGCCGATCGCATCCCGTGCGTTCATTTCGTCGTCCGTCGTTCCATGGCCAAGCGTGTACAGGTGGTGCTCAGCGACGATGTGCTGAGCCTCGGCAGGAATGGTGATCTGGTGGAGGTGGCTCCGGGTTACGCCCGCAACTACCTGCTGCCCCAGGGCAAGGCGGTGCCCGTCACCGCCGCGGTGCTGCGCCAGGTGGAGCACCGCCGCGCCAAGGAGGCCGAGCGCCAGGCCGCCCTCAAGGCCGAGGCCGTGGCCTTCCGCACCGCCCTCGACACGATCGGCCGGCTCACCCTCAAGAAGCAGACCGGCGGCGACGATGTGCTCTTCGGCACGGTGACCAACGGCGATGTGGCTGAAGCGATCGAGGCGGCCACCAAAAAGGAGATCGACCGGCGCGACATCACGGTGCCAGAGATCCATCGCACCGGCGCCTACAAGGTGCAGGTGAAGCTCCACCCCGAGGTGGTGGCCGAGGTGAGCATCGAGGTGGTGAGCCACTGAGCGCTCACGCCGGCTCTGGTGGCTCAGGCGGTGCGCCACCACCAGATCTGGTGCCGCGGACTGGTCAAAACCGATCGTACGGGCCAGGATGGGCTCCCCCCCGCCACTGGACCCCTGGGGATCCGGTGGCGCTGTTGTCGATGCCTGCGGCGGTGCTGAACCATGGTGCATGTGCCCCTGAAAGGTCCGGATGCGGCCGCAGACGAGCCGCGGGCGCTGGCGGGTCGCGCCGGGCAGGCTGGAGCCCGGCCTGGCCGCAGCCTGCACAGCGGCGATGAAGCCCGCTTCGAGGCCCTGCCCGATTCGGTGCCTCCCCAGAACCTGGAGGCCGAGGAGGCGGTGCTGGGCGGCATCCTGCTCGATCCCGATGCCATCGGCCGGGTCGCGGATGTGCTGCGGCCCGAGGCCTTCTATCTCGGCGCCCACCGCGAGATCTACCGCACCGCCCTGATGCTGCACAGCCAGGGCCGGCCCACCGATCTCACCGCCATGGCCGCCTGGCTGGCCGATACGGGCCAGCTGGAGAAGGTGGGCGGCAGCGCCCGGCTGGTGGAGCTGGTGGAGCGCACCCTTTCCACCGCCTCGATCGATCAGGTGGCCCGCCTGGTGATGGACAAATACCTGCGCCGCCAGCTGATCCGCTCCGGCAACGAGGTGATCGGCCTGGGCTTCGATCAGAGCAAGCCGATGGAGCAGGTGCTCGATGAGGCCGAGCAGAAGATCTTCGCCATCAGCCAGGAGAAACCGAGCCTGGGGCTCACCCCCACCGCCGAGATCCTCACCCGCACCTTCGAGGAGATCGAGACCCGCTCTCTCGGCACCGCCGTGGCCGGCATCCCGGTGAACTTCTACGACCTCGACGCCATGACCCAGGGGCTGCAGCGCAGCGACCTGATCATCGTGGCCGGCCGGCCGGCGATGGGCAAAACCTCGATCGTGCTCAACATCGCCCGCAACGTGGCGCAGCTGCACAGCCTGCCGGTGGCGGTGTTCAGCCTGGAGATGAGCAAGGAGCAGCTCACCTACCGCCTGCTCTCGATGGAGGTGGGGATCGAGAGCGGCCGGCTGCGCACCGGCCGGCTGCAGCAGGAGGAGTGGCCGCTGCTGGGCAAGGGCATCAGCAGCCTGGCCGCCCTGCCCCTGTTCATCGACGACAAGCCCAACGCCGGCGTGCTCGAGATGCGCTCCCTCTGCCGCCGCCTGATGGCCGAGAGCGGCAGGGAGCTGGGCCTGATCGTGATCGATTACCTGCAGCTGATGGAGGGCTCCGGCTCCGACAACCGCGTGCAGGAGCTGTCGCGCATCACCCGCGGCCTCAAGGGCATGGCCCGCGAGCTCAATGTGCCGGTGATCGCCCTCTCGCAGCTCAGCCGCGGCGTCGAGTCGCGCACCAACAAGCGGCCGATGCTGAGCGATCTGCGCGAATCGGGCTCAATCGAGCAGGACGCCGACCTGGTGCTGATGATCTACCGCGACGAGTACTACAACCCCGAAACCCCCGACCGCGGCATCACCGAGGTGATCGTGACCAAGCACCGCAACGGCCCGGTGGGAACCTGCAAGCTGCTGTTCGAGCCCCAGTTCACCCGCTTCCGCAACCTGGCTGCCTGAAACAGCCCCCCTCGGAACCAGGCCTCGGCCTCCAAGCGCCGATGCCCGGCTCTGGGCAGGGCGCCGGGTCAGCACCGCAACACCCTGGATCGGCTGCTGGAGGGTGAGCGGATGCTCTTCTGCTGCCAGAGCCGCCTGCTGGCCACGGTCTGGGTGCGTTCGGAGCGGGGCCGCCATCCGGGCGAGGAGCCGATGCCGGAGCGGCTGGTGGGCTCCTGCACCACCCTGGCGGAGGCGCTCAGGATCTGCCGCGAGCGGCAGCCCACCCTGCTGGTCACCACCCAGCTGCTGGAGGAGGGATCGGGACTGGAGCTGGTGGTGCAGGCCAGGGCGATGCTGCCGGATCTGCGCACGCTGCTCTTCCTCCAGTACGACCACCGCACGCTGCTGGAGGAGGCGGTGAAGACCCACAGCGACGGCCTCGTGCTGGAGGCCGAGATGGGCTCAGGCCATGTGATCGCCGCCCTGCGCACGGTGAGCAAGGGGTTTTCTATCTGGAGCCGAAGATCGCCCGGCTGCTGCATGGCAGCGAACGGGGCCGCGATCCAGGGCTGTCGCCGCGGGAGCTGGAGGTGATGCAGGAGGTGGCCAATGGCCTCAACGACCGCGAGATCGGCGAGCGGCTGCACATCGCCACCGACACGGTGAAATACCACCTGAAGCAGGTGTATCTCAAGCTCAGCGTCCACAGCCGCACGCGGGCGGCGATCAGCCTGGTGCTGCTGGGGCTGGTGGCGCCGCCGCGGCCGCTGCTGCCGGATCCGGCAGCGCCTAGGGGCTGCAGGAGCGCCGGCCCGCCCAGGCCAGGGGGTAGCGCAGGCCGCCACGCCTGATCGGTTGCCGCAGCAGAAAGCGCCTGATCGGTTGCCGCCGAAGCAAGGTTCAGCGCATTTGGAAACGGCAGGATGGTTCAGCGCATCACGCCATAACAATGCTCGCAAGCCGTGTGATGACTCAAACGGGTGGTTACCCTCCCACGCCAAGATTCTTTCCACTGACAATCCTTCCCGGCACCATTGAAAACGCTCTTCAGGGCAGCACCCTCCAGACGCTGCGCTGCAGGTAGAAGCTGTTCAATCAGCCGGCGCAGGGCCTGAGCCCTGCCCTTCACCGTTGAGCGGGTGGTGAGGGCCTGGGCAGGGGCAGTGCCACGCTGTGTTCACCAGCCCAGCTCACCAGCGTGGTGGCATCGCGGTAGTGGCGGGGCGTGGCCAGCAGACGACGCCAGGCCTCGGAGCCGCTGAGCAGCTGGTAGTGATCGGAATAGCGTTGCAGCAGGATCCGGCGCAGCAGCGGATAAAACTCGGCATTCATGCCAGGAAAGATGTGATGCTCCACATGATGCGAGAAGTTGAGATGCAGGTGGTCGCACAGCGCCGGCAGCCGTAGGGAGACGGAATTGGCCAGCGGTTGATTGGCTTCACTCAGCGGGCACAGCAGGTGATTGGTATCGATGTAAGCCATCGCCATCCCATAGCCCAGGCCCAGCGGCAGGATGTAGCCCAGCAGCAGCGGCAGCGGCCGCGGACCCAGCCCGCTGATCACCATGCCGTGGCAGGCACTGATCAGCAGCAGCTCCAGCACCACCGCACGGCGCTCGCGGGGCCGGATGCTGAAGGGGGCAGGCACCACGGCCCTGGCGGCCTGCCAGCGCTGGCCCGGCAGCACCGACACAAGGCTGCGCAGATTGTGCACCCACCAGGCCGCCCCCATCCCCAGCAGCAGCCCCAGCCCGCTCACCTCGTGCGATGGCACGAACGCATGCTGGATCCACTTTCCCCAGGTGGCCGGCTGGGATTCGAGGTAGCCGCGGTCGGGATCGGCGAGCGAGTTGGTATGGCCGTGATGCCAGCGGTTGTGCACCGCATTCCAGAGCGTGGGGGGCATCTACAGCACCCACAGGCCCAGCAGCCCCACCCAGCGGCGCATCCGCTGGCCACGGATGGCGCTCCCGTGCATCAGATCGTGGGTCGCGAACAGCAGCACCACCACCGCACTGGCCATCCCCAGCGCAAAGGGCAGGAAGAGCGGCAGCGCCAGCACCGGCCACTGCTCCAGGCCCGCGGCCATCCGCCAGCCCAGCGCGAGGATCGCCAGGTTGATCAGCACCAGGCTGAGCCGGGCCGGATCGGGCCGGAACGCCTCCGGGGGCAGCAGGGGCCGGAGCTCACGGGCCAGGCCGGCAACGCTGGCGGCAGCCCCCTGCCGGAGCAGGCTCTGCCGGCAGATCATCGGCGGCAGAGCGGCTCGAGGCCGCGGGAACAAACCGGGTGGAGCGCGCGATGCACAGGCTGCTGCAGTCGCCAGTCGAGCACATCAGCGGCGCGGGGAAGCAGCATCCGGGCCGCCGAGATCAGCGGCCTCGGCCGCCCGGAAGCCATCAGGCAGGCAGGCAGGCAGGCAGGAGGGTCAGCTGGGGCCTAGGGCTGCGGGGGCACAGGGTTGCCGCCGCCCGGAAGGGTTGAGGCAAAGGATGACGGATTTCATTGCGGATGGGCGGATATCCCTGCGGATCTCAAGATCGGCAGGAAGCTGCTCAGAATTCCACAGTGGCTTTGCGATGAGATCGTGGATTTTCAATGAGATTATGGCTTTGCAATGAGATCATGGTTTTGCGATGAGATCATGGCTTTGCGATGAACCAGCTGTTGCAGGCGCTCAGGGCGGACCGAAGGTCGCTGTCTGCTGAGCTGGGTGGACCAGCAACAAGCCCCCCACGCCCCCAGCGCATGGCATGTCGCTCTGCTTACCCAACCGCGCTGTATCGAACGGCATGGCCAAGCTGAGCGTCATGGTGCGCGTTGAGCCGGAGCTGCTGCGCTGGTTTCGCGCGGACCCGTTTCAGCCGATCAACGGAGTCGCATCCAGGCTCTGTCCATCGCCGAGCTGGAGTCCCTCGCTGAGGCTCTGCTCGATTTCCAGGAGCCCTCCGACCTCCAGGCCTGGCTGGCGTGCCGCCGGGGCTGAGAGGCTGCCGGGGAACCCCAAGGCGCTTCCTGCGGAGCCGAGCGAACCAGCAAGAAGCTCTGAAGGCCCCAGCGCATGGCATTTCGCTATGCTCGCGACAACGGAGCGCAAACCAAAAAAGCCATGGCCAAGCAGAGCGTCACGGTGCGTGTCGAACCGGAGCTGCTCCGCTGGTTTCGCGACGAAGCCCACCTACCCCTGGGGCAAGCGGTGAATGAAGGGCTCAGGCAGTTGCAGCGAAACCTCCAGACCTCCCGTCTTCAGGAACGGATCGACCGGGAGTTGTGCGAAGGCGAAGCCCTGGTGAGCGCTGAGGAACTGGAGGCCTGGAGCGGCGACGCGTGTTGAAGCCTGGCAGCGTCGTGCTGCGGCAACAACCCAGCCGGGAAGAAGGCGACAGCAAGAGGCGTCCCTGCGTGGTGATCTCCACGTCCAACCCCTGCCACGATCCCGCAGCCGCAACCGTGATTGTGGTGCCCCTCACGTCCGACACCGACGGCCAGGAACGCTTGCCGATGCCGGTGCTCGCAGCATCGACGGCCAATGGGCTGCGGCACACCAGCGCCGCGATGTGCGGACGGGTGAGCTGCATCCGCAAGGACCGGCTGCGAGGCCCCTTGGGACAGATCAGTTCCACCGACCTACGCAGGATCCGGCTCGGCGTGGCCGCCGTGATCGGCCTGGCCGACCTGCTGGCATGAGGTGGTGATCGCCTGGCTGGCGGGCCGCCGGGGCTGAGTGTGCACGCTGCTGAGTCCTGATCCACGACCCGTGCCATCGTCCGGGAGCACACCCCCTGATCGCTTCCGGTGGTCGCCAGCGACAAACTCTTCTTCTGGCTCTTCCAGGAGCGCTGCGAGCGCCTTCTGCCCCTGATCGCCTCCCAGCTGCCCGAGCAGCAGCTGCCGAGCATGGAGGGCTACAGCTTCAGCGCACCGGCGATCAAGGAGCGCGAGGTGCGGCTTGATGGCCTCTTCCTGCCCCCCGCCGATCAACTCCAGAGCCGGCCCGCGCTGATCCTTGAGGCTCAGATGGCCGCCGATCCGGAGTTTCTGCTGCGCCCTTACACCGAAAGCGGCCTGCTGCTCCGCCACCAATACCGGCAGGGCCAGCCCCTGCGCCACTGGCAGGTGCTGGTGATCTGCCCTTCCAGAGACCTGGCGTTCGGCGATCCCCTGCCGGTGCAGGAGTTTCTGGAGCGCCGGGTGCTGTGGATCGAACTGGCTCCCGATCGCATGCCCCCTGCCGCGCCGCTCCTGCAACGGGCCCTGGGGCTGCTCTTGTTGCCGGAGCAGCAGCTGCCGGCCGGCACGGCAGCAATCCGCTCCCAGGCCGCCGGCACCCCCCTGGCCGCCGAGATCGGCGATGTGATCGCCGCTATTCTTCTTGCACGCTTCAACGGCCGCACCATCCCCGAGATCTGCGCCATGGCTGGCATCACCATCGACGACTTCACCAGCAGCGTCGCCTACCGCGAGATCTACGGCCTCGGCCGCCGGGAAGGCCGTCAGGAAGGCCGCCAGGAGGGCAGGCAGGAAGGCCGCCAGGAGGGCAGGCAGGAGGGCCGCCGGGAAGGCCGCCAGGTGGAAGCCGCCACCATGACTCTGCGGCAGCTGCAGCGCCGCTGCGGGCCTCTTTCAGCCGATCAGCAGGGCCACATCCAGGCCCTGCCCATCGAAGAGCTGGAGGCCCTCGCCGAGGCGCTGCTCGATTTCGAGGGCGCCGCCGACCTCAACGCCTGGCTGGCGCACCGCCAGGGCTGAGGGGCCAGCCGGCAGCACTGGAACGCTGCACTGCGGTGGCTGCGTAGAGAGGTGGCTGCGTAGAGAATGGAGGGATGTCCTCCCCGATTCCCAGCCCCGAGCAGGCCAGCGAATCCTTCGACGTGATCGTCGTGGGCGGTGGCCATGCCGGCTGCGAGGCGGCGCTCACGGCGGCGCGGCTGGGGCTGAGCACCGCACTCTTCGCGCTCAATCTCGATCGCATCGCCTGGCAGCCCTGCAATCCCGCCGTCGGGGGGCCCGCCAAGAGCCAGCTGGTGCATGAGGTGGATGCCCTCGGCGGCGTGATCGGCCGCCTCGCCGATGCCACCGCCCTGCAGAAGCGCATCCTCAACGCCAGCCGCGGTCCCGCCGTATGGGCCCTGCGCGCCCAGACCGACAAGCGCCAGTACGCCCGCCAGATGCTGCAGCTGCTGCAGCACACGCCCAACCTGCAGCTGCGTGAGGCCATGGTGACCGGCCTGGTGGTGGAGGGGGAAGCCGATGGCGGTGGCGACTCCTGGCAGCCCGGCCATGGCCCCGCCGCACGGGTCTGCGGCGTACGCACCTATTTCGACGGCCTCTACGCCGCCGATGCCGTGATCCTCACCACCGGCACCTTTCTGGGCGGTCGCATCTGGGTGGGCGACCGCTCGATGCCCTCAGGCCGCGCCGGCGAACCGGCCGCCGAGGGTCTCACCGACGCCCTGCGCGCCCTCGGCTTCCGCACCGACCGCCTCAAGACCGGCACCCCCGCCCGCATCGACCGCCGCAGCGTGGCCCTCGATCGGCTGGAGGAGCAGCCCAGCGACGCCCATCACCGCTACTTCTCCTTCGATCCGGCCGCCTGGGTGAGC
>Ga0172376_10004941_pt1 | contig 15016 bp, 14 predicted proteins | sample Lak35m_FD_121114 | JGI IMG/M metagenome (GOLD analysis project Ga0172376, IMG submission 121114) | Freshwater microbial communities from Kabuno Bay, South-Kivu, Congo - kab_092012_35m | ecosystem: Environmental > Aquatic > Freshwater > Lake | place: Democratic Republic of the Congo: South-Kivu...
TAATGATCTTCTTAATACTTCGTCAGCATCAAGCTAGGTCGGCTATATTACTCTCTATTTTTAGAAAGTCAACATGCAATGTTAATTTTATTTCCAAACTTACCACCTAAACCAGAACTCAACTATTTTAGCTAAATTCTTGTTTATCAACAAGTTTTTATCAACATCACCGCCGATGGATGTGCATTCTACAGGATTTCAGAGGGGTTGCAACACCTTTTTTAAAACTTCTGAAACGTGTGTTTATTTTATAATCCAAAAAAATTATAAATAATTGTTTTATTTATAAAAATTATTTTAATAAAAATATTCGTTATTTTATTTGGAAATATTAAACCAAGTTAAGGTGTTGAAATATATAAATTTTATAAAATTTTAAAAACAAAAAGCAGGACTTTCGCCCTGCTTTTTGTCTGCATTTCGATCTAATTAGAATTTAAAGCTCATTCTTGCCCAATAATTACGGCCCACATTATTGAATTGCTCGTTGGCGGCTAAACCAATACCTGCATTCCCCATCTTATTTAAATGCTCGGTATAGGTCTTATCTAGAACGTTGTCAATTCCCACAGAAAGATCAACCCCATCGGAAAGATGGTATGTGCCGTTTAAGGACAAGGTGCCGAAACCTGCGCTTTCTTTCAGGTCATAGCCCACAATATTGCCCTGGTTCTGGCTAATCCGGTTTTGACCATCTACGATTCGCCAATAGGCACCCAAGGTATAACGATCCTGGATATAACGTAAGTTTACACGACCTTCAAGCGGTGCAATCTGTGGTAACGGCGTATTGTTAGTGGTGTTTTCACCCCAGGCATACATTGCGCTAACATCTGCCTGAATCGCATCGCTAAATTGATATGCCAGCCCCGCTTCTGCACCCGCAATCGTGGCATCGACATTCTGGGTATGTGCTTCCAGCATACCCATACGGCCTGTTGGCAGATAATCGGTCAGTACAAAATCCTGAATCAACCCTGCATATGCAGACACCCAGGAGCTAAATGCACCATGCTCATGCTGATAACCAAAATCTAGCTGTAGTGTTTTTTCAGTATCAATGTTTTTAAAGGTATTGGTATTGCCATTTCCTGAAACGGGACTAAACAGTTCCCAGTAATCCGGCATACGTTCTACATAACCTAAACCAATATAGGTTTTAGCATCATGATGAGGATGCTGGTTTTCCAAACGAATAAAAGCACTCGGTAAAGTTTCCTGACGTTGCTGTGCGGTTTGCACGGCGTCTACTTCAACCTGATCAACACGAATACCTGTTACCAGTTTGTTTTGATCATTGAGTTGATAACTCAGCTCACCAAAACCACCAATAGATTGAAACTCCATATCTGTTGTAACAGGTGAGTTCATTCTTGGCATGGTTGCAGAATACATCCCTTTGCCATGTTTATTATTCTGACTATCCACACCGGTAATAAACTGCAACTTGTCCCATTCATGAGTGACGGCCATTCGGGCATTCAAGGTACGGCGCGTCACATTCATGGCAGATTTAGCCTCAACCATTTCGTGGGTCATATGATGCTCAGCCATGCCGACTTGACGCAAACTATAGTTATCCATCACATGATCATTAAAGTTATAGTTAACCTGCGCTTCAATTTTCTTGATCACATCAGTGACGTTCTGTTTTTCAACCCGTAAACCCAGACTTTCACGGGCAAATTTGGAACCATCCATCATCCGGCCAGCATATACCGCTTCACCATCGGCTTTCCCTCCGGTCAGTTCGACCCAGGTATCTGCATCCGGGGTCCAGCCCAGTGCTACATCGGCATTCCAGCGTTCCCAGTCCGATGGCACGGTATTGCCATCACCATCTTTATAACTATTGGAAACAGAACGGTTGCTATTTAAGCGAATATATTTCTGCTCGTCGCCTGCTGCAACCTCAATATTATGGTCCAGACGGCCAAATGAACCGGCCAGCACACTCAGTTGACCACGATAGTGCTGATCTTCATCAAACTGTTCCGGACGGCGCTCAAAAATCACGGTGGCAGCTGAACCGGTATTGGCATATTGCACGGTTTGTGGGCCTTTAATTACCGAAATCTGGTCATAACTTTCTGGTGAAATATAGGAGGTCGGTGAATCCATACGACTCGGACAGGCACCCAGGTTTTCTGTGCCATCGGTCAGAATTTTAATCCGCGAACCAAACATGCCACGGAAAGTCACATCGCCATTGGTACCAGCGCCACTGTTGACCGCGCTAAAACCGACAATACTTTGCAGATAATCTGCGCCATCGGTGGCTGGAATCGGTTGAATTGGCTGTTTCGGATCGGCACGGACAATCAGGCCGTTGGCATCATTGCCCTGATGCGCAGTCATCACAATAGGTGCCAGACTTTGGATGGGTGTTGGGGTTTCTGCAAACACAACTGGTGAATAACAAGCAACACAAATCGCAGCCGCAAGAGGCTGTAAAAAGAATTTTGGCTGAGCCATTTTTCATTTCTCACTGAAATACATATAAAACACGGCTTAAGTCATTCAAGACTCAAGCAAAACAAACGCGGTTTTATGCAAACAGTGGCGGTGCCCTACCCTGAGGAATAAGAAACAGTCGTTGCAGTGCAAACCAGACATGCTGGAAAGCTTTTTCAAAAGCGATAAAACGCACTTGAATACGATCAAGCACTTCTTTCACACTGAGTTCTGGGGGTAAAACAAGATTGCCGTACACGGTACAGTACTGGCATTGATGATTGGCATCATGATGATTATGCCCGTCATCTGAAATGACTGGTTGATGCTGACTGTACAGATGTTCGGAATGGGCATGTCCATGCGCTGAATGATCAACCGGCAATAAAAGCGCACGCGTAATGGTTTCACAGACCGGTGCCACCTGATAGGCTTTCGGCAGCAAAGGCTGTAAAAAAACAGCAATCTGTAAAAATACTGCCATCAGTGAGAGCAGTAAACCACTACGAATCAACAAACATATATTCCTGCTTTTGACTGGCCCAAGTATAACAAAGCCCAATCGAAATTGGGCTGTTTTGTCCTGATCTTTTGGTCGCAGGGCTGTTTAGCGTTTAACCACCACTTTCTGACGCTGACGCACCACTTTTTCGACTTTTTCACGGGCACGCTGGCGCTTTAACGGCGACAGATAATCGACAAAAAGCTTGCCATTTAAGTGATCCATTTCATGTTGGATACAGACAGCGAGAAGTCCGTCCGCTTCTAACTCAAATGCTTGACCTTCAAGGTTAATTGCCTCAATTTTTACACGTGACGGACGCTCAACTTTGTCGTATATTTGAGGCACTGACAAGCAGCCTTCTTCATAAGGCTGGGTTTCTTCAGTCAATGGGGTAATTTTGGGGTTAATGAATACCATTGGTTGGTCTTTATTTTCAGACAGATCCATAACAATCAGCTGAATATGACGGTCAACCTGCGTTGCAGCCAGCCCGATGCCGGGCGCTTCATACATGGTTTCAAACATATCTGCGGCGAGCTGACGAATTTCATCAGTAACTTCTTCGACGGGTTGTGCAATGGTACGAAGACGGGGATCGGGGAAACTTAAAATAGGTAATAAGGCCATATTACGTCCTCAGCTTTGCCATTGGTCAAATAACCGAATGAAGGAATGCTTCATCGAAAAAATGTATGTAAGATCGTTATTATAACGCAACTACATACATAATTTTAGGAATTATGATAATGAAAAAGGTTTTGAAGGGCACATCTTCTTTTCGTGCCTTGGGGTTAAAACAGCAGGCGCTGGCACTTGCTGTCTGTTTCAGTTTTGGGGTGGGCGCAGTCAGTACCGTACAGGCCGCACCGGCACGCAATATCAACCCACCGACCTTACAGGCCAATGCACCAAATGTGTATGTGGTGAAAAAAGGCGATACGCTGTGGGATATTTCCAAGAAGTTTCTGCAAAACCCGCTGCGCTGGCGTGAAATCTGGGCCAGCAACAAGCACGTGAAAAATCCGCACTGGATTTTCCCGGGAGATCGCCTGCTGATGTGTACCTATGATGGTCGCCCGATCATTGGCAAAGATGAAGGTGATGGCTGTGAAGGTATTATCCGTCGTTATACCGGTAACACCACCAGCCTGCAGCCGCAAATCCGGGTTGAGTCGCTTAACAATACCATTCCGGTAATTCCACTGGAGTATATCCAGCACTGGCTGGAACGCACCAGTATTATTGCCCCTGAATCTTTGCAACAGACGCCTTATATTTTAGGCACGGCGGATCAGCGTGTCCTGGCAGCCAAAGGCCAGAATGTTTATGCCCGCGGTCAGGGTCTGCAAGTTGGCCAGCGTTATGCCGTGTATCGTGAAGGCGAACCGTATATCTTCACCGATGCCAACGGTAAAAAATACAATGCCGGTCTGGAGCTGACTCAGGTTGCATCCGGTATTGCAGTACGCGGTGAAAATGACATTACCACGCTGGAACTGACTGATACCTACAATGCCGAAGTGCGTCGTGGCGATCGTGTGCTGCCAGAATATGACCCAATGTTACCAACCCTGTTCTACCCGACCAATGCCGAACATATTGCAGCGGATGGCCAGGTGGTGCGTGTGATGGGTTCAATTGGGACCGCGGCTAAACACAGTGTGGTCACCATTGACCGTGGTCAGGCTCACGGCGTGCAATCCGGTCATGTATTTGCGGTAACTCAAAAAGGCGAAGTGGTCACCGATCCGAAAACCCGTGAACGGGTGCAGCTGCCAGGCGAGCGGATTGGCTATGCCATGGTCTTTAAAACCTTTGACCAGCTCAGCTATGCCTATATTCTGGACAGCGAGCTGCCAATTAAAGTCGGGGCCGGTATTCAGCCACCGATTATGGAAGATTAAGACTGAGGGATGAGCCATGCTGAATACGATATCACCCGGTCATCTCGCAACGATTCGCCTGTGGTATCTGGTTCAGCATTCGCTCCCCAGCTTTTATAAATTAATCCGGCACTTCGGTTCGGCCGCTGCGGCCACCGAAGCCGGCAACCTGCAGCGCTGGGCAGAACTGGGACTGCATCAGAACCATCTGCAACGCGCACGGGATTTTCATCAAGCGCAGGCGCAAGCCGACTTCCAGCACTTGCTGCAGCGCATCCAGCAACATACCGATTTTATTCTTATTCCCGAAGATGTCGGTTACCCCACCCAACTATTGCCCTATACCGATAAACCGCCAATTTTATTTGGTCAGGGACAGGCGCAACCTTTACTTCAGCCGCAAGTGGCAATTGTCGGCAGTCGCAAAGCCAGTCCGCATGGCCGGCAGGTGGCTTATGACTTTGCCTATTATTTAAGTGAAAAAGGTTTTTTTATTAACAGTGGCCTGGCGCAAGGCATTGATGAAGCAGCTCATCAGGGCGGCCTGAAACATCAACGTACCATTGCTGTGATGGGTACTGGCCTGGACTTAACCTACCCGGCCACACATCAGGACCTGCGTGACCAGATTCTGCAACAGCATGGCACCATTATCAGTGAGTTCCTGCCACAGACCAAACCGCTACAGCAGCATTTTCCACGGCGTAACCGCATTGTCAGTGGACTTAGCCTGGGAGTGATTGTAGCCGAAGCCACGCTGGACAGCGGCTCGCTGATTACCGCCAAACTGGCGGCCGAGCAAGGTAAAACCGTGTTTGCCATTCCGGGACATATTTACAGTGAATTTTATCAGGGCTGCCATCAACTGATTCGGGAAGGCGCGATTCTGGTTGATCATCCGGAACAGATCATTGAAGATCTGGCCTTGCCAACCCAATGGCTGAGCCAGCAGCAGGCGACCTTATCCGCTACAGCATCTGCGGCTGCCCATCCAACCTTACCCGAACATCTGCTGGCCCTATACAGCCAGCTGGACTGGGTCGGTAAAAACATGGACCAGCTGGCCAGCGAACTGCAACAGGAAACCGCCCATTTAACCGCGCAGTTAATGGAACTGGAGCTGCTCGGGATGGCGATGCAGCAATCGGGGCTATATCTGCGTTGTCGTCCATCGCAATAAGGTTCACAATAGTACACCCCGCATAACCTCGAAAGGTGTACCACATGATTACAACCTCTGTTGCCGAAGCAGCCACTTGTCTACAGCAAGGACAGGTGCTGGCCTATCCTACAGAGGCAGTTTGGGGTCTCGGCTGTGACCCGTATAACCAGGATGCATTCATGCAGATTCTGCAACTGAAACAGCGTCCGATTGAAAAAGGCGTGATTTTATTGGCCGGTCATATTTCCCAGGTAGAACATTTGCTGCACAACCTGGCCGAACCACAGCGTCAACAGGTGATCGACTCCTGGCTCAATCCATCTGCAGAGCGTGCTACCACTTGGTTGTTGCCGGCAGGTGAGCATATTCCCAGCTGGATTAAAGGCCAGCATCCTAAAGTCGCGGTACGTGTAACCACGCATCCGCTCTGTGTCGCGCTATGTCATGCCTTTAACGGCTTTATTGTCTCGACCAGTGCCAATCCAGCCGGACAGGAACCGGCGCGTTCCCTGCAAGAGGCCAGCCAGTATTTTGGCAATCAGCTGAATTATTTAAATGGCGATTTGGGACTCAGCCAGTTACCTAGCCGTATTCTGGATGCTGAAACCGGTGCCGTGATTCGTGACTGAAGATCGGGCCAGAAATGAAAGAAATTTCAGGCAAAAAAAAGCTCAACCATATAGGGATGGTTGAGCATAAAAAAGGATGTGTATCAATCACATCCAGAGGGTATCGAAATCTCTGGGCAGATCAGCAACAGTCGCTGATCTGCGATGGAGCGTATTATGGACGAACAGTTTAAAAAAAACAAATATATTTTAGCTCTTAAAAAGCAGCTTAAACCTATGATTAATCAATCATTATTTGAAAAAAGTTCAAATTATCTTGCTCTTTTTAAAGTGCTTTTTAAAGAAGCTAAAAGCTACTCTTCTCGACTAAAGTCTATTTGCCTTTATTCACGAGATCATTCAAGCAAAAAATTAAGTTTGTTTGTTCATTTTTTAGGCAATTATTTAGCTTTCAGCAGCACTGGCGCCACAGTTTTTTTCTGGGCCAGCACAATTCCGAACAGAATAATCGCCCCACCAATACTGTGATAAATGGTCCAGGCCTCTTTTAACCAGACAAAAGCAATTAAAGCGGTAAACACCGGCATCAGGTTCATAAAGATACTGGTGCGGTTTGGTCCCAGACGCTGAATCGCCATCATCCACACCAAAGGCGCAATTAATGAAGGGAAAATACTGGCATAGATCACGCTGCCGGCATTGGCCATATTGATGGCATCAAGCCCCAACCAGGCCACAAACGGCAGGTGATACAGCAGTGCAAACAGAATCTGCACATACAGGCTCAGCATTAACGGAATCTGCAGCTGCCATTTTTTCAGAAAAACCCCGTAAAAGGCATAGAAAAACACGGCAATAATCATCAGCAGATCACCCCATTGGCCGCCGGCTTGCAGCAAGCCCCAGGGATTGCCCTGCCCCATCACATAGATCAGCCCGGCAAACGACAACAGGCTGCCAATAATCGCATAGCGATTCGGAATATCGCGCAGAATCAGCATCGACACAAAAATGGTAAAAATCGGAATAAAGGCATTAATAATGCCCATATTGGTGGCGGTGGTGTAATGCGCGGCGGTATAGGCCAGTCCCTGATACAGCACCAGACCAAAGGCACTCAGCACTGCCAGCTGTTTCAGATGCGGCACAATCAGGGCGCGCTCACGAATCACCCGTGGCAAAATAAACGGGGTCAGAATCAGAAAGGCAAAAAACCATCGATAAAAACTGATGCTCACCGGCGAGATAAAGTCGGTCACATAGCGGGTCACGACAATATTCAGTGACCAGATCAGTACCGCGCTGACCGGTAAAAGAATGGCCCAAGACAGCATTTTTTCTTGCTGTGTCATATTCTGTTCCTTGTTGAGTCGATCGGCCTGAAGCAGACGCTGCTTCCTGCGCTGAATGAATGCCTTTTCACTTTATTTTTAAACTTTCCTTGTGCCTTCATTCTAGTCCAATTTAACTGCTTTGGGGCAGTGCGCAATGGTGAAATCTTGTGCTGCGTTCAAATTACTCCATCACCCCACCCTGCTTCAATCTAGCCGTTGCTTAAAATATGCCGCATTGACACAGCGCTATACAAAAATCTGCCAAAAGCCGCAGCAATGGGTCTTGCGGGATTGGGCAAAGCCCGTTACAACAGAGAACGACAATAAATCACTTTAGGATAAACACATGGCATCTGTATATGACATTCCGGTCGTGACCATTCAGGGTGAAGAAACCACGCTGAACCAGTATCAAGGCAAGGTAGTGCTGATTGTAAACGTGGCTTCTAAATGCGGTCTGACGCCGCAATATGAAGGTCTGCAAAAGCTTTATCAGCAGAAAAAAGAACAAGGTCTGGAAATTCTGGGCTTCCCGGCCAATGACTTTCTGGCGCAGGAACCCGGCAGCAATGAAGAAATCCAGCAATTCTGTTCGCTGAATTATCAGGTGGATTTTCCGTTATTTGCCAAAATTTCAGTGGTGGGTGAAGATAAACATCCGCTGTATGCCCGTCTGACTCAAGCCATTCCTGAGCGAATCGGTGAAGGCCCGTGGTGGAAAGATCTGGTGGATTATGGTCTGACCCCAAATGAACCACCTGAAGTGCTGTGGAACTTCGAGAAATTCCTGATCAATAAAGAAGGCGAAGTGGTGGCACGTTTTGCCCCAGACATTCAGGCCGATGACCCACGTATCGTCGATGCAATTAATGCCGAACTGGCGCGTTAATTGTTTACAGTAACAAAGAGGGTCGCGGCCCTCTTTTTTTATAGATCTAGACATCCATAAGCCAAGCTCATCACATCGCCTGCTTGCCTTGGAAAATTGTTATTGCTTTGCAACAATCTGTTTTTTATTTAATTAAAGCCCCTATATTAAACTGCAAGATAAAAATTGTGATTGATCTTGCCATGAAACGCGCCTTTTCCCATTTTCTCCTGCCCTTTGGTCTGCTGAGCTCAGCTCTACTGCTGGTCGGTTGTAACCAGCCCAGCGCTCCGGTTTCGGAAGCCGATCCGGATACCGAAATCACCACCCAGCAGCAAAGCCCTGCGCCACAAGCCGATTTAAAAAGCGGCAATATGTTTTATATTGTGCGCGATGTGGCCGATATGCAGCTAAAAGCCGGTGAATACGTCGAACAGTTGCGCCAGACCCAGACCGAGCTACAACAAGCCGTCAACAGTCAGGATCATCAACAGCTACAAACTTCAGCCAGCAAATTGCAACAGCAGTTACAGGGCTTTAATAGCGCCTTAAACAGTTTGAATTTAAAAAGTCAGGAAATTGACAATATTCGCCAGAACATTCTGCAAGCCAATGAACAGGTTCTGGCTTCGCCGTTTTTAAATGGCCAGATTGATCTCAGCAAAGTGGATTTTGCCAAAATTCAGCAGCAGATGGGCACGGTACAGTCTGAAATGGTGAAACTGGCCAGCATCCTGTTACAGTCAGAGAATTCAGAAAATACTGAAAGCGCAAACACTGACACTGAAAATCAGGCAGCAACTGAATCCTGATCCTCGGGCTCACTGCCCATCTGGGTGGTGAGCCTGCCTGATTCAGACAGTTTCTGGTTTGATTCTGATGGTTAAAATTTAAAAAAAATAATGAGTTTATTTAAAAAATAAGAGGTCTGCCATGCAGCATCCACTGATTTATTCCGTTGTACCGGTGACATTCCGTTTAGATCTGAAAGATCCGTTTATCTTCTGTGCCCATCATCTGGATCATTTTCCGGCTGGCAATACCCAACTGGGTCCGCAAACGCCACCACAAAATAAAGAATACAATATGTATTATGGCGATGTAGTGCCCGGTTTCCCTGAGCATCCACATACTGGCTTTGAAACCATTACCTTAGTGGAACAAGGCGTGGTCGATCATTTTGATTCACTCGGCAATGCCGGTCGTTATGCCGCTGGAGATGTGCAATGGCTGACCACCGGCAATGGCGTCGAACACTGCGAGATGTTTCCACTCGTGCATGAAGACCAAGCCAACCCGATGGAGTTGTTCCAAATCTGGTTTAATTCATCACCTGAGCAGAAACAGCAGCCAGCTGATTATAAAATGTTATGGCGCGAGCAGATTCCGCATGTAATTGAAGCTAATGCGGCAGGCCAGAAAGCTGATATCCGGGTGATTTCCGGTCAATTTAAAGAAACCGATGCCCTGCCACGTCCACCCCATTCATGGGCAGCACCCGCTGAAAACAAGGTGAATATTTACCTGATTACCTTAGCCCCTGAAGCTGAAGTCACCATTCCAGCCACCAGCGCCAGTTCGACCCGCTTCTGTTATTTCTATCAGGGGAAGAGTCTAGAGCTTGAAGGTCAGCAGATGGACGTGAAACATCTGGCCGAATTGAAACCGGATGCCGAGATTCATTTAAAAGGTGGACTACTCGAATCCCGGATTCTATGGCTTGAAGGTGAACCAATTGGTGCACCGGTAGCCATGCGCGGACCTTTTGTACTAAATAGCGAAGATGAACTGAACGCCGCCTTTAAACGTTACCGCGACACCCATTTTGGTGAATGGCCATGGCCGAGTCCAGCACCGGTGTTTGAACGTAAACAGCCGCGTTTTGCGACTTATCAGGGTGGTGAGCATAAGGAATATCCTGAACAGCTCTAAATTCTATTTTTATTAGAACAGCCTGATATTTTCGGGCTGTTTTTTAAATATAAAAAAATTATAATAAAAATAATTACTTTAAAAGAATATAAATATGAGTATTAAATTTTATCGACCTTCTTCTACTGAAAAATTCGTCCCTCATGAAAAAGATGAAAGTGAGGAACAAGCTAATGACTTGAGTGAACTCAAAACAAAACTTAAAACAGCGCTTCAAATGCCAAATATTATGATATTAGCAGGTAGTGGAACTTCGCTTGGAAAAGTGAAAGGGCCAAGTATGCCGGACTTATGGAAGTTTTGTATTGAAGATTCTTCTAGGAAAGCTGAAGCAGATAAAATTATTTCGAAAATTAAATATGACCTATCTAAACCTAGCTATCAAAATATTGAGGAATTTCTCTCATATTGTGAGGCATATCAACAAATTAACGAATGTCCTGTATTAGAGGATTTCTTAATAAAATCAAAAGAAATTATCTTAGATAAGTGTAAATTTGATAAGTCTTCATCTGATTTATTCGCACATATGGAGTTTATAAAAAAGCTTGCTCGAAGAAAAAGTAAAGATAATAGAATTAAACTATTCACTACAAATTATGATACTTGTTTTGAAGAAGCTGCTGGAAAACTTGGAATAACAATAATAGATGGCTTTACTTTTTCAGCACCACGCATTTATAGCCCTCAATTTTTTGATTATGACATTATTAAAAGGGACTCTATTAGCTCACCTAATACTCCAAAGTATTTAGATGGCGTATTTCATATATATAAATTACATGGTTCAGTCAATTGGTTTAGACGAGAAGAATCCGATGGTAATTTTACTGTTGAACAGAAAGAATCAAATGATGCTAAAAATGTTTGTATGATTTTTCCAGCTAAAGGCAAATATCAACAGTCATATATCCAACCACATTTGGAACTTATAGCTAAATTTCTTCAAGGAATTCGTGAACCGAACACTTGTTTAATTACAACTGGTTTTGGTTTTAATGATGATCATTTATCAGAACCAATATATGCAGCATTACAATCTAATCCTCATTTAAAATTAATTGTCGTAGATCGATCAGTAGAAAGAAAATTTCAAAATCTAGAGAGTTTTTCACCTTATTGGAAAAAATTTAAAGCGCTTGCTGATAAAGGATTAGATATTTTATTTATTGAAGCTGATTTCGAAAATTTTGCAATCAACATCCCAGATTTAAAGGCTTTAAGTCCAGCAGAAAACCTTTATCAGGTTATTCATGGGGGAACAATAAATGCTTGATTTAGAAGCACAAGGAATTGTTCGTTCTCAACTATTATTTGGAAAAGTTAAGGCAATTTCAGCAAACTCTGTCCAGTTCGAATTTATCAATACAGATCATCAAGCTACTTATTTTGAAGGAAGGCGATATGGCAAAGGAGAAGTTGGTGAGTTCATTATTATTGAAAGTCAAGTTAACTTAATACTGGGGCGTATTGTTGAAATAAAGAAAGATGATCTTGAACTATCAAATCTAGAAATTGTTGGGCGTATTCAACTTCTCGGATCAATCCAAATGGATAATCTAAAAGTCACTGCAGGTATTGATTACTACCCAAGTATTAATGATTTAATCTACTCTGCACCACACGATTTTATTGCTGATATTCCTCGTAGAATGAATAGCACGAGGCCAAAAGTAGAGTTAGAAATTGGATCTATCGATCTGGATAAAGATTGTACAATTACTGTGACTCCTGAAAAATTATTTGGTCGTCACTTAGGAATCTTAGGCTCAACAGGGGGTGGTAAAAGTTTTACAACAGCTCGAATTTTAGAAGAATGCCTTAAAAAAAATTCACGTGTAATTTTATTAGATCCTACAGGTGAATATAGAGATTTCACTAGTGAAGATGTATTTCATATTCATTTAGGAAATCCAATATATCCATTAAAAGAATCTTTAGCATGTAAACTCCCACCAGAATCATTTATAGAAGCAGACTTTTTAGCCTTATTCGAACCCTCAGGAAAAGTTCAAGGTCCGAAATTTCGTGAAGCATTAAAGAGCCTTAAGTTAGCCAAACTTTATCCTAACTTTTATCCAGAAGGATATATTCCTAAGATTGATGCACCTAAATTAAATTATATTCAAATTATTAATTCACTAACCGTTAATATTAATGATCCTAAATGTAGCTTCAATATTGATAAGCTAACCCTACAAATAGAACATGAATGCGTTTTCCCGGAAGGACAAGAAGGTTATGGTAGCAAAGCAGTTAAAATTCCTGAGCGTTGGGGAAACCACGATGGCGGGTCTTTTGCAAATTGCCTTCCATTAATTAGTCGAATCAATACCATTATCAACTCCCCTCCTTTTGATACGTTTTTTGACGTAAATTCAAATCATAAATCCTTAACTAATGTCATAAAACAATTTGCCAGTTCAAATAAAGATGCTAAAAAATTACTTAGAATTGATTTAAGCGGCATTCCATTTGAGTATAAAGCACGAGAAATTATTGCAAATTGTATTGGAAGAACTCTTCTATATGCTTCTAGAAAAGGTGAATTCAAGAATAAGCCAGTTGTTGTGTTTTTAGATGAAGCACATAACTTCATAGGAAAAACTATTGGTAACGAAGATACCTTAGCAAAACTTGATGCATTTGAACTGATTGCAAAAGAAGGGCGTAAATTTGGGTTAAATATTTGTCTTGCTACTCAAAGACCAAGAGACATTACCGAAGGTGTTTTAAGTCAACTTGGGACTTTAATTGTACACCGTTTAACAAATGACAGAGACCGGGAAATTGTAGAAAGAGCATGTGGTGAAATTGATAAAGCAGCTTCGGACTTTCTCCCTAGCTTACAACCTGGTGAAGCTGTCATTATTGGAAATGATTTCCCTATTCCACTAACAATAAATATTAAGAAACCAACGATTAAGCCAAATTCAGAAGGTGCAAATTTCCAAGAATATTGGGCATAAAAAAACCACCCTTTCGGGTGGTTTCTTCAATCTTAAACCAGCAATTACATTGCGCGGTTTTTGATTTTGCGGATCGTTTCCAACTGTGCAGCAGTTTCTGCCAAAGCAGCCAAAGCAGCAGCAGCGTCCAAATCGCTCTTTTGATTCGCCAGCAATTGTTCAGCGTGTTTACGCGCTTCAATAATTGCCGCTTCATCCAAGTTTTCTGCACGGACTGCAGTATCTGCAAGAACCGTAACAACGTGCGGTTGAACTTCTAGAACACCACCAGATACATAGATTAATTCTTCTGTACCATTTTCCAAAATAACGCGGATCGCGCCAGGTTGGAGCAAAGTTACCAGCGGAGCGTGGCCAGGCATAATACCCAACTCACCGCCAGCACCTTTTGCAATTAGCATAGTTACAGTGCCGGAGTACAAAGACTCCTGAACACTTACAACGTCACATTGCATAGTCGCCATGAGAACCTCCTAAATTAGGTAGCTAATTAAAGTTTCTCGGCTTTAGCAATCACTTCGTCAATACCACCAACCATATAGAACGCTTGTTCTGGGATGTGATCGTATTCACCAGCTAGAAGACCTTTAAAGCCACGAATCGTTTCTTTAAGCGGTACAAGTTTACCAGGCGCGCCAGTAAATACTTCAGCTACGTGGAACGGTTGAGAGAAGAAACGCTGGATCTTACGTTCACGGTATACAGTAAGTTTGTCTTCTTCTGACAATTCGTCCATACCAAGAATTGCGATAATGTCTTTCAGTTCTTTATAACGTTGAAGAACGTTTTGAACTGCACGAGCAATTTCGTAATGCTCAGTACCAACTACCAGTGGATCTAACTGACGTGAAGTTGAGTCAAGTGGATCGATCGCAGGGTAAATACCTTGAGAAGCGATGTCACGGCTCAATACAACAGTTGCGTCCAAGTGAGCGAACGTTGTAGCAGGCGATGGATCTGTTAAGTCATCGGCAGGTACGTATACCGCTTGGATAGACGTAATCGAACCAGACTTAGTCGATGTAATACGTTCTTGAAGAACACCCATCTCTTCTGCAAGTGTAGGCTGGTAACCTACTGCAGATGGCATACGACCTAGAAGTGCTGATACTTCAGTACCCGCTAGTGTATAACGATAGATGTTATCTACGAACAATAGTACGTCACGGCCTTTACCGTTTTCGTCTTTCTCGTCACGGAAATATTCAGCCATAGTAAGACCAGTCAACGCTACGCGTAAACGGTTACCCGGTGGCTCGTTCATCTGACCGTAGACCATTGCTACTTTGTCTAGAACGTTAGAATCTTTCATTTCGTGATAGAAGTCGTTACCTTCACGA
>Ga0172376_10004942_pt1 | contig 15014 bp, 16 predicted proteins | sample Lak35m_FD_121114 | JGI IMG/M metagenome (GOLD analysis project Ga0172376, IMG submission 121114) | Freshwater microbial communities from Kabuno Bay, South-Kivu, Congo - kab_092012_35m | ecosystem: Environmental > Aquatic > Freshwater > Lake | place: Democratic Republic of the Congo: South-Kivu...
ACGGTAGGCGAATCCGCGCTCGATCGACTGAAGATCGTGGTCGATGATCCGGCAGAGGTCGCCCGCATCATGGATCGCGGCGTCGATGAAGTCCGCGATTTTCGCAAGCGAAGCTCGGACTCCTACAATTTCAATTGGCTGCTGAAGGTCGGCGAGGAGTTCCAGAAGCCGTTCGAGGTGTCGCACGCGTCCATGCGCACCCTGCGCCTGCATCGTGATCAGCCCGTGCACCAGCTGGCTGCGGATCTGCGGCGTGCGTTCTCTGGCATCGTCAGCGGCAACGTCAAGGAACAGGGCATCCGGGCGATCGAGCGACACGGGCCCTTCGAACTGGTTGGCGACCCTGCGATCATGGCCATGCTCGATGAATTGCTGTCGGCCTTTGTGGCCCAGCAACGCATGAAGCTGCCCGGCTCGGCCTACGTGCCGTGCTACCGGATCGTGCGGGCTTGAAATCCGTTTGAACCACCCCATGTCGGGGAAGGTTCAACCCGAGGAGTCCTCCATGAGCGATTCAACCGCCGCGGGCAGTGCCCCGCCGGCTGCCGAGAAGCACGGTTTTCAGGCTGAGGTTCGCGAGCTGCTGCAGCTCATGATCCATTCGCTGTACAGCCACCGCGAGATCTTCCTGCGCGAGCTGATCTCCAACGCCTCCGACGCCAATGACAAGCTGCGGTTTCTCGCCTTGGCGCAACCGGAGCTCATGGCAGGTGAGGCGGATCTCAAGATCTGGATCGATCACGACGCCGAGAAAGGAACCCTCACGATCCGGGACAACGGTATCGGCATGACCCGCGACGAGGCCATCGCCCACCTTGGCACCATCGCCAAGTCCGGCACGGCAGATTTCTTCAAGCGACTGACCGGCGATCAGCAGAAGGATTCGCAGCTGATCGGCCAGTTTGGTGTGGGGTTCTACTCTGCCTTCATCGTGGCCGATGAGGTCGAGGTGCTGACGCGCAAGGCCGGCGATCCGGCCGCTCGCGGCACACGCTGGACGTCGAAGGCGGATGGCGAGTTCACCGTCGAGACGCTCGAACACGAGCCGCGCGGTACCACCGTCATCCTGCATTTGAAAGAAGAGGCCAAGGAATTCGCCGACGGCTGGCGCTTGCGCTCGCTCGTGCGTCGGTATTCCGATCACATCGCATTCCCGGTGATGATGCGCAAGGAAGGCGAGGCTTCGCTCGATTGGGAGCCAGCGAACCAGGCGCAGGCGTTGTGGACTCGCTCGCGAAGCGACATCAAGGACGAAGAGTACAAAGAGTTTTACCAGCATATTGCGCACGACTTTGCTGAGCCGCTCGCTTGGAGCCACAACAAGGTCGAGGGCAAGCGCGAGTACACCTCGCTGCTGTACCTGCCGGCACGCGCGCCGTTCGATCTGTATCAGCGCGATGCGACTCGCGGCCTCAAGCTCTACGTGCGCCGCGTGTTCATCATGGACGACGCGGAGCAGTTCCTGCCGATGTACCTGCGTTTCATTCGCGGTGTGCTCGATTCGAACGACCTGCCGCTCAATGTGTCGCGCGAGTTGCTGCAGAAAGACGCCGAAGTCGAAGCCATGCGCTCGGCGCTGACCAAGCGCGCCCTCGATCTGCTCGCGCGACTCGCCAAGGACGAGCCCGAGAAATACGCGACGTTCTGGAAGGAGTTCGGTCCGGTGCTGAAGGAAGGCACCGGAGAAGATCCCTCGAACCGCGAGAAGATCCTGCAGTTGCTGCGTTTGTCGAGCACGCATGAAGAGGGCGATGAGCCCAAGGTGACGCTCGCCGATTACCTCGCCCGTATGAAGAGCGGGCAGGATCGCATCTACTACCTGATCGCTGATTCTTTGACGGCGGCCCGCGGCAGCCCGTATCTCGAGCAGTTACGCGCCAAGGGCGTTGAGGTGCTGCTGCTCACCGATCGGGTCGATGAGTGGATGATGGGTCATCTGCGGGAGTTCGAGGGCAAGTGCTTCAAGGACGTGTCTCGCGGTGATCTCGAATTGGGTGGACTCGAGGGCGAGGCCGACAAGGCTGCGGCCGAGGAAGCCCTCAAGGAAAACAAGAAGCTCCTCAAGCGCATCAAGGATGCACTCGGTGAGCGGGTGGCCGAGGTCAAGGTCAGCTCCCGTCTCGCCGATACGCCGGCCTGCCTCGTGCTCGCCGAGGGCGACATGGGCGCGCAGATGCGACGCATCATGGCGGCGGCCGGGCAGTCCGTGCCTGAGGCGAAGCCTGAACTCGAGATCAACGTCCATCACGCCCTGATCAAGCGTCTCGATGCCACGAGTGCGGAGGACGAGTTCACCGAACTGGCGCTGCTGGTGTTCGATCAGGCGAAGCTCGCCGAGTCGGGCTCGGTGGCCAACCCGGGTGAGTTCGTCCGCCGGCTCAATAAGTTGCTGGGGCAATTGATGGCGAGCGGCTGAGGCGGCCGGCTCACCGTGCCATAATCGGCGCATGAGCAAACCCGTGCCGACCGACGCCGAGTTGCGCGAGCGACTCTCGCCCCTGGCCTACGAAGTGACCCGCAACAAGGGTACCGAGCGGGCTTTCACCGGGGCGTACACGTACCACAAGGAGCAAGGCGTCTACGCCTGTGCGTGTTGTGGGGCGGAGCTCTTTGCCTCGCAGACCAAATACGACTCGGGCTCGGGCTGGCCGAGTTTCTGGACCCCGCTCGCGGGTGATCGGGTCCGCGAGCATCGCGATACGAGCCACGGCATGGTGCGCATCGAGGTGACCTGCGCGCAGTGCGACGCACACCTCGGGCACGTGTTCCCCGATGGACCGCGGCCTACGGGGCTGCGCTACTGCATCAACTCCGTCTCGCTCGACTTCAAGGCTGAAGCCAAATGAAAACACTCGTCTGGGTCCTTTTGCTGGCCGTGGGTGGCATCGCGGTGACCGCGGCATTTTTGCCCCGCCTCGTCTCGTCCGCGCGTGCGGATGCCTCATCCGCCTCACAGGAGTCTGCAATGTCCGAAGCCCTCATCAAGGAAGATCTGACCGCCGGTTCGGGTCCTGCCATCGCCAACGGGCAAACGGCCGTCGTGCACTACACCGGTTGGCTGTTTGATCCCTCGCGTCCCGAGAACAAGGGCCGCAAGTTCGACAGCTCCCGGGATCACGGCGATACCTTTGCCTTCGAAGTGGGTGGTCGGGAAGTCATCCGCGGGTGGGACCTCGGTGTGCTCGGCATGCAGGTCGGCGGCAAGCGACGCCTGACGATTCCCCCGGAGCTAGGCTACGGCGCACGCGGCGCGGGCGGTGTGATCCCGGGCGGGGCCACGCTCGTGTTTGATGTCGAACTGATGGAGATCCGCTGATGCGACTCAAGGCCGCGCAACAGGGGCTGCTGCTTGCTGCAGCGAGTGCGTTGTGGGGGGTTGCCCAGGCGGCGACGCTCATTCACGCCGGACGCGTCATCGATGGTGTGTCCGATCGTGCGCTAACGGCGCGAACCATCGTCGTCGACGGCGGCAAGATCACGGCGATCGAAGCCGGCTACCGCAAGCCTGGCGCGGGGGACACACTCGTCGATCTGCGCGAGTCGACCCTGATGCCCGGTCTGATGGACATGCACGTGCACTTGACGAGCGAGTACAGCCGCACGAGCGAACTCGAGCGCTTCAAGAAGGACGGCCCCGATGTCGCGCTCGATGGTGCGATGTACGCGCAGCGCACCTTGCAGGCGGGTTTCACCACCGTGCGCGATCTCGGCGACAGTTTTCTCGCGAGCCTCGCGCTGCGCGATGCCATCAACGCCGGCAAGGTTCCGGGGCCGCGCATCTTTGCCTCGGGCAAGTCGATCGCCACCACGGGTGGTCATGCCGACCCGACCAATGGCTGGGCAGAGTTTTTGGGTGGCGGTGATGTCGGGCCGCGCGACGGTGTGGTCGATGGCACGGATGCCGCAGTGCAGGCCGTGCGGCAACGCTACAAAGACGGCTCAGACGTCATCAAAATCACGGCGACGGGTGGGGTGCTGTCGATTGCGAAGAACGGCCTCAACCCGCAGTTCACCGAGGAAGAAATCCGCGCGATCGTCACGACTGCGCGTGACTACGGCTTCACGGTGGCAGCCCACGCGCACGGCGCGGAGGGCATGAAGCGTGCGGTGCGTGCGGGCGTTGATACCATCGAACACGGTACGTTCATGGATGAGGAAACCATGCGCCTGATGAAGGAGCGCGGTACGTTCTATGTGCCGACCATCTCGGCGGGCCGCTGGGTGTTCGATCGCTCGAAGGAAGACGGCTTCTTCCCCTCCATCGTGCGTCCGAAGGCGGCGCTGGTCGGGCCGCAAATCCAGAGTACCTTCGCCAAGGCCTACAAGAGCGGCGTGAAGATCCTCTTCGGTACCGACACCGGCGTATCAGCGCACGGTGATAACGGGCGCGAATTCGTGCTCATGGTCGAAGCGGGTATGCCCGCGACGGAAGCCATCCGTTCGGCGACCTCGGTCACGGCGAAGTTTCTCGACATCGACGACAGGCTCGGCAGCGTGCAGGTCGGCAAGCTCGCCGATCTCGTCGCGGTTCCCGGTGACCCGCTCGCCGACATCACGGCGATGCAGCGTGTGCACTTCGTGATGAAAGAGGGCGTGATCCATCGGCGCCCCTGATCGACGGCTGATTGCAGGACCCGCGGGTCAGCTCGAGTTGCTCGTCGATCCGCCGCGCCAAGGCGGCGCGCCGCGTGCGTTGGCTGTCTGCTGCCACCCGCATCCGCTCTTTGGCGGTTCGCTCACGAACAAGGTCGTGCACACCTTGGCACGGGCCTGTAGTGCAGCCGGTGCTGTGGCGGTGCGGTTCAATTTTCGTGGTGTGGGCGCCTCGGAAGGCGTGCACGATGAAGGTCGTGGTGAGCTCGATGATCTGCGTCGTGTGGTGCAGTGGGCGCGCAGCGAGTGGCCGGAACTGCCGCTCTGGTTGGGTGGATTCTCCTTTGGCGCCTGGATCGCCTTGCAGGCGCACGCTGAGCTGACACTAGGTCGGTTGATCACCATTGCGCCACCCGTCGGCCGCTGGGATTTTTCGTCCGTGCGCGCGCCCGCGTGCCCGTGGTTGTGTGTCCAGGGTGATCGGGACGAACTCGTCGATGCCGTCGCGGTGGCAACTTGGGTGACGGCGCTCGATCCGACAGTGTGCTTGGTGCGTCTAGCGGAGGCGGATCATTTTTTCCATGCACGCTTGCATGAACTCAGCGACATCGTGGCTGAGTTTGCCTCGCCTCAAAGGTGCAGCGAGTAACCCACGCCGCGCACCGTGTGGATCAGCGGCCGCTCGAAATCCTTGTCGACCGCTTGTCGCAGCCGGCTGACGTGTACGTCAACCACGTTGGTCTGCGGGTCGTAGTGAATGTCCCAAACGCCTTGCAACAACATGGCGCGGGTCACAACCTGCCCGGTATGCCGCGTGAGAAATTCCAGCAGTCGGAACTCGCGGCCCGTGAGTTCGATACGTCGCCCGCCGCGACTCGCCTTGCGTTCGAGCAGATCGAGTTCGAGATCATCCACGCGCAAGCGCGTCAGTGCGCTGCTCGCTGTTCGCCGCTGCAGCGATTCGACGCGGGCTACGAGCTCCTCGATGTTGAAGGGCTTGCCGAGGTAGTCATCACCCCCGGCGCGTAGACCCTTGACCCGCTCGTCCACGGAGTCCAGGGCCGACAACACCAGCACCGGCGTCGATTTGCCGCTTCGACGCAGGGTGTTGACGATGTCGAGGCCATCGACCCCGGGCAACATTCGATCGGTGATGATGACCGAGTGATCGCCCAGCAAGGCGGCTTCCTGGCCGTGCCGCCCATCGGCGTGGTGTTCGACCGCGTAGCCGCGATCACGCAACGCGCCGATGATTTCGGCAGCGACTTGGGGGTCATCTTCGATCAGCAACAATTTCATGATCGACCATCCGGATACGTGCCCGAGGCAGCGTGAGCCGCGAAGTGTAGGCCAATTCGCCTCTGTGGCGCCCCTCGTGGCATGCTTGGGCCGTGACACCCCAGCTGATTGATCGCCGTGCGCTCGTTGCCTCGCTGCTGGCTTTGGCGGTCATGGTCATTGCGTTCCTGGGCGCCTTCACTTGGCTGCAGTACCGGATGATGTCGGTTCACGATCAACAGTTGTCCGAGGCGCTGCAGCGCGAGTTGTTGGTTCGCCAGCAGGTCGACCGGCAGTCGGGCCGTGAGGACTTCATCCGCGGTCTTACGGGCCGCAACGAACTGTTCCCCAATAGCCGCTACTTCGTGTTGATCGATGCCAACGGTCAGATCCTCGTCGGTGATCCGACCCGCGTGGCCGAAATCGGTGAGTTGCTTCGGACCCAGAGCGGCGTCACGCGCGCGGAGACCCCAGACGGGGGTAATGCCTTCGTGGCCTCCATTCGACTCGACGATGGTGCTGTGGTTGCCCTGTTTCAGCCCGATGCCGCGCGAGAGGAGATCGCCCGCTCGCTGGGTCGTGCGGCGCTGATCAGTATTGCGCTGCTGATTCTGGTGGGGCTGGTCACGGGTTTCATACTCAATCGTTATGTGCTGGGGCATGTGAGCAATCTCGCCGACACGGCCCGGCAGATCATGCGCGGGCAGATGACCGCGCGTGCTCCGGTGCAGCAGCGGCTCGACGCCATGGGCGCTTTGACCAGTACGTTCAATGAAATGCTCGAGCAGAACGAGGCGCTGGTCAGCGGCATGCGCACCGTGACCGAGAGTCTCGCTCACGATTTGCGCACGCCGCTGATGCGCGCGCAACGCGCGATCGCCGCAGCGCGCGTGGCCAATACGGCACTCGAGCAGGAAGCTCACCTGCAAAGAGCTGAGCAGGACATGGCGCGGGCCTTGCAGACCTTCAATGCGCTCGTCGATCTGGCGCGCGCCGAGGCGGGTTTGTCGCGCGATTCGATGGAGCGCATTGATCTTGGCGCGTTGGCGACGGACTTGGCCGAATTGTTCGAGCCCTTGGCCGAGGAGCGCGGGCAGCGCATCGAACGGCATATTGCCTCGACGACAGTGTTCGGACATCGACAGATCCTGGCGCAGGCGCTCGGCAATCTGCTCGAGAATGCGATCAAATATTCTGCGCCAAACTCGGTGCTACGCCTCCGGGTAAGACCGGGTGAGGCCTCGGGCGCCAGCGAGATCATCGTGGAAGATACGGGTCCGGGTATTTCGCCCAATGCCCGCGAGCAGGCGATGCGTCCGTTTGTCCGCCTCGAAACGGCCGAAGACGTGCCGGGTGCGGGCATGGGCCTTGCGATTGCCGCGGCCGTCGCTCGCTTGCATAGAGGTCGGTTGATTTTGGAAAACGCCGAGCCCGGGTTACGGGTACGTCTGCAAATCAGCGTGCCTCAAACGCCCTGAAGCGACCCCTCCGTGGGCCAGCGTAGACGGACCTCGAGACCCGATACGGACCCGTCGTCGGCTTTGAGATTGTGCGCAACGACGCTGCCGCCGTGGGCTCGCAGGACGCTGGCCGTGATGGCGAGGCCCAGGCCGCTACCGCCCTGTGATGACGACGCAACGCCTGTAGCGCGCTGAAACGGCTCGAACACCCGCGATAGATCCTGAGGGGCAATGCCAGCGCCCGAATCGCTGACCACCACATCGAGGCTGTCCGTCGCACGTTCGACACGCAACTTCACCGTGCTGCCGACCGGCGCGTAGCGCAAAGCGTTTCGCACGACGTTCTCGATGGCGGCGGCGACCCAGTGTCGATCGCCCTCGATGCAGCAAGGGTCAGGCGGTGCCTGCCAGTCGACATGCCGATCGGTGCTTTCCGCCTCGAATGTCGCGTCTTGCACCAGCGCGGCGAGCAGAGAGACGAGGTCGATCTGTTCGCGTCGCAGCTCGGCGTGCCCCGAGTCGAGACGCGCCACATCGAGGACACCGCCAATCAGCCCATCGAGCCGCGCGATCTCGGTCTCGATCCGCTCCAGAGTGTCCGCTGGCGGCTGCGCCGACTGTCGCGTCAGACCAATGGCCAGCCGCATGCGTGTCAGCGGCGATCGCAGTTCATGCGAGACATTGCGTAGCAATTCGTCGCGCGAGTTCACAAGGCTCGCCAAACGCTCGGCCATGGTATTGAGCGAGCGGCTGAATCGACCCAGTTCGTCTTTTCGGCGCAGGGTCCGCGCAGGCACCCGCGCGTCGAGCTTGCCCCCGGCCAGAGATTCCGTGGTCGATTGCAGATCGAGGATCGGCCCCGTGACCGATCGTGCCAGTACGACACTGATGAGTGCGGTAACGACGAGTGCCAGCAACACCAAGGCGGGTGCGGATTCGCGCAAGCCGAGCGCGGCCAGAGGTCCTCGCGCACGCGGTACGGGGATCAGCTCGAAGTGTGCGCCGTCCTCGCTGTATAGCATTGGGCGGGCATTGGGTAGATTCAGTGCGACGATCGGCAGGTCGGCAGAGAACTCCGCCTCCAGATCCGCGTCGCTCGGGGCAGACAGGTCGGGCGGAAGCGGTCGATCAAGTATTTCGCGACCGAGATCATCGACGACAAGAATCACCACGGCGGTCGTTGATTCTTTTTGCTGTGCTTTCGCCCACGTCGCAAGGCCTGTTCGTCCTCGAAGGGCCAAAGCCTCGGCGGCCTGCTCCGCTGCGGTTTGCAGCTCACGCGCGGCGCGAGCTTCGCGCTCACTTAACGTCCACGTGCTGATGGCTACTGCACCTGCGAGCACAAGCAGCAAAGTGAGGAAAAACGCCGCGAAGATGCGAACGGACAGCCGGCTCACGGCGAGATATCGATGAGTTCGTAGCCCGTGCCACGTACGGCGCGAATCTGCAACGAGGCGCTACCGGCACGTTCGAACTTGCGCCGCAGGTTGCTGACGTGGGTATCAATGCTGCGATCGTAGAGCGTCAACTTTCGGCCGAGTGCTTGTTCGGTGAGTTCGGCACGATCGACGGGAGTACCGTGGCGCTGTGCGAGACCGAGTAGCACGCGAAACTCCGCGCCGGTCAGTTCGAGTGTGGTCGCACCGAGTGTGGCGCGCCGTCGTCGCAGGTCGAGATGCAGATCAGCGACGCGAACCTCCGCGGCGTCCGTCGCGTCTGCCTGGCTGGCGGGGACCGCTGCACGCCGTAATATGGCGCGGATTCGGGCCAACAACTCGCGCGGATCGAAGGGTTTGGCGAGGTAGTCGTCGGCCCCCAGTTCGAGTCCGAGGATCCGATCGATCGGATCGCCGCGAGCGGTCAGCATCATGACCGGTAGTCGGGACGAGGCGAGTCGCAGTTCACGCAGCACATCGAGTCCACTGCGCTCGGGCAGCATGACATCGAGGATCAGCAAGTCGGGTTCATGGGCGTGCAGGGCGGCGACCCCCGGCTCGGCTCCATGTTGCGCTTCCACGGCGTAGCCTTCGCGCCGAAGGAACTCACCCAACATCGTAGCGAGCTCACGGTCGTCGTCGATGATGAGGATTCTGGCGTTCATGGCTGAGCGGCGCGAGGAGAGTCGCGATGGTGCAGCGTGCCGGCTGTGCGGGCCAGTGGCGGGTTCGGGCTTTGCATTTCTTTGCAGCGTCTTTACGAAATTCCTGCAGCGGATCGGCGTCGAATCGGAGACGATACCCATCGCTGGGCCACCCCCCGGCACGTTGACTCAAGGAGTGATGACATGCGTTTACGCCACCTTTCCATTATGACCCTTGCAGCGCTCAGCGGTTCGGTGCTGCTCGCGCAGCCCATGCCCCCAGCGCCGCCCGCCGATGCGCCCAACGCGCAGGTCAAGGGCGAGCAAGTGAGGGAAATCCGCCGGTATCGGATCATTCGCGATGGCCGCGAGCGCATGGGTCCGATGGGTCCGATGGGGCCCATGGGCGCCATGCGCGGCGCAGGGATCATGGAACTGTCCGGCGCCGATCCACGGATGTTGCAGCGCCTCGCGGATGATCTGCAACTTACCCCGCAGCAGCGCGGCAAGATCACCGAGCATGTCGCCACCCATGGCCCCGAGATGCGTCGCATCGCTAGAGAAATGGCTGAGCAGTCGCGCGCCTTGCGCGAGCTGAACCCTGCCGATGGCAAGTTCAACGCCGCAGTGAATGAGGCCGCCAAACGTATGGGGGAGTTGTCGACCCAATTGGTACGACAGGGCGGCGAGCTGCGGGCGAAGGTCTGGCAGGTGCTGACCCCTGAGCAGCGCGCCAAGGCCGATGCGCGTCAGCAGCAGATGAAGGAGCGTCGCGTGGAAATGCGGGAGCGACGAGAGCGCCGCGGCCCGGGCGGCGAGGGTGAGCGCGAGCACGAGCACGAGATGAAGTAGCGCGCGGCGCCCAACGCAAGCGAAAAAAAAGCCCGGGACGTTGCCGCCCCGGGCTTTTTTGCATCGGTAAGAACCGATTAATTCACCATGTTCTTGAGGTTCTTCAGCGGCATGGCGCGAACCTTCTTGGAGGCCGGCTTCGCCTTGAACATCATCTTCTCGCCCGTGAACGGGTTGACACCCTCGCGAGCCTTGGTGGCGGGCTTCTTGACGACCTTCAGCTTGGCCAGACCCGGCAGCGTGAACAGGCCATGCGAGCGCAGGCTCTTCTTGATCACACCGTTGAGCGCGTCGAACACGCCCGAAACCGCCTTGCGGGAGAGCTCGGTTTCTTTAGCAATCTGATTGAGGATTTCCGACTTGGTCGGCGGACCGCCCTTTTTCGCCATCTTGGATTACTCCTGAATTTGGTTATTGCGCCTTGCGATGCGCGTTTCGAATCGGGCGTAAACATAGCATAAGCGCACGTGGTAGCAAGCACTTTTTAGCGTTTTGCCGCAGAAAAACCGCTAGTTTTTGTCAATCATCCGAGTGATCAGCGCAACAGGATCAACAACACCTGAATGATGATGCCGGCCCACATCGGCGACAGATCGAGACCGGCGATCGAGGGGACTGCGCGCCGAATGCGCTCAAGCACCGGCTCGCACAGCGATTCGAGCAGATCGGATACCGCGGAGCGCACGCCGGGAGCGACCAGTGAGCTGAGCGCGTAGACAAAAATCGCCCAAAAATACAGCCAGAGTGCCGAACGGATGCTCTCGAGCGCGGCTGCAATCAACCAATCGAATGCCGGCGGGAGGGCGCCGACCAACAGAATCGACAGTGCGGCTGTTTGCACTAGGGCTACGGCAAACACGGCAATGACCGAGGCCGTGTCGATGCGACCCAGAGGCGGCAACACTCGTCGCAGCGGCATGATCAGCCAGTTGGTCAGTCGCAGGATCGACTGCGCGAGCGGGTTGCGAAAATCGGCCCGCGTCCACTGCATCATCAGTCGCAGTAGAAACACATACATCAACAAAGAGAAGAACGTATCGGCAAGAAACAGCATCACTTGCATGACTCAGCCCCCGGTACCGTACTGCGCGGCCATCTGCCGACCTCGCGTCACCGCCGCCGCGACAGCATCGGCCACGCCTTGCTCGAACCCCTGCGCCGTGAATTGCGCGAGTGCTGCGGCTGTGGTGCCGCCCTTGGAGGTGACCGACTCGCGCAAGGCGGCCAGATCGGCGCCACGGCTCGCCATGAGCCCAGCACCATGCAGGGTGGCCACGGCGAGCTCGTTCGCGGCGGCTTCTGGTAGCCCTTGTGCGATGCCGGCCGCGGCGAGTGCCTCGGCCATGCGGAAAAAATAGGCGGGACCACTGCCTGAGACGGCGGTGACCACATCCATCAACGATTCATCGTCGACCCACACGACACAGCCTGCCGTCGCCAGTACGGCCTCGGCGCGTTGCCGCGCGGAAGCGGCCAGGGCAGGGTCTGCATAGGTCCCCGTGGCTCCGGCACCGAGCAGGGCGGGACGATTGGGCATGGCTCGAACGAGCGGAACGCCATCGCCGCAGAGTTCGGCCAACTGTCGGGTGCCAAGGCCTGCCGCCACGGATATGACGAGCGGGCGATGCGTGGCGAGCATGGATTTGAGCGATCGAGTTGCAGTCGCCATGTCCTGCGGCTTGACGGCAAGCACCAGCACATCGAGCGAGGCGATATGGGCGGTGGCGTCCGCGGCCACTCGAACGTCGAACTCTCGCTGCAGCGCGTCACGAGTGGCCGCGTGAGTGTCGAATACGATGATTTCGGGGCCGGAGACTCCCGCACGGCGCAGCGCCGCCACGAGCGCGCGGCCCATGTGCCCGCCGCCCAGAAAACCGATGCCCCGACCGATGTCGGGTGGCGTGACGTGTGCGGCGGCAACCTCGCTCATGGCTGTGATTGTAGACGTTCGCCAAACAGCGCGGTGCCGATCCGGATCAGAGTGGCGCCTTCCAGAATGGCCGCTTCGAGATCACCGCTCATGCCCATCGACAGGGTGTCCATCCCCGGGTGTTGCCGTTGCATTTGCTGGAACAGCTCGCGTAGCGCCGCAAACCAACGCCGCTGATCCGCCTCGGCGGTTTCTGCGGGCGGTAAGGTCATCAGGCCACGCAGGCGCAGTTGCGGTGCGCGGGCGACCGCGTCGAGCAACGCCGGAAGCTCCGCGGCCGTGGCGCCGCCTTTGGTGGGTTCGTCTTCCAGCTTGACCTGCACGCACACATTGAGCGGTGGTGCGTGAAAGGGCCTCTGAGTGGCCAATCGCGGCACCAGTTTCAGTCGGTCGACCGTGTGCACCCAGTCGAAGTATTCCGCCACGGGGGCTGTTTTATTGGACTGCAGTTGACCAATGAAATGCCACACGAGCGGCTGGGGCCGCAAGGCGTCGATCTTGGGCAGCGCTTCCTGCAGGTAATTCTCGCCGAAGTGTGGTTGGCCGAGGTCGATCAGCGCCTGCAGGTCAGCGGCCGGTCGGGTCTTGCTGACCGCGACCAGCGTCAAGTCGCTCGCCTCACATCCGGCGCGACGCGCGGCCCGCGCCATGCGCTCAAGCACGGCGTGCAGACGCTCTGCGGCTGCACCCTGCGCGGGTTCAGACATCGAAGACGCTGTAGCCGTCGAACACGGGCCCATCCACGCACACACGCTTCATGGCAGGCCCGCTCGCAGTCTTCACCTTGACCGTGCAGCCGGCACAGCCTCCCACCGCGCAGGCCATGAACTCCTCGAGTGATACCTGGCAGGGCAGTTTGAAGCGCGCGGCGAGCCGAGTCACCGCCTCGAGCATGGGCGTCGGACCGCAAGCAAAGATTTCCACTTCGGACTGAGTTGCCGGGTCGAGCGTGGCCAACCATTCACCGGCGAGATCCGTGACAAAGCCGTCGAAACAGCCGGGGAATCCGCTGCGACTGGCCAGACGACTGGGAACACCCCAGGCATCAAGCAGCGGCATGGCCGCGATCACCCCATCCGGCATGCCGGGGACGAGAATGGTCGAGGGTCGGGTTGCAAAGGGGAAGGGAATTTCCGAGCCCATCACGACAAGTGGCTTCCACGGGGCCCGCGCGTCGTGGGTCAAGGCTTCGGCGAGAAACACCATGGGCGGGATGCCAACTCCGCCGCCGATCAATAGCGGCCGCGGGCGCTCGGCGTGCAGTGTGAACCCTTGGCCGATCGGTCCCAGCAACGAGAGCGTTTCACCCGTTTGACGACGTGCGAGCGCCGCCAGGCCGGGGCCAACGATCTTGTAGAGGATGTCGATCCAACCTTCGGCCGCATTAGCCCGCATGATCGACAGAGGGCGACGCATCGGGATGTCATCGTCCACCGTCAGGTGCGCAAAACTGCCCGGTACCGCGCGGGCTGCGCACTTCGGTGCGGCAATGCGCAGCACGAACTGCTCACCGGGAAAGCGTTCATGAGCGAGGATGCGCCCATCCTCCAAGGCGATGCTGCCGCGATGGGCCGGGTGGGTGACGGTCATGGTTGATCTCCGCGGAGCAAAACAGTTTCGAGCACGGCCATGCGCACGGCCACGCCGTGGCGCACCTGGTCACGAATCACCGACTGCGGACCATCTGCCACGTCTGAAGCGATTTCTATGCCGCGGTTCATCGGCTGTGGATGCATGACGATCGCATCCGCGGCAGCGTGCCGCAGTCGCTCCCGCGTCAGTCCCCACTCAGCAAAGTAATGCGCTTCATCAGGTATGGCTGCAGCGGCCATGCGTTCCTTCTGGATGCGCAGCATCATCACGACATCGGCGCCTGCGATGCCGCCCGCGAGCGAGTCGTGGCGTGTGCAGCCTATGAATTCGTTCGTATCCGGCATCAGTGCGGTGGGGGCGACGATGCGGACATCGCCGGCGCCGAGAGCGGTGAACGCCTGTGCGGCCGAGCGGGCCACTCGTGAGTGACGTACGTCACCGACGATCGCGATCGATAAACCTTCGATGCGTCCCTTGGCGCGCCGCACCGTGAGCGCATCGAGCAAACCTTGCGTGGGATGGGCGTGGCTGCCCGCGCCACCCGACAATACGCTCATGTGGTGGGCGACGTGCCCGGCCACGAGATCAGGGACGGCGGCATCGGCATCGCGCAGGATGAAGGCGTCGACATGCATGGATTCGAGGGTGGCTACCGTATCGAGAACGCTCTCGCCCTTCAGGCGCGAGGACAACTGCACCTCGATGTTGATGACGTCGGCGCCGAGTCGATGGGCGGCCAATTCGAAGGACACCCGGGTGCGGGTCGAGGGCTCGGCGAACATGATGGCCACGGTTTTACCGTGCAGAGCGGCGTTGCGGGGTGGCATCTGCCCCAGAGGTACAACGAACTGCGAGGCGCGTTCGAGCAGATGCTCAAGCGTGGCGCGCGGCAGACCCTCGAGCGTCAACAGGTGCCGCAATGATCCGTCGCTGCGCAACTGTTCGGTCGGTTTGGCTGCGAGGGTCAAGACGCTCTCCTGCTGTGATTCGCTACACGGGGCCGTACGCGACTCACGTCGTTTGCGTCAGCCATCGCTCGAGGATGACCGCCGCGGCGGCACTGTCGATCTGACTCCGCTCGATTCGACCGCGTTGCCGGCCACTCTGACGCCGCTCGCGCAGCGCCTGCGTGGCTTCCAGCGACGAGTATCGTTCGTCCTCGAGATGCAGGGGTAGCGACACGCGCTGCTGCAGTTCGCGGGCAAACTCGCGCGCCGCATCCGTCAAA
>Ga0172376_10004944_pt1 | contig 15013 bp, 10 predicted proteins | sample Lak35m_FD_121114 | JGI IMG/M metagenome (GOLD analysis project Ga0172376, IMG submission 121114) | Freshwater microbial communities from Kabuno Bay, South-Kivu, Congo - kab_092012_35m | ecosystem: Environmental > Aquatic > Freshwater > Lake | place: Democratic Republic of the Congo: South-Kivu...
GATCCGCTCCGAGATACTTCACCAGACGGTCAAGGTGCAGGGCGCGATGGGTGGCGGTATCCCTCGCAATCTTCCGCTCGGTCTGCGCGTCCAGGTAGCGCCGCACGGCCTCCTCGAGGGGGAGCGGGCGGTGCTTCTCCGCCCAGAATCTGCCGACCTCGAGCAAGTCGGCGTTGCCGGTAATGCGCCGGAACTCCTCCCAGCGGGCGGCCTCCGCCGGCGGGAGTACGTGCATCTCCTTGCGCGCTTCCTTTCCTTGGCTGGCGAGGGTGGCAATGAAGGCGGATCTTTCGCCCTCGGTCGGGAATTGCCGCGAGTGCCGGCCGGTTGAGGACCGCCAGCGCACGCCGTAGGGCAGGGGTCGGTCCGGGCGGTGAATCAGGGTGAATCCTCGTGGCGTCCGCTTTGGAGTCCGTCGCGGGGTCCGGTCGGCGTCCGTTTGCATGCCCAAAATGGGGCATCTTGAGCAGTTTTGCGCAAGCCGATTCCCTCGTAAGGGTGAAGATGGTCGGGGCGGTGAGATTCGAACTCACGACCTCTACGTCCCGAACGTAGCGCTCTACCAGGCTAAGCTACGCCCCGATCTCTTCATTTCTCCCATCCCGTGACAGGAAAGGTGAGGAAAAGGGGCGGCGGCGACGGCAGCAAGAGGAAAAGCGGGAATCGTTCAGAGTTCGATGCTCCGCCCTCTGCACTCAAGGACTGCGGACGCGGCGCAATTCCCAGTCCTCGGTCGAGGCGACGAGCGTCGAGACCTCGTCGAGGAAGGGGCGGTTGAGGTCCGGGAAGGCGGCCCGTTCCATGGGCCCGACCACGATCCAGCCGGCTCGGCTCGCGGCGAGGCCCTCGCGGGCACCGGGCCCGCCGCGGTAGATCGCCGCCACGGCGTCGACGCGGGCGGGCATGCCGGGCACCCCGTGCAGCGTCAGGCCGGAGGGGTTTGCCGCGACCACCCGACGGCCCCCGAGAATCAGGGCGGGGTGGTTCAATTGCGGACCGGTGAGGAGCAGGGCATCGGGAGGCGTGTGCGCGCGCACCAGGGCCGCGAACTGCTGCTCGACGGCGTTGGCGATCACGGCCGGTCGGCGCTATTCGGACACGATCGACTGGAGCCCGGAGGCGCTGATCAGGATCGCGAGTACGACGGAGGCGCCGCGGCCGGCGGGACCGGCCCGCCAGGCCCGGACGAGCCACCGGGCGCAGCCAGCAGCGGCGGCCAGAGCTGCCGCCGCAAAGAGTTTCAGGTTGTCGAAGAGAAAGGGTTGGAACGCCCACAGGTAGCCAAGCGGCAGGATGATCCACCACCCAGCGGTTTCGCGACAGAAGTGCCGTCCGGCGAACACGGTCGCGGCGGCGCCGAGCGTGACCCAGACCCCGGTGTTCCACGCCCAGTGCTCGGCGAGGGTGGCCCAGGGCCGCTCACCCCCGAATCCCGCCATCCATCCGGGCGACCAGCGGAGAAAGGGAGGCTCCGACTGAGTCAGCTGGAGGCGAGTCCAAGCGAGTTGTGGCAGGGCCGCGGCGGCTCCGATCAGCGTGGCGGCGATCCATCCGGCCCGGCGTCGCCATGGCTGGTGACGCAGCGCAACGGGCACTACGGTGCAGGCGAGGATCACGAGCGCGTGGGCGCTCACCCATGGAAAAGCGCCGGCGGTGGCGCCGGCCACGACGAAACCGGCGAGCCGCGGGCGGGAGCCGACGACGAGGGTGCGGAGCAGCAGCGTGAGGGCGACGGCGGCGGCGAGGCCGAAGAACGCGACGCGCATCGGCCAGACGATCGCGGTGGTGAGGTTGTGAAAGTGCAGGCCCAGTTCCCAGTCGTTGGCGTAGTCGCGGGCGAGCAGGGCGCTCGCCCACGAAGGCGAGTCCGAGCCGAGGACGGCGATGGCGGCGAGCCCGAATCCGCCGGCGAGATGCCAGACGAGGAGCGCCACGAGGCTGGCCGCGCGCGAGCGCAGCCAGGATCGCAACAGCGCCGCCGCCGCAACGAGAAAGACGCCGGACGCGAGAAGGTTGCCGAACCAGAAGGCCTGCGGGAGCGAGGCCCCGGCGACGTGCAGCCAGCCGGCTTGGAAGTCCGGAAGAAACGGGTATCCCAGCGGCCACTCCGGCAGGTGCGGGTAGCTCAGCCGATTCAGGTTGTCGCCGTACGCGAACGACGTGGCGAGTGCGGCATGGAACGATTGGTCCTCCCATCCGGCGCCGGCGCTCCAGAGTGCACCGTCGCGGGGGTGGAGGCAGTGCAAGCCGTGCCCCCACGCATGGAAGACTCCCAGCGCCAGCAGCCCGAGGGAAGGCCCCGAAACCGCTCGCGCCAGCATCGGTCGGATCATCCTGCGGGTGCGTCGTCGTCGCGGCACGGATCGGTACCACGCCACCGCCTCTCCAGCGCAGAGCAGGCCGAGCACCCCGAAGGTCGCGGGGACGGAGGACTCCATGCCGAGGACGCGCGCGAGCGCGAAGGGCAGCCAGCACGAGACCGCCAGCAGCAGGGCCCCGGCGGCGCCGAGCGAGGGCGCGAGGGAAAGCCCCGGGATGAGTCGGCGCACGAGGAGCAGCGCCCACGCCCCGCCCAAGCCGAAGAAGGCGAGGGCCGCGATCATGGGGCCGGAAGCGACGACTCCGCCGGGAGCAGGGTGCGGAGATGGAGGTCGAGCGCCTGCCACGCCCGGGCGCGATGGCTGATGCGGTTCTTCTCCGACTCCGGCATCTCGGCGAAGGAGCGACTCTCGCCTTCGGGAATGAAGAGCGGATCGTAGCCGAAGCCGGACCCGCCCGCGGGAGTTTCGCGGAGGTGGCCGCGGCACACCCCGGTGAAGCGGCGGGGAGGAAATCCGCTTCCGGCGAGGACGAGCACGCAGTGAAACGACGCGCCTCGCTGCGCGGGGGGAAACGGACGCATCTGCTCGATCAGTTTGCGCAGGTTGGCTGCCGGGTCACCGGCGGGACCGGCGTAGTAGGCGGACTCCACGCCGGGATCGCCGTGCAGCGCGTCCACGCACAGCCCGCTGTCGTCCGCGAGCACCCAGGCCGGCGCGGGCACGCGCTCCAGCAGCGCGAGCGCCTTCTTCGTCGCGTTGCCCGCGAAGGTGCCCGTGTCCTCCTCGACCGGCGGCATGCCCCCGGCCGCGCGGGCCGAGACGATCTCGAACGGCAGGCCGGAGGAGCGGACGAGCTCCTGAAATTCGGCCACCTTGTGGGCGTTACCCGAGGCTAAAAACAGTCTCATCGACGGACATTTTCTCCGGGTACACGGTGTGCCCGCGGGTGAGGAAGTCCTCGCCGAAGGTCTCGTGGCGGACGTCACACAGGCGGACGGCGTTGACCAGGCGTTCGGTGCGCAGGCCGCTGAAGGCGCTCTTCGCGCGGTCGTCGGCGAAGAGCATCGGGGAGCGGTACACCATGAGGTAGTCGAGTTCCCGCAGCTGGATCAGCTCGCTGATTAACTGGGACCCGCCCTCAATGAAGACGCCGCTGATCTTCTCGTCGACGCAGCGACGCCGGAACTCGGCGATATTCACGCGCTGGCTGGCCGAGGGTACGATCCAAACCTGCACGCCGAGGTCGCGCAGCTTGCGGACGTAGCCGAGGCCGCCGTGCTGGGTGGTGACGACGATCGTGCGGTGGCGGTGGTGATCGGTGAAGACGCCGGGAAGGCTTCGCTCGCTCCAGAGTCGGAGCCGCCCATCGAATACGAAGCGCCACGGGCACCACTCCTCGTCGCCGAGTCGCGCGGTCAGCCGCGGGTTGTCAGCGGCGACCGTGCCCGCCCCGACGGCAATGGCGGGAAACAGGCGGCGCCACCGGTGCACGTCCGCCCGTGCCCGCTCGCCCGTGATCCATTTCGAGTCGGCCATCCGCGTGGCGATCTTGCCGTCCAGCGTCGTGGCGACCTTCGCCGCCAGCAACGGCGTGCCGCGGGCGGCCCAGTGATTGAACATCAGGTTGAGGTCCGTGCACTCGTCCTTGAGTACGCCCGACACCACCTCGATCCCCGCCTCCCGCAGGATGGCGAAACCGCGGCCGGCGTGACTCGGCAGCGGGTCGGTCGCTCCAACCACCACCCGGCGCACGCCGGCGGCCCGGATCCGCTCGCAGCACGACCCGGTCCTCCCCACGGTGGAGCACGGCTCAAGCGTCACGTAGAGCGTGGCGTTGGGCGCGGGCGCCCGTCCCAGTGCCTCCAGCGCGACGCGCTCCGCGTGCGGACCGCCGTCCTGCGCGTGGAATCCCTCGGCGACGATGCGGCCGTCCTCCACGATGACGGCGCCGACGAGAGGATTCGGGGCCGTGTGTCCCCAGCCCCGGCGCGCCAGTTCGAGCGCGCGGCGCATGAATCCCTCGTGGACGGCGTCCGCGGCTGGGTTCATGCCGGCACGAAGGGGTTTCCGGCCTTTTCGTCGCCCACTTGGGTCGCGGGGCCATGGCCGGGATGAACGACGGTGTAGTCCGGCAACGTGTAGATCTGCGACCGGATGCTCTGAGCGAGGACGGTGGCGCTGCCGCCGGGAAGGTCGGTGCGGCCAACTCCCCCGGCGAAGAGGGCATCCCCGACGAAGGCGGCGCTGAGCGAGGGGAGGTAGAACAGCACGTTCCCTGGGCAATGCCCGGGCACGTGTCGGCACTCGACCGCCCGGCCAAGCGCCTCCCAGCGCTCGCCGGCGCCGAGCCAAAGATCGACGTGGATCGGATCGACGCGGATGCCGCCGCGCAGGAAGACGGTCATGACCTCCGGAGTTTCGATCAGCGCCTGATCGGCGCGATGGGCGCGCACCCGGGCTCCGGAGTGCCGGACCACCTCGGCCCCGCCCTGCGTGTGGTCCCAGTGCCCGTGCGTGATCCAGAGTTCCCGCAGGGCGGCGCCGTGGACGGCGAGAAGCGGCTGGATCTTGGCCCAGATGCCCTCCGGCGCATCAATCAGAATGGCCTCCTGCCGCGCGGGGTCGATGAGCAGGTAGGCGTTGGTCTGGATCGGACCCGAGGGCAGGACGTGCAGCTCCATCGCAGGCAGAGGCTTTGGCTGCGGGAGAGTTCGGGCAATCCCAAACCGACCGACCTCGGGGACTTCCGGAAGCGAGGGGGGCGAGGCCGGGCTGTTGGCGAAGGCTTGCGCGGGGAGGGGATTGGCTCACCGTAGAGGTGCCGTTGGGCGTCGCGGACCCCGGTGGCTTGCTCAACCCTTTCTTTCCTCCCCATGCCTACTGACTCCACCCTAAGTCGTCGTTCCTTTCTCCAGACCGCCTCGGTTGCCGCGGGAGCCCTGTCGTTCCCGGCCGTCCTGCGCTCGCAGCCGGCGGGCACGCCCTCGCCGATGAACCGCCTGAATGTTGCGGTGATCGGCGTGGGAGGCCGCGGCGGTGCTGCGGTCGAGGGCGTGCGCAACGAGAACATCGTCGCCCTGTGCGACGTCGATTCCGAGCGGGCGGACGCTTCGCTGAAGAGGTTCAGCGAGCGCCACGCGGAGCCGGCCGCGCGGGCGGCGGGGGCGGAACGCTTCGATGATTTCCGGCGCATGTTCGACAAGCTCGGCAACCAGATCGATGCGGTGACGATCTCCACCCCGGACCACATGCATTACCCGGCGGCCCTCGCGGCGCTGCGTCTCGGGAAGCACGTGTTCGTGGAGAAACCATTGACGCACACCATTTGGGAGTCGCGGGAGCTCACGCGGCTGGCCCGCGAAAAGAAGGTGGTCACCCAAATGGGCAACCAAGGTCATGCCGGCGACGGCTGCCGCCTCCTGAAGGAGTGGGTCGATGCGGGGGTTCTCGGCGAGGTGCGCGAGGTGGTGAGTTGGACGGACCGTCCGTTCTATCCGCCTTGGCGCGCGCCGGTGGGTTCATTTGCGAAGCCCGATCACTCGAAGTTCCTTCCCGTGGTGCCGTCGACGTTGAACTGGGATGCGTGGCTCGGCGTGGCTTCGGAACGCAACTACGATCCCGCGTACCTGCCCTTCAAGTGGCGCGGCTGGTGGGATTTCGGGACTGGTGCCTTCGGCGACGTCGCCTGTCACATCATGGACGGTGCCTGCTGGGCCCTCAACCTCGGCGCGCCCACGGCGGTGGAGGCGATTTCGACGGGCGCCTCGGACGTGGCCTCGCCGCTGGCCTCCGTGGTGACCAACTACTTCCCGGCGCGCGGGAAGATGCCGGCCGTCAAGTACACGTGGTCGGATGGTGGACTGCTCCCCGTGCTGCCGCCGGATCTCGAAATGGGCCGCGATCTCAACCCCGAGGCCGGCACGATCCTCTTCGGGTCGAAGGCTACGGTGCTGTGCAGCTTCTACTACGATTCCGTGCGCATCATTCCGGAAATCAAGATGCGCGAACTCGCTCCCAGCCTCCCGCCGAAGACGATCCCGCGGGTCAAGGACGGTCCGTTCGCCGAGTGGCTCCTGGGCTGCAAGGGCGGGCCGCTTCCCGGCTCCAACTTTGAATATTCAGGTCCCTTCACGGAGTCCGTGCTGCTCGCCAACGTCGCGATTCGTTCGCGGCGGCGGATCGAGTGGGACGCGGCGGCCCTGCGCGTCACGAATCTGCCGGAGGCGAATCGTTTCGTGACGAAGGAGTACCGGCCGGGTTGGCTCTGACCGGTTGGATTTTTCGCGCTCCGTTTCAGCGCGGGAAACGTTGCGTGCGTCTCGCGGCACGCTACGGTTTGGCTCATGGTTGGAAGCCTTCGCCATTACTGTCTCTCGTCCGGATTGGCCGTGCTCGTCCTGCTTGGGGCCGGGGCCCACGCCGGGCGTGGTGCGGAGGCACCGATTCACTTCAATCGACAGGTCCTCCCGATCCTGTCCGACGCGTGCTTTCACTGTCACGGTCCCGATGCCGCGACGCGCAAGGCGGACCTGCGGCTGGACCAGAAGGAGGGACTCTTCCGGACCAAGGACGGTCTTTCCGTGGTGGTGCCCGGATCGTCGGAGGAGAGCGATCTGTACCAGCGCCTGATCAGCCCGCACGAGGACGAACGGATGCCGTTGCCGGAGTCGGCGCGGCAACTCAAGCCCGCGGAGATCGCCATCATCAAGGCGTGGATTGAACAGGGAGCGCCGTGGTCCTCCCACTGGGCCTTCAGCCCGCCGGTGCGGGCCGCGGTTCCGGCGATCCCTGATGCCCGACTCTCCGCGCGCGTCCGGACGCCGATTGACGCCTTTGTGTTTTCCCGTCTCGCGGCGGAGCATCTGGAGCCCTCGCCTGAGGCGAGCCGGGTGGAACTGCTTCGACGCGTCTCGCTGGACCTCACCGGCGTCCCTCCGAGCCCGGAGGAGGTGGAGGCCTTTCTCGCGGATGCGGCTGCGGACGCCTACGAGCGGCAGGTGGATCGATTGCTCGCATCGCCGCGGTATGGACAGCGCTGGGCTTGGGATTGGCTGGACATTGCGCGCTATGCGGACACGAACGGATTCCAAGGCGACCCGGAGCGCACGATGTGGCCGTGGCGGGACTGGGTGGTGGATGCGCTGAACGCCAACCAGCCGTACGACCAGTTCAGCATCGAGCAACTGGCGGGCGACCTCCTGCCCGATGCGACGGTCGCGCAGCGGGTGGCGAGCGGTTTCCACCGCAACGTGATGTTCAACGGCGAAGGTGGGCGCATCCCGGAGGAGACGCGGGTCGAGAACGTGTTCGATCGCGTGGAGACAACGGCGACCTTGTGGATGGGGCTGACGATGGCGTGCGCCCGCTGCCACGACCACAAGTTCGACCCGATCAAGCACACCGACTACTTCTCGCTCTACGACGTTTTCAACCAGATGTCCGAGACGGGTGCGCAGCCGAGCGGCCGTCCCGGCCAGGTTCCACCCTTGCTGGAGTTGCCGACGCCGGCGGAGTCGCTCGCGGTGCAGGGGGCGCGCGAACGAATCGCCGTGATCGGGCGGGAGGTGGCGGAGCGGGAGCGAGCGGTGTTCGCGCGGGCGGCGGGCGAGCCGGTGACGGCCTCATCGGCGGCGCAATCACTTCCCGGCAAGCTGCCGGAAAGCTTCGCGGCGGTGGGGCCGGAGGATCGCTCGGTCGTGGCGATCAACGAAGCGATTGCCCATTTCAAGGCTCAGGGCGACCCCGACTACGTGGCGGCCCTTGAGCGGCTGGCGAAGGCGGCGCGGGAACGGGACGATGCGCTGCGGCAGGTGACGCGGGTGATGATCATGGATGAGGTGTCCGAGCGTCGGGAGACGGTGGTGCTTGCCCGGGGGAATTATGAGGCGAGGACGACCACGCGGGTCGAAGGAGCGATCCCCGAGGTCTTCCGTTCACCGGGCGAGCCGACGAAGCGGATGAACCGTCTCGACCTCGCGCGCTGGTTGGTGTCGCCGGCGAATCCCCTCGGAGCACGGACGGCGGTGAACCGCGCGTGGCAGGCGTTCTTCGGCGTGGGATTCGTCAAGACGGCGGAGGACTTTGGCGTGCAGAGTGAACCGCCCTCGCATCCGGAACTGCTGGATTGGCTGGCCACCGAGTACGTGCGCCTCGGCTGGAATACGAAGGCACTGCACCGTCTGATCGTGACGAGCGCGGTGTACCGGCAGTCGTCGCGGGTTTCTCCGTCCTTGCTGGAGAAGGACTCCGAGAATCGGTTGCTGGCGCGTGGGGTGCGGCATCGCTTGCCCTCGTGGATGCTGCGGGATCAGGCCCTGTCCGCGGCGGGACTGCTGGTGGAGCGCGCGGGCGGACCTGGCGTTTTGCCCTATCAGCCCGCCGGCATCTGGGAGGAAGCCACGTTCGGCGTGAAGAAGTATGTACAGAGCAAGGGCGATGACCTGCACCGACGGAGTTTGTACGTCTTCTGGCGCCGGATCGTTGGGCCGACCTCTTTCTTCGACTCCGGGGCCCGTCAGGTCTGCACCGTGAAGGTGGCGCGGACGAATACTCCGATGCACGCGCTCGTCACCCTGAACGATCCGGCCTACGTCGAGGCGGCCCGGGTCCTGGCGCAACGCGTCCTGCAGACCGCGCCGCCGGATGATGCCTCCCGGATCGACCGCATCTACCGCCTCGCCCTCGCGCGCCCGGCGCGGGCGGAGGAACTGCGCATCCTGGGCGCGCGTCTGGCCACGTTGCGGACCCAGTACGGCGCCGACCCGGCGGAGGCGCGCTTGCTCGTCCGTTCGGGAGAGGCGCCCCGGCCGACGGAGCTCGACCCCGTGGAGCACGCGGCGTGGACCGCGGTCTGCGCTCTCGTGCTCAATCTCGACGAAACCCTCTCCAAGGAGTGAACCCATGGATCCCCTGACCGAAGGTCACGCCCTCTTCACCCGCCGCCAGTTCTTCGGCCGATCCGCCCTCGGACTCGGTACGGCGGCGCTTTCGTCGCTGCTTGGCCGCGACGGCCTTCTCGCGGCTCCCGCCGCACGGCGTGGAGTCCCGGGACTGCCTGAGCTTCCGCACTTCGCCCCCAAGGCGAAGCGCGTGATCTACCTCTTCCAGAACGGAGCGCCGTCCCACGTGGACCTCTTTGACTACAAGCCCGCGCTCAAGCAGTGGCATGGCCGGCAGATCCCCGACGCCGTCGTCGGCGGCAAGCGGTTCTCGACCATGACGGGCAGCCAGACGGATCGGCCGGTGCTCGGTGAAATCACGCAGTTCGCGCAGCATGGACAGTCGGGGGCGTGGGTCTCCAGCTTCCTGCCCCGGACGGCGGAGATCGCCGATGACTTGTGCTTCGTGAAGTCGATGCACACGGAGTCGGTGAACCACGCCCCGGGAATTACCTATTTTCTCACCGGCTCGGAAATGGCGGGGCGTCCCTCGATGGGCGCGTGGCTCAGCTATGGCCTCGGCAGCGAGAATGAGGACTTGCCGTCGTTCGTGGTCATGACCTCGCGCGACAAGGAGGCGAGCTGCGGGCAGATCTTCTACGACTTCTACTGGGGCAGCGGCTTCCTGCCGACCAAGTACCAGGGCGCGGCGTTCCGTGGCAGCGGCGATCCGGTGCTTTACCTCTCCAACCCTCCCGGGATGAGTCGCGAGGTGAGACGCGGCCTGCTCGACGATCTTGCGCACCTGAACGAGATCAAGCGCGAGGACTTCGGCGATCCAGAGATCACCACGCGCATTGCGGCCTACGAGATGGCCTATCGCATGCAGACCAGCGTGCCGGAGTTGACTGACTTCTCCCGCGAGCCCGCGGCGGTGATGGACATGTACGGGCCGGATGTGCGCCGCCAAGGCAGCTTTGCCTACAACTGCCTGATGGCGCGGCGCCTCGCCGAGCGCGGCGTCCGCTTCATTCAGGTCATGCACGCCGGCTGGGACCAGCACCGGAACCTGAATTCGCAGTTGAAGATTCAGTGCGAGGACACGGACGCACCGTCCGCGGCGCTCATTCGCGATCTCAAGCAACGCGGGTTGCTCGAGGATACCTTGGTCATCTGGGGAGGCGAGTTCGGGCGCACCCCGTTCCTCCAGGGGAAGATCGACGACGTGAAGAACTGGGGCCGCGATCATCATCCCTATGCGTTTTCGCTCTGGATGGCGGGTGGGGGTGTGAAGCCCGGCGTGAGCTACGGGGCGACCGACGAGTTCGGCTTCAACGCCATCGACCGCCGCGTCCATGTGCACGACTTCCAAGCCACCGTCATGCACCTGCTCGGGATCAACCACGAACGCCTGACCTACAAGTTCCAGGGCCGGAACTTCCGGCTCACCGACGTGCACGGGCACGTCGTGCGCGACATCCTCGCCTGACGCGCCGCCGCCTCGGTGCGCGTGGACCGGATCGTTGCCCCCGAACGGCGTAGGGGCTGATGGGCGCGGCGCCAGCCGGTCCGCGCCGGTTGGGCGCGCGGGGTTTCAGGCCAGCAGTGGCTGAATGAGATTGCCGTGCACGTCGGTGAGTCGGAAGTCGCGTCCCTGAAAGCGGAACGTGAGCCGTCGGTGATCGAGCCCCAGAAGGTGGAGGACGGTGGCGTGCAGATCGTGGACGTGAGCGCGATCCTTGACGGCGTTGAAACCCAATTCGTCCGTCTCGCCGATGATCCGCCCTGCAGGCGTCCCACCGCCGGCGAACCACATGGTGAAGGCGTCGATGTGATGGTTGCGCCCGGTGGTGTCGCGATTCTCGCCCATCGGCGTGCGTCCAAACTCGCCGCCCCACATGACCAAGGTGTCCTTGAGCAGTCCGCGCTGCTTGAGATCGGTCACGAGGGCCGCCTGTGCCCGGTCGACCTCGCGGCAGCGGGCCCCGAAGTCGCCCTGCAGGTTCTCGCCCGGCCCGCCGTGGCTGTCCCAGTTCGTGTGATAAAGCTGGACGAAGCGTGTGCCGCGCTCGACGAGTCGACGCGCGAGGAGGCAGTTGCGGGCGAACGAAGGTGCCTCGTCCTCGATGCCGTAGAGGGCGCGCGTCGCGGGACTCTCCCCGCGCAGATCGACCAATTCGGGAGCACTGGTCTGCATGCGGCTCGCCATTTCGTAGGCGGCGATGCGGGTGTGAATCTCGGCGTCGCCGGTGGCGACGGCCTGCTGGAGGTTGAGGTCGCGGAGCGCGTCGAGGGTCTGGCGCTGCCGCGTGGCCGAAACGCCGGCGGGATTCGTCAGGTTGAGGATGGGGTCGCCCTGGCCGCGGAACGGAACTCCTTGAAACGTGGTGGGGAGGAAGCCAGTGCCCCAGTTCACGGCGCCGCCGCGGGGACCGCGGGGACCGGACTGCAGCACGACGAAACCCGGCAGGTTGCGCGACTCCGTGCCGAGGCCGTAGGTGATCCACGACCCCATGCTGGGCCGGCCGAACTGCCCGGAGCCCGTGTTCATGAAGAGCTTTGCCGGAGCGTGGTTGAACAGGTCGGCGGCGCAGGACTTCACGATGGCGAGGTCATCCACGATCCGCGCGGTGTGCGGCATCAGGTCGGAGACCCACGCCCCGCTCTGGCCGTGGCGGGTGAAGGTCCGTCGCGACCCAAGCAACTGCGAGCCATGGCTCGTGGTCATGAACGCGAAGCGCTTTCCCGCCACGAGCGAATCGGGAACCGGCTGGCCGTTGAGTTCGTTGAGCCTAGGTTTGTAGTCGAAGAGGTCGAGTTGGCTGGGTCCGCCGGCCATGAACAGAAAGATCACGGACTTGGCGCGGGCAGGGAAGTGTGGCGGCTTCGGCTCGGTCGGGTCGGTCGCCGACGACGCAGGCGCGGCGCGGGCCGTCTGGTCCAGCAGCGCCGCGAGCGCGACGCCGCCGAGTCCGATCGCGCAGCGGCTGAGGAAGTGGCGCCGGGTCAGCGCGTGGAGGCGGGCCGCCGCCTCCGGCGAGAGGGAGTCGAAGGCACTCATGAGCGGTTCAGGGTTTCGTCGAGGTTGAGCAGCACGCGTCCGATCGTGGTCCAGACCTCGATTTCCGGATCGGCATCATCCGCATTCGGGTCCCGGCGCAGGTCGACCAGCAGGCGCCGGAGGCGATCGTGCTCGGGGGGGGTGGGTTCGCGCGCGACGCAGAGCCGGAAGCCCAACCGCAGGCGTGCGTCGTCGTCGGCCGCCTCGCGGCGCAGGCGCGCGCCGAGCGCTTGCGCGAACTCGAAGAACTGGCGGTCGTTGAGGAGCGTGAGGGCCTGCAACGGCGTGTTGGAGCGGAGCCGACGGGTGCAGGCGCTGAAGCCGTCCGGCGCATCGAAGACCGCCGTCGCCGGATGGGGCGTCGCACGCCAGTGATGCGTGTAAAGGGCACGCCGGTGCCGGTCGTCGCCTTCGCTGGTCAACCAAGCTCGGTTCACTTGTCCCAATCCCATGACGTTGTCTGGCTGCGGCGGGAAGACCGGCGGCCCGCCAAGACGAGGGACCAGCAGGCCGCTGACGGCAAGACCGAGGTCGCGGATCCACTCGGCGTCGAGTCGGAGCCGGCTCTGCCGGGCGAGCAGGCGATTGAGCGGATCACTCTCGTCGAGGTCCGGTCGGGCGTTCGAGGCACGCCGATAGGCCGACGACGTGACGATCAGCCGGTGCAGCGCCTTCATGCTCCAGCCTTGGCGAGAGAACTCGGTCGCAAGCCAGTCGAGCAGTTCGGGGTGGGTCGGGCGCGCACCCTGAAGCCCGAAGTCGTTCTCCGTCTCGACGAGGCCGCGGCCGAAGTACACTTGCCAGACCCGGTTGACGAACACCCGCGCGGTGAGTGGCTGAGCGGGATCGAAGAGCCAACGCGCGAGGTCGAGCCGCGTTGCCCGGGGCCCGCTCGCGTGCAGAGGCGGCAGGATCGCGGGCGTGCCCGGCGACACGATCTCCCCCGGGCGGGTGAAGTCGCCCTTGATGAAGAGGTGGGTCGTCCTCGGCTCCGCCAACTCCGACATCACCAGCGTGGTCACCACCCGCTGCTCCGCGCGTTCCAGCGCGGTCAGTTTCTCGAGGCGGCGGTTGTACTCGGCATCGTCCCGGACGAAGTAGCCGTAGAGTTGGCGACGCTGCCCGGCCGTCAACTGGGCCCAGGGTTGCTGCACGTTGTGCTGCATCTCGGGCTTGAGCTGGGCGAGTACGGAGGGGGTGATCTCGGGTCGCCACGGGACCGCAGCCGGGTCTCGGCTCTCGAGATAGGAGTAGAGTTCGAAGCGAGCGGTCTCGACCTCGGGACCAGCGCTCGCGTCGGTCCGCGCCTCGTCGGGGAATTCAAGGATCCCACCGGGCTTGCTGCTGCCGTGTCCATCCGCCACGGTCTGGTTGAAGAACGCGTAGAGCTGGTAGTACTCGCGCTGGGTAACCGGGTCGAATTTGTGGTCGTGGCACTGGGCACACGCCAGCGTCAGTCCGAGGAACGCGCTGCCGAAGGTGCCGACGCGGTCATTGACCGACTCGACGCGGAACTGCTCCGGATCGATGCCGCCTTCCTGATTGATCTGGGTGTTCCGGTTGAACCCCGTGGCGACGCGCTGGTCACGCGTGGCGTCGGGGAGGAGGTCGCCCGCCAGTTGTTCGATGACGAACTGGTCGTAGGGAAGATCACGGTTGAGGGCGGTCACCACCCAGTCGCGGTACTTCCAGATTTGGCGCGGGGCGTCGACCGAGTAGCCGTTGGAGTCGGCATAGCGGGCGACGTCCAGCCACGGTCGCGCCCAGCGTTCACCGTGATGCGGCGACGCAAGGAGGGTGTCGACGACGCGTTCGTAGGCGTCCGGACGCGAATCGGCGAGGAAGGCCTCAAGTTCCTGCGGCGTCGGCGGGAGTCCGGTCAGGTCGAAGGTGACGCGGCGGAGCAGGGTGCGCCGGTCTGCCTCGGGCGACGGAGCGATCTTGGCGGCGGCGAGGCTCGCGTCGACGAATGCATCGATCGGGTGAGATGGGCCGGATGGGCGGGGCGGCAGCGACGGGCGGACTGGGGCGACGAAGGCCCAGTGATCGGCCCAGACCGCTCCCTCCGCGACCCAGCGGGCGAGACGTTCCTTCTGGAGATCGGACAGGGTGCGGTGGGAGTCGGCCGAGGGCATGACCTCTTCCGGATCGGAGCTGTAGATCCGGGCGATGAGTTCGCTCTGATCCGGCTTCCCCGGCACAATGGCGGGGAGACCGGACTTCCCGCCGGCGAGGGCTGCCTCCCGCTGGTCCAACCGCAGGCCGGACTTCCGCGATCCGGCGTCCGGCCCGTGACAGCGATAGCAGAAATCGGAGAGGAGGGGCTGGATTTCCCGCGCGAAGTCGACCGTGGCGTTGGGGCCTTCGCCGGCGCCGGAGGCGCGCAGCGCGACGAGCGCCAGGGTCAGGCCGAGGAGTTGCCGGGTGAGGAAACGAGGCATGTTCCGGCCCCGAGCATGCCGTCCGGCTTTCCGTACTGGCAACCCCCTTTCGCGGGTGAATGTTCAGGGCAGTTTCTACACCACGAGGTCCGACGCCGTCCGGCGCCGAACGCTGCCAGGGCTGCATCCGAAGCGCCGCCGAAAGCTCTTATTGAACGCCGACCGGTCGCGCCACCCGAGTCGGGCCGCCGCATCGGCGGCGGTCGTTCCGCCCGCCTCGAGCAGGGCGTACGCTTGAGTCAGCCGAAGTTCCTGAAGGACGCGCTTGGGAGAGTTCCCGAGTTGGCGGAGAAAGAGGCTGCGGAGATGGGC
>Ga0172376_10004946_pt1 | contig 15007 bp, 11 predicted proteins | sample Lak35m_FD_121114 | JGI IMG/M metagenome (GOLD analysis project Ga0172376, IMG submission 121114) | Freshwater microbial communities from Kabuno Bay, South-Kivu, Congo - kab_092012_35m | ecosystem: Environmental > Aquatic > Freshwater > Lake | place: Democratic Republic of the Congo: South-Kivu...
GGCCGACGGGGAAGGGAGGGCAACCCTCCGGACCGGCGTGATTTACCATTCCTTCACCATTCAGGGGGGTTTTGCACACACGACCTTGAAGCGCTCCTCATGGACTGGGGGCGTCCGGAGGGGCGATCGCGGGAAACCGCTCCCGCCACCACCGGTCACCCCACGACATGCCTGCAAGGCCCAGGCACCACCCCATGAATCCCCACACCCTGTCCCTGCTGACCGCGACCCTCTGGTCGCGGGTCCTCGCCCCCGCCACCCTCGGCCAGGACGATTTCGGCCGGCCACCCGGCCCGCCGCCCGACTTCGGTGGGCCGCCCCACTTCGGTCCTGGCGGTCCCGGCGGTCCTGGCGGTCCCGGCGGGTTCAGGGGCGGCCCCGGTGGCCCCGGCGGTCCGGGATCGGTGCCGAAGACCCTGCTGATGCCAAAATTCGACACGAACGGCGACCAGCGCCTCGATGCCCAGGAGCGCCAGGCGGCACGGGAGTTCCTCGCCCAGGAAAAGGCCGCCGGGCGGATCCGCGGTCGCGGACCGGGAGGACCGGGCGGACCGGGCGGACCAGGCGGTCGTGGTGGCCGGGGCGGACCCGGTGGGCCGGGTGGGCCGGGCGGTGGCGGCGAAGGCTCCGCGCCCTCCCCCGGAAAGAAGCTCACCCCGGCGGAGGTGAAGAATCATCCCGACGCTCCCCTGTACGACGAGGGCGTGCTGCGGACGCTCTTCCTGCAGTTCGAGCGCCCGGACTGGGAGAAGGAACTGGCCGACTTCAACAACACCGACGTCGAGGTGCCGGCCACGCTCACCGTCGACGGGAAGGCCTACCGGGACGTGGGCGTGCATTTCCGGGGCATGTCCTCGTACTTCACGGTCGGCGAAGGCCGGAAACGCTCGCTCAACGTGTCGCTGGATCACGCCCACAAGAACCAGTCGATCGGAGGGTACAAGACCCTCAACCTGCTGAACTCGCACGAGGATCCGTCCTTCCTGCGCACGGTGCTCTACAGCCACATCGCCCGGGAATACCTGCCGGCCCCGAAGGCCAACCTCGTGCGGGTGGTGATCAACGGCGAGAATTGGGGCATCTATGCCAGCGCGCAGCAGTTCGACAAGCAGTTCACCCGGGAATTCTTCGGGTCGTCCGAGGGACGCCGGTGGAAGGTCTCCGGCAGCCCCAATGGCCGGGGAACCCTGGCCTACCTGGGCGACGACCCGGCCCCGTACCAGAAGATCTACGACCTCAAGGGCAAGGACAGCGAGAAGGCTTGGAAAGACCTCATCCAACTGACCCGCGTGCTCAACCAGACCCCGGCGGCCCAACTCGAGGCGGCGCTGGAACCAATCCTGGATGTCGACGGGGCGCTGCGGTTCCTGGCGGTGGAGAACGCCCTGATCAACAACGACGGCTACTGGATCCGCACGAGCGACTACGCCTTGTACCAGGACCCGAAGGGCCGTTTCCACCTGGTGCCGCATGACATGAACGAGGCCTTCAGCCGCGCCGGCGGGCCCGGGTTCGGCGGCGGACGCCGCGGGCCTGGCAGGCCGGGTGGGCCGGGTGGGCCGGGTGGGCCGGGTGGGCCGGGCGGTGGCCATCGGGTGGAGGGCGTGAAGCTCGATCCGCTCCTGGCCGCACAGGACGTGAACAAGCCGCTCATCTCCAGGCTGTTGGCCGTGCCGGCCCTGCGCGAACGCTACCTCGGTCATGTCCGGGCCATCGCCGAGAACTCGCTCGACTGGCAGAAGCTCGGGCCGCTGGCCGAAGGCCTCCATAGGCTCATCGCCGACGAGGTTCGGGCCGACACCCGCAAGCTCGACTCGACCGAGGCCTTCGAGAAGAGCCTGACCCAGGACGTGGCCGGCAGCGGCTTCGGACCCGGGGGCGGCGGGTCGATGGGCCTCAGGAACTTCGCCGAGCAGCGGCGGGCCTACCTGCTGGGGTACCAGCCCAAGGCGGTGACCCCGGCGCCGTGACGTCCTTCGAGGGACTCCGGGCGGGGTGGCCTCGCCATCGACGCCATCCCGCCCCGGTGCCATCCACGAAAGGGGACCCCCCGGAATCCCGCGGCCGACCGTACCCGGATGCGCTGCACGGTTGGCTTTTCTCCCCGACTCCTCTCCACTCGGGGCATGAGCGAGACGGCCCGTTTCCTGCAATCCTGTCCCTCCGACGAGGACATCGATGTCGTCCGGCTGGTGGACTGCGTGATCATCGACGCCGTGCGGGCCGGGGCCAGCGACATCCACATCGAGCCCTGGGAGTCGAGCATCGCCGTCCGGGTGCGCATCAGCGGCGTGCTCAACGAGCTGATCCACCTGCCCAGCGACCTGCTGCCCAAGATCACCGGCCGACTCAAGGTGCTGGCCAACCTCATCGGGCACGAGACCCAGCTGCCGCAGGAGGGGCGCGCGACGACCTTCCCCGAGGCCGGCAACGTGGTGCTGCGCATCTCCACCTTCCCGACGATCCGCGGCGAGAAGACCGTGCTGCGCATCTTCGACCCGTCGAACCGCGCCTTCAACCTCGAGGCGCTCGGCCTCGAGCCCGACGCACTCGAGAGCCTCAAGGGCCTGCTGGCCCGGCCCAGCGGCCTGATGCTGATGACCGGACCCACCGGCTCGGGCAAGACCACGGTGATCTACGCCTCGCTCTGCCACCTCATCGAGCGGGCCGGCCCGAGCATCAGCGTCGCCACGGTCGAGGACCCGGTGGAGTTCACGTTGCCCCTCATCGCCCAGTCGCAGTGCAATGCGGCGCGGGAGTACACCTACCCGGTGGCCCTGCGCTCGCTGATGCGGCAGGACCCGCAGGTCCTCATGATCGGCGAGATCCGCGACGCCGAGACGGCCCAGATCGCCGTGCAGGCGGGCCTCACCGGGCACCTGGTCATCAGCACCATCCACTCGGGCAGCACCACGGGCGTCTTCGCGCGGCTCATCAACATGGGCATCGAGCCCTTCCTGTTGGCCTCGTCCATCACCGGGGTGCTGGGCATGCGGCTCATCCGCCGCAACTGCCCGGTGTGTCTCGAGGAGTACCGGCCCGACCCGGCGGTGCTGGCCTGCCTGCCGGCCGAGGCGCGCCAGTCGGGCACGTTCCAGCGGGGGGGCGGTTGCCCGGCCTGCAACCACACCGGCTTCAACGGCCGGGCGATGGTGGTGGAAACCCTCAAGGTCGACGAAGGCCTCCGCGACGCGGTGCTGCAGAAGACCCCCACCCGCCGCCTGCAGGAGATCGCTCAGGCACAAGGCATGGAGACCCTCTGGCAGGCGGGCCTGCGGCGGGCCCTGCGCGGCGAGACCACCGTGGAGGAGATCCTGCGGGTGGTCGGTTTCGAGGGCTTTTGAGCGGGTCGAACGGCCCGGCCGAGGACGCTCCGTCCGGTTCGATGCCCGGTTCGATGCCCGGCTCGACGCGTGGACTTCGGGCGGGGATCGCCTGGCCCAGAGACGCCAACGGGGCACCCCGGGAAAATTCCTGGATGCCCCGATGCGACCGGCGTCGTCGAAGACCGATCAGTAGCCGTACTGCGGCACGCTGCCATTGGCCAGGATGTAGCCCGTGCGCTCACGGTACCACTGGAAGTCCACGCGCCCCTGGACATCAAAGGACTTGGTGGCCGGATAAGCGAACTTCACGGCCGGGTACTTCGAGGCACCGCTCAGCCACCGGCGGATCTCCGCGTGGCCGTCGGCGAAGGAAAACCCGCAGGCGCCGTTGTGGTAGGAGGCCGGGATGTCCTGCCAGGCGGAGGCATCGGGGTTGTTGATGAAGTAGCCGTCGTTGATGGAGTCGGGATGCTCGTCGAGGGTAAGCCAGGTCTTGGAGGGCGAGGGCACCTGGGACTGCTTCAGGAACTGGATGCGGTCGGGGAAGCCCCAGTTGCGGCCGGTGCGCGTGGGATCATCCCCGATGCTGAAGCGGCCGAAGAACGAGTTCATCGCCATGCTGCGGTTGCGGCGCGCCCACCCCCTGGCCCGCTGCGCCGGAGCCACGAAGATGTCGGCCGGACACTTGTACACCCCGACCGCGCCGGCCGTGTACTTGCCCAGCACGCCATTGGCCACCCAGGCGTCATTGGTGACGCTGCGCTCGGCGGTGCCGCCCCCGGCGCCCCAGGTCATGACGTTGTTGACCCAGTTGTCGAAGACCCTCTGGTCGATGGCCTGGATGGTCTCGCTGACGCCGTAGTTGTTGGCGACGGCGTCATTGAAATCGGTGGAGTAGAGGTGCCAGCCCAAGGTGAGCTGCTTGCCGTTGTTGACGCAGCCGATGCCCTGGGCCTTGGACTTGGCCCGCGCCAGCGCCGGCAGGAGCATGCCTGCCAGGATGGCGATGATGGCGATGACCACCAGCAGCTCGATGAGGGTGAAACCGCGACGGCGGTCGGTTCGGGGGATGGATTCCAAGGTTTTCATGAACGGACTGGGGCCCAAGCTACCCCAGCGGCCCGGCCTGACAAGTGCGGCTTATGGAACCCTGCCCCCCAGAAAAAACCCGCAGGAGGGCTCAGGGCTCGACCACCCGGAAGAACTGGCCATCGGGGGCGTTGGCGCCCGAATCCAGCAGCAGCAGCACGCCCTCCGGATCGCTGATCTCCAGTTCGGTGGCCCGACCCCAGGCGCGGAGGTCGGATGACCTCTCCAGACGGAAGGCCTGGTCCATCTGGCCACCGAAGAGGAAGAGGCTTTCGTCGGGCGACTTGGGGTAGTTGAGCACCTGCACCGGCGCATCGAAGGCGACGGCCCGGGCCCGCAGGAGGGCGGCACCGGATCCCCCGACAATCCAATGCCCGGCCGCCGCGCACGCCGTGTAGAGGTTGCGGGTGGTCAGGGTGGGCGACTCCACCCAGGAGGACAGATCCTGCGACAGGGCCACCACGCCGCCATCGCCCACCAGGCAGAACCACCCGGACTGCCAGGCGACGTCATTCCACCAGGTCGCCGACGGCGTGGACGAGGCGGTCCACACCAGGCCGTCGGAGCTGCTCAGCACGGTGCCGCCGTCGCCGACGGCGACCAGCCGGCCGCCCAGCCAGCGCACCCGCCAGAGCCAGCGGGTGGTGCCCGAGGCCCGGGAGGTCCAGGACTGGCCATTGGCGCTGGTCAGCAGCGTGCCATTCTGGCCGGACACCACGAAGCCCCCCGGCCAGGCGGCTGCGCCGCTGAGGATCCCGCTCACCCCGGCGTTCCGGCGCGTCCACGTCCGGGCGTCGGGGCTGGTCAGGATCGTGCCGGCCGATCCGGCGACGACGAACAGGTTCCCGTCGGCGCAGACGCCCCGGAGGTCGGCCTGGACGCCCGAGGTCGCCGACTCCCAGGCGATGCCGAGGGTGTTCACCCGGTTGGTGAGCACCACGCGGACGACCTGGGTGCCGTTGGTGGCGGTGTTGGTGCTGACCAGCGGGACGTAGTCGGTGCGGCTCACGGCCAGGGCACCGGCGGATCCGGCCGCGACCACCAGGTTGGACCGTCCACCGATCCCGAAGTAGGAGACGCCCGAGGCGCTGGCCGGGGCCAGGCCGCGGTTCCAGTTCTTCCCGTCGGCGCTGTCGAGAAACTGGGCCGACTCGCCGGCGGTGACCCGCAGGGTCTGCGGCTGGGTGTTGGTGGCGTAGGCCGGGATGCCCGAGGGGAAGCTCACGCTCACGTTGGTGCCCGGCACGCTGAGCACCACGGAGTCCCAGATGGAGTCGAAGCCCGGCGGCTCGGTGTAGGACCAGTTGAACCCGGCCAGGGTGGTGGACCGGGTGCCGGTGACGATCAGCCCGCCGCGGGTGCCGGCCACCACCTGCCGGCCATCCCAGAGCAGGCATTGGTAGGTGACCAGCGGCGCGGGATTGGCCCGCAGCGGGTTGATCTCGGACGACCAGATCCAGCCGCCCAGGAGGTTGACCCCGAAGCGCAGCTCGCCCGCCCCGCCCACCAGCCGCTCGGAGCCCACCGCGAGGACCGATGTCAGCGCATTGGTGGTGACGATGCGGCCCGAGTCCCAGACGGCCAGTTGGGGGGTGCGGCTGATGAGGTAGTTGCCGGCGTCGCCCACGGCCATGACCCCGGTCGGGACCGGGGCCACCCGGTAGAGGTTGAACGCGGCCCGTCCGGCGGTGCGGGCGGTCCAGGTCAGGCCGTCGGGGCTGCTGGCGACGAAGCCCGAATCCCCCACGGCCACGAAGAGCCCCGAGGCGTAGGTCACGCTGCTCAGGTTGTTGGTGCGCCCGGTGGAGGCCGCCGTCCACGAGACGCCGTCGGTGCTCACCAGCACCGTGCCGGCGTCACCCACGGCCACCACGCGGTCGGGCGAGGCGGCCACGGACTCGAGCCACCGGGTGCTGCCCGAGGCGGCGGCGGCGAAGGTCTCGCCATCGGACCAGAGCACCGTGCCCCCTTCGCCGACGACGATCGCCCGGTCACCCAGGTAGGCCGCCCCGCGCAAGGCGGCCGTGGTGCCGGTCCTGGCGCGCCGCCAGTCGGGCAGTTCGTCCGCCACCCAGAGCGAGCCCCGGTCCCCCACGGCGAGGTACAGGCGGTTGGTCCGCCAGGCCAGGTCGGTGATGGAGTTGCCGAAGGGCGCGGGATTCGACCAGCGCCACGTCAGGTTGGTGCCCTGGGCCACGCCTCGAACCCCGCCGCAGATCAGCACGAGCCACACCAACAGCCCCAGCGGCAGGGCGACCGTCGCCGGCAACCCCCCGGGGAGGCGGTTCCGGAGGCGTGTGGGCCGCGGCCTTGGGAGACGTCTGCTCCGGGCCACGCCGTCGGGGAAACTCATGGCGTTTCTGTAGGGGAAGAACCGCCACCCGGCAAGAGATCGGCCGGCTCCGGCGGCAGCCGGACCGCGAAGGTCGAGCCGTCCGGACCCGTGCGCTCGAGCACCACGTCGCCGCCGACGGCCAGCGCCAGCTGCCGGGTGATGGCCAGGCCCAGGCCACTGCCACCCGGCTTGGTGGACACGGTGGGCTCGAAGAGCCGTTCGCGCACCGAGGGGTCGATGCCGAGTCCCGAATCGCTCACCCGGACGACCAGCCCGCCGTCGGGGCCGGTCTCCGAGCGCACCAGCACCTCGGCCTGGTCGGGGGATGCCTGCAGGGCGTTGCCCAGCAGGTTCTCCACGACCAGCAGGAGCAGGTTGGCCTCGCGGTGGCGCAGCCGGTGGGGCGCCTCCCCGCGAAGCACGACCCGGACCCCGCGGTCACGCGCCGCCGGATCGACCCGCTGGAGCACGCGGGGCAGCAGCTCGGAGACCTCCAGCTCGAACTCCGTGACACCGCCGGTCTCCTGGAGGACCCGCACCACGCCGTCGATGAGGGCCCGCATGCGGCGCAGCGTCGCCAGGGCCTCGGCCCGGTCGGCCGCCGGCACCGGACGGTCGTCGCCGAGGGAACCGAGGAAGGCCTGGAGACCCGCCAGCGGGTTGCGCAGTCCGTGGACCAGGTGGGCGGCCACCGCACCCAAGGCCCCGGTCTTGGTGGCCATCATCAGCTCGCGGTTGGCGCGTGCCAGGCGCTCGCCCCGCTCGAGCAGGCCCCGGTTGGCCCGCGCCAGTCGCGCGAGGGTCATGCCGACGGCCAGGGCGAGGGCCGCGCCCGAGAGCAGCAGGGTCACCAGGCCCTGCCGCCAGAGGCTGCGGTCGAGCCGGGCGTACTCGTCCAGCAGGCCGGAGCCGTCGAGGTCCACGCCCAGGATGCCCGCCAGCGACGGCACCGGAGCGTCGGACAGGGGGATGTGCAGGCGCAGCACGGCCGGCGCACCCCCGGGCGGCGCGATGAGCTCCGGGTGGGTGCGGCCCCGGAGCAGTTCCTCGAGCCGGGCCGGTTCCGGCGCGGGCACCGGCTCCTCGCCATAGACGCGTGAGGGCAGGGCCCCGTGGGCGTCGAAGACGGTGATGCGTCGCACATGGGCCAGTTGCGGGAGGGTGGCCACCTCGACGGCGGCCAGGAGGGGATCGTCGACGCCCTCGGCCCGGAGGGCGGCGAAGCGGCCCTGGAACAGCGCGGCCACGGCCTGGGCCTCGCGCTCGAGCAGGCCCGAGCGCAGGTCCTGTCGCAGGGGGATGCGCGTGCCCACGACCGCGGCGACCAGCACGACGAGCGCGGCGGCGATTCCGCCCAGGGTCGGGCCATGCGCCCGGATCGTCGTCCGGGAGATCGGCCTCGGGGGCGGGGGAGTGGGCCTCGGATCGGGCATCGGCGGGGGAACGGGTTCGGGGGCGGGAGGGTTCGGCATCGAGGGTCGTCGGACCTCAGAACTCCCACTCCAGTCCGCCGGTGAGGGTCCGGCTGTCGTAGGTGAAGAGCGGCACGTTGGAATCCTGACGCTCCCAGAGGAACTCGGCAAACACCGTCGCGTGACGGCCGAACTTGCGGGTGAGGCGCAGGTTGGCCTCGTAGTCCTGGTTGTCCCGGTACTTGAAGAGGTCCTCCGGCGCGGGCGAGATGAACTGGCGCGGGTAGGTCCAATGGCTCCAGCGGGCGCCGACCAGGGCCCCCCAGCGGTCACCCTCCCAGCGCAGGGTCCCGGCCGCGCCCCACCGGTCGAAATCATAGAAACCCACGGCCTGGTCGCGGTTGACCAGCTGGAAGAGCCGGATCGTGGAGCGCAGCCGGGGCTTGTCCGACCACTGGTGCTTCCAGGCGAGGTCGGCGTTGAGCTGCGTGAACTTGGCCACCGTGCCCGGCTCCGGGATGCCGAGCAGGTTGGCCGCCGGCCGCGAGTCGTAGGGCCGGTCCTCGTACCGGACGGTGGCCTCCACCGAGGACTGGTCGGCGTAGTCCCAGGCGACGACCCCGCGCGGGCCCATCTGCCAGAAGCCGTCGAGCGGCGCGTCGAAGTTCTGGCGCTGCCAGCCGTAGCCCGCCTCGGCGCGGAACCCACGGCCGCGCGTCCAACGCAGCGACGGGTGGGCGGTCAGCGCATGGACCTTGGTGCGCACCGAGCCGAGACCGTCGGCGAGGGTCGAGGCGTCGAAGACCTGGTTGGCGTACAGGTGCTGACCGACCAGTCCGGGACTCCACCCGGAGTCCCCGCTGTGCCGGTACTCGGCATAGGTGGACAGCCAGGCGTCGCCATCGACGGGTTGACCGGGGATGCCCGAGTCGATCCCTCGCAGGTAGCGCCGCTCCTCCCCCCCGACGAACAGGGTCCATCGGTGGGCGTCGATGGGCATGCGGAGGACGAAGGCCTCGAAGCCGTACCCGACAAAGGGGGTCTCCTGCGCGTTGGTGCCCGAGAGGAGGGCATTGTCCCGCCAGCCGCCCGAGCCCCGGAGACTGACCGTGGTGGTCCAGACCGGGATTTCCCACTCGAGATCCGGATCGCGCGGGTGCAACGGACCAAGCACGGGCCGGCCGGCCTGCGCGCAGAGGATGGCCACCCAGGCCAGGGCGACGGCCCGGGCCAGCATCCGGCCGACGGCCCCATGGCCCTTGTCGCCCCACGGCGCACCGCGGGGACGCGAGCCGGAATGGACGGCGGACCGGCGGGAACGGGTGGGCGGCAAGGCCATGGGGCGCAGCGACGATCGGATTCGGCAGGCAGGCTGGCCGACGCGAAAAGGGCAGGCGAGCCGCAAACCACGGTCCGCCTGCCCCAACCTATGCTGTCTGCGAAACGGATCGGGGCGACGGGCGGGTTGGGGGGTGCGATGGCCGGCGTTGGCCATCTCCGACACCCCTCCCCGCAGGACCCCTCCGGAATTGACCGGCGTTCAGCCGCGCGGACGGCCCGGGCCCTTGCCGGCGCCGCCCCCGTCACCGGGCCGGCCGCCCCGGACGGACACGCCCAGATCCTTCAGCTGGTCGCGGATCTCGGTGCGCAGGGTCTGGGTATCGGCGAGGAACTTCTCGCGGTTGGCCTTGAGCTGCTCACGCAAGCTGTTGCGCTGCTCCTCGGTGGCACCCTTGAGGGTCTTGGCCAGGTCGCGCTGGGCATCGATGAAGGTCTTGGACTGCTCGCGGTACTTGGTGATCTGGTCCTGCAGGGCCTTCGGCAGGGTGGACAGGACGTTGTCGGGCACGCCGATGCGGGGCACCTCCAGGCCACGGCCGGGGCCGCCGGGACGGCCGGGACGGCCTTCGGGCTTCTCCGGGCCGGCGGGCTTGTCGGTCGGCGGGGTGGCCTGGGCGAAGCTGCTCAGGGCGGTGGCCGCGGCGAGCACCGAGGCGAGAAGGAGTGAGTTCTTGGAGTTCATGGAATTTGAGTTTGGGGGATTTGAGTTTGGGGGATTGTGGAGTTTGAGCGTTGGATGGATCGGTGGATCGGTGGACTATTCTTTGGACGGTTTTGGACGGTTTCTTGGCTGTTTTTTGGTTTGGTCGGGCTCCGGCGCCCTCGGTGCCCCCCTCAAAGCTGGCTTCCTGGCCGGGAGCGCCTTCGGAGGGCTTTGGGAGAGCGGTCGGACCCCGTTGCCTTCTGGGACACCCTCTTGCAGGGGCCATGCCACGACCGGATCCCGCAAAAAACCCCGTTTTTTCGGAGTTTTCGCACATTCAGCCGGGCGCGGTGACGGGGTTCCGCCCCGGATGGGCCCCGAATTGGGGGCTATCCCCCAACCCCACCCGCGCCGGCATGGGGCCAGATCCCCAGACCGGGCCGGCCAGGGTCGGGTCTCGCCACCGATTCCGGGGAAGGTTTGGCCTTCGGGCCCCCAAGGTCCTACCCTTGGGGCATGGGAGAGCAGCCCACCCGCCCCGCCCCGATCCGGAACACCTGGAAGGCCGTCGTCGACCACGCCCGGACCTACCAGGACTTCACCTACGTCTACCCGGTGGTCTCACGCCGGTCGCGCGGGCTCTCGATCGGGGTGAACCTCAACCCCGACAAGCAGTGCAACTTCGACTGCGTCTATTGCGAGGTGGACCGCACGACACCGGGCAAGGCGAAGGAGGTCCGGCTCGAACAGGTGCGGGATGAACTCCGCTGGCTCATCGACCATGCCGTGGGCGGAGGCCTCGGGCGGGAGCCGAAATTCAACGACACCCCACCGGAGATCACCCGGGCCGTCCGGGACGTGGCCTTCAGCGGCGATGGCGAGCCCACCATGGTCTCCAACTTCGACGTCTGCGTGGAGGTGGTGGCCGACGTGCTGCGGGAGAAGGGCCTCTCGGAGACCAAGATCGTGCTCATCACCGACTCGGCCGGCCTCGACAAGGCGTCGGTGCGCCGCGGGCTGGCCCTCATGGACGCCCACCACGGGGAGGTCTGGGCCAAGCTCGACGCCGGCACCGAAGACTACTACCGGCACATCAACCGCAGCTCGGTGCGCTTCGACCGCATCCTGGGCAACCTGCTGGAGACGGCCCGGGTGCGCCCCATCGTGATCCAGAGCCTCTTCCTCAAGACCCATGGGCAGCCCATGCCGGCGCCCGAGCTGGAGGCCTACTGCCGGCGCCTGAACCAGATCCGGGAGGGAGGCGGCACCGTGCGCGAGGTGCACGCCTACACGCTGGCCCGGCCCACGCCCGAGCCCTGGGCCAACCGGCTGGGCGCCGACGAGCTGTCGGAGGTGGCCGGAACGATCCGCGCCCGAACCGGCCTGCGGGTCGAGGAGTTCCCTTAGAGCCTGTCCGCAGACAGGCTCCAGGGGAACCCTCCCGATTTCAGTTCACGTACTCGCGCGGGTCGGCCACGCGGCCGGCCAGGGCGCTGGCCGCCACGGTCGCGGGCGAGGCCAGGAACACCTGGCTCTCCTTGTGGCCCATGCGGCCGGGGAAATTCCGGTTCGTGGCGCTGATGCACTTCTGGGGCGTGTTCATGCGACCGAAGGTGTCCACCGGGCCGCCCAGGCAGGCGGAGCATCCGGCGTTCTCGGTCATCTGCACACCGGCCGACACGAGGATGTCCCAGATGGTCTGGTTTCCCCAGCGGGTGTTCTGCAGGTCGTGCACGATCTCGGGCGTGGCCGGCACGCCGAAGGTGTCGATGACCACCTTCTTGCCGCGCAGCACCCGGGCGAACTCCACGAAGTCGCTGGTCTTGCCGCCGGTGCAGGATCCGACATAGGCCCGGTCGAGCTTCACGTCGGCCAGTTCCTTGGCCGACTTGCGTTGGCCGGGGTCGGGATGGCAGGCCACGGTGGGCTCGAGCTTGGAGAGATCGATGACGATCTCGCGGGTGAACCTCTGGTCCTGGTCGGCCTCGACCGGCTCGTAGGCCGAGCGGGTGCCATTGAGGCGGGCGCGGGCCTCCACGTACTCGGCGGTCCGGGCGTCGAAGGGGAAGATGCCGTTCTTGCCGCCGGCCTCGATGGCCATGTTGGCGATGGTCATGCGGTCGTCCATCGAGAGCGTCGCGATGCCGGAGCCATGGAACTGCATGGCCTGGTAGGTCGCGCCGTCGAAGCCGATCTCGCCGATGGCGTGCAGGATGATGTCCTTGGCCATGACGCCCGGCTGCATCCTGCCCTCGAGGCGGAACCCGATGGTGGAGGGCACCTTGATGAGCAGCTTGCCGGTGCCCATCACGAAGCCGGCGTTGGTGTTGCCGATGCCCGTGGCGAACTGGTTGAAGGCGCCGGCCATGCAGGTGTGCGAGTCGGTGCCGAAGAGCACCTCGCCGGGGCGGGTATGGCCCTTCTGCGGCAGGGCGGCGTGGCAGACTCCCGCATACTGGGAGCCGTACTGGCGCTTCAGCAACCCCTTGGCGGCGTCGAATTTCCAGGCTCCGTTGGGATCGTCGATGACGTCGTAGAAGTACGGGATGTCCTGCTCGCGGGCGAAGTCGCGCAGGATGTCGACGTTGCGGTTGGACTTGGAGTCGGAGGTGAAGATGTAGTGGTCGGGGATGATGACGATGCGGTGGCGATCCCAGACCTTGGCGTCCTGGCCGAACTCGCGCTTGAAGACGCCAATGGTCCCGGGCCCGCACACGTCGTGGGTCATCAGGACATCGGCATTCACCCAGATGTTCTCACCGGCGGACACCCGGGCCTTGCCCGAGGCCCGGGCCAGCAGCTTTTCGGTCAACGTCATAGAAATCGTCCGTCCACGATAGCCCCCGGCCGGAGGCCACCGCAACCGCGAGTTCGCGCTGGAGCGGCCTGCCAGGGGCGGGCTGAGGGCACCAACGGGCAACCGTGGGTTCTGGCGCACGGCGGCAGGGCCGCCCTGGGCGGGCATCCAGCCGACCGGGCGGGCCGGGCGCTCAGGCCCCCAACCCTTCGAGGACGCGGTCGAGCCGTCGGTTCAAGGCGGCCGACGGGGCGCTGGCACCGGACTGGATCGCACCGGAGACCCTCGGGAAGTCGATGATCCGGTCGGCCGGATGGTAGTTCGCGAGGCTTCGGGCATTCCGGGCGGTGGACGGGTCGGGGACGGCCGGGGCCATGAGCACGACCTGGGTCTTGGACCGCAAGGTCGGGGGCAGGCAGGCCAGCGCGGCCCGGACATCGTGGATCACCCCGAGCCGATTGGCGGCAACGAGCACCGGCAGGGCCCGCAGGCGGCGGAGCAGGTCCCGCGTGTCACCGTCGGCCGTCCAGGGGCTCAGGAGACCGCCGGCCCCCTCGACCAGGACGAGGGGGCATCCCGCCGACTGCTCCCGCAGGTGACGCAGCACCTCGCCCAGGCCCACGCGCCGACCCTCCAGTCGGGCCGCCAACGCCGGGCTGAGCGGGGCCTTGAAGTGCCACGGATTGACCGCATCCAGGTCCTGCGTCCCGCCCAGGGCCGCCTCGAGGGCGAGGGCGTCGTCGCGGCCGCCGCTGCAGAGCGGCTTGAACGCCCGGATCGGACGCCCCTGGCGGACCCGTCGGCGGACCAGGAGCGCGGTGAGGACGGTCTTGCCGACACCGGTGCCGGTGCCGGTGACCACCACGAATCGGGGAGTCGGGGCCATGCGAGCGACCGGTAGTCTGCCGCAGACCGGGACCGCGGCAACCGCCATTCGGCCTTGTGCGGCCTCCCGACGTTTTGCACCGTCCCAAATCGTCCCGTCGGGGCACTCCCCGGGCCGCACGCCATGAACCCCGCCCCTTGCGCCTCCTCCGGCACCGCGCTGCCGTCCAACCCGCGGCCGACGCCGCTGGCCCGCCGGATCATCCCCTGCCTGGATGTCCATGACGGCCAGGTCACCCGGGGCGTGCAGTTCGGCCGGGCCGAGGAGGGCGGGCTGCGGAACGTGGGCGACCCCGTGGAGATGGCGCTGCGTTACGACGCGCAGGGCGCCGACGAGATGGTGTTCTTCGACATCACCGCCAGCGCCCACGGGCGGGCCTCCATGATCGGGGTGATCGAGCGGGCGGCCGACCAGTGCTTCATGCCGCTGACGGTCGGCGGCGGCATCCGCACCGTGGAGGACATGGGGCAGATGCTCCGCGCCGGGGCGGACAAGATCAGCATCAACTCCAGCGCCATCGCCCACCCGGAGCTGATCCGTCAGGGCGCCGAGAAGTACGGCAGCCAGTGCATCGTGGTCTCCATCGACGCCAAGAAGGTGGGCCCCGACCGCTGGGGCGTCTTCGCCGCCGGGGGACGCAAGGAAACGGGACTGGACGCCGTGGAGTGGGCGCGTCGGGCCTGCGAGCTGGGGGCCGGGGAGATCGTGCTCAACTCCATCGATGCCGACGGCACCAAGCAGGGCTTCGACCTGGTGATCACCCGCCGGGTGGGCGAGAGCGTCGGGGTTCCGGTGGTCGCCAGTGGCGGGGCGGGCACCCTGCAGCATCTGGCCGACGTGCTGAAGGAAGGCCAGGCCGACGCGGTGCTGGCGGCCAGCATCTTCCATTTCGGCACCCACACCATCCAGGAGGCCAAGGCCTTCCTGGCGGCCCGGGGAATCACGGTACGGATGCCGTCGGGAACGGGGGATGGCCGGCCGGGAGCCATCCGGTGACCCGAAAAAAAAGACGAAAGAGATTGTCCTTTGGCCAGGGATCGGCAAGCTTCCGCCTATCTGTCAGAGATCTAGTGCTTCGAAGGCGTGGTGAATCCTCAGGTGAACTTGGTTCGGTGATGATTTGAAACCCGGCAGTCGGGAACAACCTCGAGAATGCAGTCGGTACTCGGAACAGCAAA
>Ga0172376_10004949_pt1 | contig 15002 bp, 9 predicted proteins | sample Lak35m_FD_121114 | JGI IMG/M metagenome (GOLD analysis project Ga0172376, IMG submission 121114) | Freshwater microbial communities from Kabuno Bay, South-Kivu, Congo - kab_092012_35m | ecosystem: Environmental > Aquatic > Freshwater > Lake | place: Democratic Republic of the Congo: South-Kivu...
GGTCTTTCAGCCTGAATCGATCAACACCGACGAAGGCCGAGATCTGCTCGCCGCGCTTCGGCCAGACATTCTCGTGACCGTCGCCTACGGGCAGATCCTCAAGCCTTTCATTCTTGCCGTCGCACCTTTCGGCGGCGTCAATCTGCACGGTTCGCTGCTGCCCCGATATCGTGGCGCGGCACCGGTGGCCCGAGCGATCGAAAAAGGTGAGGCCCAAACCGGCGTGACTGTCATCTGCATGTCGCCCCAGGTCGACGCCGGCGGCATGCTCACCAGCGCTGCCACTCCGATCGGGCCCGACGAAAACGCGCAGACTCTCGAAGCCCGACTCGCACTTATCGGAGCCCCCCTTCTCGCTGAGACGCTCGATGCCCACCTGGCCGGCCATGCGAAGCCCCTGCCGCAGGATATCTCACTGGCCACCAAGGCTCCAAAGCTGGCCAAGACCGAAGCCGGCATCGACTGGTCCGCTCCGGCGTTTCTCGTCGACCGGTTTGTCCGGGCCATGAATCCGTGGCCCATGGCCCGAACGACATTCGCCCCGGCGGATGGCCGGCCCCCGATCAGCGTGCTCGTGATCGACTCCCGGCTCTCGTCTGTTGGCCCCGCGGCCGGATCGCTGCCGGGGCAGATCGTCGAACTCTCGAAATCCAGCCTGCTCGTCGCCTGTGGCAATGGCGCGGCGATCGAGCCGAAGATCCTGCAAACCGAAGGCCGCAAGCCGCTACCGGCGGTCGAATGGGCACGTGGGGCCCGAGCTGCCGCCGGCGACATCTTCCGAACCGTTCCCCTTTCGTGATTCTCAGACGCACAAGGACCATGCCCGATGAGATTCTCTCCCAGCATCCAGGCGGTTGCCCTGGCCTTCGCCGTCGGTTGCGTATCGACCCTGGCCCAGGCTCAGGAGACCGGCCACCCGACGCACACGACCGATGACCTGAAGACCGTCAAGGCGGCTGTCGAACAAGGCAAGGCGATCCTGCTGGACGTCCGCAGCCAGAAGGAATGGGACGCAGGGCACGTCAAAGGCGCGATTTTTCTGCCCTGGCTCGAACTGCAGAGCACCGAAGGCGCCACATTCGACAAGCTCAAGCTCGACAAGTCGAAGACCATCTACACCTATTGCCATGTGGGTATCCGGTCCCTCAAGGCCGCGACGATGTTCAAGGCCAAAGGCTTTGACGCCCGGGCCCTGAAGCCGGGCTTCGCCGAACTGGCGGCCGCAGGTTTTCCGGCCGAGAAGCCGGACGTGAAGCCGACGCACACGACCGATGACCTCAAGACCGTCAAGGCCGCCGTCGAATCGGGCAAGGCCGTTCTGCTGGACGTCCGCAGCCCGGACGAATATGACGCCGGCCATGTCAAGGGAGCCGTCTTCGCCCCGATCACCGAAATCGAAAAGACTGCCGGCGAGTCGTTCCTCAAATTGAAGCTCGACAAATCCAAGGTGATCTACACCCACTGCGGCGCCGGCGGCCGGGCGCTGCGAGTCGCCACCATGCTCAAGGACAAGGGTTACGATGTCCGGGCACTCAAACCGGGCTTCGTCGAACTGATCGAAGCTGGCCTGCCCGAGGAAACAGGAAAGAAATGATCGTGATCTGATCCCACATGCCGGATCTTGATTTCGACAGTTCACGGACGCGGGGCTTGATTCCCTCGTCCGTTGCCGTATTGTGGTCACGTCCGTTCGTCGTTTCGGATACGATACGCACGACCGCTGAGACCCCATCGCGTTTGGCTGCTTTCTCGATTCGCGGAGAATCCTTCGATGACGACAGGACTTGCGCCCGATCCGAATTCTCGGGACTGGATCGAGATCCGCCAATCTCTCGTCCTGGTCTGGTTCGTGATCGTCATCCTGATCGTTCGTACGTCGACAAGGTCGACGCTCGATATCGCTCTGCTGATTCTGGCTTTGGGCGGTCTTGGTTCGCTGATCATCCCGGACTCGAAACGAAACGTCAGGGACGCCGGCAGTCTCCCGCCATTGTCCGAGCGATGCCGCGAAATCGCTCGCGACCCGAAGCGGAAGATCGAAGCGATCAAAGTGTATCGTGACGAAACCGGTCTCGGCCTGCGCGATGCCAAATTCGCCGTCGAGTCGTTCATGGCTGCTTCGTCCAATCCGCCCTTAAACTGAACCGATCCGGCCTTCGTGAAATTCACGCACGATGTCACGCACGGCCATTTGCGCCAGTTCGATGCGTTCGAAGAGAGTCACCGCGCTATCGGGCTCATGCACGACGATCATGCGTTCCAGAAAGGGCAGTTCCCTCGGGTCGATTCGCAGCGGCTCGGGCGCGCGGTTGCGATAGAGCCGCAAGGCCCAGTCCACTTGCCGGTAAAGGCCATAGGCATCGCTCAACGCGGCAGCCCGTTCCGGAGCAAGCAGGCCCAGGTCGCCCAACTGGCCGATCGCGGCCCATTCGTCCCGCTCGATCGGCACCCCGGCATCGGCCATGCCGATCAATTGCAGGGCCTGGACGAGCAGTTCGATCGCCTGCGAACCGCCATGGCCCCGTTTCAGATCGTCCGGGCTCGTTTCGATCGATCGGCGGATCCGTTCCCGGATCGTGGCCAGCTCGCTCCGGATTTTCTCGGCACTGGGGCAGCTTTCGAAAGCAAGGCCGGCAAGTTCTCGGGTCAGCCAGGTCGGATCGAAGCCGTCCACGTAGGCCGGCCTGGCTCGCAGCATGGCCAGCCGTTCCCAGACGCGAGCTTCGCCGCTGCGATAATAGGTTCTCAATCGGTCGATCGGAACGGATAAGGCCCCCGATTCGCCGAACGGGCGTAACCGCGTGTCCACCCGGTAAAGAAAGCCGGGCCCCCGGTCGCTCATCGCCCTCAGGAACCGGCTCGCCAGATCTTCGAAACGACGGTCGGCCGCGATCGATCCCGGGCCCTCCGTCTTCCCCTCCGCTTCGTGAACGAAGACGAGGTCGAGATCACTGTGCAGGGCCAGCGATTCGCACCCCGCCTTGCCCAGAGCCAGAATTGCCCAGCGGCCAGGCGGATGTGCGGGCTTGGCGGCCGGTTCTTTTTCGTGCCGAACCGACCTTGCGACGGCCTGAATCGTCATGTCAGCGACCCGGCTCATCTGTCGCTGCATTGACCTGACATTCGCGACAGTCAGCGGCAGCGGGTGCCTGGCCACGATGGCCAGCCAGCGGTCGTCGCGATGTTGCCTGAACCTGGCCAGCGTTTCGGTACCCGCATCGAACGCGCTGCCGGTTGCGTCTTCCGCTTCGTCCGCCGCGGGTTCATCCTGGCGAGCGATCTGACGATACCACAGTTCCCAGGATCGCGGGCGTGCCAGGATCGCTTCGGCCACGAACCGGTTCTCACTCGCCATGCGCACGAAGCCATCGAGCGCCGCGGCACTGGAACTGAGCGACTCCCACAATAGAGCCTTGACCGGCATGACCCGCGAGATCGTATCGAGCCGAGCCAGAGTGTTGTCAGGAAAAGGCGACCTGGCCACTTTATGGAGCAGCTTGGGGGCGACCGCGGCGAAAAAATGGCGGCACCGCGGTGTCGAAAAATAGGGCTTTTCCTCTCTTGCCATGCACTCCAGATATCGCAACGCGTTCGGCTTGTCGACGAGCCCGAAGTTTTCGAGAATCCGATACTGCGACTCGGCCGGCATCTCCGGGTCGAGGATCAGGTCTGACACTGGATCGGCCCGGGCCGAATCATCCGTGCGGAAGGCATCGTGCAACAGACGGTTGAGTACCGCGTTGTTCTCCTGCGTGAGTTTTTCGTACTGCTTGAAGAACCGCTCGAACGGGCCTTCCGGGTTTTCCCACGCATTCAGGGGCAGAAAGCCCATTCCCATCGCCAGCATGCTCCGGCTTTCCGGCTTTTGCGGAATCCGGTGCGTCTGGCGGTCTTCCTCAAGCTGCAGCCTGTGCTCGGTTTTCCGGAGAAAAAGGTAATTTCTCAGGAGCGTGTCGTGTTCCACCGGCGTGAGGCAACCGGCGGACTTCAGCAGTTTCAGTGATTCGATCGTGTTCGATTCCCGTACGCCCGGCAGCGTGCACCCGTTGAGAAGCTGGAGGAACTGCACGACGAACTCGACGTCGCGAATGCCCCCGAAGCCGGTCTTCACGTCCCATTCCGCGACGCCTTCCGACTTCGCGCGATGCTCGATCCGCCGCTTCATCGCCTGAATTTCGGCGATTTCGACCGCGCTGAGATATCTTCGATACACGAACGGTTCGATCAGGCGGACGAACGACTGCCCCAGGTCGAGATCGCCCGCGCAGGGCCGCATCTTGATCAAAGCCTGCCGTTCCCAGGTTCGTCCGGCGGAGTCGTAGTAGTTCAACGTCTGGTCCAGGGACATCGCCATCGGACCCTGGGAACCTTCCGGGCGCAGCCGCAGGTCGACTCTCAGAATGGCCGGCGTCGAGCCCGCCCCGGCCATGATCTTGAGGAAGTCGGCGATCACGCGGGCGAAATGCTCCGGCGCTTCGGTCACGGGCGTCCGTTCGGTGCGTCCGTCCTCGTCGAACACGAAGATCAGGTCCACGTCGGAACTGTAATTGAGTTCTCGCCCCCCCAGCTTGCCGAGCGCCAACGCCGCCAGCCGGCATTTTGTGCCCGTGGCGGTGCGCGGCGGACCAATCGCGGCTTCACGACGGGCCAGCGACCAGCGCAGGGCGGCGTCGAGGCAGGCGTCCGCCAGATCGGCGATTCGGGCCGTGATCCTCGGCACGTCGCCGTCGCGGATCAGGTCGTCGGCCGCGATCCGCAACGTCCAGAGCCCGCGAAACCTATGGAGAGCGGCCGATACCGCCCGGTCCGAATCCTGTTCCCGAACCTGCTCCCAAGCCTGAGCGACGAGTTCGTCACGGCTCGGAAATGCCAGCGGCGCGATCTCCTGATACGCCGAATGATGGGCCAGCACAAGTTTGGCCACGTGGGGCGTCGTGCCCAAGAGCTTCAGCAGTTCCAGGAACTGTTCCTGCTGCGTCAGCCACATGCGTGCGACGGCGTCCGGATCCGGCAGCGAGCCGATCAGCCGGTCCAGAAAGGTCAGGGCCATACCGGGAGTGGCGGTTTCGCCGACGCGCCGCGCCACGAGATCGAGCAGCGAATCGGCCAGGTTGACGTCGCGGATACGGCGCCGGATGTCGCGCAGGTCACGCAATAACGTCGATTTGTCGCGAAAACCGTATCGCAGGCATAGCCGATCCAGCCAGACGCTGTCCGAATCTTCGTCAGCCCGCATCGCGTTCCCCGGAACAGGGCTGAAAGTCCGTTATCGGCTCAGCGATTTCTGCTGCCGGTACTGATAGGCCGAGATGAGACTTTCCAGCTCGTCCCGGCTCAGATCGTGCCGACGCATCAAATCCCGCTCGTCCAGGCCGTTCGTGAGCTGGTCGCCCACCTGCTGGCAGATCAGGCAGAGTTTCGGCGGCAGCTTCGGGGGCTTGACCCTTGCGTAATGCAGCGCCACGGGGTCGATGCGGCGATCGTGTGCGAGCGTCGTCCAGTACGATTGGAACCCCGCGGCGATGACGTTCTCGAACCATTGTGAGAAGTGGTCGGCGACGACACGGAACGATTCTTCCGGTTCCGACATGCTTACGAAAATCGGTGTCGATTCGTCGTCCCGTTCCGTTGTGAAGATCAGGTCCATGTTCACCGGCGCGTCGTTCGGGTTACCGAACTCGTACCACGATGTCGGCTGCTGCAGAAGCACGGCCCCGGGGCGGAACCGAACGGTCGGGCCGATGCACCGAATCGGGTGGATCCAGCGCACGCCGTCGACCTCAAGCCCGTCGGAGATCGCCAGCCACCTTTTGAGCCCGAAAGGCAGGCGATACGCATGCGTCGCTTCCCAGCGTGCCAGTTGCAATTCGCTCAGTGGCGGGCCGAGCTGGACGGTGCGGAAATCGATCTCGCCATCTTCCGGCACGGACTGCGGATTCCCGAGTGCCGCAACCGATTCGCGCCAGCGGTCGATCACCGTTCGAAGTGCGTTCCGGGAAGTCTGCGAGCCGGAGATGGACATGGGCGGATGAGTCACCTGGAAGGCGGAAACTCAGAAAATCACAGGCAGCGACCATTCAGCCGGGCTTCGGTGCGTGACCCGGTCGGTCACGACTTCGGCGAAGAGGGTGACGGCTGTCGCCGACACCACCCGCACCTTCGAATAGGAACCGATCAGGCGGGAATTGCCTTCGAAGACGCAGATTCGGTCGGTCATCGTGCGGCCCGTCAATTGCACTGGACCGGTTACCGAGCCGATATCGCCCGAAAACGCTTTGGAAGGCCCTTCGACCAGAACGTCGAAGTCCTGACCGAGCAGTGCCTGGTTGTCCTGATGCGAGATCGCCGTCTGCACGGCCAGAAGGTCGTTGTTGCGCCGCTTCTTGACTTCCTCCGGCACATCGTCGGCAAAAAGCTCGTGTGCTTTCGTGCCGGGCCGGGGGCTGTACTTGAAGATGAAGCTGTTTTTGAACCGGCTGCGCTGGAGAAGTTCCACCGACTTCTGGAACGCCCCTTCCGACTCGCCGCAGAAGCCGACGATGAAGTCGCTCGAAACGCTGCAATCGGGCACCGTCTCGCGAATGCGGGCCATCATTTCGTCATACTGCGCCACGGTGTAAAGCCGCTTCATGCGCCGCAGCATTTCGTCGTCGCCGCTTTGGGCCGGCACGTGCAGATACTTGAAGACCTTGGGCAGATCGCGCACCGCCTGCAACAGGTCGTCGGTCATGTCCTTCGGAAAACTCGTGATGAACTTGATGCGACGCAGGTCGTCGATATCGCTCAGCTCGCTCAGAAGGTCCGAAAGCCGCCACTGGCGGCCGTCGCCGGTCCGGAATTTGTAGCTGTTGACCGTCTGCCCCAGAAGCGTGATCTCAGTCACGCCCTGATCCACCAGGAGCCGCGTTTCCTCGACGATCTCGGCCGGGTCGCGGCTTTGCTCGGGACCACGCGTGGCTGGCACGACGCAGTAGGTGCAGAACTTATCGCACCCCATCATGATCCGCACGAAGGCCTGATACGGGCTCATCCGCATCGCCTGTTCGCGGATCGGGTCGAATTCCTCGAAACTCTCCACCACCTCGAGCTTCGTGCCGCCGGTGCGGGCCTTGCTCACGGCCAGTTGCGGCGTTTTCTCGGCCCGAGCCTTCCGCAAAAGTTCAGGCACTTTCGCAAGTTGTCCTGGCCCGACGACGATATCCACGAACGGCGCCCGCTTGAGGATCTCGTCCTGATCCTTCTGGGCCATGCATCCCAGCACGCCGATGGCCACGTTCGGCCGTTTCTTCTTGAGCGATTTCAGCCGCCCCAGCGCCGAATAGATTTTGTCCTCGGCATGCTGGCGAACCGAACACGTGTTGAACAGGATCGTGTCCGCCCCCATCGGGTCGTCCGTCAGTTCGTAGCCCTGCGACCGCAACCGGGCGATGACCAGTTCGCTGTCCAGAACGTTCATCTGGCAGCCGACGGTATCGACGAACAGTTTCGGACGCTCGGTCGTGGGTTCGGTCGCTTCGCTCATGTCCCGCTTTCGCATTCCTTACGATGACCCGTCTCGGTTGAAAATCAATGTACCTGATTTCACCGGTTCGATACAAGAGAATCCGCCGCTTTCCGGACCTTTCACGGGTTTCCTCAAATGGTTCCCCGTGCGGAACCTGCGAACGATCCGCCAGACCCTTCCGCCCCCCTGGCTCCGGTTCTCGCCGGCCCTCCGCCACTTTTTCGGGCTCCGGCCGCTTGACTTCCTCGAAGTTCGCCTGTAATATAGACTCTATGAGAGGGCGCATAGCTCAGTTGGCTAGAGCGCACCCCTGATAAGGGTGAGGTCCGAGGTTCGAATCCTCGTGCGCCCATTCTAAAGTCGAACGCGATGCGAAAGCTTCGCGTTTTTTCTTGCGCTCTTCGCCCCTTCACCGGCCGCGCACCAGCGCAGGACGCAACCATTCCGGCTGCCTGCGATGGGCGATGCGGGCTTTGTCGTCCAGCGAACAGCGACCGAAACGCAGCGACTTCAGCGCACGAAAAAGGGAGGCCCAAGCGGCCTCCCCTCGTTTCGAATCCATCGTGGCGGTTCGCAATTCGAGCACCCAGCCTTGCCCGAACCTCCGTGCGAACGCACCGATGCTCAATCGTCGTCGTCGGAATCGGGATAATCGTCATCGTCGCTTTCGTCCTCGATCTCGCCTTCGCCCGATTCGTCGGCGACCAGGATCACGTCTTCAAGCTCGACGATCTCGGGCTTCGGAATCGAAGCACCGAGGCCCGGAGCGTCCGGCGGAATCTCGATCTTCTGCCTCTGCAGGAAGTGATTGCCCTTGCCCTTTTCGTTCAGCTCCTTGACCTTCTTATCGGCTTCTTCCTTCTGATTGAAGTCGAATTGCGCGATCGGCTTGAACGAATCGTTGAGAACCACCCAGACGACTCGCTTGCGAGCCGCCGGCTTGACCGCCTTGACCTTCGGAACTTTCGGGGCTCTGGCTTTCGCCTTGGCTTTCGGCTTTACTTCTGGCTCGTCGTCGAGATCGACTTCGGTCGGATCGGCTTCGACTTCCATCGGATCCGGCTGTTCCGCCGCTTCGTATTGGCGTCGTAATTCACGACGATTTTGAACTTTACGGGCCATTCTCTCAGGTCCTTCCCGAATCGCTGATCAGCGCGGCCTGCGAACCGCGGGAACTTCGCCAGTTTCACGCTCGCCCTGAGCGGGTTCGTCATGCGACAAGCAAATTATCATAACGATTCGTACCGAGGAATCAAGAATCGATGTCCTGCCGGCCATGACCATTCCGACTTCCAGCGGATCAATCATCACGTTCTGCCAGGATTCGTCCGCGGATCGCCCGACATGAGTTCCCGGCCCGGAAGGCCCTCGGCCGGCCGAAAGAAAACGAAATCCCCTTCGATCACTCACCTTCGGCGATTCGACTCGTCGAATGACGTCTCGAATGTCTATAGTTCGGCCAGCGTATTGCCGGAATCGTCTTGCCCGACGACGATGGCCAGATGACGCCGCCCCGGCCGGGGGTTCGCTCGAAGTGCGATTCCTTCCGAATCGGCTTCGTGTTCTCGTTTCCGATTTCGATTCCGCCCGTTCCCCACGGGTCGACAGGAGCATCACGCATGGCTCGCACTGACGACGAAACCCAAGGCAATCTCGCCGCATCGATGGTCGGCCATGAACTTCCGAAAGGTCTGATCGACCGGCTGCTTCGTCCCATGCACCGGTTTCTCCATGTCGAAGCCTCCAGCGGCGTCGTTCTCCTGTTCTGCACGATCACGGCCCTGATCCTGGCTAATTCGCACCTCGCCGAGGCCTATCACAACATCTGGTCGCTGCCGGTGCTGATCAAAATCGGCTCGTTCAAGATCGAATATCCCTTCGGCACACTGATCATCAACGATGCCCTGATGACTATCTTCTTTTTCGTCGTCGGGCTCGAGATCAAGCGGGAAGTCGTCGCCGGCGAGCTTTCCGACCCGCGCAAGGCCGCACTGCCGATCTTCGCCGCCATCGGCGGCATGCTCGTACCGGCACTGGTCTACGCGATCCTCCAGATCGGCCAGCCTGGCCAGCGCGGCTGGGCGATCCCCATGGCCACGGATATCGCCTTCGTCGTCGGATTTCTGGCCCTTCTCGGCAAAGGCATTCCCTTCGGACTCAAGATTTTCCTTCTCTCTCTGGCCATTGCGGATGACCTTGGCGCTGTGCTGATCATCGCCTTCGTCTTTTCCGACAAGCTGGAAATGCTCTGGGTCCTGGCCGCCACGGCCGGATTTTTTTTCACGTACCTCCTCAATCTCATGGGCGTTCGCCGCGTCGGCGTTTACTTCGTCGTGGGGGCCTTCATCTGGCTCTCGTTCCTCAAATCGGGCATTCATCCGACTGTCGCCGGCGTTTTGCTCGGGCTGCTTACGCCCGTCGCTGCCTGGGTACCTGACTCGACCTTCACCGTCTGGCTCGAAGAATTCTGGAATCGGGTCAATAAAGCCGGTATATCGAGCGAACGGCGTGTTGAGGAACTGGCCAAACTTCGCTTCATCGCCCGTGAAAGCGTTTCGCCCCTGCAGCGGCTCGAAACCGCCCTGCACCCCTGGGTCGCATTCGGCATCATGCCTTTGTTCGCGCTGGCCAACGCCGGCGTCCGGCTCGACCCTCAGCGCATGGGCGACTCGGTCGCGATCGCCGTCGCCGCTGGCCTGGTCATCGGCAAGCCAGTCGGCATCCTGCTTTTCTGCTGGATCGCCATCCGCCTGAAAATCGCAGCACTGCCTCATGGCGTCAGCCTGCCCATGCTCGTGGGCGGCTCGTGCCTGGCTGGCATTGGGTTCACCATGGCCTTGTTCATCAATGCCCTGGCCTTTCCGACCGACCGGTTCGCGGAATTCGCCGAAGCCGGCAAAATCGGCACGCTCATGGGCTCGGCGATCAGCGCGTTCCTCGGTGCCTCGATCCTGATTTTCACACTTCTGAGGAAAAGCCGAACGATCGGGGCCACCGGCAGGGGCTGAAAAAACTGGCCTCGACAGTTTCGCCGAAGTCGCTATGCTGCGCGGTGATCATACAGTGGCGAATCCCGATCGATTCGCCCGAAAACAGGCAAGGAAGCCAGGATCCGAAAACATGGCCAGTCATGATGACGCCCGTGCCGATTCCCTTCGTTCCCGCCGGAAATTCCGGCCTATCGTCGATACGGCGCTTGAGCGCCGCGAGGTGTTGACGGCCACCCCGCTGGCCACTGGCGAAATCCCGCCGGTTGCCGTCGTCGTCGCCACCGACACGGCTCAGACCGACCCCGCCGCCACGACGACCTCGACCGACACTTCGACGGTCACCACAACGTCCGCCGACACCCCGGTTTCGACGAAATCCGTCGATACCCCGGCTCCGGTCGATTACGGCGATATCGCGACGACCTCCACAGGCGGCGGCATGCCGGAAATGTACCAGTCCGGCATCAACAGGCGCGGCGGCACACGCCCCGGCAACACGACGGTCGACTGGAACTTGATGGCCGGATGGTCCTGGCTCTCCGGTACCTGGAAGTCGAACACGAAGATCGACTTCATGCAGACACTGGCTCAGTCGATGGGGGCCAAAAACGTCAGGTTTCCTTCGATCCCCAGCATGGATACCTGGATCGTCGGCACCGACAGCTACATCGGCCGCACCGCTCTGGGTGCCCAGCAGCAGCCGATGCCGCTGGACGGACTTGTGATCAAGCCCGCCAGTGCCGGCAAGGCGACGAGCCTGGCGATGACTTCGGCCGACGGGACGCCGCCGGTGGAATTGCCGCTGACGTCCGTCAAGGGCGGCACGGCCGTGTTCACCGGCACGACCCCGATTTTCGAAACCGCGACCGGCATCGACGGCAAGGAAGTGACGACCACGACCGCCGGAGCCCCGGTACGCGTGAACGTGACCCGCCGCAACGCCAATTCCATGCGGATTACGTCCGAAATGCTCACCGGCGGCAAATGGATTCGCATGTTCACCTACACGGCCACGAAAACCCGCGCCGCGAAGGTCTGACATTCCGGACTTCCACGAATCGCAAAAGAAATTCCGGCCCGCTCGCTTCTTCTAGCAGGCGGGCCGGTCGAATTTCATTTCGGCCGATCGAGATGCTCAGCCCCGCGCGGCCAGTTCAGGTGCTTCGCCAGGAATTCGAAAGTCGCGGTTCCGTCGATTTCATGGCCCCGGTTGAAATAGGCGATCCGGGCGTTCTCGCCCACGCCCAGCAGATCGTATGTGCGTTTGACCTTGGCGAATTCGTAGCCGATCCACTCGTCGGGGGCGACGCCGTCGAAGTGGCCCCGTTCCACCATGAAAGGCCGGGGCGCGATCAGGGACGCCATCTCGGCATAATTGAATTTCGAAGCGAGATCCCATTCGTACATGTCATATTCGATCGTGAACATATACGAATATTGTCTGTTCGTATTGGTGCATTTCACGACCCATTCGTTGAAATCGGCTGAGCAGATCGAAAGGCAATAACGCGTCAGGGCGGCCGGGATTCGCATGGCCGATTTGCCGCCGTACGACAGGCCGTAAAATGCGATCCGGTCCTTGTCGACGTTCGCCTGCGTTTCCAGCCAGTCGAGGATGCGCTCATGCTGGCGGATGATCACGGCGAAAAGCGATTGCCCCAGCGGCCACGCCTTGCGCTGAATGGTGCGGAACCGCTCCTTGCCGATATAGGCGTTCTGCGGGGCGAAAACGATGTAACCCCGATCGGCCAGAGCCGCGCCATAGGCGTGATAGACCGTCTTTTTCCTCGGGTCGACAATATCGTCCGGCCGCCCTTCCAGGCCATGCTGGCAGACGACCACCGGCCGCTTCTCTCCCGGCTTGAGATCCTTGGGCAAAAGCAGCACGCCATAAGCATAAACATCGGCATAGACCGGTATCTTCACCGCATAGCCGCGAAAGCCGGGTTCGTCGTAAACCAGCTTCGATTCGGCCGCCAGCGGCTCGGTCGCCGCCGGCATTTTGCCCATCAGGTCGTTCCGGAAGACCTCCCGCAGCCTGTCCCGCTCGGCGGCGAAGACGTCCGGCTTCCGCGGGTCGGCGGCTTTCCAGAATTCGAACCGGCGCAGTTCCGAAGTTCGTAAGAGATTCTGCGTGAAAATGGCCCATGAATTGAAGTTGTGGCGAATCGAATCGGTCGTTGCCGTCGGGGGTACGTTCAGCGGGTCGTCGGCGGCACGTTCCGGAATGGCCATGCCCAGCAAGCCGACCACTTTGGTCCATGCTGCGGATCGGTCCGTGGCCTCGTGCAGGCGATCGGACGACCGCCCTGCCAGCGTGCGGGCCCGTGCCAGTTCGCGGTCGATCGCTTCCGCGCCGGCAGGCTTCAACGAGCCGTCGGCGGCGTCATCCCGGCCATTTCGCGGCGGCAGCGATTCCGCCAGCGTCGGACCGTCAGTCCGGTCGATGACCAGGGCCATGTCCGGATTCTCGAGCGCCATCGCGGCCAGTTCGGCGTCCTGAAATTCCAGGGCCTGCCGCCAAATCGTCCGGTCAATCGGCTCCAGCCACTGCGACGTGTCCCGGGCCTGAAAGTAGCCGCTGATCCAGACGATCGAAGCCTCAGCCCCCAGGTTCGCCGCCAGAAGGGCCACCTGGCCGCCGTCGCCGTGGCCATAAATCACGCTCGGCAGAAATTGCCGGGTCGCCAGGGCCGTTCGCAGGTGAAAGAGGCCCGAAATCACGCCGGAAACCTCATAAGCCAGCGGCGATTGCCCGGCTTCCCAGGCCATTCGCCAGATCCATTCCCGGTGCGAAAGGTTGGTGAAACGCACCTTCGGATCGCCGGACCACGTGTCCTTGCGGTCCAGCAGGGACGGCACCAGAATCAGGCCGCCGGCTTCGGCCATTCGAGCCGCTTGCGACAGGGGCTGATCGGGGGGTTTGGCGTCCGTGCCATTGTCCAGGACGATACCCAAAAACCGGACGACACCCGTTTCGCCTTTGTTTTCTTCACGAATCGGCCGCACGAGATGCCCGTGCATCCAGACATCGGGATAGACTTCCCAGCGCACGGCTTCGATGCGGGCCTTTTTTGTCCCGATTATCGGTACCGGCAGGCCAATCGGGCCGGGGCCGGGCGTAACGATCTCGAAGCGGCCCTTCGGAACCGCGATCGCGGCGCCCCCGGCGAATCCCAGACTCCCGCGGAGCCGTTCCCGGCGATCCGCCAGAAATTGCGGGTCCGTTTGGGCCTTCTGCCAGGCTTTGTCACGGGTTGTGACACTCTCGGCCAGCATCTTGTCGAAATGCCGGTGAATGCCTTCGACCATCTCGGCGGCCGGATCGGCCGGCATCGTCCAGACCTTCGTGCCCGGCAACAGCGGTCCGGAAACGGCCTGAGCGCCGCATTCGGTCGAGACGAAGCCGATACCGGCGAACGCACATGCCAGGTGAACGATCCGGTTTCGTAGAATTGCAAGCATGTTTGGATGGCCTTTCCGGATCGGAATGCATGCGGCGAAATGAGGGTTCGGTTGTGTCCCTGCAGCTTTCGCAGGGGGCAGGCGCGGGCCGTTCAGGCGGAAAACGAACCTACAGCATACGGCGGCCCGGATCGAAATCAAGTGCCTGGGCTCGCCCTGCATTCCCGCGGCCCCGTGGTTCGCCCGGATTGATCTTGGCCGAAATCGCCGGAAGGTTATGATATGCAAGTCGAAAAACTTTCGTCGCAGCGCTTCGGCAGGCGCGCCGGCACGTCCGGCACATGGCTGACGGGCGTTTCGTTCGGGCAAACTCGAGGACCGACCCGCCCGAACAACACTTCGACGAGCGTCAGGAAGGACCCGCCCGCGATGGAACTGCTGGCACTTGTCGAATCACCGGGGCATGTCTGCTGCCGATACCGCGTCTCGGCCTTCGAGCCCTATCTGCGCTACTTCGGCGTGAACGTCACCTATCAGGCGATCGCAAGTTCCGCCCCGGCCCGCCTGGCCCAGATGAGCGCCGCCGGCCGTTACGACGCCGTGCTGTTGCAGCGCAAGCTTCTCGATTCGGTCAGCCTGGCCGCACTTCGCAAGGCCGCGAAGTTTCTCGCCTTCGACTTCGATGACGCTGTCGTCTATCGCGACAGTTATTCGCCCAAGGGCCACCATTGCCCACGCCGCAAGGCCCGGTTTTCGAACATCGCGCGCTGTGCCGACCAGATCCTGGCCGGCAACGCGTTCCTGGCCCAGCTCGCCGAAGAACATGGCGCCCGGTCCACAAAGGTTCGCTACATGCCGACGTGCGTCGATGCGGATCGCTACGAAGCCGTCCGGCTCGAAGCCCCGAAACGTCCCGCCGATGGCCCTTTCGTCATGGTCTGGGTCGGTTCTTCGAGCACCTTGAAGGGCCTGGAAGCGACTTCCGGGCTCTGGAACGCCATCGGCGAGCATGTCCCCGCAGCGTACCTGCGTGTCGTCTGCGATCGTTTTCCACGTTTCGAACGCCTGGCCGTCGAACCGGTCGTCTGGTCCGAAGCGACGGA
>Ga0172376_10004953_pt1 | contig 14998 bp, 10 predicted proteins | sample Lak35m_FD_121114 | JGI IMG/M metagenome (GOLD analysis project Ga0172376, IMG submission 121114) | Freshwater microbial communities from Kabuno Bay, South-Kivu, Congo - kab_092012_35m | ecosystem: Environmental > Aquatic > Freshwater > Lake | place: Democratic Republic of the Congo: South-Kivu...
GACAATGCTCGAGCAGCCGAAGCCCTTCGTCGAGGACAGAGCGAGTCACTGCCCTTTTTCACCTCGCCTCTGCCGGAGCCGGAGACTTCCGCGATCCAACTTACTCCTGATGAACTGGCCGCGTTTCTGGCCCACCCGGCCCGCGTGCTGTGCCAGCGGCGGCTGGGACTGCGCCTCACACTCGACGCAGACGTCCTGCCCACCCATGAACCCCGCGTACTGGATGCCCTGCAGCGCTACGACCTGCAGCAGTCCCTGCTCGAGGAGACTTTGCACGGCGACACGGTACTCGCGTGGCCTGTTGCCCGAGCGCGCGGCAAAGTACCGCCCGGCCCCCTCGGCGCACAGATCGAGACGACCCTGCGTGATCGCGTCGACGAACTCGTTCGCCAATTGCAACCGATGCGAGTCGGTCGCCCACGCGAGCGGGTCGACATCGACATCACCATTGACGCCTGCACGGTTCACGGATCCATCGACGATGTCTACGGCGATTCACTGCTGCGCTATCGTTGCGCCTCGCTACGCCCCAAGGATCTCTTGCAGGCTTGGGCACTGCACGTGCTCCTCGGCGCAGTAAGACCCGCACACCGGACGGTACTCTTCTCCGCTTCACGAAAGCCGCAGCAGTTTCGCGCCTTCGCCACCGGCGCTGAGGCGTTACAGGTTGCTGGGGACTTGCTGCGTCTCTACCGGCAAGGACTCAACGAACCACTGCCATTCATTTCGGATGCCTCGTTTGCGGCCGCGAAGTCGCTGGCGGATTCGCCCGATGACCCTGAGGCAGCCATCGCCAAAGCGCATGCCGCATGGGTCAGCCCGCCCAATGGATGGCGCCAGTCGGGTCCGGCGCCGTGCGACGATCCCTACCACCAACTCGTGTACGGCACGGACCTCGAATTCGGCGGGGAGTTTTTGCAGCTTGCAGCCGCCGTGTTCATGCCACTGCTCGAACGACTTGAGGACGGCGGCCCTTGAGTCCATTTCCGCAATTCGATCTCGCCCAGACACCACTCCGACGCGGTGTAACCTTGCTCGAGGCCAGTGCGGGCACGGGCAAGACCTACGCCATCGCCGGCATCGTCACACGCCTCATCGCCGTTGAAGGACTGCCCATCGGTCGTATCGTCGTCGTGACGTTCACAGACGCAGCGACCGCCGAACTGCGCTCGAGAATTCGCCGTCGCCTGCGTGAAGTGCTGGACGAGTTGGTGCAGGGCACCTCGAAGGACCCGGCTACTCAGGCAATTTGTGCGAGTGATATCGATCTCGATGTCGCCGTGCGTCGGCTACGCCTCGCCCTTGCCGCATTCGATGAAGTCGCCATCTCGACCATCCACGGGTTTTGTCAGCGTGCGCTGCGCGACAATGCCTTCGAGGGCGACGCCCCTTTCGATGCCGACATCGTCCGGGACCCTCGCGATGCAATGCTCGATGTAGCGACCGACTTTTGGCGACGGCATATCGATACAGCCGCGCCCATCGTCGCTGCCGCACTCGATGGTGAGTCCGTACAACCGGCGGACTTGGTCGATCTGCTCTTGCGGCTTGCACGCCATCCCCAGTTGCGAGTCTTGCCCGAGGCTACGACGACACTGGATGCCGCCACCCGACACCTTGAGGGTCTCTACGCCCAAGCGCTTCACGCCTGGCACCAAGACAGCGCCGCCGTGCACGCTCTGTTGCGAAACTCACCAGTACTGAAGCGTGAAAAGTCGAAAGCCCTGCCCATCGAACTCGTCGACGCCCATGCGGCCGCCCTCGAGCGCGCCGTGAATACGGGCTCCGTACATCCCGCAGCACTCGCCGCCATGGCAGACTTTTCCACATCTCGACTTGTCGCCTTGACCCGCGCCAACAAGGCGACACCGCAGCACGTGTTTTTCGATCGCTGCGACGCGGTGACCTCGGCAACCCAGGCTTTGATCGCTAGCCTGCGGAAGGCGTGGCTCGACTACGCGCACATCGAGTGGCCGAAACTCAAGGCATCACGACGCATGATGACCTTCGACGATCTGCTCGAGCGCATGAGCGCCGCACTGATGGGGCCGCGCGCCGAGGCCCTGCAAGCGGTGCTGCGGCGCAACTATGCCGCGGCGCTAATCGATGAGTTCCAAGACACCGATCCGTTGCAGTACCGAATTTTCCAACAGATCTTTGCCGTCGCAACGCATTGGCTGATGTACATCGGCGATCCGAAACAGTCGATCTACGGCTTCCGTGGCGCAGATCTATTCACTTATCTCGAAGCAAAATCAGCGGTGCTGCACGCGAAGCCGCCGCAGATCTACACCTTACGGAAGAACTTCCGCTCAAGTTCGGCGATGGTCGATGCCGTCAATAGGCTATTTTCCAAGGTGCCGGAAGTTTTTCTGCAGTCAGGCATCGAGTTCGTAGATTCAAGTGCCGATGGCAACAAAGCCGCGGCCGCGCAGCTCAGCGGCCCAGCCGAGCATGAGCGTTCACCGCTAGTGCTCGTGCAGTTGCCCGTCGGCAACGGGAGGTTAACGAACGCCCGTTGCCAACCGCTGATCCATCAACATATTGCCGCCGAGATTAGCCGTTTGCTGGAAGGCGCTCACCGCTTGGGTGATCGTGCCTTGCAGGCCGACGACATCGCGATATTGGTGCGTACGCACTTGGAAGCCACGCTCTTGCAGCAACGACTCTATGCCGCAGGAATACGCAGCGTACGCCGCACCGACGAGAGTGTATTTGCCACGCCGGAGGCGACAGCCCTGCAGCATCTGCTCGCTGCGGTGCTCGAGCCCACGCGGGCTCAGACCGTGCGGACCGCCTTGACCACGCTGTTTTTCGATTGCGACGCCCATCGACTCCTCGAGCTCGAAACCGATGAAGCGGGATGGGAAACGTATATCGAGAGACTGCTGGAGTTTCGCCAACGATGGCATGCGCAAGACTTCTCCGGTGCCTTTCGTTGGTTGACTACCCGCAGTCTGCTGCGCTCGCGACTGGTTCGGCGCCCAGGTGGCGAGAGGAGTCTGACCAACCTGCTGCATCTTGCGGAGCTCATCCACGAAGCCGAGCGAACGCTGCGCTTGGCGCCGGCCGGCGTGCAGGAGTGGCTGCGCGAGCACTGCGATTCCCCGGCACGCGGTGTAGACGAACATGTGCAACGACTCGAGCGTGACGATGACGCAGTCAAGATTGTCACCCTGCATAACGCCAAAGGGCTCGAGTATCCGATCGTATTTTGTCCCTCGCACTGGCGTGAATCCGCTGTCAAAGAGTGCCTGTTTCATGATCCCGCCACGGGTCAGATCACACTGGATCTCAGTGCCGAGCCAGCAGCCTCGCACCGCCAGAGAGCCAAAGAGGAGATCGTCGCGGAGGATATTCGTCTGTTGTATGTCGGCGTTACCCGCGCCATCCATCGCTGTTATGTCTACGGCGCCAATGCCGCAGATCCCCGTGACTCGGCGCTCGGTCGGGTGCTGGGTGGCCCTGTCGAGGAGCTCGCCTCAGCAAATATCGAGCTGAGATCTACCGACGAAGAGGTGTCTTTACCGACTTCAACGCCAGCAACGAACCCGTTAGTCATCGAGTCGACCGAATGCGTCGCACGCGCTTTCAGCCGCCCACTACGTACCGAGAGGTTAGTGGCCAGTTTCACGAGTCTGATCTCCAATGCCAGCGCAGAAGCGGCCGAAGACTATGACGACCAGGGTGAGTCGACCCACACTCAAGCAAAACCCGCCGATGCACCGGATAACTCGATTTTCAAACTGCCGGCCGGTGCGCCTACTGGCATCGCTCTGCACTCTGTGCTCGAGAAACTCGACTTCGTGTCCCCCGACGCGCTTGAGCCCCTCGTCGCGAGTGCCTTCGCACCCCTTGCGCTCACGAACGAACAGCACACTACGGTGTGCCGTCACTTACGCGATCTATTGCATCATCCGCTGACGGCGCTAGATCGCACGCTGCGGCTCAGCGATGTGCCGATGCAGGCGAGACTCAACGAGGCCGCGTTTTTCTATCCGACCCGGGCATTCACTCGCCAGGAGCTGCTTGTCGTGGCGACTCGCGCTGAGGCTACAGAACTTGGAGCCTTGATCCAGAGACTCAGCTTCCAGCCAGCTGAGGGTTTTCTCAATGGCGTGATCGATTTGATCTTCGAGCATGAAGGTCGATTCTACCTTGCCGATTGGAAGTCCAACTGGCTCGGCAACGATACCGCGCACTATGCGCCAGCGCGGCTCCAATCGGTCATGCTCCGTGAAGCGTATATCTTGCAATCGCTCCTTTACACGCTGGCGCTCGACCGGCATCTCGCCATGCGCTTGCCCGACTACCAATACGAGAATCATTTCGGCGGCATTTTTTACATCTTTGTACGCGGCATCGACGCGTCTCACCCTGAGCGCGGCGTGCACTTCTCTCGACCGACCGCTGCGTTTGTTCATGAGCTCGCAGACACTCTGCTGCGCCCAGCGGGGGTCGCGCTATGAACGATCTACAGTCATTTTTGGCAGACGAGCGCTTCTCGGCGCTTGATCGCGCACTGGCACGGCATTTGTCGATGCAGGCACCGGCCTCGCGCTGGATCGGTCACGCAGCCGCCTTGCTGAGCAGCCTGCTGCGACGCGGACACTTGTGCCTCGAACTGGGTCAGCTTCTATCTGATGAGTTTGAAGCGACTTCCACGCGATCACCTTGGCCATCCACGGCGAGTTGGCGAGACGATTTACTGACAAGTGGACTGGTCGCGCAGCAGCCGGGTGAGTTCAAACCGCTGGTACTCGATAGCAGTAATCGGCTGTATCTGCATCGCTATTACGAGTATGAGCGTGATCTTGCGGCGCGGATCCTCGAACGGGTCAGCGCCGATGAGCAGATCGATACGTCGATCGATGCGGTTCGCACTCGTCGCTTCATGGTGATCGCGGGCGGTCCTGGTACCGGCAAGACCACCACCGTGCTGCGCATCCTCGTTGAGTTGCTCACTGAGACCCCGGAGATGCGTATCTCCCTGGCTGCACCCACCGGCAAGGCCGCACATCGCATGCAGCAGAGCATCGCAGCGCAGCTGACGACCTTGCCGATCGAGGAGTCGCTACGCGAGCGCATTCCGCGTGTCGCCTCGACGCTGCATCGACTGCTCGGTGCGCGCGGAGACTCGGCATTCTTCTGTCACGATGCGAATCGGCCGCTGGCGAGCGACGTGGTGATCGTCGACGAATCCTCAATGGTCGACTTGCCGCTGATGGCCAAACTGGTTGCGGCGCTACGACCCGACGCGCGCATCATCCTGATCGGCGACCCTGACCAGCTGGCCTCGGTTGAGGTGGGCTCTGTACTTGCCGACATCACAGCAGCGAGTGCGAGACTCGGGTCCGCGCTCGTCACGCTCCGTAAACCGTGGCGCTTCGCCGCCGACAGTGGCATCGGTGCCTTGTGTGCAGCGATCCGCGCGGGCGATGCGGACCTTGCCCTGGAGGTGCTGGAGAGTCAGAAGCACCCGGACGTCCAGCTGATGCCGCTGCCCACGACCGAAGGACTCGGCAAAGCGTTGCAGAGTGCATCGGTTTCGAGCGCCTACCGCAGCGCTCTGCGATGTCAGGAGCCGGCTGACAGACTGGCCGCTTTCGAGAGTGCGAGGATACTGTGTGCCACGCGTGGGGGCCCGGCTGGAACAACACGCATCAACGAGACGATCCGGGACGCGTTTGCGAGTGACGGACTGATCGATTCGCGCGAGGGGCTCTATCATGGTGCGCCACTCGTTGTACTGCGCAACGACTACGCGTTGCAGGTGTTCAATGGCGACAGCGCTGTGCTCGATCGCGCTATCGATGACGACCGTCTCTACGCTTGTTTCCGTACGGCAGGCAGCGAATTGCGGCGCGTTCTGGCGGCGCGCTTGCCCGAATATGCACCGCTCTATGCCATGACGGTGCATCGCAGCCAAGGCTCGGAGTTTGATCATGTCCTTGTCGTGTTGCCGCCTCGCGAGTCACCGCTGCTCACGAGGGAGTGGCTCTACACCGCCGTGAGCCGGGCACGAAAGTCCGTGACGGTGTGGGCGGATCCCGCTCTCGTTCGCTACGCTTGTCTGCGGCGCGTACAACGCGCGTCGGGGCTCACGGAAAGGCTGACCGCATGAATACTCGAGTAATCACACTTTGCGTGGCGTTAATCAGCAGCATATTCGCCGCTGCAGATTCTTGGGCCGCGCCAGGTCCGCAGGCTTCGGTAATGATCGTTTTTGATCGAGCAGGCACAGTGAGCGTACAGACTGAAGGCTTGGCAGATCGTACGACTGGCCGCGCGCTGAGTGCGGACGATCCGGTGCGTATCGCTTCAATCTCGAAGTTGGTGGTGGGGCTAGGCGTGATGCGCCTGGTGGAATCAGGCGTGCTTGACCTTGACCGCGACGTCTCGGCGTGGCTCGGTTGGCCTCTGCGACACCCGCAATATCGAGACGTACCCATCACGCTGCGACTGCTGCTGTCACATCGCTCGAGTATCACCGATGCGGCTGGCTATGTGATTCCTTACGATGCTGCGCTCAAAGATAAGCTCGACGACCCGAAAGCCTGGGACGCCGAGCACGGACCAGGCACGTTTTTCCGCTACACCAACCTCAACTTCCCTGTAGTCGCCTCAGTGATGGAGCGCGCGACGGGTGAGCGGTTCGATCGGCTCATGCAGCGGCTCGTCTTGGAGCCGCTTGGCGTGACCGCCTGTTTCAACTGGGCATCCTGTCCACCCGCGTCGCTCAGTCGCGCGGTCGTGCTTTATGACGCCGATGGCACGGTGCAAGCGGACGAGCTGCAGGGGCAGCCTCCGCGCTGTCCGGTCGCACCCAGTGCCGACGGGCAATGCGATCTGGATCGCTGGCAAGCGGGTCGGAACGGAGCGATGTTCTCGCCTCAGGGCGGGCTGCGTATTTCTGCCAATGATTTAGCGCGTATCGGCCGCTTGCTGCTCAATGATGGCGCCCAAGGCGCCGGACGGTTCCTGCGCAAAGAGTCGATCCGCCTGCTGACGACGCCAGTGTGGACTTACGATGGTCGAAATGGCGAAACGTTCGAAGCCGAAACGGGCGACCCAGGCGGCGCATTTTTCTGTCGTTACGGCCTTGCCGTGCAGACGCTTGCCACAGAGGGGCCCAACTGCCGCGACGATCCGTTTGGCGACGCCCAACCCCGTATCGGTCATGCAGGCGAAGCTTACGGGCTCGTATCCGGACTCTGGATCGATCGCCAAGCAAAGCGCGGCGTCGCCTATTTCATCGTCGGCGGCGATCTGCAACGCAAGGGTGAGCACTCGGCGTTCTACAAAATCGAAGAGCAGCTGTTGAAATCCCGCTGACTGAGCAAACTCTCGTCACTCGCCCTTGAAACCCTTGGCGACGATGTATACCTCGCGTGACTCCGGGCGTGAGGCGGCAGGCTTGCGAATCGACACCTTGTCGAAGCTGCGACGGAGCTCTTTCAAATAGGCATCGGACCCTTCGCCCTGGAACATCTTGGCGACGAAGGCTGCACCGGGCTTCAGTGTCTTTCGGACGGTATCGAGGGCGAGCTCAAGAAAGTACATCGAGGAGGCCTGATCGGCTGAGTCGATACCGGTGATGTTCGGCGCAATGTCCGAAACGATCAGATCGAACTTCGCGCCCTGCAACCAATCGTGGATCTGCTGCACGATGGCGTCATCCGTGAAGTCGCCCTGAATGAAATCCACATTGGTCAGGGGATCCATGGGCAGAATGTCTGTCGCCAAGACTCGACCTTTGGCGCCCACCAGACGCCCCGCCACCTGCGACCAGCCGCCCGGCGCCGAGCCGAGGTCCATGACCCGCATACCGGGACGAAACAGCTTGTCCTTCTGATCGAGCTCGATGAGTTTGTACGCCGAGCGCGAGCGATAGCCGTCCTTCTGTGCCTGCTTGACGAACGGATCGGTGACGTGACGACGCAGCCACTGGCTGCTGCTCTTGGTTCGAGCCATGATCGCTATAGACTAGCCTTTTTCAGGATAGCCCGTTGCTTCGCATTACCGAACTGCCGCTGCCGATGGATGAAGATGCTCGCGAAGTGGGCCGCGAAGTCCTGCGCACGGCCATCGTGCAGCGCCTTGGAATCGACGAATCGGCGCTGGTCGATTTCACCGTCTACAAACGCAGCTATGACGCACGACGCAAGAGCAGTGTTATTACCTTCGTGTACATCATCGATGCAGAGGTGCGCGATGAGGCCGCGGTGCTGCGGCGCTTGGCGAACGATCGGCAGGTCATGCCAGCGCCCGACACCCGCTATCAGCCCCCGACACACGCCCGCAGCGGGTTGCAGGAGCGTCCGATCGTCATCGGTTTTGGGCCCGGGGGTTTGTTCGCAGCGCTGATCCTCGCGCAGCAAGGCTATCGACCCATCGTACTCGAGCGCGGTCGTGAAGTACGCCAGCGGACGCAGGACACCTGGGGACTGTGGCGACGACATACGCTGGATCCGGTCTCCAACGTACAGTTCGGCGAAGGTGGCGCGGGCCTCTTCTCCGACGGCAAGCTTTACAGCCAGATCAAGGATCCGCGCTACCTCGGCCGCAAGGTAATGCAGGAGTTCGTGCGGGCCGGCGCACCGCCAGAGATTTTGTACGTCAGCAAGCCGCATATCGGCACATTTCGACTCACGGGCGTCGTGGCAGCCATGCGCCGCGAGATCATCAGCCTGGGTGGCGAGGTACGTTTCGAGAGCAAAGTCACCGACGTGGTCATCGATGCCGGGCAAATCGAAGCGGTAGTGCTCGACAGCGGCGAAGTGCTGCATAGCCGCCACGTAGTGCTCGCACTCGGGCATAGTTCGCGCGACACCTTCCGTATGCTCGAAAGACGCGGCGTCCTCATGGAAGCAAAGCCGTTTGCCATCGGCTTTCGTATCGAGCATCCACAATCGATGATCGATAAGGTTCGACTCGGTCGATTCGCAGGGCACCCGGCGCTCGGGGCGGCGGACTATAAGCTCGTGTACCACGCGAGTAACGGTCGCTCGGTATACAGCTTCTGCATGTGCCCGGGAGGTACCGTGGTCGCGGCGACCTCGGAGCCCGAGCGGGTCGTGACCAACGGCATGAGTCAGTATTCCCGTAACGAACGCAACGCCAATGCCGGCATCGTCGTGGGCATCGATCCTGCGCACGATTACCCAGGCAGCGCATTGGCCGGTATCGCACTGCAAGAGCAACTGGAGTCGAAAGCGTATGAACTCGGTGGGCGCAACTACTGCGCACCGGCCCAACTCGTGGGTGATTTTCTCAAAGGCCAGCCATCGACCGCAGTGGGTGACATCGAACCGTCTTACAAGCCCGGCGTGCAATGGTGCGACCTGTCGGCAGCGCTGCCAGCGTATGCGATCGACGCCATTCGCGAAGCGCTACCGGCGTTCGGTCGCGAGATCCGCGGCTTCGATCGCGCTGATGCGGTGTTGACGGGTGTTGAGAGCCGAACTTCCTCGCCACTGCGGATCACACGTGATCCACAGCATTTGCAGAGCCGGAACGTGCGCGGCCTTTACCCGTGTGGTGAAGGCGCGGGATACGCAGGAGGCATCCTCTCGGCAGCCGTGGATGGCATCAAAGTCGCAGAGGCGGTCGCGGCAAACCTATGAATTTCGACGCGCTCAAGGAACTGCATCATAAGAAGGGGCGCGAAGCCGAGCGTCGCTATCTGCTCGAGGGTGAGCATCTGGTGCTCGAGTTGCAGCGTGCCGCGGAGCACGATGCCCGCTTGCGTACCGCTGAGGTGTACATCACTCACGAGCGCGGCGCGTGGCCCAGCAATTTGAAGACGCACGTGATCAATGCCCGACATATGGCGCAGTTGAGTGAAACCCGCTCCGCACAGGGCATCGTCGCCGTCGTGCCAATGCTGCCACCGCCCCTACCCCGAGCGGACGAACGTGTGATGTGTCTGCATGAGATCCAGGACCCGGGCAACCTCGGTACGATCCTGCGGACACTCGCGTGGTTCAGACACTTCCGCTGTCTACTGACGCCGCAGAGCGTTGATCCGTACAACGCGAAAGTACTACGCGCGGCGATGGGCGCACACTTTCATGTACCCGTCGAAACCGACGTGCCACTGGAGACACTCGTCGAACGCTACACGCACATCGCAAGACTCGACATGCAGGGCACGAGCATCCAGTCGTCGCAGTTCCGCGACTTTCCGTGTTATCTCTTCGGCAACGAAGCGCGAGGCCTGCCGGGCGATACCGCCACGGGCGCGCAGTTCACCTCATTTACCATCCCGGGCAGTGGCGTGATCGAATCCTTGAATCTCGCGACGGCCGTCAACCTGTGTGCGTATGAACTGGTGCGGAGTTGATGACGATTAAAACTGCTCGCCGGGCGCCAGATAACGCCACTGCCCTGCAGGTAATGGACCGAGAGGGACGCGACCAGTACGTACGCGCTTCAGACTGGTCACCCGCAAACCGACGAGCTCGCACATACGCCGGATCTGTCGCTTGCGTCCTTCGCGCAAGATAAAGCGAAGTTGATCGCTGTTCTGCCAGCTCACCTGTGCGGGCCGCAAGGTCACGCCATCGAGTCTCAGCCCGTGACGCAGCAACTGCATACCACGATCTGACAAATGCCCTTCGACGCGCACCAGATATTCTTTGTCGATGCCTGAATCGGCACCAATCAGTTGCTTGGCGATACGCCCATCCTGCGTAAGCACGAGAAGACCCGTCGAGTCGATGTCGAGGCGGCCGGCCGGCGCGAGACCCTGCGCGTGGGTGTGTTTGAAAACGATCCCCGAGGTGTCACCGCTCCAATGATTTTCCGGGCGGACGAGCACAACCGCGGGCTCGTAGCCGTCCTCTGCCTGCCCTGAGACGTAGCCTACGGGCTTGTGGAGGATGATGGTGACCTGCTCACGTTGCTGAGCCCGCGCAGCGGGGTCGACCTCGATGTGAGCCGTCCGCGCCACACGGACACCCAAGGTGTCGACGACTTGGCCGTCAACCCGCACCCAGCCGTTGACGATCCACTCCTCAGCTTCGCGACGCGAACATAAACCAAGTTCGCCCATCCGCTTGGAAAGGCGCGGGTTGTCGGTCGGGCCAGCGGCCTCACCCACGGTTTATCGAGCGGCGGTAGTGGTCGCCGCGTACCGCGCGGAAATGACATTCCAGTCGACGACTTGCCACCAGGCGTCGAGATAGTCGCCGCGCTTGTTTTGGTACTGCAGGTAATAGGCATGCTCCCAGACATCGTTACCGAGCAGTGGCGTGCCGCGATCGGCTGCAACATCCATGAGCGGGTTGTCCTGATTCGGGGTCGAGGTGATCTTGAGCTTGCCGTCGGCACCCACGATCAACCACGCCCAGCCCGAGCCGAAGCGGCCGAGACCGGCAGCCTTGAACGCCGCCTTGAAGGCATCTTGGGATCCGAAGTCACGATTGATCGCGGCCTGCAGGGCCGCCGAAGGAGCACCGCCTTGTCCCGGGCGGGTCATCGACTGCCAGAAGAAGGTGTGATTCCAGTGGCCGCCGCCGTTGTTGCGTACCGCAACCGGCAGCTGCGACATGCTGCTGAACAGGGCATCGAGCGACTTGCCCTGCAGCGTAGCCTCCTTGGCGATCGCCGCGTTGAGGTTATCCACGTAGGCCTTGTGGTGGCGACCATGGTGAATCTGCATGGTCTGCTCATCGATCACGGGCGCCAGTGCATTATGAGGGTAAGGCAGTGGGGCGAGCTCGAACGACTGCGCCCACGTCGTAGCACACGCGGTGAGGGCGGCGAGGGTCAAGCCAGCCTGGCGAAACATTCGAGCAACAGACATGGGGCGTCTCCGTAGTAGTCAATCGAACCGTACCCAAGGATAGCGGTGAAACGTGGTGCCGTCTGCCTTGACAAATCTTGCCGAAACTTTCCGGATCTTTTGCAGCGCTCAGCGGAATGGGTGTGCGCGGCGGCAGTCTGATCAACGTACGATCTTTCTTTGGCTGACGTTTCAGGAGACCTCATGAACATCAAGAACTCGTTGATTGCGGCCGCTGTAGCGGCAACGCTACTCACCACAGCCATCGCCAAAGCGGACGACGGCCCATCGCCCGAGCAACGAATGCAGCGCGCGTTCGAGCAACTCGGCCTTAGCGATGCGCAGCGTAGTCAGTTGCGTGGCTTGTCGGAGACTCATCGCGCCGCCACGGAGCCGCTGCGCGACCAGGTACGCACGGCTCAACAAACGCTGGCCAACGCCAAGCCCGACGATCCGAACTATGCCGCCGTGACGGCCGAAGCCCGCCGGAATCTTGATGCGGCGCGCGCACAGTTGCGCGATCAGCAGGAACAGTTCCGCTCGCGAACGCAGGCCGTATTGACGCCGGAGCAACGCAATGCGCTTGAAGCCCGGCGCGCCGAGCGTCGCGAACGCATGGAAGAACGTCGCGGTCAAATGGGTGAGATGGGCGGCCGAGGCGGCGTGGGCGAGCGACGGGGTCCGCGTGAAGGCGGCCGCCTGCGGCGTCAGTAACGATTCGCGCGCGGCGCGGGCTACTCGACCGTCACCGACTTTGCGAGATTACGAGGCTGGTCGACGTCCGTGCCGCGCAAGATGGCGACGTGGTACGACAGCAGCTGCAGCGGAATGGTGTAGATCGCCGGTGCCTGCACGTAGCTCACGTGGCGAGGCATGGTGATCACGGTGACCCCCTCCGAGGGCTGAATGCCAGCTTCCGGATCGGCGAACACGAATAGCTCGCCGCCGCGCGCACGAACCTCCATCAGGTTCGACTTCAGCTTCTCGAGCAGGTCGGTATTCGGCGCCACCGTGATGACGGGCATATCCGCATCGACGAGTGCGAGCGGCCCGTGCTTGAGTTCACCCGCAGCATAAGCCTCGGCGTGAATGTACGAAATTTCCTTGAGCTTCAGCGAGCCTTCCATGGCAATCGGGTGCATGGTGCCGCGACCGAGAAACAGTGCGTGGTGCTTATCGGCAAATCGCTTGGCGAGCTCACGGATGACAGGGTCAAGCGCCAGCGTCTTTTCCATCAACCCCGGTAATTCGACGAGGCGATTGACGAGGGTACGCTCGCGCTCGGGGCCGGCACCGTGATGCTTGGCTAGCGCAACCACCAACATGCCGAGCGCAACAAGCTGAGTGGAAAACGCCTTGGTCGAGGCCACACCAATTTCGGGGCCTGCGCGGGTAAGCATAACGAGTTCGGACTCGCGGACGAGCGAGCTTTCCGGCACGTTGCAGATCGCGAGCGAGCTCAGATAGCCGGCCTGCTTCGCCAAGCGCAAGGCAGCCAGCGTATCGGCGGTTTCACCCGACTGGGAGATCGTCACGAACAAGGAATTCTTTGGCACTACCGGGTTGCGATAGCGGTATTCGCTGGCAATCTCGACGCTGCACGGGATCTTGGCAATCTGCTCAATGAGATAGCGGGCCACCGAGCCCGCGTGGAAGCTCGTGCCGCACGCAACGATATGGACGTGTTCGGTACGTTTGAACACTGCCGTGGCCGCTGGACCGAACGCGGCTTCGAGCAGCCGTCCATTGGCGACGCGCTCCTGCAGGGTGTCAGCGATCGCGCGCGGTTGCTCATGGATTTCCTTGAGCATGAAGTGGGCGTAAGGACCCTTGTCCGCGACATCCGCTGACAGCTCGCTCTCGCGCACCGTACGCTCGGCTGCTGAGCCCTCGCGGTCAAGCACTCGAACCGAGGTCCGGCGTACTTCAGCGACGTCACCCTCTTCGAGGAACATGAAGCGCCGGGTTACGGGCAGCAGTGCCGCCACATCGGAGGCGACGAAGTTTTCGCCGTCACCAAAGCCGATGATGACGGGGCAGCCTTCGCGGGCGAGGATGATGCGCTCTCGGTCTGTCTCGCTGACCACGGCGAGCGCGTAGGCGCCCTCAAGCTCCGCCACGGTGGCCCGAACCGCCTTGAATAGATCGGCGGTGGATTTCAGGTGGTGGTGAATGCGGTGAGCGATGACTTCGGTGTCGGTGTCCGAGGTGAACTCGTAGCCCGACCGTCGGAGCTCGTCGCGCAATTCCTCGTGGTTCTCGATGATGCCGTTGTGGACGATCGCAAGACCGTCGCGCGAGATGTGGGGGTGGGCATTGCGCTCAGAGGGCACGCCGTGCGTCGCCCAACGGGTGTGGGCAACGCCGAGCTCACCGTGAGTCGGCGAGGCGTCGATAGCGTCCTGCAGCATCTGTACCTTGCCGACCGTACGCACCCGCTTGAGGTGGCCGGTGCCGTTAAGCACGGCCACTCCGGCGGAGTCATAACCCCGATACTCGAGGCGCCGCAGGCCCTCAACGAGCACGGGGACGATGTCACGATTTGCGATGGCGCCAACGATTCCACACATGTTCTTTGAGGGCTCCCGGGGAATTCAGGGCTTACGGACTTTTGAGGGCCGCTTCCAGCCGTCCAGGGTCATTTGTTTGGCCCGGGCGACCGTCAGTTTACCCGGGGGTACCGTACGCGTCACGGTCGATCCTGCGCCGATGGTCGCGCCCTCACCGACCGTGATAGGCGCGACCAAGACGGAGTTCGAACCCGTGTGAGCGTCATCGCCGATCGTGGTGTGGTGTTTGTTGGCGCCATCGTAGTTGGCAATGATGGTACCCGCGCCGATATTCACCCGTGCGCCGACCGTGGCATCGCCTACATACGCCAAATGATTGGCTTTTGAGCCTACTGCCATTGATGAATTTTTGACCTCGACGAAGTTGCCGATATGAACGTCGGCCGCCAAGGCAGCGCCCGGGCGCAGCCGGGCAAACGGGCCAATAATCGAACCGGCGCCCACCGTCGCGTCCTCGATCACACAGTGCGACTGCACCCGCACGTCGTCGTCGATACGACAGTCGCGCAGCACGCAATTCGGGCCAATGTGTACCCGATCGCCCAGCTGCACCTCACCCTCGAAGACCACGTTCGCGTCGATGAACACATCGCGCCCGGTGCGCAGCGCACCCCGCACGTCGAGGCGTGCCGGGTCGACC
>Ga0172376_10004960_pt1 | contig 14980 bp, 16 predicted proteins | sample Lak35m_FD_121114 | JGI IMG/M metagenome (GOLD analysis project Ga0172376, IMG submission 121114) | Freshwater microbial communities from Kabuno Bay, South-Kivu, Congo - kab_092012_35m | ecosystem: Environmental > Aquatic > Freshwater > Lake | place: Democratic Republic of the Congo: South-Kivu...
GAGCCACTGTTGTTATTGAAAACAATGGCGCTGGTAAGTTAGGTGAAGAAATTGAAATCTCACTTGCTGCCGGCTCTAGCCTTAATTTTATTACGTTACAGGAGTGGGATTTAAACTCTGTTCACCTTGCCCAGCATCATGCAATTATTGGTAAGGATGCTCAATTTAATTCTTATGTCGTATCAATTGGTGGATCTACAGTTCGTATTAGCCCTACAGTTGAGTACACAGGTATGGGAGCTAGCGCTGAAATGTATGGCGTTTACTTTGCAACTGATGAACAACATCTGGAACATCGCATCCAGGTAAACCATAGTGTTCCAAACACAAAATCCCGTGTTAACTACAAGGGAGCCCTTGCCGGTAAGGGTGCACACACGGTGTGGATTGGTGATGTTTATATTAATAAGGGTGCTGAAGGAACTGACACCTATGAACTAAACCGAAACTTATTGCTTACAGATGGTGCTCGTGCTGACTCTGTTCCAAATTTAGAAATTGAAACCGGTGAGATAGTTGGTGCTGGCCACGCTAGTACTACTGGGCGCTTTGATGATGAACAACTTTTTTACCTACAATCTAGAGGGATTCCAGCAGATATTGCTCGCAGATTAGTAATTCGCGGTTTCTTTGCTGAGATTATAAGTAAGTTAAAGAGTGAAGAGATTGAGGAAAGATTGATGAATCGCATTGAATCTGAATTATCAAGGGTTGGTGAATAATGGCTGAAGTGGCATTTGATTCACTAGTTAGCGGTAAACCGGTAGCTATTGAGGTAGATGGTGTTGCAGTATGCCTAACTCGTGTTGGTAATGAGGTATTTGCAGTTGAAGATACCTGTACACATTCTGAAGCCTCATTGTCTGAAGGTGAAGTTAGTGGAACCAAGATCGAGTGTTGGCTACATGGTGCTGAATTTGATCTACGCACCGGCGAAGCACTAACCCCACCAGCCACATCTGCACTAAAAACATTTAAAGTTGAAGTAAACGGCAACCAAGTAGTAGTAACTAACTAAGGAGACAATTATGAGCGTACTAGAGATCAAAAATTTACAAGTTAGCGTTATTACTGAGGCTGGTAACAAAGAGATATTGCGCGGAGTAGATTTAACAATTAAGTCAGGTGAAACTCATGCAATTATGGGACCTAATGGTTCTGGAAAATCAACTCTTGCATACTCAATTGCTGGTCATCCTAAGTACTTAATTACTGATGGTTCAGTAACTCTGGATGGAAATGATGTGTTAGAGATGAGCGTTGATGAGCGAGCAAAGGCTGGACTATTCCTTGCTATGCAGTATCCAGTTGAAGTACCTGGTGTTTCAGTTTCTAACTTTTTACGAACTGCCGTAACTGCTATCCGAGGTGAAGCTCCTAAAGTTAGAACATGGGTCGGTGAAGTTAAAGAGGCAATGGCTTCTCTAAATATTGATACCGCTTTTTCTGAACGCAATGTAAATGAGGGTTTTTCCGGTGGAGAGAAAAAGCGTCACGAGATTCTGCAAATGGAGTTGCTAAGGCCAAAGATTGCAATTCTTGATGAAACAGATTCCGGTCTTGATGTTGATGCATTACGTATTGTTTCTGAAGGCGTAAATAGAGTAAAAGCTAACTCAGATCTAGGGGTAATGCTGATTACTCACTATACGAGAATTCTTCGATACATAAAGCCTGATTTTGTCCACGTCTTTGCTAATGGAAAAATTGTCGAAGAAGGCGGTCCAGAGTTGGCTGACAAGTTAGAGGAACAGGGTTACGCAGCTTATATAACTGCGTAATAATTAATGAGTGTAGATCTATCTAAAGTAAAGAAGGATTTTCCTATCTTTGAACAAAAAGTTCGGGGTGGTAATTCCTTAGTTTATTTAGATAGCGGTGCTACTTCGCAGAAGCCAAATTCAGTCATTGAGGCTGAAAGCAATTTTTATCGCACTGTTAATGCTGCTGTCCATAGGGGTGCGCACTTGCTTGCTGAGGAAGCTTCGCAAGCTTATGAATCGGCTCGGGCTAATGTAGCTAGTTTCATTGGCGCCAATGATAATGAAATAGTCTTTACTAAAAGTGCTACCGAATCATTAAATGTAATTGCATATGCGCTAGGAAATCCTAACTCAAAGATCAATATCAAATCTGGCGATCATATTGTTGTCACTGAAATGGAACATCATGCAAATTTGATTCCTTGGCAACAGCTTACAAAGCGAACTGGGGCAGTTTTATCTTGGCTTTCATTCACCAAAGATGGCCGAATTGATTTATCAAATATTGATCAGATTATTACCTCTAAAACAAAGCTAGTTGCTATAACTCATCAATCAAATGTTTTTGGCACAATACTTCCAGTAGAGCGAATAAGTAAGGCTGCTAGAGCTGTTGGAGCTCTGGTTGTACTAGATGCCTGTCAATCTGCTCCACATTTTCCAATTGATGTAAAAACTCTCGATGTTGATTTCCTAGTTTTTTCTGGGCATAAGGCACTAGGACCAACCGGTATTGGAGTTCTTTGGGGAAAGTATGATCTGCTTGAAAAATTAGAGCCAGCAATTTACGGTGGATCGATGGTGGATTCGGTAACTATGGAATCAGCAACCTGGACAAGTGCGCCTCGAAAATTTGAAGCTGGGGTACCAAATATGGCACAAGCAGTTGGGCTATCAGCAGCTGTTGATTATCTAAATAATGTTGGTATGGACAATGTGGCTAAGCACGAACATGAACTCACAAAGAATTTATTGGCAGGCCTTGCAAGTATTTCTGGCGTAGATGTTATTGGTCCGTTAGATCTTAAAGATCGTGGGGGAGTTGTTTCATTTACGGTAGATGGGGTTCACCCTCATGATGTTGGTCAAGTATTAGATCAATATGGAATTGCGGTAAGAACTGGACATCACTGCGCTTGGCCATTAATGCGTAAATTAAATCTAGTTGGAACTACACGAGCATCTTTTCACATTTATAATAATATTGATGATATTAATCAGCTAATTAGTGGAATTGAAAAAGTGAAGTCATATTTTAAGGTTGCAAAGTAGTGGAGCTAGATTCGCTGTATCAAGAGGTAATTCTCGACCACTACCGCTCACCACACCATAAAGGTCTTTCTACAGATAAAGACATTCAAGTTCATCACAATAACCCAAGTTGCGGTGATGAAGTCACTTTGAATCTAAAGGTAGTTGACGGAAAAGTTTCCGATATTTCTTGGGATGGCGTAGGTTGTTCGATATCAATTGCAAGCACTTCGGTTATGAGTGATCTTCTTATTGGAAAAACCTATCAAGAGGCAAATGTAATTCTTGAAGCTTTCATGGAATTGATGCAGAGTAAGGGAAAATCTTCAGGCGATGAACTTCTACTAGAAGATGGCGTAGCATTCGCTGGAGTATCGAAGTTCCCAGCAAGAATTAAATGTGCATTACTTGGATGGATGGCTTTTAAAGATGCTGCGACCCAGGTTATGGAGTAGAATATAACTATGACAACAAGTGTTGATGATGTTACTGAGGCAATGAAGGATGTAATTGATCCAGAGCTTGGTATTAATGTGATTGATCTCGGTCTTGTATATGACATGCGAATCGATGAAGGAAATATTGTTACTCTTGATATGACCTTGACTTCTGCTGCATGTCCTTTGCAGGATGTTATAGAAGATCAAACTAGACAGGTGCTTGCCGACATTTCATCAGATGTGAAGATCAACTGGGTATGGCTTCCACCTTGGGGACCAAATAAAATTTCAGATGATGGTCGCGAACAATTACGCTCGATTGGATTTACAGTTTAAGCTTTTCTAAATAACTCGTTACTGTCATCTCATGTCAATGCATGCCTCTTGGATGTCTTTTAGATCTCTAACTGCTGATCAATCTGTCAAGAATCAAAAGTTAAAACCAGGGACCTTTAAGCGGATTGTAGGTTTTGCAACCCCATACAAGGTATCACTTAGCTTTTTTATTATCACAGTTGTGATTGATGCCTTTTTAATAATTGCAACACCATTGCTACTAAAACAGCTCATAGATGAAGGTGTTATTCCGGGTAATAGCAGTTTGGTTACCAAACTGGCAGCAGCGGTTGCTTTGATTGCAATTCTTGATGCAATCTTTAGCATGATCGGAAGATGGTTTTCCTCCAGAATTGGCGAAGGGTTGATCTTTGATCTTAGAAAAATGGTCTTCGAGCATGTTCAGAAGCAATCCATCGCATTCTTTACACGCACCCAAACAGGTGCGTTAATTTCTAGACTTAATTCAGATGTTATTGGTGCTCAGCAAGCTTTTACTTCAACTCTTTCAGGTGTTGTAAGTAATCTGCTAAGTCTTTTTCTTGTAACAATCGCAATGCTTACACTTTCATGGCAGATAACTTTGGCCTCCCTTGCCTTGTTACCACTTTTTCTATATCCGACTAAATGGGTGGGTCGAAAGCTTCAGGAATACACAAGGCAATCATTTGATATCAACGCCCAGATGTCTTCGACAATGACAGAGCGCTTTAATGTTTCGGGAGCATTACTGGTCTCTTTGTATGGTGATGCAAAGTTAGAGAAAGATGAGTTTTCAACAAAAGCCAGGAGAGTCGCAGATATTGGGATTTCAATTGCGATGCTTAACAGAGTTTTCTTTATTGCACTCACATCAGTTGCAGCCATCGCAACCGCTATAGCTTATGGAATTGGTGGGCAGCTTGCGATTAGTGGTGAAATTACTGTTGGTACTCTGCTTGCTATTGCTGCTCTCTTAGCCAGACTTTATGGACCACTAACAGCGCTATCAAATGTGAGAGTCGATGTAATGAGGGCGCTAGTTTCTTTTGAAAGAGTTTTCGAGGTGCTGGATTTAGAGCCTATGGTTAAGGATTTACCTAATGCAATTGAAATCAGCTCAATAAAGCCTGAACTTAAATTCGATTCAGTTAAATTTGCATATCCAAACGCTCAGCAGATCTCATTAGCATCTTTAGAATCTGTCGCTAAGCCAGAAATAATGGTTAGCGGTGAAGTTTTAAAGGGTATTTCTTTTCTAGCACAGCCAGGAACTCTAACTGGAATTGTTGGACCATCGGGTGCTGGAAAAAGCACAATAAGTTCACTAATTCCAAGACTATACGATGTTACCGAGGGTTCTATTCTCATTGATGGAGTTGATATAAGAAAGTACAGTATGAAATCACTTCGAAGTATTATTGGAGTGGTAACACAAGATTCACATATGTTTCATGACTCTATTTTGAATAATCTGAAATATGCAAACCCTTATGCAAATGATTCTGAGATTGAGCAAGCTTGCCGTGCTGCACGAATATGGGAATTTATTCAAACTCTCCCGAATGGCCTAGATACCATAGTAGGCGAGAGAGGGCACAGATTATCTGGCGGTGAAAGACAAAGATTAGCCATTGCAAGATTGCTACTTAAAAAACCAAGAATCGTAATTCTAGATGAGGCAACAGCACATCTGGATTCAGAGAATGAAGCTTTAGTGCAAGCTGCTTTAAAGGAGGCTTTAATTGGCCGAACTAGCATTGTGATTGCGCACCGTTTATCTACAATTATTAACGCAGATCAAATACTTGTTATTGACGGAGGGTTAATTGTGGAAAGCGGAACTCACGAGCAATTAGTTGAAAAACGAGGACTATATTTTGATCTATATGAGAGGCAAAACCTGCAGGAAAACTAGTTCAATCGCTTTTGTTTTGGACTAAATACAGCATCTTTACGAATTGTTTCTCGACCAGCGTTGGCTGCGATAACCGCAATGTAAGGAAGGGTTAAAGCTCCAACTAAGGCAATCCATCGGTAAGGACTTGGCAGAATTACGGTCAAAACAAAACAAGCAGTTCTAATCATCATCGAAATAAAATATCGACGCTGTCTTGCAGACTGATCAATCGATAATCCCGATTGGGCAGAAGTAATTGACTGAATTACAACTTTGCTCTTCTTCATAGGTTGATGTTAGTTGTATTTTCTAGTTTTAACTAGATAAAAGAATGAGGTGGCTCATCAAATGTGAGCCACCTCATCTACTTTTACTTGTTAGTTCGAAGTACCACGAGCTTTGGATATCCGGTTGAGAATTTGATATCCAACAACTGCCATGACTGTGGCATTAATGATTCCACTGAATGTGTAATCGCCACTAATCCAAGCAATATCTGAAATACCGATGATTAATGAAGATGCTGCGATGTATAGATTTACTGGATTAGCAAAAGAAACTCTTGCATCAATCCAAATTCTTGCACCTAAAACACCGATCATTCCAAACAGGGCAACAGTTACTCCGCCCTTAACACCGGCAGGAGTAGCTGAAAGTACGGCACCAAATTTAGGAGACAGAGCAAGAACAATTGCGCCAACACCAGCAAAGATATATGCAAGAGTGGAGTAGACACGGCTTGCTGCCATTACGCCAATATTCTCAGCATAAGTAGTTGTTCCAGATCCACCACCAAGACCTGCAAGTGTGGTTGCAGCTCCATCAGCGATCAATGCGTTACCTATTTGATCATCTAGGTTTTTACCAGTCATGGCTGCAACAGCCTTTACATGTCCAACGTTTTCAGCGATTAATACAAGAACCACTGGCAAGAACAACAACATCGCACTACTGTCGAAAGTTGGTGATGTAAATGATGGCAATGCAACCCATTTAGCTGATTCAACGCCAGAGAAATCAACATCGCCCATAAATGCAGCTATTGCATAACCAATTACTAATCCGGCAAAAATACTAATTCTGCCTAAGAAGCCACGGAAATATGCAGAGATCAATCCAATTGAAAGTAAGGTGATCAAACCAAGCCTTTGGTCAGCATTGAAGTCATTCTTTGCAGCTCCAGCAAGATTTAAGCCGATAACCATCACAATAGTGCCAGTAACAACTGGTGGCATTAGGTTTTCGATCCAACCTGTACCTGCAGCTTTGGCAATAAATCCAACTATTGCAAGTAAAACTCCTGCGGCAACAATTCCACCAAGTGCGGCTGGAATTCCACCTGAAGTTTTAGCGGCAGCAACTGGTGCTAAAAAGGCAAAGGATGAACCAAGATAGCTTGGTAATTTATTCTGGGTAATAATAATGAACAGGATTGTTCCAACACCTGAAAAGAAAAGAGTTGTGGTCGGCGAAAAGCCAGTAATAATCGGAACTAGAAAAGTAGCTCCAAACATTGCAGCGATGTGCTGAATTCCCATTCCAAATGTTCTTGGCCAAGATAATCTTTCATCGATAGAAACAACCTCACCAGGTTGAATCTGCTTGCCATTTCCATGAAGTTTCCAGCTAAGCATTCATGCTCCTTAATTGTTGCACCGAACTCAGGGTTGAGTTCGGAGATGCTTTAGCCCAAAGGGGGTGGGTATGAATAAAAAGAATAGAACTAAGGCTGAGAATTTCCGGTATGTTCTATCTGATTTTGGGGGTTATTTTCATTTAGGCCAATTTTCTACGCTCAATATCCTCACCCTATAAGGCTCAGGTAGGATTACCTCATCAAGTGGATGCATACGCTCCCACCTACTTCGTTTCGGCGAACTGGTTGCTTCTTATGAAGTGCGGCTGTTTTTCGCTTGTGTAATGGCAATCTAATCTAGCGAAACAGCAAGGAGAAGTTATCAGCACAGAACCACGTATTAATGATCGAATTCGCGTTCCTGAAGTTCGGTTAATTGGATATGACGGTGAGCAACTAGGCGTAACAGCAATAGATAAAGCGCTTAAGTTATCGGAGGAGATCGGTTTAGATCTCGTCGAAATTTCACCAGATGCCAATCCACCGGTCTGCAAAATTATGGATTTTGGAAAGTACAAATACGAAATTGCGCAGAAGGCCAGGGAAGCTCGTCAAAATCAGACACACATTGTTGTGAAAGAAATGCGACTTCGACCAAATATCGAGCCTCATGATTACGAGACTAAGCGGAATCATATTGAACGATTTTTAAGCGGTGGTGACAAAGTGAAGGTAACAATTCAGTTTCGAGGACGTGAACAATCTCGTCCAGAGATCGGATATCGGTTACTGCAAAAGCTTGCTGAAGAGTTAGCTGAAGTGTCAGTTGTTGAGTTTGCGCCAAAGCAAGAGGGACGCAACATGACAATGGTGCTTGGGCCGGCTAAAAAGACTAGTACTGCTAAAAAGGCAGCACCTGAAGTCAAAGCAAAATAGTTTTAATCAACAGGAGGTAAGTAAATGCCAAAGATGAAAACGCACAGTGGAGCGAAGAAGAGATTCCGCGTCACTGGTTCTGGAAAAATAATGCACGAGCGTGCTGGCAAGCGCCACCTGCTTGAGCGAAAGTCTTCACGGTTGACTCGTCGATTAACCGGTGATGTTGAGGCAAAAGCCCCAAACGTATTTGCTGCAAAGCGCATGCTTGGTTTGAAGTAAGGGAGAGATAAATGGCTAGAGTAAAACGTGGTGTTCATGCGGCTAAAAAGCGCCGTACAACTCTAGAGCGTGCTGCGGGCTATCGCGGACAACGTTCACGTCTTTTCACTAAGGCAAAGGAGCAGGTAACTCACTCCCTTGTTTATGCATTCAATGATAGAAAAGACAAAAAGGGAGATTTTCGTCGCCTTTGGATCCAAAGAATTAATGCTGCTGCAAGATCTAACGGAATGACTTATAACCGTTTGATCCAGGGATTAAAAATTGCTGGAGTAGAGGTTGATCGTAGAGTTCTTTCAGAGCTTGCAACTAATGATCCAGTAGCGTTCTCAAAGTTAGTTGAGATTGCACGCAAAAACGTTGTAACTGCTTAAACATCATCTAATTAGTATTAGAGATGGAAAATATTTCGAGCCTTAACTCGCCCCATATCGAGCGAGTTAAGGCTCTTCTTGGTCCTAGAGGAAAGAAGACTCGTGAGGCCGAGAGCACATTTGTAGTTGAGGGTATTCAGTCTGTACGCGAAGCATTAATGCCAAAGATAAATGAAGGACTAGCACTTAAAATAATTTATGTAACAGAGGATGGACTTACAAAGTTAAGTTCAGAGATTTCTGAGCAAGCACTTTCAAAATATGAGTTAATCACAGTTTCTGACCAAGTTATGAAAGCTATGGCAGACTCTGAAAGCCCTCAGGGTATTTTGGCGTTATGTTCTACTAAGTCATTGGAGTTAAAAGATCTTTGGCAGATGTCTCCAAGAAAAATTGCTTACTTTTGGCAGATACAAGATCCAGGCAATGCTGGAACAGTTATTAGAACAGCTGATGCTTGTGGCTTTGATGCAGTGGTTTTCTCTGAGGCAAGTGTTGATATTTTCAATCCGAAAACTGTCCGTGCAACTGTGGGTTCACTCTGGCATATTCCAGTAATTGCCGATGTAGATTTTTCAGATTTTATTTCTGAGTCAAAGGATCAAGGTTTTAGCATTTATGCTCTTGATTCAAGGGGCAACTCTATTCTTGATACCGCGTTCATAAAGCAAAGTTCAGCAGGGCCATCGGTTTGGATATTTGGTAATGAAGCTAGGGGATTACCAGAACTACCGGCTGACCTAAACACAGTTTCAATCCCAATGAAAGGCTTTGCAGAGTCATTAAATGTTGCAAGTGCTGCGGCAATTGTCATGCATTCCATAGGTCTGTCATTATAGAATTGGGGATATGGCGTTAGATAAAGCTCAAATTGAGCAAGAACTTGCAAAAGCTTTATCAGCTATCTCTCAAGCTGCCGATCTTGATGCGCTTAAGCAGATTAAAATCGATTTTGTTGGCGATAAATCTCCACTGGCAAAAGCTAACCAAGCACTGGGTTCACTTGAAGCTACGCAGCGAGCAGAGTTTGGTAAATTAATTGGTCAAGCAAGGGCAAGCGTAAATTCAGCATTTGAATTAAAGAGCAATGAGTTATCAGATAAAAGAGATTTGGTTGCATTACAAACTGAAAAGGTAGATGTCTCGCTGCCTGTAAGTAGAGTCCTAAAGGGTGGCTTACATCCATTAACAATTCTTACCAATGAGATAGCCGATCTGTTTATCGGTATTGGTTACAACATCGCAGAAGGTCCAGAGTTAGAATCTGAATGGTTAAATTTTGATGCTCTAAATATTCCTGCAGATCATCCAGCAAGAACTATGCAGGATACTTTTTTTATTGAACCAATTGAAGCAAAACTAGTGTTAAGAACTCATACTTCACCAGTTCAGATTAGAACCATGCTTAACCAAAAGCCGCCTATATATGTTATTTGTCCAGGTAAAACTTATCGCGCTGATGAACTAGATGCCACTCACACACCTGTTTTTCATCAGGTCGAAGGATTAGTAATCGATGAAAACATAACAATGGCTGACCTTAAGGGAACTTTAGATTATTTTGCTAAGTCAATCTTCGGCAAGAATGTGCAGACTAGATTGCGACCTTCATTTTTCCCGTTTACTGAACCATCAGCCGAGGTTGATATTTTCTTTAATGGCTGCTGGATTGAATGGGGCGGTTGTGGCATGGTCAATGAGAAAGTATTAGTAGCTTGTGGTGTAGACACTAAAAAGTATTCTGGATTTGCTTTTGGCATGGGATTAGAACGTACGCTAATGGTCAAGCATGGCATTACCGATATGCATGACATTGTTGAGGGTGACGTACGGTTTACTCAAAGTTTTGGCGTTGGCATCAAATGAAGATACCTCTAAGTTGGCTCAAAGAGTTTGTTTCACTTCCTACCAAAGTAAGTGCTGAAGATATTGCTCAAGCTTTTGTTAACGTAGGCTTTGAGATTGAAGGAATTGACTATCAAGGCAAAGATCTAAAAGGTCCTTTACTGGTAGGAAAAGTACTCTCAATTGAAGAACTTTCTGGCCACAAGAAACCTATTCGATATGTTGGATTAGATCTTGGAAGTGGTAAGACCCGTTTTGTAATTTGCGGGGCAAGAAACTTTAAGGTTAACGATTTAGTAGTTGTTGCTTTTCCTGGTGCGGTTTTGCCTGGAAATTTTGCTATTGCAGCGCGTGAGACTTACGGAAAAGTAAGCGACGGCATGATTTGTTCAGCAAAAGAGTTAGGTATCAGTGATGAGCATGCAGGAATTATCGTTTTACCAGAGGGAAAAGTTGGCAGCGATGCAATTAAGTTACTAGAGATTGAGGATGTAATTTTTGATGTGGCTATAAATCCTGACCGAGGATATGCAATGTCTGTTAGAGGTCTTGCAAGAGAATTATCTGCATCACTTAAATGTAAATACATAGATCCTGCAAGTAATGTGCAGGTTAAAAAACTAAACGCTATTAAGAGTCCAAAAGCTATAAGCGTAAAAATCGAAGATAAAACTGGCGCAGATCAGATATTCATCAGAACTTTGGACCAAGTAAATACAAAAATATCCTCACCGATCTGGATGCAGCGCCGATTAGAAAAATGTGGAATGCGTTCAATTTCATTAGCCGTAGATATTACAAATTACGTGATGCTTGAGTTGGGCCAGCCACTGCACGCATTTGATGCTGATGTAATAACTGGAGGCCTTAGAGTCGCAAGGGCTAATAAGTTCTCAAAGCTTGTTACTTTAGATAAAGTCGAACGAAAACTTTCAGCTGATAATTTATTGATTTGCGATGCAAACTCAGCCCTAGCGTTAGCTGGAACCATGGGGGGATTAGCCTCGGAGGTGACTTCGCAAACTACGAAGATTGCTTTAGAGGCCGCACATTTTGATCCAATCAGCATTGCACGAAATTCACGTTTTCATAAATTATCCAGTGAAGCATCTAGAAGAATGGAAAGAAATACCGATCCTGCTTTAACCGAGATTGCCTCTGCTCGAGCAGCCCAATTATTGATAGATCTTGCAGGTGCTAAATATCTTGGTTCATCTTTTGCAGGGCTAGCAATTAAGCCTCGAAAGATTAAGATCTCAGTGGAAAAGGTGTGTGAGTTGGTCGGAGCAAAATACATACTCAAGCAAGTAAAGGATGCTTTGATTTTAATCGGCTGCAAAGTTACTGGTAGTGGATCAATTATCACTATTGAAGTTCCAACATGGAGACCTGACTTGTCGAGCACGGCTGATTTTGCAGAGGAAATTGCCAGGCTAGTTGGCTATGACCAAATTCCATTAAGACTGCCAATCGGAAAATCTGGAGCAAAACTTTCTACAATGCAAAACCGCAAGCGCCAGATCGCATTAATGCTTGCAAATCAAGGATATACAGAGGTTATCAACTACCCATTTGTTAATCAGGAATTAGTGGACGCACTTGGTTTCACAGGTGATAGAGCTAAATCATTTAAATTAGCTAACCCGATGTCAGAGGATTTGCCTCTCCTGCGCACTCATTTATTACCTGGCTTATTAACAACTCTTTCAAGAAATATTAATAGAGGTGCTAAGGATCTTGCCCTTTTCGAGATAGGAAGTGTGTTTAGAAATATCTCACCGCTTGGTAAAGTTGTGCTGCCGACTACAGAGCGCAAGCCTTCTCAGAAAGTTATCGACTCATTATATTCAAGTGTTCCAGATCAGATGTTGTTTGTAGCTGGCGTATCTTGCGGTGAGAAGTATTTAAGTAGCTGGCAGGGTGAGGGAAGTAAATTTGAGTGGAGCGATGCAGTGTCTAAGGCTGCTGAGATTATCGAATCAACTGGAAACAAATATGAGATAACTGGGACAGATCTTGCTCCATGGCACCCAGGCCGATGCGCTGAGTTCAAAGTTGAAGGAAAAGTTGTTGCACATGCAGGTGAATTACATCCAAGGGTAATTGCAACACTTAATCTGCCAGCACGAACTTGCGCCTTTGCAGTTATTCTAAATGAATTACCAGAAGCAACACTTGGCGCAGCACCAAAAATCTGGAATATGCCAGCAGCCGTACAGGACATCGCTCTAGTTGTCTCTAAAAATGTTTCAGCATCAGATGTTGAAGATTCATTGAGAATTGGTGCAGGCGAGCTTTTGGAATCAATAAGTTTGTTTGATCGATATGATCAAATTGGTGATGAAAAAGTTTCACTTGCTTTTACTTTAACTTTTAGAGCAGCCGACCGTACATTAACCGCCGAAGAGGTTTCGGGCTATCGGGATGAGGCGGTAAAGCGGGCAGGCAAAGATTGTGGGGCAGTACTTAGGGCTTAGTGTATAAATATGCATTTATTTGCATATTTATACTTTATTCGGCTATCCTTTATCTATGAAAGCAGCAGTAGTAGGAGCTAGCGGTTATGCTGGCGGGGAATTACTTCGCATCTTGTCTACACATCCTCTTTTCAAAATTTCATATACCGCAGCTGGGTCAAATGCGGGAGAGTTGATTTCAGATTTTCATCCATTACTGCAAGGTTTTAATGCTAAAAGGTTTGAAGATACTTCCATCGAAAAGATTAATCAGTGCGATTTAGTTTTCATCGCTCTACCGCATGGTGAATCAGCAAAGTTGGTTGATCAGATCGAATCAAAGGTAAAAATAGTTGATCTTGGAGCAGATTTTCGGTTGACCGACCCACAACAATGGCAGAAGTATTACGGAATTGCTCATGCTGGAAGCTGGCCATATGGTTTACCAGAATTGGTTGATCACTCAGAAATTTCTAACGCAAATAGAGTTGCTAACCCAGGCTGCTATGCAACAGCAATCTCACTTGCAATTGCTCCGGTAATTAATTTTATCGATCCTGCAGATGTATCAGTTGTGGCATCTTCTGGCACTACTGGTGCGGGCCGTAATGCCAAAGTTAACCTGGTAGGAAGTGAATTTAGGAATAACTTAACCTCTTATAAGTTTGGCGGGGTACATCAGCACACCCCTGAAATTGAGCAGGTGCTTAATCACCTCAGCAGTAAGCAAGTTAAGATCTCTTTTACGCCAGTACTGGCACCTATTCCAAGGGGTATTTTAGCTACTGTATCTGCCAAACTTTCTGCTCCATTAGCTTCTGCAACTATTAGGGATTCTTTTGTAGATTTCTATAGTAATAGTTCCTTTGTTAAATTCTTAGATGAAGGATTAATGCCTCAGACACTCTCAGTTTTAGGTAGTAACAATGTAGAGATTCAGGCTGCTCTCGATGAACACGTAGGTAGGGTAGTGATTTCAGTTGCTATCGATAATCTAGGAAAAGGTGCTGCGGGTCAAGCAATTCAAAATGCAAATTTAATGACTGGCCAATCTGAAAGTGCTGGTCTTACGAATATAGGTCTTAAATGATTGTCATTAAATATGGTGGCAATGCGCTACCAACAAGTGAAGACTCTGATCCGGTGCTGGAAGCTATTGCTGATGCATTTTTAGATGGTGATCAGATAGTTTTAGTTCACGGTGGTGGCCCACAAATTGATTTGGCATTGACTGAGAAAGGTATCGGTAAGGAAAAACTAGCGGGCTATCGAGTAACTACTCCTGAAGTTTATTCTGTAGTTGAATCAGTTTTAAGCGGAACCATACTAAGAACAATTGTAAATTATTTGATCGGCAGTGATGTTAATGCTGTTGGATTATCGGCATCAGATGGCGGTCTTATTCGAGTAAAGAAATTTAAACCTAACATAGATGGTAAACAAGTTGATATTGGTTATGTCGGAGAGGTCATTGATACAAATCCAATGATTTTGGAAGGCTTAATAACTGAGGGATACCTGCCCGTAGTTTCTCCAATTGCAACTGATCAGCATGGCATTGGCTACAACGTGAATGCAGATTTGGTTGCAGCTGCTATCGGTGGTGCGCTACGAGCTGATTCTGTAGTCTTTTTAACTGATGTAGATGGCATATACCGAAAATGGCCAGATAAATCCTCAATCATTGATGAGATATCAGTTGAGGACCTAAAATCAATTGAAAATTCATTTACTGATGGCATGATCCCGAAGGTAAAAGCTGCAATTTATGCCATCGACTCAGGTGCGTTCTCGGTTCGAATTACTAATGGAACAAAGTTGGATGCAGTCCTAGATGCTTTAGATAATCGTGGCGGAACAGTTGTGGTTGCATAATGGCTAAATTAAACACAAACTCAGCAA
>Ga0172376_10004961_pt1 | contig 14980 bp, 10 predicted proteins | sample Lak35m_FD_121114 | JGI IMG/M metagenome (GOLD analysis project Ga0172376, IMG submission 121114) | Freshwater microbial communities from Kabuno Bay, South-Kivu, Congo - kab_092012_35m | ecosystem: Environmental > Aquatic > Freshwater > Lake | place: Democratic Republic of the Congo: South-Kivu...
TTAACGAAGTTAGAGAAAAAAGACGCTCCAAAAAAATCCAGAGGCACTAAGATTACCTTTATCCCTGATACAGAAATTATTGGGGGGATACCCTTTAAACCAAAAAAAGTTTATGATTTAGCAAAATCCAAAGCCTATTTATATAAAGGCTTTGAGATTCATTGGGTTTGCGCTCCAGAACTGATTCAGAATCAGGAAGTTCCAGAAAAATCAGTTATTCATTTTCCAAATGGTCTTAGAGATTATCTAGACTCAAAGCTTGATAAGAATAAAATTGTCGGAGGGGAAATATTTTCCGGTAATGCTGAGATAACAGCAGAAAACATTAAAATAGAATGGGCAATTTGCTGGCATGAAGAAGATAATTTTGTTCAATCTTACTGTAATACTATTCCAACTCCACAAGGTGGAACTCACGAACAAGGTAACAGAGCGGCACTAAGCCGAAGTATAAAGGTTTATGGCGAAATGACAGGGCTTAAAAAGGTATCTTTAATAACTCCCGAGGACATTTTAGAATCAGCTTGTATTGTTATTTCAGTTTTTATTACAAATCCTGTATTTCAAGGTCAAACCAAGGAAAAACTAGTTTCTAATGGTATTGCAAAGCACGTTGAAAATATGATTAAAGATCATTTTGATCATTGGCTTAGCAGTAATAAAAAAGTAGCTGATATATTAATAGCGCACCTTATAAATAACGCTGAATATAGGTTAAATCGCAAAAACGAGAAATTAGTTAGCAGAAAAAATGCCACTCAGAAATTACGATTACCGGGTAAGCTTGCTGATTGTACACGGAATAATGCGCAAGGGACAGAACTTTTTTTAGTTGAAGGAGATTCTGCCGGGGGGTCAGCAAAACAAGCACGAGACAGGGAAACCCAGGCAATATTACCACTTCGAGGTAAAATTTTAAACGTTGCAAACTCTCCTGTGCAAAAAATTCTAGCCAATCAGGAACTCCAAGACCTTGAAACAGCCCTTGCCTGCGGTTCAATGAACCATTACAAAGAAGAAGACTTACGCTACGAAAAAATAATAATTATGACAGATGCGGACGTGGACGGCGCACATATAGCTTCTTTATTAATGACTTTCTTTTTTATTAGAATGCGTAAGCTGATAGTTAATGGTCACTTATATTTAGCAAAGCCGCCTCTATACCGGATAACGCAGAATAATAAGACCTATTATGCCGCTAATGACGAGCAAAAACTATTGATTACAGAAAAACTATCTTCCGAAAGTAAGGCAAAAATTGAAGTTGGAAGATTTAAGGGCCTAGGCGAAATGACTCCAAAACAACTCAAAGAGACAACTATGGATCCTAAATTAAGGCTCTTATATCAAGTAAGCATAGATGACTTTGACAATACAAATGTAATAGTAGATAATCTAATGGGAAAAAATCCTGAAAAGAGATTTAAATTTATTCAGGAAAAAGCGTTATTAAATAAGGAAGGAAACCTCGAAATATATGTTTGATTTTATTGAAAAGCAAAGAAATTACAGCCCAAAAAGTTGTCACTGGGGAACACTTACTCGCCAATCAGCTAGTATAAACACACAATTAATTATTGCTCTGCTAAGCAATGTTCTAGCAACAATTAGCAAAGAGCCTTGTAAATTGAGAAAGAGAAAGGGACAACCTTTTTTTAAATTTCACCTTGAAATGTTTTTAAACTCGTTTTTTTGTTCTTTAACCTTACTAACGGTCCTCATAACTATATTCGGTGCTTCGGTAACGTTTGCTGAAGAAGAGAAAAAAAAAGAAATTAATAATCAACCTCCACCCTACTATTGCAAACAGTTTCAAGAAGTTTTACAGCGTGTTGGTAAAGATTACATGGGAGAGGTAGATTACCAAAAAATGACGGATGAAGCAATTAACGGTATGCTGCTTTCCCTTGACCCATATTCCGGATATTTTGTTGATGATGATCTTGAGTTTTTCCTTGATCAAACAGACGGGGAATTCGGAGGTATAGGTGTAGAAATAATTCCTGATCAAGGTGCTATAAAAGTTATTTCACCTATTGATGATTTGCCAGCCTATAAAGCAGGAATTAAGGCAGGGGATTATATCGTAGGCGTTAACGGACAATTAGTTTCTACTCTTGGCTACAACAAAGCTGTCCGCGAGATGCGTGGTGAACCTGGAACTAAGCTTAATTTGCTTGTAGTAAAAGAAGATGGTAATCAAACTACTGAAATCGATTTAGTAAGAGAAATTGTTAAGATAAAACCAATAAAATCTGATTTAGAATTAGATGATTATGGTGGAATTGGCTACATAAGAATTGTCACCTTTAACAATCAAACCATAAGTGAACTTAAAAAAGCAGTAAAAGATTTATCTAAAAAGGCCCAGCTTGAGAAGAAAGAGATAAAAGGTTTAATTTTGGATGTGAGAAACAATCCAGGGGGTCTTCTTGATCAAGCAATAGCAGTTTGCGAATATTTTTTAGACCATGGAATAATAGTATCAACTAAAGGAAAAAAAGATGAGGAGAATGTGGTAATTTCTGCAGGTAGATTTGTTGAAAAAGCTCCCCAAGTTCCTATGGTAGTATTAATTAATTCTGGTTCTGCTTCGGCTTCTGAAATTGTAGCTGGAGCTTTACAGGATCATAGTAGAGCCATTATTATTGGGACTACCTCTTTCGGTAAGGGATTGGTTCAAACTTTTACACAAATTAACAAAAGGGCAGCAGTAAAGTTTACTACCGCTAAATATTTCACCCCAAATGGTAGATCTATAAATGGTAAAGGCATTGAACCGGATATTTTCATTGAAAATGCAAAAGTTGAGTATACAGAAAAAGAAAAAAAAGATAGCGCATTCAATGAATCTTCAATAAAAAGTTATCTAAAGAAATATAATAACGAAGATAAACTGGATTCTAAAGCTGTTGCAACACCAGAAAAAATTGAAAACCATAAAATGTCGGAAAAGTATAAGAAAGATTATCAATACGCTCGGGCTTACGATTTAATTCGTGGATTAATAATTAGAGAAAAGAAAAAATAAATAGCATAGTGGAAAGAACCATAATTCTTATAATTTTAATATCGGATCTCGTATGGTTTTTTTCTCTTTTATCCTTTCAAAGGAGCAAAAATAAATATGGTACAAAAAAAAATAGAAACACCTGAACTAAAACTCCCTTTTAGACCAGGTGTCGGAATGATGATCATTAATCAAAATAACCGGATTTTTGTAGGAAAAAGAATTGATTCTAAAACAAACGGTTGGCAAATGCCACAAGGTGGAATTAACTTGGGTGAAACACCAAGTGCAGCCGCTTTAAGAGAAATGGCAGAAGAAATAGGTAGTAGCCAAGGTAAGATAATTGCCGAAAGTAAAAAATGGTATAGCTACCGGTTGCCTCCATTCCTAGTTCATAAACTTTGGGGAGGAAAATACTGCGGACAGAGACAGAAATGGTTTTTAATAAGATTTACAGGCCAGGATTCTGATATAAATGTTAAGACCAAGCATCCCGAATTTGACAGCTGGCAATGGGTAGGGTTCAATGAATTATTAGAAAATATCATCCCTTTTAAATATAAATTATACTCAAAAATAATTGCAGAATTCAAAGAATTCATTAATACAGAAGACTGATAGGATTTTAAGGATAAGGATTTACTTCCGTGCAAAAAACTAAATAATGCTTTAAGACTCTTGTACAAACATAGGTAAATTAAAAAATCCTGCCCAATAAATGTTTACTATTAAGCAATTTAATATAATCTACTTTAATTGAAAGTTGGGCAATATTACTGCATAAATTATCGAGGGCTTATATAATAATTTTCTCTAAATTACTATATCTATTACCTTTGCCTAGAATTCTTTTTATTAATATCTTTGCTACGTGCTTGGTTTAAAATATCTATGACCTGAGATTTGATTTCTAATTCTGGTTTCAACATTAAATCTTTTTTATGGGCTTTAGAATGAGAAAGTTTTTGGCCTAATTCCGGTTGTGCAATTGACGCCATAAATTCTTTTAAGTGAGTTTGCTTTTTTTGTACCATGCCATTATTTTGTGCTATAGTTTCCCCTATCCTTTCACCTACAACTGGAGCAAACTTAACGGAAAGGGCAAAAGCTGGAACAATAAGTGCTGGTAGCATTAGCCCTCCTATGAAGGCTCCAGCTGAAGCAATAGCGACTAGTCCCGCTGCCATTGTAATTTTTGACGTTATAGACTTAATATTATTTTTTTTTCTATTAATAGATTTAGTATCAGCAATTATTTTATTTAGGTTAATCGTTACAGCGTGCATGATTTCTTTCTGTTTAGCTTTTTCTTTGTAAGCGCTAAATACTACCGAATAGAATAATTTTGGATTTGAATTGATCAAATTCATTATTTCTTTTCCATCGCGTCCATTTAGTAAAGTTTTCAAAATTTCTTTTACATTCTTTTGTTCGGCAGGTGATAAATCGCTAAAGTGAGCAGCTACTAAATCATCTATAAAAATATCTTGGTTTTTTTCTTGAGTATTAACTAGTTCATCATCGATTTCCTTTTTATCAGTTATAGCAATTGCAAATAAAGTCATTACTTCAGAAAAACTTTCGTCGGTAACTATCATATGCTTTAAATGATTTTTGAGCCTATCAACACATTTTTGAACATATTCATCTATTTGAGGCTCTTGCTTCAACCTATGGGCATAATCGATAGCGAGCATATTAGCAAGAGAAGTAATTAAATAATTATTTAGATTATTACCTAAATAACTTTTTATTTTGTTTAAGAAAGCAGAATTATCAATATCCTTTAGTGGATCTATATTATTCTTCATATACAATCTCTCTAAGGAGGATTTTCATTGTCACCTCTATAAGTCCTGGAAAATCCTTAGTTGAAAGTTTTTTTATAATCGCAGGAGTCAATGCTTGAAGTTCCCTTATCTGCATATTGATTATAACAGCTCCTACTGGTAAAATTTTATAAATGTCATCACTTACATGTAGAATTTCTCCATACGAATCGCTTGTAAAATTTATAGTTACTTCATATTGATAAAGCGCAATTTCACTACTCTTATTTTGAATGGATGGATTGTCAAATACCCGGATCACTTTGGTTTTTATCGGTTCGTATAAATTACGTTTTTGAGAAATAAAACTTAGATTATTTAATAATTTTTCTCTAGTATCACAAATTTTGTTATTAGAATTAGCAAGTAAATTTTTATATTGTGAGTTAATTTCAGGAATTTTTTGTTCAAATTCTACAATTGAATTAAGTTGGATAATGGATTGATTGAGCAAAATTTCTGCTTTCCCTTTACCATGTAAAGATTTTACCAACTGATCCTGTAATTCAGGAATAAGGGCTCCGAGCAAAATAATAGATATAGTATATACCACCAGTTTAAAAAATATTATGTTTTTGAGATGTATTACTAATTTATCAAGCATTTATAACCCCTCTATCTTATTGCTAACAGTTAATTTCACCGGTATAGTTAGGGTAGTTAATAATTCAGTAGTATTGTTATATTCTATAGAATAATTTATGTAATAATCTTGAAAAACCGACCTTAGAGAAGTTACATAGTCCTGTAAAACTTGCTTGACATCGTTGTTATCTTTTTTATTGCTTACATATAGTATATCAACACTCATTAATGTTTTTTTATCAGTAAAATTTGTATCTTCTATATACCAATTAACGTTTAGTATTTTAATGTTAGGGTTGTTTAAAGCAAAAAGCTTTTTTAGAGAATCAAATGGAGTAGGTAACTTAATATTAAGGATTGTTTGTAGGTTATAGAAATTTGTTAAATTAGAAATATTTTCTACTTCGGGGTAACGTTTTTTTATACTACGCGATTTCTCAGAAAGGGAATAATATTTATTATTAAGCTCGATTGTTTGTTGTTGCACCAAAATTGAGTGATATTTCAAATAAATTAGAAATACAATAATTCCAGTTATTATTAAGAATAAAGGTTTAAATATGACTGAATTAATGGTAGTAAGTTTAGTAATTGATCTTAATAATTGATTTGTCGCAAGGTGTTTTCTATTTTCTATAAACAACTCTAATAGTTTATTATCCTGGAAATGGCTGGTGTTATTTTCAGCCAGCACGCTATTGTTACTATAAGTGACAATATTATAGATTTGGAATGAAGGTATTTTTTCAAAAATGTCACATAAAGCTTTATCACCTAAAAATATTAAACAAATTTTCAGGTCTAAACTTGTTACATATGTTTTATATTTTAAAATTTTATCGCTAATTGCCTGTTCGATTGTTCCCGCTATATAAAGATCTGATTTATCTGATGGGAAACTTATAGTTAACTCATCAAGAACATTTTTTTTATACTTAATTGCAATTCTGATACCACTTGTTTCAGTAATCGTAGCAAAAATTTGCAAATCGTTTTGAAACCTAGTTATATGTTTCTTTGCTAAAACAGCATTAATTATTGATTCAAGCTCTAGAGATAAAAAATATATACCGTTAAATTCAAAGGAATTATAAATAACAAACTCTAGTAACTGGCTTGTGGGAGTAGCATACGGAGAAGAGGCCATTACCGTTTCCCATATTTCACCGTTAACATGGCTGGTCTCTATATTATGTACATTATAAGCAATTATATCTTCTGGGTTATAATTATCCTGAATAAATTTCTCTATAGGATTAGATTTTATTATAGATTGAAGCATAGGCATGAATTCATGCCTTATTTGACACTCTGGAGAATCTAGTAAAACCACCACTTGAAATTTTTTATAATTCTTTAAAAATTTACAGCATATTTGCAAATGATCAGCTTTTTCATAAGAAACGAAAATGTTATCTATAGCCTGATGTTTGTAACATACGATAATTCTAATACCAATTTTCCCAATAAAAATTATCAATTTTTTCTTAGGAAAAAGATTATTGATAAAATTATTCGCTATTTCTAATTTTGGGCTAATTTTTTCCATTTTAAATATCTTACCACAAAATATAAACTAAGTTATATATTAAAGTATGCCTAATATCCTCTCGAGCTCAAATGCAATAAAATCCTGCAAAAAGCTTTTTAAAATAATATTGTAATTTAGCCATAAATTCTTTAATGTGCTATCCTGAAATACAGTTAATATTTAGATATTTAGAAATTCAGACATTCAGATATGACAAAACTCACCACAACACAAATCAGAAGTACTTTCCTAGATTACTTTGTTAAAAATAACCATACTTATGTACCTGCCAGCTCTCTGGTACCTGAAAATGATCCAACCTTAATGTTTACTAACTCCGGTATGGTACAATTTAAAGACGTATTTACCGGTATTGATAAAAGAGATTATAACAGGGCTACTTCGAGCCAAAAATCTGTCAGAGCCGGTGGTAAACATAATGATCTTGATAATGTAGGTTATACCTCAAGACATCATACATTTTTCGAAATGCTGGGTAATTTTTCTTTTGGAGATTATTTTAAAGAAGAAGCCATTTATTATGCATGGAATTTACTAACCAAAGGTTTTTCAATACCTAAAGAAAAACTATATGTCACTGTATTTCATGACGACGAAGAAGCAATTATGCACTGGAAAAAAATAGCTAATTTAGCTGATGAAAGAATAATTAGAATTTCTAGCAATGATAATTTTTGGTCAATGGGAGAGACAGGTCCCTGCGGGCCGTGTTCTGAGATTTTTTATGACCATGGCGATAAAATATTCGGCGGTCTACCAGGAACCAAAGACGCTGATGGAGATAGATATATTGAAATCTGGAATCTAGTATTTATGCAGTTTGAGCAGATAAATAAGGATACTAGGATTGAATTGCCAAAAAAATCTGTTGATACTGGAATGGGGCTGGAGCGAATGGCGGCAGTAATCCAAGGAGTACATGACAATTATGACATCGATTTATTTCAAGAAATAATAGGCTATACCGAATCACTATTAAAAGTAAAAGCTAAAGGCGAAGAACTTTTTTCTTATAGAGTAATAGCAGATCACTTACGTTCCTCTGCATTCCTAATTGCTGATGGCGTTATGCCATCTAATGAGGGACGGGGATATGTGCTCAGAAGAATCATGCGAAGAGCGATGCGGCATGCTCATCAGCTAGGAGCATCAGAACCTTTAATGTATAAATTACTACCAAAACTTGTAGATTTGTTTGGTCATACATTTCCGGAACTAAAAAGAGCAGAAGTTTTTGTTAGCAGTATTTTAAAGCAAGAAGAGGAAAGATTTAAGGTTACTTTAGATAGAGGCCTAAACCTCTTAGAAGATGAGACTAAAACTTTACCTGCTAATAGTACCCTATCTGGAGAAGTAGCGTTCAAGCTTTATGATACATACGGATTTCCTCTAGATTTGACTCAAGATATACTAAAGAAAAAGAACATAGCCGTTGATACTGCCGGTTTTGAACAAATGATGACCGAGCAAAAAGAACGGGCAAGAAGCGCTTGGATTGGTTCTGGAGAATCAAAAACGGATCAGATATGGTTTGATCTTTTATCTGAGTTCGGCTCTACTGAGTTTCTGGGTTATTCCCTTAATAGTTCGGAGGCGAAAGTTCTCGGTTTAATTACAAACGGTACCCGCAGTAGGCAAATATCTGAAAAAGGTAAAAAATTTACTTTAATTACCAACCAAACCCCTTTTTATGGCGAGTCTGGAGGACAAATGGGAGATATTGGTTTTATTACCTCCCTGCATGGTAAAATTAGGGTTCTAGATACTCTAAAGTATCTAGGAAAAATACATGGTCATATCTGTGAGCTTGAGGAGGGCCTCGTTACCGAAAATGACGAAGTAAAACTTACCATTGATAGTTATTACCGTAAATCCCTTAGAATACATCATTCTGCTACCCATCTTCTTCATGCGGTACTTAGAGGTGTTCTAGGTAATCATATTACCCAGAAAGGATCGCTAGTAGCACATGATAGGTTAAGATTCGATATTAGCCATCCAAATAGCTTAACCATGGCTGAAATTGATCTTATTGAAGACAAAGTGAACCAGATTATAGTAAATAATTCACCAGTACATACCAAATTAATGTCTACTAATTCTGCTATAGAATCTGGTGCTATGGCGCTCTTTGGCGAAAAATATGAAAATGAAGTAAGAGTAGTCTCAATAGGTAATGAGGATGACAAAGATAATCCTTATTCTTTTGAACTCTGCGGCGGAACACATGTATCTAGAACCGGTGATATAGGGATGTTCAAAATAGTAAGTGAAGGTGCAATTGCTGCTGGAGTTAGAAGAATTGAAGCTGTTTGTGGTAGTTATGCTCTTTCTTTTATTAGGGAAAATGAAAAGTTACTGGCCACTATTGTAAATAACCTCAAAACTAATAAACAAGATGTGGTACAAAAACTGGATTCTCTAATTCATAGTAAAAAAGAGCTAGAAAAGGATTTAGAAAAAAAACAGCTAGAAACTTTATCCTTAACTGCAGAGGAAATTAATAGAATTGCTAAAGATGTAAATGGTATTAGATTAATATATAAGCAAATTGATAATGTTAATTCTAAATTACTACGTATAGTAATACAAGATATGATAAAAAATCATAATAATCTGGTTATAGTATATGCTAGTAAATTAGATACCAAATTATCAGTATTAGTTGGTGTTTCTAAAAATATAACATCTAAGTATAATGCTGGTGATATTGTAAAAAAATTAACTGGTTTTATTGGGGGCAGCGGAGGTGGCCAAGCTGACCTCGCCCAAGCAGGAGGGGGAGATATTGAAAAACTTACAGTACTTGAAAAAGAACTACCTAATTTTGTATAGCAAATTCATTAGCTATTTTATTAATACAAGGTAGAACGTTTAAAATGATGATAAAACTTTAGCTGGATTTCTATTATTGGCCTAAAGAACTTAGAAAGTTAGATATGTTAAGTATAAGTTGATGGTTCTGCAATTTGTAAAACTATATGTTAAAACGGGAAAAAATGATGAGAGGCCTATACTGCAAATATATACGCAACAGTAGTACAGATTAATAGAAGATTTATACGCGAAGAAATAAACAAGATGGAAATAAAATAGCTAAATACCTAAAACTCAATACCAAGAAAAATTATTAGGTATTAGTAAAACAGGTGGATGATAGCATATCACGACGCATTAGGTAAAGCAAACCTACCTATTTTTTAATTTTATCTTTTTATTCTATTAAAACAAGATGTTGCTACGTAATCTTTCCGCGGGCCGTTAACTTTGAATTTTTGAAGAAATTGATTAGAATTAATAATTTCATAAGTCGTGTGATAAAAATCCTGTTTACATTTGTAAGCACCGCTAATTATAGCAGTTAAGTCTGAATCAAATAATAAATTGAACATGAAACATCTACTACCCTGCTCATAACTGTATAATCCTAAATTTCCACTGTTATCTAAGATATAATCATATTTTTTCTTTGATTTGGATACAAAACCAGTAGACCATTTTACTTCTAGGGATTCTTGGTAATTTAAAATATTTGTATTTTTCTTGCTGATCGATACTTTCCCTTGAGCTACTGCATTAGATAAAGAAGAAGACTTATCAATAATCTCTCTTTCAATGTCCCAATCCCCTTGTAAATAACAGAAAAATAATAGAGCAGTCATAATTATTGGTTTGTTCTTTTAGAAACTCTGCTTTATACTTTAGCACTTGATAACCATAAAAATATCTAAATAAAAAAATTATTCATCAAAAAACTAAGATATATGACATTCATTGAAGAATTTAAAAAAAGAGGCTATTTTTACCAATGCACTGACCTTGCAGCCTTAGAACAGAAAATGGCTCAAGGAAAAATAGCAGCCTATATAGGATTCGATTGCACTGCTGAATCTTTGCACGTAGGTAATCTAATGCAAATTATGATATTACGTCTTTTGCAGAAATACGGTCATAAGCCAATTGTTTTGGTAGGAGGGGGAACCACCAAGATCGGCGATCCTACTGGTAAAGAAGAACTAAGAAAATATCTTAGCGATGAAGACATATCTAAAAATATGGGTGGCATTAAAAAATCTTTATCGAAGTTCATTAAATTTGGTAACGGGCCAAGCGATGCCGTTATGCTAAATAATGCTGATTGGCTTGATAATCTAGGTTATATTGAGTTTTTACGTAAATACGGCAGGAATTTTTCGATAAATCGAATGCTAACAATGGATTCGGTTAAAACCAGGCTAGAGAGAGAACAATCCTTAACCTTTTTGGAATTCAATTATATGCTTTTACAAGCGTACGATTTTTATTATCTTAATAAAACCTACAATTGCTCGTTACAGCTCGGCGGTAGCGACCAATGGGGTAATATTGTTACCGGTGTAGAGCTCATTCGAAAAATGAGCAAAAATGAATCTTTTGGACTTACTACTCCCTTACTTACTACTTCTTCAGGAGCAAAAATGGGTAAATCAGTAAGCGGTGCTGTATGGATCAATGAAGAGCATTTATCACCCTACGACTATTATCAATACTGGCGCAATACAGAAGATGCAGATGTTGCTAAATTTGCTAAATTATATTGTGAGTTTTCAGAATCAGAAGAACAAGCATTTGAAGTTTTAATCAGTGAGAATATTAACGAAGCTAAGAAAAAATTAGCTTACAGGGTTACAGAACTTTGCCACGGTAAAGAAAAAGCCCAAGAAGCCTTTGATACTGCAATTAAAGTTTTTGAGCAGAAAACAGTAAGCGATAATTTACCTTCTATCTTACTAGATAAAAAGATTTTATCGCAAGGATTAATGTGTATTGATTTATTATGCCAGGCAGGGCTTACTAGCTCCAAAGGAGAAGGAAGAAGGTTAATTAGGGGAATGGGTATTAAAGTTAACGATAATCCGGTTGTAGATGAAAATTTGATAATAAACTCAAGCTATCTAAAAGACAAAGCAATCAAAATCTCTTCTGGCAAAAAGAAACATGTATTAATTAAAGTAGAAGAATAAAACTTTCAGGAATAATCAAATTTCATAGCGGCTTGCTTGTGAGGTAGCTTAACTCAAGTCTAATCCATTAAGCCCTCAAAATCTTTGGAATGTTGAGTCTTATGAATCTACCTTGTATCCATATTTTAAGTTCACAAGCTTTACATGACAATTAACGCTGCACTTCCTATTAGGCAGAGGTTTCTTAGAAATAGAACCTTCTTTATCGGCAAGGCCAAAAGTTTTTAGCATTTTTTGCGTTTCAGAATGGAGATACTGTACCTTTACTTGAGCGGTTCCTTTATGTTTAAAACCAAGTAATTTGGCGGCCTTTTCGGACACATCGATTTCTCTATCACGAGCAAAAGGCCCTCTATCGTTGACAAGCACTATAACAGATTTGCCGTTCTCCAGATTCTTTACTTTAACCAGAGAGGGCATATGAAGGGTTTTATGCGCAGCTGTTAATAATTCCTTATTATAAATATCCCCATTAGCGGTTTTTTTGCCATGAGAACCATCCTTATGACCGTACCATGAAGCTTTACCAACTTTAGCATACTTGTTATACTTTCTAGGCTTATAGGACTTACCTTTAATACTATATTTATCCCCGACTTTAAAATGTCCTTTATATTTCGTATTGTGTCTATCTTCCTTAGACAAGCTCTGCAAGGATCCCGGATTGCTCTGACAGGATGATAATATCACGGCAAGAAGAAACAACATTGCTAGCGAGCTAGCGTTATAAATATACGTAAGTAACCTGTTACTAAACATACTCCCAAACATTACCAACTATCTACGGATTCCTGCTCATTTTTAAAATCAGAAGATTCCCCTTCATCAATCAGTAATACCTCTTCTTCCTCATGCTTTCCTCCTGAAGATTTGGTTTTAGGTGTATAATCCCCTAACCTAACATGGCTTACAACTTTTTGAACCCCATTAATATTAGAAGCAATCGTTGCTACCTTCTGCAGTTCTTCTTCTGACCTTGCTATACCAAACAAATAAACAATGTCGTTTAGTGTAATAACGGTATAATTAACAAATTTTATACTTCTATCTAGAAAAGTTTTTGACTTAATCTGACTTGTAATCATACTATCCTTGGTATACTGAACAATATCAAATTTACCGCTATTTTTATCTACCTTGAGCTCATTTACTACTTCCGTTACCCCTTCTTGATCCCATGCAATCTGAACAGCGTTAATTATGTCTTCTTCTTTATCAACCAATCCGGTATATAATACTCTACCTTGAACTACCTCTACTTTAATTTTAGTATATAATTCTCTGAAATTATTTTTTATAAATGAAGCTTTTATTGCAGATGCTATGCGAAAATCCTTCAGAGCCTCTTCCTTAGGTCTATCCTTAGCAAGTTCTGTTACCGAAGCTGTTGCACCGGTAAAAATAACAGGCAAACAACCACTTACCAAAAAAGATATCAGGACAACACTAATAAAAGGAGCTTTTTGCATAAAAATAATTATTAAATCAATTACTATACGAGCAATTATACAAAAGAAATATTTTCAATCAATATATTTAGTTTAAGCTTCCAAGCCCCTAAAGTTAATTTTAAGCCTTGAAACGAAAAAATATCATACGCTATAATACACTAAGCCTACTGATTAAAAACCTATGAAGAAGAACTAACTTCTTTGGTCCAGGTCAGATCCTTACCCTCTATTATCTCCATCGAAGAACCAGAAAAATTACCGTCATGACCTAAATGCCTTCCTTTAAGAATATTTGCTAAAAATACCTCAGCATGAGCATAAAACGACATCCTGTTTTCAGGTCTGGCAAGCCCGTGTCCTTCATCTTTATAGAGCAAATACACTACTGGTATTCCGTGCTTTTTCATGGCTGATACTATCTGATCAGACTCAAACTTTTTAACACGGGGATCATGAGCTCCTTGTACAATTAACAAAGGTTTTTTAATATTCTTTACATAATTAAGAGGTGAACGCTCAAATAGAAATTTTTTTCCCTCTTCATTATCAGGAGAAGCCCCTATAATTTTCTTTAAATGAGCAAAAACTGGTTTCCAATAAGGAGGAATCGATTTCATTAAAGTCTCTAGATTCGATGGGCCAACAATATCTATTCCTGCAGCATATAAATCAGGTGTCATAGTCATACCAACAAGGGTAGCATAACCGCCATAGCTCCCTCCCATAATTACTATTTTACTCCTATCAGCAATATTATTATTTATTGCCCATTTTACTGCATCTTCTAGATCATCTTGCATTTTTCTGGCCCATTGCCCATCACCGGCATTAATAAAGCTTTTGCCAAAACCGGTAGAACCACGATAATTAACGCTAAGTACTGCATACCCCCTGTTAGCAAGCCATTGGTGAGTAGCATTGTACCCCTTGTTGTCTCTGCTATTTGGTCCACCATGAACATACAGGACAAGCGGTATTGGATTTTCTAACCGCGCCCCCTTATCTAACCACCTAGGTAATGTTAAATAACTAACCAATTCTAAACCATCCCGAGAGGTAATTTGCACTGGATGCATTTTAGCAAAAGAATATTCTTCTTGTGTAGAATTAGAAACAAATAAAAATTTAGCTTCTCTAGTAGCCCGATCATATAAATAATATTTATATGGACCATCATCTTGCATATAAACAACTATCCATTTATTATCATTTTTTACCCGGGAGGTAATTTCAATCATCCCCTCATTAAGCTTTGCTAAATTTTTTATATCCTCCTTTATTTGCGGATCAAGAATGATCCATTCTTTTTGCAGATAATCAATAGATACAGCTTGAATCTTTTTAGAAATAGGCTCTACTAAACAAGAGTCTATATCAGCTCTGGTATCTTCATAAAGGAGAGTTCTTTTTTGAGTTGATAAATCTATTTCAAAAAGAGCTGATTTATCCCTTTGGCTACTATCAATAGCATAGAGAGTTCTACCGTCAGCAGTTATATGCAAAAGTGAACTAGTTAACATATCTTCTGTTTTTATTTTTTGGAATAA
>Ga0172376_10004963_pt1 | contig 14974 bp, 16 predicted proteins | sample Lak35m_FD_121114 | JGI IMG/M metagenome (GOLD analysis project Ga0172376, IMG submission 121114) | Freshwater microbial communities from Kabuno Bay, South-Kivu, Congo - kab_092012_35m | ecosystem: Environmental > Aquatic > Freshwater > Lake | place: Democratic Republic of the Congo: South-Kivu...
ACGTCGACGTCGCGGTAGCGGCGCTGGAAGCCGGGGACCTTGTCGTCGCGGATCGCGTTGATGAACTCGTTGGTGAACTCCTCCGACGACACGTAGCGCACCCGCGCACCGCCGAACAGGCTGCGCACGTAGTGGCCGATCGCGTGCAGCAGGTGGGTCTTGCCGAGGCCGGAGTCGCCGTAGACGAGGAGGGGGTTGTACGCCTTGCCCGGCGCCTCGGCCACGGCGACCGCGGCTGCGTGGGCGAAGCGGTTCGACGAGCCGATGACGAAGGTCTCGAAGGTGTACTTCGGGTTCAGCCGCGTCTCGAGCGCGCTGCCGGGGCGCGCGCTGCCCGGCCCCGCAGGAGCGGGGTTGAACGCGTGGTGCGCGGCCTGCCCGCCACCGATCCCCTCAGTGTCGCTAGAACGATTTGTCGACAAGTCGATCTGTGGATCGTGGCTCGGTCGGGGTCCGTCGAAGCTGTCGCGGTGCAGGGGGACGTACCCGGCGGTCTCGTGGGCGCCGTCCGAGGGCGTCGCCCGGGGCGTCGCGTGGGGGTCGGGGTCGGTGAACGCCGCGGAGGTGTCGAGCTGCTGGTCGACGGTGACCGCGAGCCGGATCCGCTGGCCGAAGACCTCGGTCAGGGCGTCCTCGAGGCGCGTGCGGACCCGACCCTCGAGCTGGTTGCGGGTGAAGTCGTTGGGGACGGCGACGATCGCGGTGCCCTCGTGGAGGGTGACCGGACGCGAGTTCGCGAACCAGGCGAACTGGTTGCTGGGGAGGTCGCTGATCAGCGACGCCCAGACCTCGGCGAGGTCGGGAGCGGGGGTGGAGGCCGCGTTGTCCTGGTCCACGGGGAGAGCTCGCCTTCGTCGGGTGCGGGGTCCACACGTTTGTCCACAGGTGTGCACGGGGGGAGCCGCTGAGACCGGGACGCTAACAACTGCTCGTCCACAGCAGCAACAAGTTGTCCACAGGACGCGCTCGGATCACGGGCGTGTCGGGTGTCGTGTGGGCGCGGGCGCATGGTAGGTCGGTTTGACCGCCTCTTCGCCGCCCGCGTACCGTGGGGAGGTCGGACCGGTTGTCGACCGGTGCCGCATGCCCAGCACCCTGCTCGACATATCGGAGAAGACCAGTGAGCAAGCGTACGTTCCAGCCGAACAACCGCCGCCGTCACAAGACGCACGGCTTCCGGCTCCGGATGCGCACCCGTGCCGGTCGCGCCATCCTGTCCTCGCGTCGCCGCAAGGGTCGCAACCGTCTCGCTGTCTGACCGGCGCCGGTCAACCCCGTGCTCCCGCGCGCGCAACGGTTGACCTCCGGGCAGGGCTTCGCACTCGCCGTACGACGCGGTCAGCGCGCAGCGGCCCGGCACCTCGTCGTGCATCTGTGGATGCCCCCGCAGCCGACCTCGGCCGGATCGCCGGCCCGGGTCGGCTTCGTCGTGAGCAAGGCAGTCGGCCCGGCGGTGGTGCGCAACCGGGTGAAGCGACGGCTGCGGGCGGTGGTCGCGCCCGGTGCCGGATCGCTGCCCGCGGACGCCATCTGCGTGGTGCGGGCGCTGCCGGCGGCCGGGTCCGCCTCCTCGGCCGACCTCGCGCGGTCCTGGCAGCGGGCGCTCGAGCGGCTCGCACCGGCCCGGAGCGACGCATGAGGCGCGGGAGCTGGCAGCAGGTCAACCCCGTCCGGTGGGCGCTCATCGGCTTCCTGCGGGCCTACCGCCTGCTGATCAGTCCCCTCTACGGTCAGGTCTGCCGCTACCACCCGACCTGCTCGGCGTACGCCCTCCAGGCCGTGACCGACCACGGTGCCGGGCGTGGCTCGTGGCTGACCGTCCGCCGTCTCGCCCGCTGCCACCCGTGGGCCGCCGGCGGGTACGACCCCGTCCCCCCGACTCGCACAGGAGCCTGAGTGATCGACTTCTTCCTCACCCTCGGCGGCTTCATCATGGCGCCGCTGTACTGGGTCACCTCGGTGGTCCTGGTCGGGTTCCACAACCTGATCGGCCAGGTCCTCGACCCGGCGGGGGGCGCGTCGTGGGCGCTGTCGATCGTGGGTCTGACCCTGGTCATCCGGGCCGCGCTGATCCCCCTGTTCGTCAAGCAGATCAAGAGCTCGCGCAACATGCAGCTGCTGCAGCCGCGCGTGCGGGAGCTGCAGGCCAAGTACAAGCACGACCGGGAGCGTCTCGCGCAGGAGACGATGAAGCTCTACAAGGACTCGGGCACCAACCCGTTCGCCTCGTGCCTGCCGATCCTGCTGCAGATGCCGATCTTCCTGGCGCTGTTCCGGCTGCTCGACCAGGCGGCGCGCGGCAACACCCGCGGCGTCCTCACCCAGGAGCAGGCCGACCAGTTCGGCAACGCCGAGATGTTCGGGGCCAACATCTCCGACACGTTCATCCGCGCGGCGGGTGACGTCAACGTCATGGTGCTCGCCGCGGTGCTCGTCCTGTCGATGACGGCGACGACCTTCCTCACGCAGCGCCAGCTGATGAGCAAGAACATGCCGGCCGACGCCCTGACCGGGCCGTACGCCCAGCAGCAGAAGATGCTGCTCTACGTCCTCCCCGTGGTCTTCGCCGTCGGCGGGGTCGCCTTCCCGATCGGCGTCCTCCTCTACTGGACCACGTCGAACCTGTGGACGATGGGTCAGCAGTTCTACGTCATCCGCAACAACCCCGCTCCGGGTACGCCGGCCGCGAAGGCGAAGGCCGACCGCGATGCCGCGAAGGCGGCCAAGAAGGGGATCCTGCCGGCGGTCGAGGAGCAGGCTCCCGAGGAGGAGCAGCCGCGTGCCCCGCGCAGCCAGCCCAAGCGTCAGAGCCGCAACCAGCGACGCGGCAACCCGAACAAGAAGAAGTGAGGACACGATCGTGAGCGAGACCGAGACGGTGGAGCCCGCCGTGACGGAGGACGCGCCGCGCGCGTCGAAGACCGAGCGCCTCGAGAACGAGGGCGACATCGCGGCCGACTACCTCGAGGAGCTGCTCGACATCGCCGATCTCGACGGCGACCTCGACATGGACGTCGAGGGTGACCGCGCGCTGGTCTCGATCGTCGGTGCGGACCTGTCGCACCTGGTGGGGCGGCGCGGCGAGGTCCTCGAGGCGCTGCAGGAACTGACCCGGCTGGCGGTCTTCCGCGAGACCGGCGAGCGGTCCCGGCTGATGCTCGACGTCTCGGGCTATCGCGAGGAGCGGCGTGCGGAGCTGGAGAAGCTGGCCGCGTCGACCATCGAGTCGGTCCGCGCGGACGGCGAGCCCGTGGCCCTCTCCCCCATGTCGCCGTTCGAGCGCAAGGTGGTCCACGACGCCGTGGCCGCCGCCGGTCTGCGGTCGGAGTCCGAGGGCGCGGGCCCGCAGCGACACGTCGTGGTGCACCCCGCCGACTGATGGCGTCCGACGTTTCACGTGAAACACCCCCCGTGCCTCCCGAGGCGCGGGGGGTGTTCGCTGATCGGCTCGCGCTGGTCGAGCGGTACGTCGCGTGGCTCGCGGGGGCGGGCATCGAGCGTGGCCTGATGGGCCCGCGCGAGGTGCCCCGACTGTGGGGCCGGCACGTGCTGAACTGCGCGGTGGTCACCGAGGCGATCCCGCGGGGCGCGTCGGTGGTGGACCTGGGGTCGGGCGCCGGGCTGCCGGGACTCGTCATCGCCCTGCGGCGGCCGGACGTCCGCGTCACGCTGGTGGAGCCGTTGCTGCGCCGGACGACCTTCCTCTCCGAGGTGGTCGCCGACCTCGGTCTCGACCACGTGGACGTCCACCGCGGTCGGGCGGAGGACCTGCACGGTCGGGCGACCTTCGATGTCGTCACGAGCCGAGCACTGGCACCCCTGTCGCGACTGGTCGGGTGGTCGGTGCCGCTCGTCGCACCCGGGGGCGCGGTCATCGCGATGAAGGGATCGAGCGCCGAGGACGAGGTGGTGGCGGCGCGTGGCGTCCTGCGTACCGCGGCACGAGGCTTCGAGGTCGCCGTCGACGACCTGGTCTCCACGGTCCCCGGTGTGGACCCGATCCGGGTGATCCGGATGCACCGGCCCTCCGGCGGCTGAGGGACTGTCCACAGGCCACATCCCCGCCCGTCGGGGCGCGAGGCGGGTTGTCCCCATCTCTATCCACAGGGCCGTCAGCGGTGCCCGGTCACCACTTGGTGCGCGCCGTTTCACGTGAAACACTCTCCCGGTTGTGCGCAGTGTCGAGCGGAGTGTCGAGCGGTAGGAGTCAGGGTGGACCACGAACGCGGTGAGATGGACGTCCGACGTTTCGGTCCCCATCCGGCCCCCGGCCCCGGGGTGCGGACCGCGGGAGACCTCGCCGACCGCGGCTCCGGGCTCGCGGACGACTCGACGCCGCTGGCGCGGTCCGTCGAGCACCAGCTGCTCGTCCGCGAAGGGCTGCGGACCCGGGCCCCCCTCGAGCGCCCCGCGCACACACGCCTGTTCGTGGTCGCGAACCAGAAGGGCGGTGTCGGCAAGACCACCACCACCGTGAACATGGGGGCCGCCCTCGCCCAGCAGGGGCTGCGTGTCCTCGTCATCGACCTCGACCCGCAGGGCAACGCCTCCACGGCGCTCGGCATCGACCATCGGCGCGGCACGCCGTCGATCTACGACGCCGTCGTCGACGAGCGACCCCTGCGGGAGATCGTCCAGGTCTGTCCGGACCTGCCCCTGCTCTCGGTCGCGCCGGCGACGATCGACCTGGCGGGCGCCGAGATCGAGCTCGTGAGCCTGGTCGCCCGGGAGTCGCGCCTGCGCAAGGCGATCCTGGCGTACCTGGACGGCCTCTCGGACGAGGAGCGGTTCGACTACGTCTTCGTGGACTGCCCGCCGTCGCTCGGCCTGCTCACGCTGAACGCGTTGGTGGCGGGGGACGAGATGCTGATCCCGATCCAGGCCGAGTACTACGCCCTCGAGGGTCTGGGCCAGCTCATTGAGACCGTCGAGATGGTCAAGGCGCACCTGAACCCCCGGCTGCGGATCTCCACGATCCTCCTCACGATGTACGACGCCCGGACCCGACTCGCCGCGGGGGTCGGCGAGGAGGTCCGCTCGCACTTCGGCGACCAGGTCCTCAAGACCGTCATCCCGCGGTCGGTCCGGGTCTCGGAGGCCCCCAGCTACGCGCAGACCGTCATGACCTACGACCCGGGGTCGCCCGGGGCGTTGAGCTACTGGGAGGCCGCCCGGGAGATGGCCACGAAGGGGGAGGGCGCATGACCACCAAGGGACAGCGACGCGGGCTGGGGCGCGGGCTGGGGTCGTTGATCCCGACCGACGCGCCGAGCGACGCATCGAACGGGACGCCGACCGCGGCACCGGCCGGAGCCCCCGAGGGCGCGGTGCCGGCGGGCGCGTACTTCGCCGAGCTGCGGGTCGAGGAGATCTCCCCGAACGCCCGTCAGCCGCGCCAGGTCTTCGAGGAGGAGGCCATGGCGGAGCTCGTGCACTCGATCCGCGAGATCGGACTGCTCCAGCCCGTCGTCGTCCGCCGGCGCCCTGCCGGCGACCCGACGGGCGGCTACGAGCTCATCATGGGGGAGCGCCGCTGGCGGGCCACCCAGGAGGCCGGGCTCGACGTCATCCCCGCGATCGTGCGGGAGACCGACGACGAGGACATGCTGCGCGACGCGCTGTTGGAGAACCTGCACCGCTCGCAGCTCAACGCGCTGGAGGAGGCCGCGGCCTACCAGCAGCTCCTCGAGGACTTCGGGTGCACCCACGACGAGCTCGCCCAGCGGATCGGCCGCAGCCGTCCGCAGATCTCCAACACCCTGCGACTGCTGCGCCTGTCCCCGGCCGTCCAGCGACGCGTGGCCGCCGGCGTGCTCTCCGCCGGCCACGCTCGGGCGCTCCTGGCGGTCGAGGACCCGGAGATCCAGGACCGCCTCGCGCAGCGGGTGGTGGCCGAGGGGATCTCCGTGCGCGGTCTCGAGGAGATCGTCGCCGTCGGCGAGACCGGCGCCCGCGGACCCGGCGCCGTGCGGCGGGCGACGCCGACCGCGCCGGGGCTCAGCGAGCTCGGTGACCGGCTCTCGGACCGACTGGAGACCCGGGTGAAGGTCGACCTGGGCAAGCGCAAGGGCAAGATCACCGTCGAGTTCGCCTCGATGGCCGACCTGCAGCGGATCGTCGAGATCATGGACCCGCGCAACCGGACCGACCGGCCGATCTAACGTTTCAAGGATTTGTCGACAAGTCGTCTTAGCGACAAGTAGACATGTAGATCAGGCGGTGGCGCCGGGCTCGCCGTTCGCCGCGCGCTTCGCGGCCCGCTTGGCGGCGCGCTCCCGCAGCTCGGCGCGATCGAGCTCGGCTGCCTCCTCGGGAGTGGGCGCACTCCCGCCGTGACGAGCGGGGAGCCACCACGAGCCGGGTGGCTGCTCGGCGTCGGGGTAGTCCGCGATGGCCCGGTCGAGCATCTCCGTCATCCGCGAGCGCAGCTCGGCGGTCTCGGCGACGGCGTCCTCGGCCGTCGGGTGCAGCGGCTCCCCGATCGTGACCGTGATGGTCTTGCCCCGTCCGAAGTCGCGCGGGTGGTCCTTGGTGATGAGCCGCTGCGTGCCCCACAGGATCACCGGCACCAGCGGCACACCCGCCTCCGCGGCCAGCCGGACCGCACCGGTCTTGAGCTCCTTGACCTCGAACGAGCGCGAGATCGTCGCCTCGGGGAAGACCCCGACGACCTCCCCGCGCCGGAGGTACTCGACCGCTGTGCGGTAGGACGCCAGGCCATCGGCCCGGTCGACGGAGATGTGGTGGAAGGACCGCATGAGCGGGCCGGTCACGGGGTGGTCGAAGGTCTCGCGCTTGGCCATGAACCGCACCATCCGCTTGGACCAGCGCGCGCCGTACCCCGCCATGATGAAGTCGACGTAGGAGATGTGGTTGATCGCCAGCACCGCCCCGCCGCGACGCGGGATGTGCTCCTGACCCGTGACCTGGAAGCGGAAGTCCATCGCCCGGAACCACGTGTGGGCGGCGGCGATGACGGTGCGGTAGGGCAGGTCGAGCGGCATGGGCGGGTGTCCTCGGGTCGGGGGGCGCGGGGGTGCGGTCAGGAGTGGTGGCGGGCGACGGCGCGGCGCGCGAGTCGGGCGGTGACCTCGCCGAGGTCGAGACCGGCCGCCGCGGCGGCCAGCGGGACCGTCGAGGTCTCGGTGAGCCCGGGAGCGACGTTGACCTCGAGGAACCACACCGTGCCGTCGGCGTCGATGATCAGGTCCGTCCGGGAGAGGTCGCGCAGGCCCAGCGCGCTGTGGGCGGTCAGCGCGGCGTCGGCGCAGGCGCGCGCGACGTCGTCGTCGAGCTTCGCGGGGACGAGGAACCGCGTGCTCCCGGCGGTGTAGCGGGCGGTGTAGTCGTACACCCCGCCGTCGGGCTCGATGCCGACCGCGGGAAGCGTCCACGGGCTGCCGTCGTCGAGCACGCCGATCGCCACCTCGGTGCCGTCGACGAAGCGCTCGACGAGCGCGGTCGCGCCGTACGCGAAGGCGCTCACCATCGCGCCCGGCAGGTCCGCGGCGTCGCGGACGACCGAGCACCCCAGGGCGGAGCCGCTCTTCGCCGGCTTGACCATGAGGGGCAGTCCCAGGCGGCCCAGCAGGGCCTCGATGACCGCCGCCGCGCCCAGCTCGCGGAACATCTCGTGGGGCAGCGCGACGCTCTCGGGCGTCGTCAGCCCGGCGCGGGCGGCGACCGCCTTGGCGACCGGCTTGTCGAAGGCCACCCGGCACGCGGCCGGCCGCGAGCCGACGTAGGGCAGGTCGAGCAGCTCCAGCACCTCGCGGATCGCGCCGTCCTCGCCGGACTCGCCGTGCAGCAGGGGGATGACGCACGCCGGCGGGTGGGCGGCGAGGTCGGGCAGCAGCCGCGCGTCGACGTCGCGCTCCTCGACCTCCACCCCGGTGGAGCGCAGCGCCTCGGCCACCCGTCGACCCGAGCGCAGGGAGACGTCCCGCTCGTGGGAGAGCCCGCCGGCCAGGACGACGATCCGACCGTCCAGGGACGCGAGGGGCTCGGACTCGGTGGGGGTCATCGGGCTCCTTCAGGTCAGGTCGGTCGAGGGCGAGTCGTACTCGCTGCGCGCGGGCAGCCCCGGGTGGTCGGCGAGGGAGCCGAAGGTCGCGCGCAGCTCCATCTCGGCCTCCAGCACGCCCGCGAGCCGGCGTACGCCCTCGCGGATCCGCTCCGGGGTCGGGTAGCAGTAGGACAGCCGCATGCTGGCGCTGCCGAAGCCGTCGGCGAAGAAGGCGGTCCCCGGGACGTAGGCCACCCGGGCCGTGACGGCGCGGGGGAGCATCAGCTTCGCGTCGATGCCCGGGGGGAGCGTGAGCCAGACGTAGAAGCCACCGTCGGGGACGTTCCACCGACAGGCGGCGGGCATGAGGTCCTCGAGCGCGTCGACCATCGCGTCGCGACGCTCGCGGTAGAGCTCCTGGAACTGCTTGACCTGCCCCTGCCAGTCGTGGCGCGCGAGGTAGGCCGACACGGCCATCTGGGAGAACTGCGGCGGGCACAGCGTCGCGGACTCCTGGGCGAGGACGAGCTTCTCCCGGACCGCGTGGGGGGCCAGCGCCCAGCCGACGCGGAAGCCCGGGGCGAAGGTCTTGGAGAACGACCCCAGGTAGATCACTCCCTCGGCCTCGTCGGCGCGGAGCGCGCGGTAGGGCTCGCGGTCGAACCCGAGCAGGCCGTACGGGTTGTCCTCCAGGACGAGGATGTCGGCCTCGCGGCAGATCTCGAGGATCTCGGGGCGCCGCTCGGGACTCATGCTGACGCCGGCGGGGTTGTGGTAGTTCGGGATCGTGTAGAGGAACTTGATGGTCTTGCCCGCGGCCTTCGTCGCCAGGATCGCCTGGCGCAGCGCCTCGGGGACCAGCCCGTGGGCGTCCATCTCGGCGTGCACCACGTCGCACTCGTAGGCGCGGAAGACCCCGAGCGCGCCGACGTACGACGGCGCCTCGCAGATCACGACGTCACCGGGGTCACAGAAGATCCGCGTCACCAGGTCGACCGCCTGCTGCGACCCGACGGTGACGACCACGTCGTCAGGGTGGGCGTCGATGCCCTCGAGCGCCATGACGTCGCAGATCTGCTCGCGCAGCTCGGGCACGCCCTGCCCGGAGCCGTACTGCATCGCGACGGCACCCTGCTCGGCCACGAGCTCGCCGAGCGCACCGCCGACGACGTCGAGCGGCAGCCCGGAGATGTTGGGCATGCCCCCGGCGAGCGAGACGACCTCGGGGCGCGAGGCCACGGAGAACAGCGCGCGGATCTCGGAGGCGGTCATCCCGCGGGTGCGCGCGGCGTAGCGGTCGACATAGTGGTCGAGCCGGGTGCTGCTGCCTCGCTGGACGTCGCGCATCACCCCAGGGTAGGCGGTCCGGACAGCCCGCGGCGCCGCGGTCCGGCCTACGATGGAGGGGTGCGCGGCGGCGACCGGGGTCGGACCCGGCCCGGGAACCACCGCCCGGTGACCGCAGGCGTACGCCGGCTCCGGGCGGCGGACCTCGACGTCCTCCAGGCCTGCGGACCCGCCTGCGGACTGGCCTCCTGGCCGGCCGGGGAGCTGGGTGGCCTGCTGACCCAGGGGTCGGTCCGCGCGTGGCTGGTGGGAGCGGAGGAGCCCTCGCCGGAGGCGCCCCTGCTCGTCGCGGTCTGCCCCGAGGTCGCCGGCCGCGGCGACCGGACGCCCGGACCGGTGAGTGCCGACGCGTGGGGCGTGGTGGGGCTGCGCGGCGACGCCTCGACCGCGCGGCGCCTGGTCCGTGCGGCGTCGGCCGACCTCGCGCGCCTCGGCGGGGTACGGGCGCTCGAGACCTGGCCGGGCGTCGGCGATCCGTGTCGCGGTGATCTCGACCGGTGGGCCGAGCTCGGGTTCGCCGAGCACCGGCCGCACCCGGTGCACCCCCGCTTGCGCCTGGACCTGCGGGCGATGCCGGTGCTGCGAGTGGGGGCGGCGAGCGCCTGGGACCGCGCCCGCGCCGAGGTCACCGGGCTGCGGCGGCCGCGACCCGCGACGGAGGGCCGCGTTCAGCGGTCGAGCCGCTCCAGTGCCTCGCGCAGCTGACCGAGCGTCATCATCCCGGTGCGGGTGTCGGTCTCGGGGCTGAGGTAGAACCGCTGCACGGCCACCACGATGGCCTCGGCCACGACGTCCCGAAAGGCCGGGTCGGCCAGGCGCGCCGCGTCGGGGGCGTGGGTGGCGTACCCCAGGTCGAGGCGCACGGCGGGCATCGCGGTGCGTCGCAGGATGTCCCAGGTCTTGGGGTGGCTGCGCAGGTCGGTGAGGTCGGTGCGGGCGACGATCTCGCGCTGCACCAGCCCGGCGAAGCGCTCGCCGGCCGAGGACCAGACGCCGTGGCCCTCGACGCCGTAGAAGTACGACGACACCCCGCCCGCGTCGGGGTGGGGGGAGCCGTCGACCTGGAGGGTGACCGACAGGTCGGCCCGGACGCGGTTCGCGAAGGCCGCCCGGTCGCTCTCGGTGGCGGACTCCCGACGGTCGGCCACGCGGCGGCCCCCGCCGGAACCGGCCGCCGGGACGGCGCCGGCGCGGGTCAGGTGGGCCTGGACCCCGAGGGGGACCAGCCGGCCCTCCACCCGCCGGGCGATGTCGTGGACCGCGTCGTCGGCGAGCGCCGCGAGGTCGGCCGAGAGCTCGGCGACCCGGTCGTGGGCGACCGGGTCGAGCACGACGACCTTGCCGGCCAGCTGCGGCCCGGCGGCCCGGATCCGCTCCTCGGCGCGCAGGGCGTTGGGCGCGCCGCCGCTGACGATGGGGGAGAGCCGCCGCAGCGCCTTGAGCGTGGCCGGACCGCAGGTGCCGTCGGCAGGGACGCCGATGTTGCGCTGGAAGTCGCGCAGCCCCTGGTCGGTCTGGGCCCCGAAGATCCCGTCGACCCGTCCGACCTTGAAGCCGAGCTCGAGCAGCCGACCCTGCAGCGCCAGCACGTCGTCCCCGGCGAGCGGCTGGCCCGGCCGGTGGTTGAGCACGCGGTCGCCCAACCGCCAGCGTGCCTCCTCGAGGCGGCGGTACGTCGAGGGCCCGACGACCCCGTCGACGATCAGGCCGCGCTGCTGCTGGAACGCACGCACCGCCCGGTCGACGTCCTCGTCGTAGACGGGGTCGTCGACCGCGGCGGTGGTGGTCGCCGGGAGGAGTCCGAGCTGCCGCAGCAGATGCACGATCTGGCGGACGGCGGCGCCGGAGTCCCCGAGGCGGTAGACCTGGTCGGCCATGGCGAGTCGATCAGCCGGGCGATCAGCGGGTGGTCAGAGGAACTCGGAGAGCTCCTTGACCAGGGCCGCCTTCGGCTTGGCGCCGATGATCTGCTTGACCAGCTCACCGCCCTGGAAGACGTTGAGGGTCGGGATGCTGGTCACGCGGTACGACGCCGGGGTGACCGGCTGCTCGTCGACGTTCATCTTCACGAACGTGAGCTTGTCGCCGTGCTCGGCCGAGAGCTCGTCGAGGATCGGCGAGACCTGGCGGCACGGACCGCACCACTCGGCCCAGAAGTCGACGAGGACGGGCTTGTCGGACTTCAGGACGGTGGACTCGAAGTCGGCGTCGGTGACGGCCTGGATGTCAGCCACGGGGATTCCCTTTCAGATGGCGGTGCGGTGGTCGGAGGTCGGACGGGCTCAGGTGAGCGCGTTCTCGGAGACGACGGCTGCCGAGGCGAGCACGTCGGCCTGGGCGCCGGTGGAGGCCGCCGCCTGGTCGAGGTCGGCGAGGTAGCGCTCGGCGTCGAGGGCCGCGGCGCAGCCCGTGCCGGCCGCGGTGATGGCCTGCCGGTAGTGGTGGTCGACGAGGTCGCCGCAGGCGAACACGCCCGGGACGTTCGTGCGGGTGGAGGGGTGGTCGACCAGGACGTAGCCGTTCTCGTCGAGGTGGACCTGGCCGTGCAGCAGCTCCGAGCGCGGGTCGTGGCCGATCGCGATGAACAGCCCCGTCGCGTCGAGCTCGCGCTTCTCGCCGGTGACGGTGTCGACGAGCGTCAGGCCCGTGAGCCGGTCCTCGCCGTGGATCGCCTCGACGGCGGAGTTCCAGGCGATGTCGATCTTGGGGTCCGACAGCGCCCGGTCGGCCATGATCTTGGAGGCCCGCAGCTCGTCGCGACGGTGGATGAGCGTGACCTTGGAGCCGAAGCGGGAGAGGAAGGTCGCCTCCTCGACCGCGGAGTCGCCACCGCCGACGACGGCGATGTGCTGCTCGCGGAAGAAGAACCCGTCGCAGGTGGCGCACCAGCTGACGCCGTGCCCGGAGAGCCGGTCCTCGTCGGGGAGCCCGAGCTTGCGGTAGCCGGACCCGGTGGCCAGGATCACCGCGCGCGCGGTGAACTCTCCGTCGGCGGTGCGGACCACCTTGATCGGGCCGGTGAGGTCGACCTCGATCACGTCGTCGGCCACCAGCTCGGCGCCGAAGCGCTCGGCCTGGGCCCGCATCTCGTCCATCAGGGCGGGGCCCTGGATGCCGTCGCGGAAGCCGGGGAAGTTCTCCACCTCGGTGGTGTTCATCAACGCGCCACCGGCGGTCACCGAGCCCTCGAAGACCAGGGGCGAGAGCGCGGCGCGAGCGGCGTAGACGGCGGCGGTGTAACCGGCAGGACCCGATCCGATGACGATGACGTCGCGGGGGTCGGTCATGGGTGCTCCTGGTAGGTCGCGGGCGGTGACGGGACGGCTGCCGGATGATCCGGCGTGGACTCCAACCGATCCTAGGCACCCCGCATTCCCCGGGGTGGGCGGCCTCAGTCCAGGGTGGTCTGCGCCACCGGGTCCGCGGCCGGGTCGAGCGTCAGCACCGCGCAGGTCCAGGCCTGGACCACCGCGGCGTCCGTGCCCGCGGGCGTACGACGCACCAGGACGCCGGGGACGCCGTCGAGCCGGACCTCGAGCGCCACGTCGTCGACCGCGAGGTCGGCCGGGCGGCACGGCGCCGGCGACGCTGGGCCGGCCGAGTCGGATCGGTCCGTCACCGCGGCCGAGAACCCCCCGAGCAGCCGCTGGGCGTCCGTGGCGAGCCGGTCGGTCCGCACCCGAGGAGTCCTGGCCGCCGACCGCTGCTCCTCGGCGGTCAGCTCGGCGGGGCCGTCCATCGCGACGCCGGCATCGCCCCCGCCCGCGGTGTCGCCGGCGGATTCGGGACCGGACTCGGGCGCGATCGCCGAGCTGGCGGTCTCGCTGCTGTCGGACCCGCCCCCGGTGATGGCCTGACCGAGGCCGAGCCCGGCGACGGCGAGGACGGAGGCGGCGACCAGCACCGGCCCCCACCGTCGCGACGGACGCCGGTCGGGAGTCTCCGTGCGGTCGACGCGGAGGTCCGCCAGGGTGGCGTCGAGGCGGGCCGCGACCTCGTCGGGCAGCGGTGACGGCGCGCTCCCGAGGTCGGCCAGGAGGTCGCGGACGGCGTCCTGGGTGCGCGGGTCGAACGGATCGGCCGGGTCGTGGTCGGGCATGCGGGTCACCTCCCTCCGGAGGGGTCGTCGGTCGGGCTCGTGGATGGGACGCGCCCGGGGTCGGGTGGGTTCCCCGGGGGCTCGGCGAGCAGCGGGCGCAGGACGTCGGCGAGCCGGGCCCGGCCGCGGGAGCACCGGCTCTTGACCGTGCCGGGAGCCACGTCGAGGATCGCGGCGGTCTCCTCGACCGAGCGGCCCTCCACGTCGACGAGCACCAGCGCCGCCCGCTGCTCCCAGGGCAACGTGAGCAGCGCGCGATGGACCATCCGGCGCCGCTCGGCGATCTCCGCCGCGGCCGCCGGGTCGGCGTCCACGCGGGCCGACCCGCCGGCGGGTCCACGAGCAGCGAGCCGGTCCACGGCGTCCGGCTCGTCGGGCAGCCGCTCGGTGTGCCGGACCTTCTCGCGCCGGACCCGGTCGAGGCAGGCGTTGACCACGACCCGGTGCAGCCAGGTGGTGACGGCCGCGTCACCGCGGTAGGACCCCGCCCGACGGTACGCCGAGACGAGGGCGTCCTGGAGGGCGTCCGCGGCGTCGTCGGGGTCGCCCAGCGTCCGGAGCGCCACGGCCCAGAGCCGGTCGCGGTGCCGCCGGACGAGCACGCTGAACGCTTCGGGGTCCCCCGCGACATGCGCGGCGAGCAGCTCGCGGTCGGTCGACTCGCTCATCCGCGCCGTGTCATCCGCGCAGGGCGATCTCGGCGATCTCGCCCCGGAACCGGCCGCCTGCGGGCGGGATGCTGGTCAGCCAGACGACGACGTACCGCGTCGTGACGGGCTCGTCGAGCTCGACCCGGGCCTGCGTGCCGGCGGTGTCCTCGGCGATCGCGGTCAGCCCGTCGACGGAGTCCGGCTCGGTGTCGGAGGCGAAGAGGGTGAAGGACGTGGGCTCGCCGACGAAGTCGAGGTCGATCTCGGCGACCTCGGTCGGCTCGCCGAGGTCGAGCACCAGTCCGACGCCCGGCTTGAGCGAGGGGAACTGGTCGAAGTACTCCATCGTGATCCACGTCGTGGACGGGTCGCCGTCGACGACCGCGCCCACCCGCTCGGGGTTCTCCTCGCCGTTGCCGGCGGGCGGCGGGTCGAGGTCGCGGACCCCGGCGACGGTGATCGGCTCGAGGGCCCGTCCCGCATCGGGCGACGCGTCGGTGCCCGGAGCCGGCGGGGTGGGGTCGCCACCCCGGTCGGCGCCGAGGTTGAAGGCGATCACGGTGACGACGACGAGGGCCACGACGGCGGCGATCGCCGCGGCGATCCGCAACCACCCACGGCCCGGCGTGGCCGGGGGAGGCGTGCGGTCGCCGGGCTCCGCCCACGGCCACAGGCCGTCGCGCTCCACGGGCTCGGGAGCCGCGAGCGGTGCCGTCGCCCGCGTCCGCCGGGGGGCGTCGGGGGCGAACAGCGGGCGGGGTTCGGGCTCCGGCAGCGGTGGCGGCGGGGGTGCCGGGTCGCGTCGCGGCTCGTGCCAGGGCTCGGACCCGTCGGTGACCTCCGTGCCGTCCGCGCCGACCCAGCCGACCCCGG
>Ga0172376_10004964_pt1 | contig 14974 bp, 8 predicted proteins | sample Lak35m_FD_121114 | JGI IMG/M metagenome (GOLD analysis project Ga0172376, IMG submission 121114) | Freshwater microbial communities from Kabuno Bay, South-Kivu, Congo - kab_092012_35m | ecosystem: Environmental > Aquatic > Freshwater > Lake | place: Democratic Republic of the Congo: South-Kivu...
CTTTATAGTTTATGGTAGTGGACAACCATACCGTAATTTATTTTTTAGTTATGACGGTAGGGTCGGTATTAATATTCCATCAGGATCAAGACCCCAAACTATTTTTCATGTTGTTAATTATAGTTGTAGTGAAATACTAAGATTAGAAAATAGAACAGCTTGTCAGCCAGCAAAACTTACAATATATCATAAACCATCTGGTCTAAGCGATGGAAGTATTTGTTCTATAGTTAATTTAGCCGGTAGAGACTCTAATAATAATCAAAAAGACTATGCTCAATTATATAGTATAGTCTCTAGCACAACCGACGGTTATGGCGGATTAGTTCTGAGTATTAGTTCTGGCAATAATCAACAGAGTATAATTTCTGGTACATTAGATAATATTAATATTGGATATAATAACAATAATAGATTAAATATTACAAATACTAGTATTGATATAAGATCATCGTCTACAAACACTATCGGTACATCAAATACGTATGCTATATTTAATAATACTAATAGAAATATAACACTAGATTACAGTACCTTATCTCTTGGTTCTGGCACAATCACTTCTAACGGAACATTATCTGCTAATAATTTGGCAGCTAATAATATAACATTACCAAATATATCTCCTAGTAGTCTACTCACACTATCTAGCAACAGAACATTAATACCAATTAGTGGTATTACTATTAATAGTGGAAACAATGGATTAATACTAAATAATGTTGCTGCAAATAGATTTCTCACAACAGACGCTAATAAAAATATAGTAGGCTCATACAGTTTAGATGATTACTTTCTTACCGAACAAGATATAATTTGGAACAAATATGAACCAAGATCTGCTAGCGTATGTTTAAAACAAATTACTTTTGATAACCCTGTTCCAGTTGAAGAATTCGCAATCGGTGATCAGATAGAAATTATAACAACAGCCTCTAAAATATATAGAAACATTAGTAGTATAGTTGCTAGCGAAAATAATATCACAGAGCTACTTTTGGATCAAAATGTTACAACAAATGAAATTAGTAATATTACAGTAGCATCAATAACAAAGGGCGGATATTTAGTAATTCAAAAAAGCGCAGAAGGAACAGTATCGGACAGCACTTCGAATATTCTTAGCGTAAGACCAAAAACAGAAACAGTATTCAATACTGCTCAAAAAGATATTGATTTTACTATATATGGTAAAGATATCAATCCAGCTTTTAAGGTACATGCTAGTGTTGGTTCTTTAACAACAGTATCAGGAACTTATCACAATTATGCAACTAGAGAGAACAACATAAGACCAATTGTTATAAATACTGTTGGTAGCGGACTTACAAATAATTTTAGTAGTGCTAATTTTAACTATACATTAAATAATAATTTGTTTAGCGGCATATTATCTTCTGTCGGAACAAATGGTAAGTCTAGTTATTATGGAACATATGATCAAAACGGAAACGTGGCAGAATGGCTAGAATCTGATACAGAAGATGGTATAGTGGCATATGAATATGTTGCAGGGGGCTCTTTTAGAACACCTAATACTGGAACGGTAGCATCAGATACTAACTATATATATCTTAGAAATAGGAGACAGCTTCCAATATCATCTGGATATGATTATGTTGGTTTTAGAGTTGCAAGCATAAGCAATTTATCTGATAATAATAATATCTCAGGAAGTTCTAATTTAAATCTAAGTTTTGTTAATGTTATTAATCCTAATAATATTAGAGATACTGGAGTATTTTACGAACAATCGAATAATAATTTTGAAGAGGCGGTTGTTCCTAATTTAGGGCTTGTTAATAAAACATATAGAATTGGTAAATATGAAATTACGAATGATCAGTATATAAAATTCTTAAATAGTGTTGCTACAGGCGTTGGCGATCCAATAACATCTGTGTTATATAATGCTAATATGACAAATAATATTGCTGGCGGCATTGCAAGATCAAGTAATGGATTGGTATATGAATATAGCGCTAAAGAAAACATGGGAAATAAACCAGTTAATTATACTTCATATATTAATAGTTTACAATTTATTAATTGGCTACATAATGATGCTCCATTTAGTATAAATCCTGATAATACTAATAACATTATTAATGACGGCGCATATACTATATTATTAGCTGGTAGTAATTATTATGTTACAACTAATAAGAATAAAAAATATCATCTACCAACATTAAATCAATGGCATAAATCAGCATATTTTGAATACCAGGAGTCCGTATTCGTAAGCGGCTCGCCTGCTATAACAATGGGTACACAAAACCCTTACATAGTAGCAACAGAACTATTATCACAAAATAGTACAGAGCCTCCAAAACAAATACTTGCGAATGTTACTGTTAGTGGATGGCTTGTGGTTGACAAGATTATTGTTAGAGATGGCACTGTTAGATCGTCACTAAAAGATATCGGATTTACTCCTGATCTTACACAAACCGCCATAAATACCCAAGCAGTTGGCGATAAACCTCCTTTACCAAGTGAGGATGGTGGATCTTCTAGTGATACTTTTTGGAATAATAATACATCATCGTCTTGGGGCGGAGGAGGAGGCGTCTTTGGTGAAACACAACCTCCGCCATTAACAGACGGTGACGGAACAGAGAATGAGTCTGATTGTGAAATAGAAAATGTGTGTGATCGTCCATTCTGGTGTGATGGCGATGGTTTGCCGGATCTTTTTTGTAATTAATAATCAAGGGGAAAAGTATGTCATCATGGTATAATATATTAAGTCCAAGAAATTGGGTAGTTAATATTAAAACAGGAAATAAAAGAATAGATGGCGCATATAAAAATATGTTAAGTAGTGATCACGTTAGTTTGGCTGCTAGTGGGAATATGTATCTTGTTGCTAGAAGCGGAATTAAACTAATTAGTCCATCTTACGTAGATACTAGCGGACTCAGAGCAACATCAATATCATCTGTTGAGTATTCGAAAATCGATAATCTTGGTAATGTTTTACCCTTTTATTCTGGCGCTAATAGCGGACTAGTAATCAAGCTAGATGATGATACTTTATTTGGTACCGATATTATTACTTATGATACTGGTAATAATACATTGAAATTTCCATCAGCAAATCCTGGCAATCCTTTATATGTTGTTCCTCCACATTACGAGGCCGGAGAAATTGTTGATCCAGCAAATATATCGGCTTTTGAAGGCTTAGTATTAAAACCCGAAGAAACAGACGCCTCGGACCCTCCCGTTGTTACTCCTGCTACAATAACAGCGAATACTATAATATATGCTAATTCTGGCATAAATCTTGGGCCTAATAATGATTTAGATTCATACAAAGGATTCATACTCACACACGCTGGATCTGGTGAGCCAGCAGAATGGAAGCCAGCAACATATTTAAGACAAAATTATGACGCTAGTTTACCTTTAGAAGGATTAGAAAGAATAGGTATTAATTGGATAAAATACTTTAAAAGACCAGCTCTTATTAGAAATGGTAGAATTTATATCTATAAAACAAATAGAAAATGGTCTCCTTATCCAGCTATAGGATCGAACATATCTGTTGTTAGTGGAGAACTTGGCACAGGAGCAGATACTCTGTGTGTAGAAACGGCCATAGGAGATATTAATATTGGTTATACGAAATTCGCTTTCATTGCCAAAGCTTCAAGTCAACAAAAAATTGAAGCAGAATATAACTTCATTCAAAGTATAAAAAATGTCACTATTATAGATCCTAACGGAGAAGCCGATGAACCTCCAGCGCCAGTATACGAAATAGAAATAGCCCCAGAGGAGCCAAACGGAATAGGCGAAGGCGCCTTGGGAGCAAATGTTTTTATTTTTTCTGTTACAAAAGGCGCTTACTTTCCTATGCAGGTAGAGCCGCAAGCTCAGGGAATAATAACTTTTAATGATAATAATAATCAACCAGTCAATGCTACAACCATTATTGATACAGCAGACGATGGAACATTGCTAGAAACTTCGAGAGAAGTAACTTTAAGATTTAAACCCTCAACATTAAATAATATTAGTATAAGACCAAATATCCATACTGCTTTTAATATGCTCGGAGAAGATATTGATTTTGTTGTATATGGTAAAGAAAATACTGATTTCAATAATTATAGTAGTATTTTTAATCTTAATAGTAATTTTTTACCTCAAGGCTTAACACCAACATTCAGAGTAGATGCTATTGTACCAAATAGTGTCAGTGGATCACCAAGTGGAGTATCTTATACCAAGTTTATTGATAGGGCAAAAACTCAACCAATAGGATGGAATTTTGATCGTAGTGGAAAAGTTTATATCAAAACTAATCAACCATATACTATGGGAACTATTCCTAGCGGAAATAGTACACTAGCAGCATATGCTGATCTAACAATTAATGGACATACTTATAGTAAAAGTGTAATTGCGGAAGATATATTTTTAAGACCCAAACCAGCAGTAGATAATAAAGGCAAATATATTAGAAATGCATTGTTAACAGTAAATTCAGAAGGACAAATAGTTTCTAGAACCCCAAGAGTAAATCCCGTTGTTCCGGGAGCTCCTTCTGGAATAGACGGTATAGCCAATGGATATGCTGGAATAGGTAATAATGAACACTCTATTAGATGGGATGCTCCAACAGATGATGGTAGAGCAAAAATTATCAAATATCTAATTCAACTATCATTTAATAATGGTGAAAATTGGATAGATGTACCCAACGAAACCATTAATGTTTTCAGAGGTTTTGAGTCCCAAACTTCCGCAACAGTTAATCAAACCGCCGCACCTGTCATTTTCAGAGTCGCTGCTCAAAATAGTGTAGGTATAGGACCATATTCAGAAGCGACCGAAATGACATTTATCAGTAATACAGGAGTACCACAAAGCCCAACAAATTTTTTGGTAAATAGACGTATAGATAGTCTTACATTATCAGATCTTGATTTATCTTGGACTCCTAGTAATTCATGGGGATCTTATAGCGCTAGTGGATATCTATTAGAAGAATCTACTGACAATGGATCAACATGGCTTAATATAGCTTTTATTCCGTATAATGAGTCTCCATCACACAATGAAACAGGATTAGATGGAGTAACTAATTATTTGTATAGAATTAGCGCAATTAATACTAACAATGGCAAAAGCTCATATAACTATGTTTATACAACAGGTATTTTGGTAGACGATCCGGATTTAGAAGAAGAAGAAAATAAAAAGAATGATGTGCTAACTAATTTTGATTTCGGAGTAATACTATTCACAGGTGTTTGTACTGCTTAATAGGAAAGGCTAATAAATGAAATTATTACTAAAAAGAGATATAGAAGAATCTGGATTCCCTTCTCCTGATCAACTAGATGTAGGAGAGCTAGTAATGAATAGCGTTACTGGTAGACTATACACAAAACTTGTAGATGGTAACATTGTAGAATTTATTAGTCAAAAAATTTGTTTCGATCCTGTTCCGGAAATATCATTCTTCTATGAAAGCACACCTATTGTACCACCTAATTATTTGATCAATAATTTTTGTTGTGCCGGAGGACTATTTACCATTGTAGTAGACAAGCTTAAACCTGCGCCATTTGACTATGGTTTTGTTTTAACAGAACTCACACAAAATGCTCTTTCAGAAAATATTTCTTTGTCATCACCAAGCTATATAACATATACTCAAGACGATATTACTTATAGAAAAGCCACTATACCAGCTAATATATCGATCACAAATACTAACTATAATAATATTAGTTTATTTCAATTTGCTATTTATGATAATCTTGCAAGTAAAATTATTCGTGGAGGAGAAAAAATATTGACCATCAAATGTTTAGAAGGTAATATATGAGCACAGTATCTTCTGATATAAAAAAGATTAATGTTTCTTTAGAAGAAGGAGACAAAGGATTCTTATTAACCTTTCCTCCACCACCTGAAGGCGCTGTTAGCATACAAGATAGATATGTATTTAGTTTTGATATTGCTTTTAGATTACCTATTACTCCTCAATCTGAAATTGTATTCACCCCAAACTCAAATATTAATCCAGAGCAGGAATCATACATAAAATCATCTGTAACCGATAGTTCTCAGATAGGCATATCCATAAAGTCTATACATAAGGCTGAAACACAAACTTTAGTTAGATTACGCATAAAAGATATCTATAATAATACTCTTTATACAGACTATATCTTGGTTATATGTTCTCCTAATAGGGTTGTTAAGGTTAATGGAACAATACTATCAACCTTAGAAAAAAGAGGACCTAATAATGGTAGAGTTTTAAGAATACGCACAGAAGAGTCCGTCGATGCTGTTGCTCAATTACTAACAAGAATGAATGTTACCGGACCTGGAATAAGTAGTGATAAAAATGTTAGTATATACGGATTTATTGATGGTAATAGAGGAGAAATGGAATTATTTCCTTTTGATTTAACTTTAGCATCCAATACAACCTTCGATACTGCAACAGGACTATATACCTTTACTCAGGTCGTTAGCTGTCCATCTCCAGAAGATCTACAAGAAATAGAATTTAATAATAGATTTTTAGTACTAGACAAAAGTAATAATTGGTCATTCTCTTTCAGAGATAAAGTAGTTGCACAATTTGTTAAAAATAGTGGAATTAATGATGATAATTTAGCAATATTGTTGAATATCAAAAATTTTGACGCTCTTATAGGAGAAAATGTACCATCTCCAATCTTAGGATTAGTTGATATATATGGTGGCAATAGAGTTATAAATGACACTATTTGTTTATCAAGTATATAAATCTATATTTGGTGTATACTTTACTATAAAGTACTTTATTTTAGAGAAATAATGAAATATGATAATTGATAAAAAATTCTCTATGATTATATATGCCGGATCCAAGCCATTGAATTTAATGGAAAAAGATAGCGAAATAGCATCTAATCCTATTAAATCCAATGAATGGGACCAACTTATACAAGCCATAGACAGTATTCACGGCACACAACTAACAGATGAGTCCGTGCCTGTTTTTTGGACAACAAGATTTGCTACAATTGATAAGTTTGGAAATACATCATATAAATATGCTTCGAATCAACAAAGCACTCTCAAAAGACTAGAATCTAAATCTGCTTATTATGTTATACTTAGAGACGCATCATTGGCACCTATCAAAATACCATCTCATGGACCTCTTGTGCTCGGGTTCGGAGACGCAGAAGATTTACCCTATGTTTCACCACCTATTGATGATAAAATCTTAAAAGAAGAATCATATAAATATACTATAAAACCTAACATTGTTAATTTACGACCATATGAAACGTATACATATCGATGGAAAATAGTATCAAGCAATTGGCCTGTTGTCGCATCTCCAGCATCAGGAGAGCTTAAACCAGCAAGTAATAATGGAACAATAAACGCATCCCTCTTCTTTTGCCCAACAACAGGAATTTGTTCGGATTTTACTTTGCCATATACATTACCAGACGAAGGTACAATTGAAAAATTAGAAAATCCATATGCGACACTACAACTATCTATACAAGCTAGTTCTTTTGATGGCGCAGAGTCTTTAAGTGATCAATTTACTATTACATGTGACGATTGTTTGCCAAAGCCTCGCGTAAGCATATCTGGTATCGGAGAACCATATGTTGTAGAGCAAGAAAGCGACGATGCTCCTGTTCCATCTTATAGTTTTGATATTAATTTTGGTAATTTAGAAGTTGGTCAAACATATTCTTATTCCATTAGTACTGTAAAAAATCAATGGCCGGTATACTTTGTTACTCCGGTTACAGGATCTTTTCTGGTTACAGACGATACAATTGATCCTATTAGAAACACTATTTATTTTTGTCCGACAACAGGCTTGTGCATACCAAATGGATCATCCATACCGAACTATAATATACCATCATATCCTAAATTTTTATCTGACGAAGATATTTTTACTACATATGAGACCATAATACAAGTTATTTTGGAAGATACATATACTAGTGATCCATTTACTATCAAATATAAACGATCTTAAAAGGTAGAACTTTTAAATGACAAACTATACAACTAATAATACCATAACACCAGCATCTTATAATATACCAACTAAATTTACTGTTAATAAGTTAATTAAAACTGTTACATACGAATACGAAGTAGAGTTAGACGGCAATGCTGGTAATTGGCCCGTTGTTGTTGTTCCAAGAAGTGGAGAATTTATTGCTACATCAAAAACTAAAGAAATTAATGCTTTGGTTATTTTTTGTCCTAATACTGGAATTTGTGATTCTGGAAATCCAGATGTTCTTCCGTTTAATCTAGACTATAGCTGTGGATTACAAAATAGTTTATTATTCACTAATTTAAGAGTTAAAATTAATGAAAAAGGAACATCAGACTATATTTATAGTAATACTAATCACATAGAATGCACAGACTGTTTAAAACCTATAGGTATATCCTTGTTAGGAACAAATCTCAAAGATAATAAATCTAACAATTCTTTTATGTTAGATTCAATAACAGAAAATGTTATTAAAATTCAGAGTCAATTAATCGATGTTATGCCCGGTCAACAATACTCATGGTCATTTAATAAGATCATATCAAATTGGCCAGTTACATTGACACCATTATCAGGTTCGTTTACGGCTTCGACCAGTCAGTACTCTATAGATAGCGTATTAACCTTTTGTCCAGATTCCTCGTGCTCTGGTATTAATGGTTATATATCATTTACCAATAGTAATTTTTCTAACGACTATAAATTTATTAGTTTGGATTTAGTTGTTAATAATGATGATAGATGTCATTTTGGCAATAATACACAAACATTAAATGTATATTGTAATGATTGTATTCCAACACCACAAGTATCTTTCGGACAAGATTCAATTATTCTAACAAAACCCTGCACCGATATCAATGTTAGCTTATCCGGACTACAATCCTACCAGACTTATCTGTATAATTTTAGCACATATAGATCTAACTGGCCAGTTGTTATTAGCCCAATATCTGGTTCATTTATAACATCATATAATCATTCTACAGTTTTACCATTTAAATTATCTTTTTGCGCATCAGAAGCTATATGTTCAGGAAATGCTAATTTATTAAGCTATAATATTGATTATAATAAACTATATACTAATACAGATTGTGATAAGTTTGCTTATATTAAGTTTAATCTTAGTACTCAAGCTGATCCAAATACTAATCTTTTAGTCAATAATTTAGTAAAATTACATTGTGATAATTGTGTTGGTATTACTTCTATGAATCTTCCAGTAATTTCTAAACCTGATGTACCAGTACCACCACCTCCTCCTAGTCCGCCTTCACCGCCCAGTCCGCCTTCACCGCCCAGTCCGCCTTCACCGCCCAGTCCGCCTTCACCGCCCAGTCCGCCTTCACCGCCCAGTCCGCCTTCACCGCCCAGTCCTATAATTCCCTAACACTTCGCCTAATTAAATGGAATTTTTCTTATGAAGAATCATAAATTTACAACATCTTTTAAGAATCTTATGCCATTAACAACTTATTCGTATGTTGTAGAGCCATTAGATGTAAATTGGCCAGTAATAGTTTCTCCCGCAAGTGGTTCGTTTTCTACGATTACTGGTTCTGTAGATATCGAAACAGAGTTAAATTTTTGCGCATCCTCTGGTTCGTGTTCTGGCGTTACTGTATTACCATATACATTAGAATCATGTTCATCTGAAAATTTACCATTTGCTGATGTTAGGATAGCATTAAATTTACCATATTCCAATATGAAACTATATGGAAATAACGAACACTTTGAGTGTTTACAATGTTTAGCAAAGCCCGAGGTATTAATTCCACCAGCTATTAATCTAGATAATGTAACTTTAAATGTTATAGATTTCCCTATTGCTATATCAGGACTAAACTATAATTCTACATATAATTATGTTATAGAATTACTGGATAGTAATAGCTTATTAGGATTTAGCGAACTTTCTGGCACAATAGTTACTAATACAAATACTGTAGAAGTTATCAACTCTAAAATGATTTTATGCGAAAATAGTGGAGAGTGTTCCAATTACTCCACATTGGGAGCTGTTTCCAATTGCTTAAACTCTTTGCCATATGGAAATATTAGAGTAAAAATTACATCAGATTGTTTGGATTATCCCGTTTATAGCGATAAAATTAATATTATATGCGATTATTGTTGGCCAAGAATTATTTTTGATATCACAGAAAATGACTCTATTGCTGATAGTAATGAGTATGCTTTTAGTTTTACTGTTAATAGTTTACAGCCATATCAAACATATACATATTCTATTACAAATATAGAATCAAATAATATTATAGCTTTTGAGAGTCTTTCCGGGTTATTTACAACAGACGAAGATACCAATTTTACATCAAGCAGCAAAATAATATTTTGTGATGCTAGCGGATATTATAATGATTATCACATTGTTAATAATAGTGAAAATTGTGATCTTATTAATAAATACGTTAAATTTAACCTAACATTAGATTCTTTATGTTTAGATAATCCTGTGAGTAGTAAAAACACTAAAATAGAATGCGAAAATTGCTTACCGGATAGACATAGCGTTGTATTACAAGGAAATTCATTGTATCATGCTGATGAGGCTATAGATCTTACAGCAACTATAAATAATACTATACCAAATCATACTTATACTTATGAATTTGATAGCATTGATGGAAATTGGCCGATCAAAATTTATCCCATATCAGGATCATTCGTAGCAGATGATGATTCTCGCGTAATTTTAGCACAAGCATCATTTTGTTGTCCATCAGGAACTTGTAGTGGCACATTATTTCCAAAAACATATGACTCTTTCAAATACAAAAATAATTATCTTACACAAGATATTAGGCTTAATGTTACTGATACGTGTGCTAACCATATAAAGTCTGATGATGCTACCATATTTATACAACTAAAAGATATTGTTGTTGAGCCACTAGATGATGTATATAACGTAGTATTGGATCAAACAACAAATGGATGTTATAATTTAAATATGAATATTAAAGAATGTATTAATACCCATACATATACTTATCAGTATAATGCTATCGATGGTAATTGGCCAGTTATATTAAGTAATGTTTCAGGAACATTTACTAATCGATTTCCCAATAATCTTATTACTACTCAGTTATCATTTTGTCCATCAACAGGCATTTGTAATAATTTACCAGGTTCTATAAGCCCAACAAATGTTCTTAATTATGGTTCGATTTTAGCTAATAATTGTAGCACTAATAATAAGTTTATTAAATTACAGCTATCAGTATATAGTAATTGCTATGCTAATCAAAAACTATTTTTTAGTCAACCTATTACGGTGTATTGTGAAGATTGTATATCGGCCCCTTCGATAACATCTGCTATTGTAAAATAAGGAACTCAAATGTATTATCATAATGTAAAAACAAATATTTCTGGTATAATTCCAAACCAAAACTATAATTTTTTTGTAGAAGGTTTAAACAGTAATTGGCCGGTAAAAGCTTTTCCACCAAGTGGCACTATCTCCTCTTTGTCTAATAATTTTACTATAAATACTAGTATTTATTTTTGTGAAGATATTGATAATTGTAATAATTATTTAGTTTATAATTCTGGCACACATCAACAAGGTTCAGATCCTTTTGCTAATATTAGATTAAAAATAACATCAGATGTTCTTAATAATCCTATCTATACTGATCCTGTCAATATAGTATGCTCTGGATGTGCTGAGGTCCCAATCATATCTATACCAAATTCTTGGTTCGAACTTAAAGGAACTAATCAATCTACTATCAATGTAAACTTTTCTGGATTAAAACCATATACAACATATACTTACCAGTTTCAAGATATTGGCACAAACTATCCAATTGATTTACAGCTTGTATCCGGCACATTTACTACTCAACAAAATAAAACATATTCTTTAAGAACCGATTTTGCTTTTTGTGGATATGAAGATTGTGATAATGCTGTGATAGGATCCGGTTTTCTTAATAAAATCGGAACAGAGCAGTGCGATAAGTATTATACTAATTTAGAATTAGTTCTCAATAGTTCTTATCTTGATGGTAGTATAAAAAGTCCTAAAATTACAGTTGAATGTGATAGCTGTTTACCAAAACCATTTATTACATTACCAGAAAATTTTGAACTAGATGCCACAACCACAAATGCTTTTAATCTGATAACTAGTATAACCGGATTAAAACCAAATAGTAAATACGATTACAGTTTTGAGCACGTTGGAGGAAATCATTCTGTTGTATTAGATAGTGTGTCAGGATATTTTTATACGGATGCTGCTGGTACAGATGTTGATGTTATAACTTTAATTACTGTTTGCGAAAGTTCGGGATTATGTGGTAATTCTAATGTTTTGGGATCTATACAATCCACAAACTGTGGTAAGATCAAGAATACAAAATTAAGATTAAAATTAGATTCTGATTGTTTAGATTATAGTATATATAGTTCACCAGTGAATATAACTTGTGATAACTGCTTGCCAATACCTAATATTGGCGTTCCATCTTCTAAGGTGACATTAAGCACAGTAGGAGACGAACCAAACATATATAATTTAACTTCTTCAATAAGTAATTTAAAACCATATTCTTCGTATGATTATCAAATAGTAGATTTAAAAACTAATCATTTGATAGGTTTTAATAATTTATCTGGAACATTTTCAACATTAAATGAAACAACCCATTCTTTACTAAACAGTATTGTTTTTTGTGAAAGTAGTGGATATTGCAATAATTATGTGACTAGTGGCATAATGAATAGTAATAGATTTTCTAATACTCTTAATACATCTTTTAGAATCAAGTTAAGTTCCACATGCTTAGCAAGTCCCGTATATAGCGACCCTGTTACAATAGACTGTGAATATTGTTTACCATATATTGATATGGATATACCAAATGAGGTTACTCTAACATCAACTAGCGGCAATATTTATGCTTTTAATGTTCCACTTAGTCCATTAAAATTATATTCAACATATAATTATACTATTAAAAACGTTAATACTAATCATTTAGTAGGATTTAAGAATCTTTCTGGTACATTTAATACAGAAAATAATGAGGTTGTTACTATTTCTAATCAATTGGTGTTCTGTGAAAGTAGCGGATACTGTAATACATATGCTACTACAGGATCGCCCAATAGTAATGTTTGCAATAATCTTTTAACAACATCATTTGTGGTAGAATTAAATAATAATGATTTATATAGTAGTATAGTTAGCAAACCTATAGTTGTAAATTGTAATAATTGTATTCCAAAACTTAGTGTTTCTTTGCCGGTTGGTTCTAATCTAACAACTACTAATATGGTATCATTAACCGGCACAGTTAGTGGGCTTAAACCACTACAGTCTTATGATTATTATTTTACAGGAGATAATAATTGGCCGATTTTACTAGATAATATTTCTGGTTCTTTTGTGCCAAAAACATCGTCCCAAAATATTGTAACGAAAGTATTGTTTTGTTATCCATCCGGTGACTGTGTAGGAGAGAGTGGGCTACTACCACATACCCTCAGCTCTTCTGCACAAAAAACGTTAAATAATAATACTCTTTATGGTAAGTTAAAGCTTAATGTTAGATCATCGTCTTGTGATAGCAGTTTATATTCTAGTGAAATATCTAATATTACTTGCAAAGATTGTTTACCGTGTGTAAGATATGCTGATGTGAGAATTAGCGGCTCTCCTGTTATAACACTACCAGATAATTGTTGTAATGGACAAAAACTTCTTAGTGTTAATGTTACGAATGCTATACCATCAGAAAAATATACATATTCATTTAGTAGTACTTCTGGTGTTGGGGTTAACAATCTAGAATTTAATCCAAGAACTGGAGAAATGTATTTTGGTAGTGGAGGAGCAGGAACTATCAATAGTATTTGTGCTATTAATTTGGTTGATTTTACACAAACGCTAATTAATTTTCAATTAACACACTCTAATACTAATTTTAAAGTTTATGATAGTATAGGCTTGGTTTGCAGCACAGGATCATGCTAAAGCATAATAATTTATATGAATAATCCGATATATACAACAAATATAGTTAAAGCTCAACTACAAAATTTAATTGTATGCCATAACTATAAAGTTTATTATTCATTACATTACTCTAATAAAAATTTTGAAGCTTATTTAGATAAAAATACTTTAGAATTTAGAGCTAATAATACTACTCAAAATGTTTTTGTATTATTAACTAAAGATCAAAGAATTAGTAATACGTTATTAGAAATTAAAGTTGTAGATTTAGATAATAACTCTACATTAGTTAATAGTAGTTTTGTTGTTTGTGAGAATTTTGATAGTTGTGAACCACCATATCCATCTCCTACTCCTACGCCTAGTATAACACCCACCATTAGTGTAACACCAAGTATAACTCCAACTAATACTCCTACTATTAGCGTAACACCTTCGGTAACACCAACTATTAGCGTAACACCATCTGTAACTCCAACTATTAGCGTAACACCAAGCATAACACCCTCAGTAACACCAACTAAGACCGTAACTCCAACTATTAGCGTAACACCAAGTTTAACGCCCTCAGTAACACCAACTAACACTGTAACTCCAACTATTAGCGTAACACCAAGTTTAACGCCCTCAGTAACGCCCTCAGTAACACCAACTAAGACCGTAACTCCCACTATTAGCGTAACACCAAGTTTAACTCCCTCAGTAACACCAACTAACACCGTCACGCCAACTAACTCTAATTCTAATTTTGTAGCATCTTATTTTCCAGATTTTAATATGAGTATTAGTTTTGGTAGTTCCGGTAATGGGTTGGTTGATTTTGGAGACGGAGATAGTAGAATTTTTGGTAATAATACTACATCAAATAAAAATAGTGTTAGTTGGACAGCAAGAGAGACTAACCGATATTGGTA
>Ga0172376_10004971_pt1 | contig 14967 bp, 12 predicted proteins | sample Lak35m_FD_121114 | JGI IMG/M metagenome (GOLD analysis project Ga0172376, IMG submission 121114) | Freshwater microbial communities from Kabuno Bay, South-Kivu, Congo - kab_092012_35m | ecosystem: Environmental > Aquatic > Freshwater > Lake | place: Democratic Republic of the Congo: South-Kivu...
GTTGCTGAAGGGGCGCGCGCTTCCAGCGGCACGGTGAAAACCGCGGCCGAGACGGTGGCCGATGTCACGGGCCGGCTTGGTGAGCAGGTGGATGACTTCCTGGTTGGCATGCGCACCGATTGGGAAAGGGTGGATGGTGCCAGCACGCCGATGCTGATCGCGGCCAAGGGTGGCACGGCTCAACAGGCCGCCTTGATCGAAATCGCGCGTGATGGCGCAAGCCTGCATGGCGATGGCGCCTTCAAGCCCGGCGCGATGGTGGAACTTGCCCTGCCTGGTGCAGGCGCTGCCTTGACAGCGCGCGTGGTGCTGGCGGAAGGCGGGCGCATCGGCCTTGCCTTTGCGCAGAATGCGGAAAGCGTCACCGCCGTTGATCGCCTGATCGCGGCGGTGCGTGGGGCGATCAATGCCGTCGCGCAGGATGTGAAGCGCGCGGCCTGATTGCCGCTTCGGCAAATTGGCGTGATCCTCTATCGGACGGATCACGCCAGCGCCTTTTCAAGCAGAATGCGGGCCGTCCGAAATGCCCGCCAGCACCAGCAATTTCCGCATGACACTCGGCAAGGCATGCGCTGCTTCCGCAGGCTTCAGCCATTCGCCTTCAGGCTGCTTGGCACGCTTCGGTAGCCGCGCGTGATAAAGCTGCATGGTCAGCGCGAAATGCGTGAAGACATGGCGCGCCTCCCCCGCCACTATCTGCCAATCAAGCGCGATGGGCGCTTGGCGCAGCGCCTCGGCCTCCGTCCAAACCGCCTCTCGCCAGGACGTGCCAGGGATTTCCAACATGCCACCCAATAGCCCGCGTGGAGGGCGGCGCTTCAGCCAAACCTGACCCTCCGCATCCGTCAGCAGGAAATGCACGCCATGGCGTGTGGGGCGCTCAGGCTTTGGGGCCTTGCGCGGCAGGGCCTCTGTCAGGCCAAGCTTCTGCGCCTGACAGCCCTTCCGCCATGGGCAAAGCGCGCAGGCGGGCTTGCGGGGCGTGCAAATCCCCGCCCCAAGATCAAACAGCGCTTGCGTAAAATCACCAGGCCGGGCGCGGGCGGCCTGATCGGCCAGAAAACCCTGCGCCAGAGCATCAAGCCGGGGCTTGGCAGCAGGCAGGGCTTCCTCCACCGCAAAGACCCGCGCGGTGACGCGTTCCACATTGCCATCAAGGGGCACCACGGGCGCGTTGAAGGCTATGGCGGCGATGGCGGCGGCGGTATAGGGGCCAATGCCGGGCAGAGTGGCCAGACCCTCTCGTGTTTCCGGGAAGCTGCCCAGGGCGAGGATTTGCCGCGCCGCTGCATGCAGGTTGCGCGCCCGCGCGTAATAGCCAAGCCCGGCCCATTCCGCCGCCACATCCTCCCACGGCGCCTCGGCCAAGGCGGCCAAATCGGGGAAGCGCGCCAGAAAACGTGAAAAGCGCGGCCCTACCGTTGCCACGGTCGTCTGTTGCAACATGATCTCCGAAAGCCACACATGATATGGTGCGGCGCGTTCCCCCGGCGGGGCGCGCCATGGCAGGATGCGGCGGTGCCTGTCATACCAGTGCAGCAGTTCGGCGGCGGAAGGGGGTTTCACGGCATGGCTCGGGATAAGGATGAAAGGCGGTTCTTCGGCGGGCCTAGACCCCTCGGCGCCCTGATTCCAGCCCTGACGCGCCCGGCCTTCAAACGCAAGAGCCCCACCGCCGCGCAAATCATGGCGGATTGGCCGGCGCTGGTCGGCCCGACCCTTGCCGCCGTGACGCAGCCGCTGCGCTTGACCTCTGGCAGCCTGACCATTGCCTGTTCCGGGCCGATTGCACTGGAACTCAGCCATTTGGCGCCGGAACTCATGGCCCGGATCAATGGCGGGTTGGGGCGGGTTGCGGTGGAACGGCTCCGCTTCGTCCAGGGGGCGGCGCCCGCCCGAAAAACCAGCCAACCCGCCCTGCCGCCACGCCCCGTGGCGCTACCCAAGCGCGTGACGACCGCTTTGGAAGGGTTACCCACAGGGGATTTGCGCGAGGCGCTGGAAAGATTGGCGCGCGGCGTCTATCGAAAACAAGGCTGAGGGGGCCGAGTCGCACCCCCAAGGCCAAATCGGCCCGGCAGCCTCCCCCCGAGAAGGCGCGCTGGTTCCGGAGGAGAGAAATTGATGCCTGATCGTCGCTTGTTGTTGGGCGGATTGGCTGTTGCGGTTTTGGGTGGCGGGTTTGCTGGCTGGCGCTGGCTTGCGGCGCCGCCCGCCCCGGTCGCGATCGCGCCAACGCCGCCGCCGGCCCCCGCCCCGGCGCAGCCCGTCGCGCCACCACGCCCGGCCACTGTGGGCGGCTTGGATGAACGCAGCCTTGGTCGTGCCGATGCACCCGTGACAGCGATTGAATATTTCTCCCTGACCTGCAGCCATTGCGGCGCCTTTCACCGCGACACCTGGCCGCGCGTGAAGCGCGAATTGGTGGAAACAGGGCGCGTGCGCATGGTGTTCCGTGATTTCCCGTTGGATGAAATCTCACTCCGCGCCCATGCGGTGGCGCGCAGTTTCCCAGCTGATCGCTACGAACCCTTCATCTCCGCGCTGTTCGCCACACAGGATCGCTGGGCCTATGCGCGCGGCGTGGATCACAAGGCGGAAATCGGCAAGATCGCCGCCATGGCGGGCATGAGCGCGGATGCCTTCAACGCCGCCTGGGCGGATGACGCTTTGGCGCGCGCCATTCTGGAAGCGCGCCAGAAGGGTGAGGCCGAACATCAGGTCAACGCCACGCCAACCTTCGTGATTGGCACGCAAAAACTGCCCGGCGCGATTTCCTTTGAACGCTTTGAAGCCGCAGTGCGAGAGGCAACGCCGCGGTGATGGACGAAGTGATCCCCCCCGCCCCGGCCGAGGCCGACATCAGCACGCCCGAAGCCGAGGCAGCACGCAGCGAAGAACAGGCGCGCGCGGCGCATAACGCCAAGCTATCGCGCATCCGGATCGCAGGCTTCAAATCCTTCGCCGAAGCCACAACGGTTGAAGTGCTGCCGGGGCTGACCGGCATTGTCGGGCCCAATGGCTGCGGCAAATCCAATGTTGTCGAAGCGCTGCGCTGGGCGATGGGTGAAACCTCGCCCAAGGCGATGCGCGGCGGCGAAATGGATGATGTGATTTTCGCCGGCACCGCAACACGGCCTGGGCGCAATGTCGCGGAAGTGATGCTGTTCCTGGAAGATGCGGCGGGGCTGGCGCCGGCACCCAATAATGACATCGCCGAATTGGAAGTGACACGCCGGATTTCGCGCGGCGAGGGCAGCAATTTCCGTGTCAATGGCAAGGAATTGCGCGCGCGTGATGTGCAGACCATGTTCGCCGATATCGGTTCCGGCGCAAGGTCCTCTGCCCTGGTCAGCCAGGGCCGCGTTGCCGCGCTGATCCAGGCGAAACCCGATGATCGGCGCGGTGTTTTGGAAGAAGCCGCTGGTATTGCCGGGTTGCGTGCGCGCCGCCATGAAGCGGAATTGAAACTGCGGCAGGCGGAAACCAACCTGTCGCGCGCGGAAGATTTGCTCGGCCAATTGGATGCGCAGCGCCAGGGGCTGCAACGCCAGGCGCGGCAGGCCAATCGCTATCGCAATATCTCGGGCCTGGTGCGGCAGGCGGAAGGCGAATGGCTCGCCCTGCTCGCCGCGCGCGCCAATGCGGCACTGACCGCAGCAGCTACGGCGCTGGCAGCAGCGCGGACTGCCACCAGCGCCGCCGAACAGGAAGCCGAAGCGGCGGCGATTGCCTTGCATGAAGCCGAACAGGGCCTTGCCACGCCGCGCGCCGATGAAGCCGCGGCGCGTACTGCCCTTGAGCGTCGCCGCGTTGAAGCGGAAGGCATGGAGGCGGAAGAAAGCCGCGCCCGCGCCGCACTTGAAGCCGCCGAAGCGCGCCTGGCTGAACTCCGCCAGGATTTGTCGCATGCCGAGGCTCTGGCACAGGATGCCGAAGCCGCGCGCGCGCGTATCGCGGAAGAAGATGCGGGGCTGGTTGAACGCGAAACCGCGCTCCCCGCACGGCGTGATACTGCCGCTGCAGTGCTTGCGGAAGCGGGCGAAGCCGTGCGTGACGCGGAACGCGCCGCCAATCAAGCAACCGAAGCCGCCGCCGCCGGTGCCGCGCAATTGCAGGCAGCCGAAGCTGAATTGGCCGCGGCGGAGACACGTTTGCGCCGCGCCCGCGAAGCCCATGCGGCGCTGTCTGCGGATCATGAAGCCGCCCTCGCCCGCGCGGTTTCAGACACGGAAAAACAAGTCGCCACGCAGAGTGTCACTGAAGCAGACGCCGCCTTCGCTGCCGCGCGTGACGCTTTGGAACAGGCCGAAGCGCGTCGCGCCGAGGCCGTTGCCGCCCATGCCGAAGCGCGCCGCAGTGCTGAGGAAGCAAGCGCCGAAGCCGCGCGCCGTGAAGCTGCCTTGCAAGCCGCTGATGACCGCCATCGGCGCATTGTCGCGCAATATGCCGCACTGTCTGCCGAACGTGATGCCGCGCTTGCTGAACGTATCCCCGAAACCGCACGCGATGCGGCGATGTCCTCCGCCCGGCTTGCGGAAGCCACATTGATCGGCAGCGCAGCGCGGTTGCGTGAAGCGGAAGCAGCCCGCAGCACCGCATCGGAAACCTTGGTGCAAGCGCGCCGCAAATCCGCCGAAGCCGGTGCCGCGCGCGCGCGCATCGCCGCCGAAGTGGCAGCGCTGACGGAGGTGCTGGAATCGCGCGGCACGGCCTCGGCCCAGCCGATTCTTGATCAGGTGCGCGTCCCGCCCGGCCTGGAAGCCGCGCTTGGCGCTGCCCTGGGTGAGGCTTTGGAAAGCCCCGCCGATGCCTCTGCCGCGCGGCATTGGCGCAATTTGCCGCCCTTGTCAGTGGCGCAAGCCCTGCCCGATGGCGCGGTGCCGCTTTCGCGCCTGGTGGAAGCGCCGGCGGCGCTCGCGCGCGCATTGTCGCAGGTGGGTTTGCTCGCGCGCGGCATGGATGGTGCGGCGCTGCAAGCAGCGCTGCGTCCCGGTCAGGCTTTGGTGACAGAAGAAGGCGCGGTCTGGCGCTGGGATGGCCATACGCATCACGCCGGCGCACCCACGCCTGGCGCGGTGCGGCTGGCGCAACGCAATGCGCTGCGCGCTGCCGAAGCGCGGCTGGATCAGGCGGAAGTCAGCGCGGCGGAAGCCGAAGCCGCGCGCATCGCCGCCGAAGCCGCCGAAGCGGAAGCCGCCAGCGCCGAAGCTGCCGCGCGTAATGCCCGCAGCGCCGCCGAAGCCGCAGCATCCGCCGCGCGCCGGGCTGAGGGTGAATTGGCCGCACGCGATGCCCGCGCCGAAAGCCGCATTGCAGCCCTTGAACCGCAATTGGCACGGCTTGCGGAAGACCGCGCGGAAGCCGATTCCGCGCGCCTGGAAGCCGAGGCACTTTTCACCGCGCGCCCCGATGTTGCCTTGCTGCGTCAGGCCGAACAGGCCGCCGCCCACGCCGAAGCCGAAGCGCGCAATGCGGAGGCGAATGCACGGGAAGCGCGTCGGCGCGCTGAAATCGCTTTGGCGGAATCGCGCCAGCGTCAGTCAGCCTTGCTGAACCGCGCGTCAGAGGTGGAAAACCGCCTCGCCGCGCTTGCCCCGCAATTGGAACGCATCGGCGCGGAATTGGCGGAAGCCGAAGCCGCGCGCGCCGTAGCTGTGCAAGCGCGCGAAGCGGCACCCGATCTGGCGCAGCTTCGTGAAAGCGTGGAAGCGGCGCGGTCGCATCTGGCAGAACAACGCTCTGCCGAGGCTGCCGCCCGTGATGCGCAAGGCGCCCTGGCGGCTGAAGCCGGTTCCATCGCCGCGCGCCGCGCGAACCTTGCCAATGAAGCAAGCCTTTGGGCCACGCGCGCCGAAGATGCTGCCGCGCGCGTTGCTGATTTGCGCCGCCGTGATGCGGAAGCGGAAGCCGAGCGTGATGCGCTGGCCGCCGCACCGGAAGCCGCAGCACTCCGCCGTGCGGAAGCCGCGCGCCTGCTGGGACAAGCAAGCGAAGCGCATGCCACCGCCGCTGCTGCGCTGATGGCCGCTGAACGGCGCGTGAGTGAAGGCAGCCAATCCCGCCGCGGCGCCGATACTGCCTTTGCATTGGCGCGTGAGGATCAGGTACGTGCCCAGGCCGCCACGGAAGCGGCCGAAACAGCCTCGGCCGCCGTTGCCGCGCGCATTGCCGAACGCCTGGGTGAAGGCGCTGAATTGCCGCCCGCGCCCGAAGAACTTTCCGATGTTGCGGAAGACAAGGCGCGCCGTAAGGTGGAACGCCTGGTGCGTGAGCGCGATGAGATGGGTCCGGTCAATCTGCGCGCCGAGATCGAAATCACCGAAATTGAAGAACGCATCGGCCAGATCACGCATGACCGTGATGAGGTGATGAACGCCATCGCCAAGCTGCGCGGTTCCATCGGCCATTTGAACCGCGAAGGCCGGGAGCGTTTGCGTGACGTTTTTGACCGCGTAGACAATGAATTCCGCAGCCTGTTCACGCGGTTATTTGGCGGTGGCCGCGCGCATCTGGCCCTGGTGGGTTCGGATGATCCCTTGGAAGCAGGGCTTGAGATTTACGCCGAACCGCCGGGCAAGAAGCTTTCCACCCTGTCCCTGCTTTCGGGTGGTGAACAGGCGCTGACGGCGCTGTCGCTGATCTTTGCGGTCTTTCGCTGCCATCCCGCGCCGGTCTGCGTGCTGGACGAAGTGGATGCGCCCTTGGATGATGCGAATGTGGAACGGCTTTGTGATTTGCTGGACGCCATGGCAGCCGAAAGCGGCACGCGCTTCCTGATCGTGACGCACCATCCGCTGACCATGGGGCGGATGCACCGGCTTTATGGCGTGACCATGCAGGAACGCGGCGTATCGCGCTTGTTGAGTGTTGACCTTGGCCGCGCGATTGAATTGGCGGAGACGTCTTTGTTGTAGCAGGCTGGCAAAAGGGAGCGTTTGTTGCCCGGAAACTCTCGGCAAGCCACAGGTGGTATTTATGAAGCGTTTCGTGGCTGTGCTGGGCTCGGGTCATCCCTACGGAATTTCGTGCAGGCTGTGCGGCGATGTGAGGCCTCACCTCAACCGCCACACCGCTACCCGAAACGCCAAATTCGCCACCATGGTCAGCGCAAACAACGCGGCTGCCAAAATCAACGCATCCTGCGGCGCGCCGGTGCGATCCACGATCCATCCCGCCAGCGCCGGTGCAGGTGCGGTGATGGCGTAATAGATGGTGGAAAAAACCCCCATGCCAAAGGCGCGCCGCGCCGGCGACATGGCCTGTCCCGTCAGCGCCATGATCACCCCTGCCGGCCCCATGCCAATCAGTCCAAACAGCACACAGGAAACAACAGCCAAGGGCGCATAGGGCAGCGCCAAAAGGCAGATCACGCCAACCGCGCTACAGAGATACAGCACCGCATCAGGCCGCCCGCTGCGATCCGCGATAACGCCACTGAGCGGAATTGAAAGCATCATCAGCGCGCTCGCGGCACTTACCATCGGAATGGCCTGCTGCGCGGCAAAACCGCTTTCCAGCAGCGCCTTGGGTGCGAAACTCAAAAACACCAGATAGCCTGCATTGAAAAACGCCCAGACACTAGCGGCGAGCAGCGTGAGCCACAATTCGCGCCGCAGCAAGCCAACAGGTGCGGCAGCGCCACGCGGGGCAGCAACACCAGGTGGGGCGCGATAGCCAAGCCAAAGCGCCAGCGCCGCGGTGCTGCAATAGGCGGCAGCAATCGCAAAGGGCAGGCGCCAATGAAATTGCGTCATCAGCCAATCATGCGCGACCTGGCCGATGGCGATGCCGAAAGGCCAGCTCACCACCAAGATGCCCATGGCGGTCGCCAATTCCTTGCCGCCGAACCAATCCTGCACCATTTTCGCGAAATAGATCGTGCCGATGACAAAGCCGATGCCGCACAGAATGCGCCCCAGCGCCAGCATGCCAAAGCCGGCGGCAATCGCCGCTGTCGCACCGCCAAGCCCCATCACGAGAAGCCCGAGCACGAGCAAGCCCTTGTCGGTCATGTAGCGCGCGGCATAGCCGCTTGGGATGGAAAGCACCACGCCGGGCAGCATGAAGAAGCCGATCAGCGTGCCGATTTCCGTGAGGCTGAGGCCGATCTCCGCCGTGACGCCTGGCGCGGCAGAGCCCATGGTCTGGAATTGAAAGCCAAGGCTGGTGCGGCAGAAGAACAGCAGCGCGAGCATGGCCCAGCGCAAGCGACCCTCATCCTGCGGGCTGGCGTGTCCCGAACCCTGTTGCGGCGCCATGGCCAAGCCTCGTCTTTGATGCGGGCATGCAGTGAGCAAGGCGGGATTGGCCCTGTCAATCATTCATTTGGACTAAGCAGGTTGTTCCGTCGCGGCGCGATCCGCTCTAAAAGCCGGGCCATGAAGATCAACGGCATCCCCTATCGCAGCATCCGCCTTGATGAGGCTGATGGCTGGTCCATCCGCATCCTCGATCAAACCAGGCTGCCCTGGCAGGTGGAATGGCTGCGCCTGACGGATGAGGATCAGGTTGCGCATGCCATCCGTTCCATGCAGGTGCGCGGTGCGCCGCTGATTGGCGCGGTGGCGGCTTATGGGCTAGCGCTGGCGATGCGGCGTGATCCCGCTGCACTCGAACCCGTGGCGGCGATGCTCGGCGAAACCCGCCCCACTGCGATCAATCTCCGCTGGGCACTCGAAAAAATGCTCGCCGTGCTGCGCCCGCTACCCTTGGCAGCGCGCCACGCCGCCGCCTATGCCGAAGCGGCAGCGATTTGCGATGATGATGCCGCAACCTGTGAGGCCATTGGCCGCCACGGCCTGCCCCTGCTGCAAGACATCGCCGCTCGCAAACACGGCAAGCGCGTGAATATCCTGACGCACTGCAATGCCGGCTGGATCGCGACGGTGGATTGGGGCACGGCACTCGCGCCGATTTACATGGCGCATGATGCGGGCATTCCCGTGCATGTTTGGGTGGATGAAACCCGCCCGCGCAATCAAGGCGCGGCGCTGACCGCCTGGGAATTGGGCGCGCATGGCGTGCCGCATACCGTGATTGCCGATAATGCCGGCGGGCATCTGATGCAGCATGGTGAGGTGGATATCGTGATTGTGGGCACGGATCGCGTCACGCGCCGTGGCGATGTCGCGAATAAGATCGGTACCTATCTGAAGGCACTGGCGGCGCAGGATAATGGCGTGCCGTTCTGGGTGGCGCTGCCGCATTCCACACTGGACATGCGCGTCGCCGATGGCGTGCGCGATATCCCAATCGAAGAACGCGCGGCTGAGGAAGTGACCGACATCACCGGCCTGGATGCTGAAGGCCGCATTACGCGCGTCAGGGTGGCAGCGGCCGGCAGTGCTGCCGCCAATCCTGCCTTTGATGTCACGCCCGCGCGCCTGGTGACGGGGTTGATCACCGAACACGGGCGGGTTGCCGCGACGGAAGCGGCGCTGGCTGCACTTTATCCGGAAAAGGTTACGCGTTAGCCGCCATGTGCGGGCGCTATTTCCAGCATCGCTCGAGCAGCGAAATCGCGCGTTATGCCCGCGCGGTGAATGCGCCGCCCAATCTGGTGCCATCCTTCAATCGCGCACCGACGCAGGATGGGCTGGTGCTACGCCGCCATCCGGAAACTGGCGCGCGGCATCTGGACGCGCTGCGCTGGGGCCTTATTCCGCGCTGGGCGGATGATCCTTCGATTGGCAGCCGCATGATGAATGCGCGGTCCGAATCCATCAGCGAAAAACCATCCTTTCGCGAAGCCTTTGTGAAACGCCGCGCCATTGCCTTTGCTGATGGGTTTTACGAATGGCAGCGCTTGGGCGAAGGCCCCAAGGCGCCCAAGCAGGCTTTTGCCGTTGCCATGGCCAATGGCGCGCCCATGCCCCTCGCGGCGCTGTGGGAAGGCTGGCGCGGCAAGGATGGCGAGATCATCCGCAGCTACACCATCATCACCACCAATGCCGCGCCGGAATTGGCGCCTTTGCATGATCGCATGCCGGTGATCCTACCGCCCGAGGATTGGGATGAATGGCTCGGTGAAGTGCCCGCAGAACCCGCGCGCTTGAAGGCGCTGCTGCGACCCTTTCCGCGCCAGGGGCTTTGCGTGTGGCCGGTATCGTCGCGCGTCAATCGCATCGCGGAAGATGACGCGGCGCTATTGGAACGTGATCCGTTGGCTGAGCCGCCACCCGGCTTGGATGATGCGCCGCCTTGGTAGCAAGGCTCCAGCCCGTGCCGCTTCCCGCCCGCAGGGCTTCTGCGCTATCCACCCCCCATGTCGGATCATGACCCGGATGCCGCGCTTCGCCTGACGCTCAAGCGCCATCGTGCCTTCGCGACTGGTTTGCTGGTCGCCATGGCGGCGCTTATTTTGTTCAGCTACCAATTACCGCGCGGCTATTGGACCGAAATGCTGCAAGCCGCCGCCAAGGCAGGGTGGGTTGGCGGGCTTGCGGATTGGTTCGCGGTCACGGCATTGTTTCGCCGCCCGCTTGGCCTGCCCATTCCGCATACCGCCATCATCCCCAATCAGAAGGATCGGCTGGGCCGTGGCCTGGGGCGCTTTGTGGCCGGCCATGTCTTCACCGAAAGCGAAGTGCGGCGCGTGCTCGCGAAGCTTGATCTGGCGCGCATTCTGGAAGGCTTCCTGCGCGACCCTGAAGCCTCGCGCCGCGCTGCCATGGCGCTTTCCGCAAGCCTACCCCGCATCCTGGCGAGCCTTGAAGATGGCCGGGCGCGGCGCCTGCTGGCGCGGCTGCTGCCAAGGATTGTCTCTGGCCCCGCTGGTGCGCGTTTGCTGGCGCGGATTCTGCGTGCAGCGGTCGCTTCGGGCCAGCATCAGGAAGTCTTCAGCCTGGCGATTGGCCAATTGAAGGTGCTGCTGGCGGCGCGGGAGGAAAACCTGCGCGGCGCCATTGAAGCGCGTGTGCGTGCCGAAGGTGGCGCATTGGTTGGCTGGTTGGCGGGCGCGACCATTGCGCGGCGCATCCTCAACGCCATCAATACCGAATTGGAAAAGATAGGCCCCGATGATTCCGATTTGCGCGCTGCCTTCGCCGAATGGCTGGCGCGTGAGATCGAGAAACTGGAAACCGATCCCGAACGCGCCGCCGCGATTGGTCGGTTGATGCGTGAGGCGCTTTCCCATCCCTCCGTAGCCGCCTGGCTCATGGATGTCTGGGACAGGCTGAAAATCGCCTTGGCTGCCGATGCCGCGCGGCCGGATGGGCGGAGTGTTGCCCTGCTATCCGGCATTTTCGCCAATGCCGGCAGCTTGCTCGCGGAAGATCAGGGCGCGCGGGAGAGGCTCAATCGCGCGGCTGAGGGCGTGCTGATGACGCTGCTGCCCTCAGCCCAGCTGCAGCTTGCGGATTTCATCGCGGGCGTGGTGACGAATTGGGACGCGGCGACCGTCACTGAAAAGATCGAACTGCGCGTGGGGCGCGATCTGCAATATGTGCGGATCAATGGCACGCTGGTGGGCTTTCTGGCGGGCGGGGTGCTGTTTGCGGTGCTGACTGCGCTGTTTGGGCGTGTGGCGCACTAGAGCATGTTGCGTTTACATGGGTTCACGCAACATGCTCTACATCTTTTTTTTTCGAGCATCTTCACGCGTTCAAATGATTCCATCTGAACGCGATCTGCTCTAATACGGCACCTTATCCGGCTTGGCCCGCCAAAGCCTGAAGGCGCTCAGCGCTTCCTCGGCCAAAACACGCCGCAGCGGCAAGCGGCGCGCCTCAGGCGGGGCCGCGACCTCGGCATAGATCGCCGCATCATCAAAGCCAATCGCCGCCGCATCTGCGCGGTCATTGCCATAGACCACCAGGCCAATGCGCGACCACCAAATGGCGCCAAGGCACATCGGGCAGGGCTCACAGGATGAGACAATCACCGCGCCGGCCAGATCATGCGTGCCGAGCCTGGCGCAGGCGGCGCGGATCGCCACAATCTCGGCATGGGCGGTGGGGTCGGCGCTGGGGACGACCTGGTTCATGCCTTCCCCAATGATCTCACCGTCCTTGACCACCACGGCGCCAAAGGGGCCGCCGCCCGTTTCAACCCCCTGGCAGGAGAGCGCGATGGCGCGGCGCATGAAGCCCTCATACATTGGCTTTTGTCCTTGGCGCGGTTTGCGCTAACCTAGTCCCCATGTCCGGCTTCATCCTTTCCGTGCTTGATCAATCCTCGGTCGCCTCTGGCCGCAGCCCGGCGGCGGCGGTGCAGGAAACACTTGCCCTCGCCCGTCATGTGGAGGCTTTGGGCTTCAACCGCTACTGGTGCGCGGAACACCACAATAGCGCATCCCATGCCGGCAGCGCGCCGGAAGTGCTGCTGGCCGCCATTGGCGCTACCACCAGCCGGATTCGCATCGGGTCTGCCGGTATCATGTTGCCGCATTACAGCGCGCTGAAAGTGGCCGAGCAGTTCCGCATGCTGGAAGCGATTGCACCGGGGCGCGTTGATTTGGGCGTGGGTCGCGCGCCGGGGTCTGATGGGCGCACTGCCTTCGCGCTCAACCCCGATGCGGCGCGGGCGGCGGAGCGCTTCCCTAATCAGATCATGGAAATCCTGGGCTGGCATGGTGATGGCCTGCCGGAAGGCCACCCCTTTGCCAGCATCATTGCCCAGCCTGTTACCTCTACGCGCCCGCAAATGTGGGTGCTGGGCAGTTCGGATTACGGCGCGCAGGTCGCGGGCTATTTCGGCCTGCCCTATTGCTTCGCGCATTTCTTTTCGGATGGCGGCGGCAGCGAACAGGTGATCGACATCTACCGCCAAAGCTTCCAGCCCAAGCCCGATCTGCCCGCGCGCCTCACTGCGCCCTACCCCGCGCTTGGCGTGTTTTGCCTGGTCGCGGATACGGAGGCCGAGGCACGGCGCCTGTTCCGGTCGCGCGAATTATGGCGGCTCAAGCGCGACCGCGGCATGTTCCTGCCGCTGCCGAGTGTCGAGGAAGCCGAAGCCTATCCCTATTCCGATCTGGAATTGGCGCGGCTGGAGCAAATCCGTGCCCAGGCCATGGTCGGCACGCCCGAACAGGTGCGCGCCAAGCTGGAAGCGCTTTCTGCCGCGCATAGCGGCATTTCGGAATTCGCCGTGATCACGCATTGCCATGACGCGGCGGCCCGCCAGCGTTCCTATACGCTGCTGGCTGAGGTTTTCGGCATGAAGGGCGCAGTGGTGCCGGCGCTGGCGGCGGAATAGGCGCTTTAACCGTCGCGCCGATCAAATTGGGTGATGATGATGGTGCTCTCGCCACGCGCGCGCGCCTTGCGCAGCCGCCACCAGATGGTGATGGCGCCAATCGCGCCGGCGGTAAGGACAATCGGCAGCAATACCCCGATCGCCACCAGCGCCACAGCCGCCAGCAACAAGCCGCCGGCGGAGAGCGCCACCAGCATCGCCACGCCGCCAAGGCGCGAGACGAATCCCTCCAACCCGCGCGGCGCCGGGGGCGGTGGCGGGTCGCGGAATTCGCCCTCGGGCGTCATGTCAATGATGATGGGCGGGCGCTTGTCGCTCATGTTTTGAGACATGGGGTGCAGCCCGCCCTGGGGTCAAGCCAGGAATTGTTACAGATGGTGTCGCAAGGCATCCAGCCGGGCGAAAACATCGGCATGGGGTAGGCTGGTCAGGTCGTGATGGTCTTCCCGCAGCACGGCCTGGCGCGCGGGGCCGGGCAGGTGCGCCATGATTGCCTGCGCCACGGGTGCTGGGGCAATGATGGCAAGGCTATCCACTTCCTTGGCGGTCAGCGCCGCGGCCAGATCATGGGCGAGTGCTTCCAGGAAATCGCGCTTGGCGTGTTCCTTCGGGCTGTCATCCTTACCGTCACGTTCCATGGCACTGCGCTGCGCAGCACCGGCGCCGGCAAAGGCGCGGCCTGGCTTGTCCTCGCCCAATTCGGCATCACGCATGCGTGCTTCGGGCGCATCCCACACGCGCAGCTGATCATAGCCTGAATCCTGTTTGCGCTTGGCATAGGCTTGGGCGCGGCTGCCATTGGCCAAGATGAACCAATGGCGGGGCGTGGCGGCTTCACCTGACGGGTTTGGCATGGGGGGTCTCCGTAAACTTCACGGCAACCCATTACCAAACACCGCCCTATCGAGCTTTGCGCCGGATCAAGGGACCGACCTGCGGCAAGCCAAGCACCATGATCCCAGAGAGAGTGAACTCAGAAGATCTGGACCGTTTGGACGACCAGGAACTCCGTACTGACCATGGTACCGCTGACGCCGGTCAGGGTTACAAACTGCACCGCGGCTACACCGCCGGACCCATCGGCATCGTATAACAGCGCTCCGGTCGTAGCGTCATAGATGATCCGATGATCAGCACTAGTCGCCGCAGTGCCGATAGTGAAAGCACTCGCCGCCAAGGTTGAGCCAGCCGCCCCGATGCCAGTGAAGATCGCATTATCCAACAGGATTGTATCATCCACGACGCTGTAGCCTTGGATGGTATCCACATTGGTGTCACCCAGCTCGGCATCGAAGATGAACTGGTCACTCCCAACCCCACCAATCAGGAGGTCATTGCCAAGGAAGCCAGTTAGCGTGTCATTGCCAGCGCCACCCGAGAGAGTGTCATTGCCATCGAAGCCATCAAGCATATTGGCAAGACCATCACCCAATAGGCTGTCATTGCCAAAGCCGCCCTCCACATTCTCAATACCCGCAAGCGTATCCGACCCAGCCGCCCCTGTTGCACGGCCCGTGGCAAGATTCACCGTCACGCTCTGGCCCGCCACCAGCTCGCGATAGATGGCCCAATCCAGCCCAACACCGCCACTGATACTGTCATTGCCAGCCCCACCCTGCAGGTAGTCATCACCGCTGCCGCCGGCCAGCACATTGGCAAGACTATCGCCCAACAGGCTGTCATTGCCCGCACCACCCAGCACATTCTCAATGCCAACAAGCGTGTCAGACCCAGCCGCACCCGTCGCACGACCCGTGGCAAGGCTCA
>Ga0172376_10004974_pt1 | contig 14961 bp, 14 predicted proteins | sample Lak35m_FD_121114 | JGI IMG/M metagenome (GOLD analysis project Ga0172376, IMG submission 121114) | Freshwater microbial communities from Kabuno Bay, South-Kivu, Congo - kab_092012_35m | ecosystem: Environmental > Aquatic > Freshwater > Lake | place: Democratic Republic of the Congo: South-Kivu...
TCTTAAAAAAACAGAAGGGTTTGTATTTGATAAATTGTCCCTAGATTTGAATAGTGCAAAATCAATACTAACATCACATGTTGATTTGAATATGGACTTTAAAATTGATACGATACTCCACGAACCTGGTGTGGATCTTCATCTTTCCCCAACACATTTCACACCCAGTATAAGTACAATAAGGTTCTCTGATGACATAACAAAGACAACACTAGAGCTAGAAAATATAAAAATATTTACCGTACTTGGATTTTGGGGTAAAAATCTATTACCTGGTACTAAGTCAGTTGGGTTACATATTAGGCTTTGAGATAGTAGTTAAATTATGATAATTAAAAAATATAAAATATTTTTAGAGAGTAAGTCTGATATGTGGTATATTATACCACAGTCAGTTAAAGACTTAAATGAAATATTTAAGAAGTCGGGTAAGAAACTTTTCCTTGTTGGTGGATCAGTGCGTGACTTTCTGGTTGGCGATAAACCAAAAGATTTTGATTTAGCTACAGATGCTTTACCTGATGAAGTAATTAAAATATTACAACAATATGGCTATCATTTTAATCTACAAGGCAAATCCTTTGGTGTAGTTGTTGTCTATACTGATGATGAACCAATGGGTATGGAAATTGCTACTTTCAGAGAAGATATCTCGAAGGGTAGAAATCCCCAAGTTAAATTAGGTAGTACTATTGAAGTTGATGTTAGGCGTAGAGATTTAACATATAATGCTTTGTTTTATGATTTAGATAAAAGGGAAATAATCGACTTAACTGGTGGTAAAGATGATTTAGAAAAGAATATAACTAGAATGGTTGGTGATCCTATTGAGAGATTTGAAGAGGATTCATTAAGAATTTTAAGAGCTTTTAGATTTGCCTCTAGATATGGTCATTCTTTACATATTGATACTGAAAAGGCTATTAAAAAAAGAAAACAATTAGAAAATATTGACCCTGAATCTGGTAAAATGAAACGCATTTCACAAGAGAGAGTTTGGGAAGAAATAACTAAAGCATGGAAACAAGCTAAGGACTTCAATCATTATTTGAATTTCTTTACTAAGTATGATATGTGGAGTGAAATTTTCACTGGTTCTAATATTAATACTGATTTAGTCGAGAGTAAATATTTTGTTGTTGTGATGGCTAATTTGTTCAAAAAGGAACATCCAAATGGATTAGAAAGAAAGTTAGTACAAGAATATAAGATAGAATCTGATTTAGCTAAAAAGATTGTTTTTCTGATATCATTTTTAAACTTTACACCGGAGGATGTTTATGATTTTTATAAAAAGAAACAACAATCCAGTATTGAAGACTCAACTATATTAGAATGGTTAAAAGTTAATAATATTAATGATAAATGGATGATAAAATTTATCGATTATAAACCTAGTGTTTCTGTTGAAGAATTAATGTCACAAGGTTTTAAGGCTCGTGAATTAGGAATTAAGATTAAAGAAATTGAGGTAGGAAAATTTAAAAAATGAAAATAAAAATCAGATCGATCTAGTTGGTTAGACTTTGAGATAGTTTCTTGCAAAATCTATCAAACACTCTTTAAAAGTGTTGTATATATCACCTCCACTCTTTCTAATTGAATCTACTATCATCAAATTTCTTGGATATCCAAAATCCTCAACATGAGGAAAATCCGTATCATCCCCATACAATAAATTTGTTATTTGTTTGAGATCCATATTTGATTGGGACATATATCCATACATTATTTTACCTTTACAATATCCATATCCCACTTCAAAAGCTGTTCCATCGTCCATATTGGGTCCGCGAAAAGGGGCTAGATTTGCTATGATGGCATCACAACTATCCATCAGATCAATATTTCCTTTGAATATCCTGGTTGCTGCTCCTACCTCTTTTAAATCAACTACATTATCAAGTGGTGCTAGTCCTTGGTGCCCATACTTTTGTGATATATTTTTAAGTCTATCTAAAGATTCCATAGCATTATTTAAAAAAACATCAGGTCCTGCTAGATAAATTTTTAGTTGTCCTAAATTATTGTATGGTTTTAAGTGTCTCATTTTTTAATTTTCATTTTTTTTCTATATATAAAAATTTAATATATAAGCAAATGAATAATAAAAATTCCATATTGAGATGGCAGGAGTATTCTCAAAATGTTGATGACGCGTATGAATTTTTGGATAATATTAAAATCAAACTCTTAGAATCTGATAGACAAAACTCCTATATTAATAAAATAATATCTGATTTGGGGGTAAATTTTACATTAGCTGCTAAATTTGGAGGAGGTGTCACATTATTTTCCCCACTTGTAAAAAGTCTTATTGAAAATGGTAATATTCAAATTGAAACTTCCCTTGAAAATATAGCATTATTAACAATCACTACATTTTCAATTATTTATTTAGAATCTAAAAAAGAGGAATTAGAACCTGTGAAATTAGAAGAACTTCGTAAAGATTCCAAAACGCTTTTAACCGAGCTCAAACTAAAGGGTATAGGAGGGGGGATTGTAAAAAAATTTATAAAAGTATTTGATTCCATATCTAATATTTTCAACTATATTTTTAAGTCTTTGGGTGTTGTCAGTCAGGGAATTTTAGATATGATATCATATACTGCTATATTAGTTCCATTTATGAATGGGGTAAATCATATAATTGGTAAATACGATTTATCTTTAGATAATTTTATAGGAAATTTTCTTTCACTTGGTGTTGGTATAACCTCACTCATAGCCAAACATGGAATAGACTACATAAGAAAGAAAATAGAAAAAAATATAGGACAAAATATAAATATTGAACCACAACCATATATAGATGGTTTAAATGATACAGATTTAATCAAAGATTCCAGAAAACAAATGTAATTTTTTCCATAAAATTACACCTATGACTATATCTTTAGAGAAATTATTTCTAGTTTGGATACTACAGAATAAAAGTTTTTTTTGGATTGTTGAACCATCATTCTTCAGGAATAAGGAGTTATCATTTATTTATGGAGTTATTCATAAATATTTACATCGGAACCCGGATGCGCCCACGCCACCAGCAAAACAAATCTGGGAGATGATTCAACTGGAAGATAAAGATGAATTAATTACAAAAGAAATACTAAAAACCATCTTAACAACACCCATTAGTGATTATGATGAGAAAAACTTCATAGTCCCCAAACTTAACTCTTGGATTTTATCTAACAAAATCAAAGAGGGCGCGGTTGAAATAGTAGAACAAACCAGAAACTTAGAGCAAAAATCTGAACTCGAAGAAGTTCAAGATACCCTTGGAAAAATAACTGAGATCATCACCCAGATGAATAAAATAGATCTATCGGGAGATGATGATATGGGTTCAGATTTTGATGTGGCCGAGTCCCACATACAAGATAACTCTAGATATAAAGTTCGATCAGGTATAGAAACTCTAGATCACATTCTAGGAGGTGGTTGGGATATTCAAACCCTCAACTGCTTGATGGCGGAGACATCAAACGGGAAATGTGTTAGAGGTGACACCTTTATACAAATCAGAGATAAAAAAACAAAAACCCCAAAAGAAATCACGATTTCTGAATTTTGGGGATTACTTGAAGACTAAAGAAAAACAATTTCCATTTTTTCAAATATATAGTAGGTAAATGCAGAGTGTGGAAAAATTCATATCAACTAGGAAAGCTTCTGATTATCAAGTATTAACACCTAAGGGGTGGATTGATATTTTATGGGCTGGTGAGACTATACCTTTTTCTCAATGGACACTAAAAACAGACCAAGGTAAAGAAATAACATGTGCAGATACTCATATATTATACAAAGCTCAAATAATATCCTATGATGAAAAAAAGTGTAACCTTACTGAAACATTTTGTCAGGAAATACAAATCGGGGATTTCATTATGACTAAGGATGGACCAGAGGAGGTTGTAGAAAAGACAATCACAATAGATCGAGTGAATATGTATGATCTTCAAATTGAGGAGGGTTCATCACACCAGTACTATACCGGTGATATTTTATCCCACAATTCTCTTTGGATGCAAAACTTATCTATAAAATCAGCAGATCTGGGATATAATGTATTATATATAACCCTTGAGATGTCAGAGAGGAAGGTGATGAAAAGAATGGGAGCGATGCGTCTTAAAATCCCAATCAATGATTATGATAGGATATCAAAAGATACTGATTTTATTAGAAATAGAATAAAATCATTATCTAATAATAGTGATGGGTTATCAGATAGTTTATTTGAAAAAAAGATAGGAAAAATAATTACTAAATTCTGGGCGGCAGGGACAAGTACAGTATCAGATTTTGATGCATTCATACAAAAATTAAAAGACAAAAGAGGGATTAAAATTGATATGATAATTGTAGATTATATCACACTTGTAGCTCCACCAAAGGGTATAGGAGGGGACTCTCTTTACATCCGTGGTAAAAATATAGCAGAGGGTCTTCGTGCTTTGGGGGCTAAGTGGAATTGTCCTGTGATAACCGGTATCCAAGTGGCGAAGGATGCGTGGAATTCATCAGACATAACCCTTGAATCAGTTCCAGAGTCAAAGGCTATCGCTGAGACTGCTGATACATTTTTTGCTATAATAAGAACAGAGGAAATGAAAAGAATGAATATCTATCGTTTCAAACTTCTTAAACAAAGGGATGGGGATTTTCTGAGGTCTCAGATTAAAATAAATCTGAATCCACAATTTCTAACTCTTGAAAATGATCAATTTTTGGATCAATAAAAAAGAATTTTTACTAAATGAATAACCAGGAGGAATTACCAAAAGAAGAGGTAAATTTAGAGGACGATTTCATAGAATTTGATGAGGACTCCCCTTTGACAGATTTAGTTATAGAAATAACACCTGAAGAACTCGAAATATTAGATCCCGAACAGGAGGAACTCATCCAGTCCCAATTACCCGAACCGGAATCAGAACAAGATGATGAAAATTTTTTAGTTTCTAAACATACCATAGAGGATAGACACCGACTTAAATGGGATGTCATATTTCGCGGCAAAAAAGAACCACAAGAAAATCCAGATGAAAGAGAGGAATGGATATCTAATGACAATATAGAGGTGGATAGAACATCTACCTATTGGTATGAATCACAGGATAATGAAAATTACCTCAGAGATAAAAAAGTTAAAGAGAAGGTGTTTCATGTTTTGTCTCAAAAAACTGATTTGAATTTTTTATCTAATCGTAGAAAACCATCTAGATCAGATTTTAATAATTATTATTATCTTTTAAAAACTTCTCTATCTAGTGAAGGATTTACAAACACAGAATTATTTAATGAATTGTCTATTTATTTTTCAGATAATCTATTTAATATGTTTAAACTTCTTGATAATAAATGGAGAAATCTAATTATAAAAGAACTAGAGGTTCATGTGGGTAAAAGAAAAAATTTGACAGAAATAGACTGGAGAAATATTCATACAGGAACAGAAATTGAATTTAAATGGGTAGATGATACAGGTCAATCTATTTTAATAACAGGTAGTATTATAGTAAAATATGAATCCCAAAATTCAATCAGGGTTGATTCATATGAAAGAATATACACAATAACACTGGAGGATATCTCCAAAATTCTCAACAATACAAAGTTTAAGACAAATCTAAATAAATTAAATAATATTGATTTTCTTTAAAGCTTTTTTGTAAATAAAAATATAATTAAAAATTTAATACGATGGAAATAAGTGTAATTAAAAGGAATGGTAAAAAAGAACCACTCAAACTCGATAAAATTCTAGAAAGAATTAATCAACAAACCTATCTTCTAGAAACGAAATATATCCAGACATTTGATATAGTTCAAAAAGTTATCGAAGGGATAACTCCCAACATTGAAACTAGAGTTCTGGATATTCTGGCTATGGAAACGGCAGCTGCCTTGACGACAAAACATCCAGATTACTCAATTCTAGCAGCTAGACTTGCTATTACCTCCTTACATAAGGAGACAAAAAAGAGCTTTACAGAAACTATGATTGATCTCTATAAATGGGTAGATCCAAAAAGTGGAAGACACTCACCTGTCATTAGTAAATCATTCTTAGAATTGGTCAAGGCCAATGCTGATAAATTAGATTCTGCTATAGTTCATTCTAGGGATCATTTATTTGATTATTTTGGGTATAAGGTTCTCGAGAAATCATATCTTCTCAAACTAAATGGAAGAGTTGCCGAAAGACCTCAGTATATGTTCATGCGAACGGCCCTTCAAATATGGCCTGGTAATATAGACAAAGCTATTGAGACCTACAACCTTATGAGCGAGGGATATTATACCCACGCTACCCCAACACTTTTTAACTCTGGAACAGCTAGACCCCAATTATCAAGTTGTTTTCTTTTAGATGTTGATTCTGATTCTATTGAAGGTATTTTTAACACCTTAAAAGAGTCTGCACAGATTTCTAAAAACGCCGGTGGTATCGGTATTGCTTTTTCAAAGGTAAGAGCTAAGGGTACATACATAGCAGGGACTAATGGAACATCTAATGGTATTATACCTTTCTTGAAAATCTTTAATGAAACAGCAAGAGCTGTGGATCAGGGGGGTGGTAAGCGTAAGGGCAGCATCTCCATTTATCTCGAACCTTGGCACTCGGATGTTATGGAGTTTCTAGATCTTAGAAAAAACCAGGGTAAAGATGAAATCCGAGCCAGGGACTTGTTTTTAGCAATTTGGATGAATGATCTTTTCATGGAAAGAGTAGATTCTGATCTTGACTGGACACTAATGTGTCCTCATGAGTGTCCGGGTCTTACCGATTGTTGGGGTGATGAATTCGCAAAACTATATACCAAATACGAACAGGAAGGACGTGGTAAAAAAACACTAAAAGCTCGTGAAGTATGGAATAAAATCTTAGAATCACAGGTAGAAACAGGTACCCCGTATATACTTTATAAAGATTCTATTAATCAAAAATCAAATCAAGCTAATATCGGTGTAATTAAAAACTCGAACCTTTGTGCTGAAATAGTAGAGGCCGTTGGGGTAACACCTGCGGGAACGGAAGCTCTTAAAAACAAAGATCTTTTAGAAAAAATTGGCCTGGGTGAATTCTGGGGAAAACAGACCATCAACGAGACTGCGGTGTGTAATTTAGCATCTATTTCTCTTTCTAAATGTGTTAATAAAAATAGAACTTTTAATTTCAAAAAACTAAGCGATATAGCATATGCCGCAACCATAAACCTTAACAATGTTATAGACACCAATTTTTACCCCACAGAAGGTGGTAAATTTTCAAATCTTCTCCATCGTCCAATTGGTCTTGGTGTTCAAGGATTGAGTGATGTGTTTTTCATGTTACAGATGCCTTTTGATTCGGTTGAGGCAAGGAATTTGAATCGTGAAATTTTTGAAACTATTTATTATTTCTCTTTAAGGGCATCATGTGATCTTGCAAAAACACAGGGATATTATACCACTTACCCCGGATCACCCATCTCTAAGGGTCTTTTGCAGCCTGATTTATGGGGCGTTACTCCTGGTGATAGATGGGATTGGAAAAAACTTCGTGAAGATATCAAAAAGTGGGGCGTTCGTAATTCACTTACCACCTGTATTATGCCAACTGCTTCTACCGCTTCGATACTCGGAAATGAAGCCTCATGTGAGGCACAAACATCAAATTTATATTTAAGAAGAGTTCTTTCGGGTGAGTTTATCATCATCAACAAACACCTTGTGAGAGAACTATCAAAGTTGGGTATTTGGAATGATAAATTAAAAAATAAAATAATTGAGGAAAACGGATCGGTTCAAAATATACCCGAAATACCAACAAATATCAAAGAAATTTATAAAACTGTTTGGGAAATCAAACAAAAAGATGTCATCGATCTAGCTTCGGATAGAGGGGCATTCATTGATCAAACACAATCTATGAATATTTTTATGGAAAATCCAAATTTTGCTAAATTAACCGCCATGCATTTCTATGGGTGGGGTCGTCGTAACTTCCTCAATGATGATAAGGGAGTGCCAGTAATTCCACAAGGAGAGGGCATTCAAATATATTACGACTCTAATGGTAATCCAAAATATTACAGAGATAGAAAAACCAATTTGAAAACAGGTATATATTACCTTAGGAATAAATCAGCGGCAGACGCTGTGAAATTCACCCTACAGACTGAAACAAAATCAATATCTGAAAAATTAGATGAAATAGCTTGTTCCCTAGATTCTGAGGATTGTGAAGCTTGTAGCGCTTAAGAAAAAAAAAACTTTTATAAAAACTAACATATATAGACAACTATCAAAAATAAATAAAATGAAAGAAGAATTTTTAAAATATTTACATAAAGATCACAAGATCTCTTCATCGGGATTGATGGAAAATTTAACCGGTCTTACTCCATATATCTTAGAGGAGAGGGAAATGAGGGCGACACAGATTGATGTATTCTCAAGACTTATGCGTGATCGTATTATATGGTTATCTGGTGGTGTGGATCAACATATGGCTGATATCGTTCAAGCACAACTTCTTTTTTTAGACTCAGTTGAGAAAAAGGATATTACACTCTATATTAATTCTCCGGGTGGATCGGTGATGTGTGGTCTTGGTATTATTGATGTTATGAATTACATAAAATCCGATATTGTAACGGTTAATCTTGGTATGGCAGCCTCGATGGGAGCGGTCTTGTTATCATCAGGTACTCGTGGTAAAAGAGCATCACTGGTCTATTCAAAGGTAATGATCCACCAGGTTAGCCATGGTCTTTCTGGTAATGTACAAGACACCACCATATCACATATAGAGTCACATAAATACAATTATCTTTTGTTTAAGATTCTGTCGGATAATACTGGTAAATCCTTTGATGAAATTTTTGAAATATCTAGAAGAGACCGGTGGTTTAATTCGGACGAAGCTAAGGATTATGGTCTAATTGATGAGGTAATCCGTCCCAAAGAATCTAAATCTATATCTGATTTACTTGAGGGATTTGATGAATATTATCAAAAAGAAATCTCAAGATAGAAATTTTATATATAAACTAAAATATAAAATTTTAAAATGAAAAGATTTTCTAGAGATTTCAAAACTCCAAGACATAATACAGGAAGAAATGTACTAATTGTTGAAAATGACCAGTCTATGGAACCGGTTTCAATAACAAAAACAGGTCCTGCACAATATTTTTCTAAAATATTCGAGTCAAGGGAAATGGCGCATGTGTATCACCTCCAGCTCAAAGGATCCCAGGGATCATATGCCCAACACATAGCACTTGGTGAATATTACGAAGGAATATTAGACATTCTAGATGAATTAGTTGAAGTGTATCAAGGACAGTATGACGTAGTTGAGGGTTATAACATTATAGATACTCAAAATACACAGACACAAGATAAATTAGAATATTTCACACAAACTGTAGAATTTCTAAAAACCCAAAGATATACACTTCTCTCACAGGATGATCCACATTATCAAGCTATAATTGATGAGATAATAAATTTGATGTATAGACTGATCTATAAATTAAGATTTTTGAAGTAAAATTAATTTTACTTCAAAATCGGTGAAATTTTATATATAATTTTATGATAAAATTTTACACCTCTAGACTTTTGGATCTAGTTGAAAAAACTTCTATTGGTGGGGTTGATTACACTTCTTTTTTTACAGAAATAAGTCTGGGTGTTCCCTCGGGAAGTCGTCTTTTCATAATAAATGGTAATTACGACTCTAACAACCTTTTACAAGAAGATAGATTTTTAAGTGGCGGTGATGGATATCGGGTTCTTCTAGCAGATAACAATAGATTAACACTATCTATCCCTTGGACAGGAAGAGGTATATCATCTGATCTCAGTCAAGGTAACCCAATAAATATATGGGTGGTAAATACAATAACAGAATTCAATTATTTAGATTCAATTTTAGTTGATATTTATCCCCAAAGATGTTCAAAATTTGAAAAGGGCAAGACTTTAAATATTATTTATACTCAAAATTTAGTTTTTTCGGGTCAATTTTTTATCAGAGCTTTTTGGGCAAAAAACCAGGGGGTCTGGCAGATGGTATCAAATAGTTTTGATGATGGATTCAATAATTATTTTGATTCTATTTTTGACCAGGAAAGTTGGAATGGAAAAATAAAAATAAGAAATGGTGGTTTTGTATATAAGGGTACAGAATTTATAAAAGGGGCCACCTATTTTTGGAGCAATCCCCGGTGGATTTATGATATCGTTAATACACCTTGTTTTATATCAAAATTAAATTTTAGAGGGGGTTATTTTGATGGAGATTTTTATGATGGTGTTTTTGGACAGCTCGATAGGAAACTTATATTTTCTAGTAATTGGTACTCGGGTGTTGCATTTAATAGTGAAATAAAATCATCGAGTGTGAGAACAAAATCAACACTGGGTGAGAATGTTTCTAAAGCTTTTTTAGAATCAAATCAAATAAATTTCTTTTCTGATAAAAGTAACAACGATGGTTATGGTTTGAGTTATTTCTTTGATTCAACAATTGAAAGTGGGGAAATTTATTTTGGTAATTTTATTAATTGTAATTTTACTTGTAACTTAAATCCAGAAGTAACTGATATACTCCAAATAACTACGGTGGGGTGCCTTGAATACGGAACCTGTTGTGATACAACAACATCCACTACAACTACAACAACATCCACCACCACTTTATGTGAATGTCAGCCTTGTGTGGAGGGCGAAAAAGAAGCTCTTTTAACAATATGGGTAAATGAAGGATCCCTGAGGCTTGATTATAGACTATCTCCTTTTGGAGGTAGTAACACCCAGCTTGATTTTTATATAGGACACCTATGGTATCTTCTGGATGGTGGAACTTTTTCAGTAAATACATTCTTCCAAGTACCACCAGGGGGACAAACTTCGGACTTTACCTATAATATATCACAGGATCTTATGGGAGTTCTATCAGGAGAAGAGGAAATTATATCTGTTGATGTAGTGGGGTCATCTCTTCCTTATAAGATTCAGACACTAACTCGTTTCAAAGAATTAAGACCGCCTACCACTTCTACAACAACAACTTCTACAACAACAAGAGCCACTACTACCACCACATCTACAACAACAAGAGCTACTACAACCACTACTACCACTACCACCACATCCACGACAACTATACCAGCTACCACAACATCAACCACTACAACTTCTACGACAACTATACCAGCTACCACAACATCAACCACTACTTTACCTGTTACGACATCAACCACTACTATAACTACAACTACCTCGACTACAACTTTAAGTTCGGGAAGTGTTTTAATAGGGGATGTTTCAGGGTGTGAAAATCAAGAAGTAAGTGTCCCTATTTGGAAAATGTTTTGGGGCGGGATAAACATCGTAGGTCTTGTTATAAGTTTTGATTCAGAAAAACTTGAATTTTTAGGAATTAATTGGTTTTATGGTGGGATTATTGGTTTTAATCAACCCAATCCAGGTGACTTGAGAATAACTTGGGAAGGAAATGTTCCTAACATTGCATTTGGACAGCAGTTGATGGGATTAAGATTTAGGATAAAATCAACCGCTTTTAATAGTAGTAATTTTCAAGATATTTCTTTTGCTTCTTACCCAGGAGGGATCGCGAGTGAAATAACAGGACCAGGATTTTATATCTATCCTATCAATTTTATAAACGGTAGAATATACAAATCATGTTAAAAAATACCCTATAAAAAAAATGAGAAGAACTTATATATCACCAGAATTTGTAAATTCACCTGTTCCTGGAACACTCAATATGAAGGAGCAGAAATTTCCTTTCGGTTCCAAAATGATGGAAATTGAAGATAAAATATCTATTTCACAAGGTACAGTATTCTGGTATGAAAATTCCCAGAACGAACAGATTGATTTAATAGCAGAGAGGGTTTCTAATCCAAAAACTACCAATTTTGATACAATAAAAAAATTAAATAGTAGAATTGACTTTGAAAAAAATCAATCTCAAGATCAAAAAGAAACCAATTGTAGATGGAATATTCAAATAAATTGGTACGAAGTTTTATCTTCTTATATATTTTCAAGGATAAAACAGGCCAGAACCTTTGAAGGAATAACACAAAGAGACACTCTCAAAAAAAATGTGGATCTGTCTATTAGAGAGTATATAGATAAAAATATCATCTCAAGGTATGAATTTCTGGGTATTGATTTTTGGATAAAATACGAAAGAATATCACAAACCTCTCGTTTGAAATGGCAAAATAATTTCAACCCACTCATTCGTTCGGACTTTTATAAAAGTGGTAGATATTCTCAAAAAATAAATGAAAAAAATTTGAATCTCCTTTTTAATCAAGAATTCACCGCTGGTGATTTTTCTTTTGATTGGTATTTTGATTTAAATTTTGGTAAGATTTGACGATGGATAAAAAAATAGAGAATTTAGTACATATTTTATCTTCATTTGGGTATCGCCCAAATTTGGTGGCTAAATATCTGATAGAGAATAATTTACTCAGTCCTGTATTTTTACAAACGCTATCTCAGGGGGATTTTTCCACAATTGGGAAGAATTCACATAATTTTAGAACATTCCAACAGGTTCGTGATCACTATTCGGATATATTAAAAACCATGGATCTTCAAGTTGAAATTGGTGAATTATCGAAAAAACTCAACGAAAAGCTTGATCTTTTAATCAAACAAGAGAAATTTGAAGAAGCTATATCAATTAGGGATTATATGAATGAAAAAAAAATTCCTAGAAATTCATCACCGAGCTGAACTTTTATTAGGGTCTTTTCTATAAAGAAAAGAAAAAAAAATAAATGAATACAGAAAATATCTTCGATGAAAGCCTGTTTGAAACAACAAGTTTTATTACCAAACACACCAAAAAACTAACTCCTAGACAAAAGGAATTACTTGATTTTTACAATCAAAAAGAACCCACATCTCCCGTAGTTGGTCAGATCTATAATCTGACTTATACAGGAGAAACTACCACAGATTTTCTATTTGATGGCGGATATAAGGATTATATTCGTGTTGAAAAAAGAAACATCGAGGCAAAGTACCTACAAAATACCCAGTTGGGTGATATGGTAGATGTACTTATTATGGAAATTCCCGATAAAACCTATTTAATCAAAGGTTCCATATCAGCAATCTATGAGAATAGAGCGCAAAAAGAGCTTGTCTCCTTGGGGGATGGGGATTATGTAATGGGTGATATCAAAGAATCATCACCTGCGGGGTACAAGGTCCAATTTGTTTGGAATGGTGTCACCTTATCTGGGTTTATGCCCAACACACTAGCGGGTATTAACAAATTAAGTAACCCAGATTCAATAGTAGGTAAGACACTTGAACTTGGAGTTGAGTCCTTTTCAAGAGATGAAGGTACCTACATCGTTTCACGTAGAAAATATCTTCAATCCATGATCCCTGGTGAAATTAAAAAACTACAAGTAGGTAATCTTTACAGGGGTGTAGTTACTGGTACAACAGAATTTGGAATTTTTGTAGAATGGAATGAGTGTCTAACTGGAATGATTCACAAGACAAATATGAATCCGGACTATAAAATTTCTCAAATTCACCCAGGGATGCTCATAGAGTTTTATATCAAGGAAATTGTTAGGGATAAAATTATCCTAACCCAAGTTCTTAAAGATTCTCTTTGGGATTTTATCAAAGTGGGTATGGTCATGGATGGTGTGGTGAAAGAAGTAAAGAGTTTTGGAACACTCATAACACTCGATGAGGAAACCATAGGTCTTGTACATAACTCCGAGATGGAGAAGCACTCCCTGAAGTACTCCACGGGACAAGAGGTGAAAGTAAAAATAATTGCGGTGGATCGTCTTGGTAGAAAGATTTTTTTAACACAGGCCAAAAGTTAATAAAAAAGAGGTAGAGGACTTTTAATTAACTTTTTTTCAGAAAAGGACAATCATTTTTAATGGTTGTCCTTTTCGTTTTCTTGGCAAAATTCAGCTAGTGTCTTTTGCATGATTGGGAAAAAATCATCCCTTTTCAATTTCAAAGAGGGTTCTATTTTTTTAATTGCCCAGTCAATAATATCCATAGAATTTCTCCAAGGATCAAGAACCGAACGAATAATAATTTGTCCCAAAAGTAATTCCTTTTTTTCATTTGGGAGTAAATCAATCTTTCTGGTACTTTTATCAATTGAAGTTGATGGAACCTGTTCATCAAATAATTTTAAAAGTGAAATTTCCCTGATCTCTCTCTGGGAGGCGATTCTAAAGGAATAATGTGAGAGCCATCTATTATAACCGACTACCTTTACCTGTACTTTAGTCCATCTATTTATTGTTTCTTGTTTAATATCTTCAATCTTGTAGAAATTCCCTTTTTGTAGGTAGATAGAACCCTCTCTTACGCATACTAGAAGATCACCCTTTTTTAAATTCTCTGGGTTTTTGATGTAGTTTGAGGTCTCATCATCAATAATGTTATGGTCTTTCCAATCTATTTTGGGAAAAGAGCTCGAACCATCACCAGGGATAAAAAAATCAAGTCTAAACCAACCCAGATCTTTAATTTTTATAGATGATCTAAATCCACGAGTGGATGAATTCCTGTATTCTAAAACAGGATACTGGGCTCCTTTTACTAATTTTTTGGTTTCTTTAACAGATATAGCTAACATAGTTATTTTTTTTACAAATATACGAAAAACAATTTTGATTTTATATATAAAACTTGAAATATTATGAATAAGTTCCCAATAAGTCCAAAAGGTCTAGAAATTTTACATCAAAGACTGCACCAACTAAAAACCGATCAACTCAAAGAGGCACTTGAGATGATCCAAAACTCTAGAGAAAAATCTGATCTCACAGAAAACTCTGATTATGAGATAGCAAAAGAACTCTATAACAATATACAATCTCAAATTGTCAAAATATCCAGACAGATATCAAA